>Ga0208297_1000457_pt1 | contig 81526 bp, 83 predicted proteins | sample LMS_cellobiose_e_FD_187367 | JGI IMG/M metagenome (GOLD analysis project Ga0208297, IMG submission 187367) | Rumen-fistulated moose microbial communities from Alaska, USA - LMS_cellobiose_enrichment (SPAdes) (version 2) | ecosystem: Host-associated > Mammals > Digestive system > Stomach > Rumen...
CCGATGGGGGATTTCTTATACTCGATGATCATTCTGAATCCATCTGGAATTTCTTCCAAAAAATGTGCAGACAAAGTATCCATCGTAAACCTGACGTCACGACCTTCGTAATACTCCAGCACTCTCTGATCTGTCAACCATTTCAACATGAGTGGAAGATCTGTTTCCGTAAAATCTCGGATTGTTATTTCATCTTTTTCTATTTTCACGTAATCCTCCCCGCAAACTGCGATTTTGTGTCATCCCGACAAATGGGAATTTGCCGTTATTTGTTTCCTATGCCCAGATTGCCATCGCCAAAGTGCCGACAACGATCAGAATCAACCCGGCAAGCGCCTTTCTGCTCAACTTTTCTTTGAATACGAAATAGGAAAAAGCGACGGAAACGATAATGCTGAGCTTATCGATCGGTACGACAACGCTGACGACGCCGTTCTGTATGGAGTAATAGTAACAGAGCCATGATGCGCCTGTGGCAATCCCGGACAGAGCTATGAATACAAGTTCTTTGGAATCAGTATTTTTCAGTTCAGCACCTTTGCCTTTAACGAAGACGATCAGCCAAGCCATAACAAGAACAACACCTGTACGAATCGCCGTCCCGAGATTTGATTCTACATCCGTTATGCCAATCTTTCCCAGAATAGAGGTCAGGGCAGCAAAAACAGCGGAACCGATTGCGTAGGGCAGCCACGTGCGCTTTGTGTCCTTTGCTTCAGTTTTCTTCTTTTCGATTATCAGAAACACGCCTGCCGCAAGAAGCGCAGTACCGATCAGCTTGACCGCCAGATGTTCTGTCTCACTGAAAAGGATGATTGCGAGAAGCACTGTCAGAACCGTGCTGGATTTATCGACGGGAACGACCTTGTTCACATCGCCGACGGACAGGGCTTTAAAATAGCAGATCCACGAGGCTCCTGTCGCAAGGCCGGACAGAATTAAGAAGAGGATAGATTTTGCCGATATTTCCGTGATCGTTCCGGCAGAGCCAACGATAAACACCATGATCCAGGCAAAAAGGAGTACAACGACCGTCCGCAGAGCAGTCGCCACGTCTGAATCAGTCTTTTTGATCCCGCATTTCGCAAGTATCGCCGTAAGTCCGGCAAAGAGCGCGGACAAAGCCGCCATGATCAGCCACATATCTTCCCCTTATTCATTGTCATATATTCTGGTAATTCTCGTTAATCAATTATCTCTAAGAGAAACCCCGATTTGTCATTTAGTCTCGGATGCTCCAAAGATAGAAGTCGATCTTTTTTACATCACTCATCCACACATACCCAGGTACTTTTCTCTTTTTTTGTTTTCTTACAGAAGCTGCTCTATCACTTCTGCGCTGTCGCCGTCAATGCAGATAGACTGTTTTTCGATCTGCATCGGGCAATAAGCCTCGCTATAATTGAGGCAGGCGTAGACTGCCTTCGGGTTGTCATTCGTCATCTGCCAGAAAGGATATTTGCAAATAACCGGCGTATTCATGCCGATGCCAATCTCCAGATAAAGCACATGTAGCTTCTCATGCCTTCTCAAGAAATCGGAGTATGCTGCCGATGCTCTCTTCCAGCCTTCGTCCTCAACGAATGAATCATCACAGCGAAGATTTGTAGTCACATCCGACCCGTCATCCGGGCATTTGGGGATCAGTTCCTTCGGGATCCGCATCAGAAGTGTCCCGTCCTTCGGCGGCTGGAAGACATTCTCGGAATCTCTGACGAAGCCCTGGGCTTCCATCGCCTTCATGACCCATTCTTCGTTGTCATAGGTTTTCCGGATCTTCGGATCCACACTCTGGAACAGACCGTAATCTCCCTGCGTATAGAAAAGCCGCTTTTTATCAAAACCTGCCGCCTGGAACTGATGATCCACGTTCGTTGTGATGACGAAATAATCTTTATCTTTCACGAGTGACAGGAGATGATCGTAGACCGGCTTCGGTGCCGGAACATAGCGATTGTAATAGATATGTCTCGCCCACCAGGCCCAGCGGGTCTCTGCATCCGGAAAGGGATAGAAGCCTCCGGAATACATATCCTGAATGCCGAACCTTCTCGCAAAGTCTCCAAAGTACTTCTCGAACCGCTCGCCGCTGTAGATGAAACCGGCCGCCGTGGAGAGGCCAGCTCCCGCGCCGATCACGATGGCATCAGCCGTTTCAATTTCTGTTTTGAGTCTGGCGATGCCTTCTGCGCGGGAGAGTTTTCCTCTGCTCATACCGCCCTGAAAAGAACGAACTGCCAGGATCCCTCGGTTGATGGATTCCAGGTATCCGTTCGGAAGTTCATTGTAATTCTGCTTCATAGTATGTTTTGTCCTCATCTTTGAAAACATTGAAGATCACTCTTTCCATGGCAGTTGGATGCTCCAAAAGCCAATCTGTCACGGTCTTTACTGCGATTTCTGTCGCCCGCTTGTTCGGGAAGCGGAAGACGCCTGTAGAAATGCAGCAGAATGCCACGCTTTTAAGCCCGTTCTCAAGGCACATGTCCAGTGTGTTTTTGTAGCAATTCGCCAGATCCTGTTCCAGAGCTTTTGTCAATCTTCCTTCTACGATCGGGCCGACGATATGTATTACTTTCTTAGCCGGAAGGTTGTAGCCGTCTGTCAGCATCGGGACTGCTGTCGGCTGTTCATAGTCATTACCGTATTTGATGCGCAGCTGATTCATCTGCCTGCTGCACTCCGCCCGAAGCTGGATGCCCGCGAAGGTATGGATGCAGTTATCAATACAGGTATGCATCGGGACGAAGCACCCGAGCATCTGTGAATTGGCAGCGTTCACAATGGCGTCCACTGCCAATCTTGTGATATCACCCTGCCAGATAGAAATATGATCTGCAAAAGCATGAGTGCTGCCCTGATCTGCAAGCGGCGGGATCTCGGAAAGCGTCACGATACCGTTTTCACGAATGCGTTCCTTCAAGTATTCATCCTGAACCTCTGTCACCCGGGCATCCATGCGGCGCGGCATGCGGATATTCATGAGGGACCGCAGGACCCGTTTCTTTCCTTCCGTATCCTCCGGCGTTTCCATGTCTTTGTACTGTATGGAATCCTCTTTGAATTCTTCAACAAGATAATTAAGGCGTTCTGTCTGTGACATCTCTTTCATCGCATTTACCTTCTTTCAACAGCTCCCACCGGGCAGGCCTCCAGACAGTTTCCGCAGTGCAGGCAATGCTCCTGCTCGATCACATGAGGCACATTGTCTGTTATAATGCAGCTCTGCGGACAAACTGCCGCGCAGCTTCCGCAGCCGATGCAGGCATCTGTTATATAATAGCCTTCCGGCTTCCTGCCGACTGCTTCTGCCTCTTTACATCCGAATGTAAAGGAAGCTCTTTCGATCGGCTTCTTTGAAAGATCAAACCATTCGCCGATCCCCTCATAGATCTGAAAGACCGTCAGTGCTTTCATGGATTCTTGTGAAAAGGAGGCTGAACCGAACCGTCCAGCCTCCAACTTTTCATCTGGTTGCGTTTATGTGCTGTCAGGCAAGCAGCCATTCGGACATTTCGTCTGCAGCCTTCAGATCATCCGCCTTCTCCATGATGCTGCCCGGAACATTCGCATCACCGGCAACATGCGCCTTATAATCACGGAATCCGGCAGTGGCAAAGCTCTTAAGGTTGGTCTCGACCATCTTCGTATACACATCGACCGGTCCGAAACCAGCGAAAAAGTATCCGCCGAGCTTCTTGTCCTTGCGTCCTGCCATGGAGAAATCGGGCTGGGTGAAGTCCATGAAGGAGTAGGTGCGGTCAAGGAAGGCCTTAAGCTGAGCAGGGAACTGATCCCAGTGCACAGGGGCCAGGATCAGCATGGCATCGCAGGAATCGATCTCCGGGATCAGGGCGGTGAAATCATCCTTCTGGATGCAGTTGGGAGTGTGCTGACGCTTGCAGGCGTCACAGGCAAGACATGCACGGACATCCTTTTCTCCAATGTTGAAGCAGGTCACTTCCGCCTTTCCCTGAAGTTGCTCTGCAATACGGGCTTCCAGGGCGTAGGAATTGCCTTTTCTTCTTTTGCTGCCGTTGACGATCAAGATCTTTTTCATGATAGATTACTCCTTTTTTTCGTTAGATTCGTTGCCCACTGCCTGCTTTGTATCTTCAGCGATATCGGCAAGCGTGGTGGTTTTAAGTCTCTCTTCCATGGCCTTCTGGGCATCCATGAGGCGCTGATCCAGCACACTGTGAATATTCCTGCCCACCGGGCAGTCCGGATTCGGCTGCTCATGGAAATGGAAGAGACCTTCCTTTTCATCTACGCTGCCAACGGCTTTGTAGATGTCATAGAGCGTGATTTCATTAAGAGGCTTTGCAAGCTCTGCGCCGCTGCTGCCGCGCTGTGTCTTAACTAGACCTGCTTCCCTGAGCTGTGAAATGACTGTGCGGACAATGACGGGATTCACCCCGATGCTTCCGGCAAGGAATTCACTGTTCACACGGCCCATATCCTTGAAATAGTCGATGGCCGTGATGATGTGGACTCCGATTGTAAATTTGCTTCCGATCTGCATTTTTCACCTCCGCAAAGATTATTATCAGCTGATGGTTGTAATATATCATGTTACAACTCTGTTGTCAATACCGATGTTACAACTTTTTTGAGATTCATTCCATCAGCGCTTTTGCTCCTCCTTCTCTTGCCTAAGAAGCTTTCCACCTGCAAAAACATAAATTGAGCCAATATTGCTTTGTGCAATCAGAAGCTTCTGCGCCTCATCCCGCAGTTTCCGGTATTCGGCATAGTGAATTAATCCACGGAACTGAAATGAAATCTTTCTTTTGGTGGTACAAGCAGCATACAGTTTCCGTGAACTGCTGATTGAGAAATATATCGAAATGTTGGGCTTTGTCAGTCCTTAATTATTTCAGGAAAATTTCCCTTCAAAAAATGTCTATACTCTGGATGGTCTACAGCCTTCTCATATTCTTCCCTTATGGTTTTTGTATTCCATTCCTTCATCTTTGGAGACATTTCCTCATATCTCATTATCGTAATGAGTCCGTCTCTTTCCGCCTGTAAAATTGCCTCCAAAGCATCTGGAACAAATTCCACATAATTGATTTCAACTGGAATGCTGCTTGCAGCCGCATCGGGAATTTGGATATCAAAATCACTTTCGACTACATTATTGGCGTAGTAGATATATCCCGAAACACCTTTATATGTTTTTTCCAGGGCATTGGGATAATACTCTTCAAGACGCTGTAATCCGTTCTTATCAAATCCGTATGCACCCCACTTTTCCCATCTTCCATCATATTCGAAGCCTGTTTCTTTACAATACTTCTCTATAGCATTACTTAAGTAGACAAGAACATTTTCTCTTTTCTTCGAAAAGTAGATTAAGGGAACCCCATGATTTGAAATCCTCGGCTCAAGTTGCTTTATAGTTCCTATCGCTGATGCATGATAATACATTTATTAACCCTCAAAAACTTCGAATTACCATTCTTATTTCAGTTGGTTCATATAACCGTCATCTTTCGGTTCGTAGGGCACTGAAATGAAGTCCTTCTTTTGGTGGTACAAGCAGCATACCGTCTCCACGTGCCTTGGGACAATAGGATTGATAATTTGAACCCATAGTCTCGACCGTGCCTGAAAAGCCTATGCCGTCGACCAGTTAAAGTCGAGTCAGCGGGATCGATGTTATAGTATCGGCAAACTGGAATTTGCCCAAAAATCTTTGAGGACACCTTCTTCAGATATAAGTACTAAATCTATGATGACCTCTTGCTTAGGTAATATTTTACTGTTTCCGAGGCAAGGTTTTCGATTAATGCTTCCACACTGTCAAAACCATCCGGAAGCGAAAAATTTACATACCAAGCTCCAGGATAATCCCATACTTTTGTGATATAGTCATCCATCGTTCTTGTGTCAATGACATACTCAGCTTCCGGTACGGTCTTTCTGGCACGTTCCAATGCCAGGTTGTAGATTCTCTCAAGCTTTTCTTCAGCTATACGCAGATAACCCTCGTCGTAATTGTCCACAACATTTCTCTCCATAAAAACGTAATGCGATTGGCACAACAAATTGGAATTTGTCAGTTTCTCTTTATCATCAATGGTGAACCGTATTCGTCTGTTCCATTGTCAATAAATCCAAGTGAAAGCCAAAATCGATGCGAATCCTCTTTTGCATAGTTCAGAGCATAATAGATTGCACCATCATTTTTCGTGTATTCAAAAAGCGTTTGAAAACACTTGTGTCCTGTTCCGTTTCCTCTGTGCTCTGGAAACACCCAGAAATCAAGAATGAAGCATTTTCCGTCTTCGCTCTTATAAGTACAATATTGAGACGCACCGATTTTAATACCGTCACGTACAAAATAAACCATGTGCAAAGTATCCGGTGTTCGTTGCATATGACCTTTTAGTACATCTCGATACTCAGAACTTTGGAAGTATTCCTTTTCTTCATCTGTCGTTATCATCTCATCATTCACTAAATACTGAAACTGAATGTCCCAATACTCGTTGATTTTTGAAACAGGTATCTCCTGAATTGTTATCATTGGTTTTCCTCCACAAATCTCGATTTGTCAGTTTGTTTCCTTCTTTACATACGTGATCTGGATATCGTAGCCCAGTTTTTCGAGCATCTCCACGAACACCTTGTTCACGATGCCGTCCTTCTTGTTTATCAGTCTGCTGATGTACGGAGCGGAAGTACCCACCATCTCCGCAAGCTGCGCCTGGGTGACGCGCTCCTCCAGGCATTTGACCTTAACATCTATATCAAAATCATTCTTAACCATAATGCACCCCGCTTTCGGTGAAATATAGTTGCACTTACAAGATAATTGATTATACCACAAGTTTATGAATATTTCAAGATGTGCAGAGAAAAAAGACGCCCGGACAATTCCGAGCGCCTGATTTTCTCCGTTTGCAATCTTGAACGGTTTTTAACATTGCAGTTTATATTCCGTTTGCAGCCTTGGTGAGCCGTCAAAGCCTTTATTCAAGCCGTTTTTTCGATCCTCCCATATCGGAATATGCTCAAAACCAGGCACTCCCGGATTGCAATGTTCTTCTTGCAACCTTGGCGGTTTTTATGCGTCCACATCTATCGCAAGGCCCGACTTGAACTGTACCGTGATCCTGTCATCATTGACCGTGACCTTTTCGATCAGCCTCCGGACAAGCGCATCATCGTACCCGACCTCGCCGGTCTGCTCATCGATGAACCGCATCATATCCTTTATCCGCGCGATCTCATCCTTCCGTGTCGCCGCCTGCGTCAGAACGTTCTGCTTCCTCTCACGCAGGGAGATGATCCTTTCGCCGATCTCCTGAATTACGGCCTCATCCTTTCCCGCCGCGAGAAGGTCCATCTGACTCTTGCGGATCATGTTGTCGATGACTTCGACTTCCTCCTCAACATCGCATCCCACAACATCCTCGATGTTTTCCTTCAGGACCGGGATGATCTCGTCCCTGTTCGCGTATGCGGTATTGACGGCGGAAGCAACAGCGGCATGAAGCGTCTCTTCAGATACCGATCTTCCGGTGCATTCCTCACCCTGCGTGAGCCTTGTCACACACCGCCACCGCACGGGTTTCGTGTCACCGACATACCAGGTGACCCGCCTGTAGACGTCGCCGCAGTGCGGGCAGACCACGATACCGGTCAGCGCGTATTTTGAACTGTACATCCGCTTTTTGCCTCTGTGGAGTTCCGACCTCCTCGCCAGCTCCTCCTGCACCAGGAGAAAGGTCTCGCGGTCTATGATGGCTTCGTGGCAGCCTTCCACATAGTACTTCGGCATTGCGCCGTCATTGACGCTGCGCTTTTTGTCGAGAACGCTGACCGTATAGGTCTTCTGCAGGAGCGCGTCTCCGATATATTTTTCGTTGGTGAGGATCTGTTTGATGTTCGTTTCATACCACCGCGCGTGTTTTGCGCCGTTGAGGATGCCGTCAGCCTCAAGACCGCGTTTTATCTTCACGAAACTCGCGCCCTCCAGGTATTCCCGGTAGATCCGTCTGACCACCTCGGCCTCCTCCGGCACGATGACGAGCCGGCCGTTCTCGTCCTTGGTGTAGCCGAGAAACCAGTTGTGGTTGACCTGCACTTTCCCTTGCTGATTGCGGAACTGGATGCCGAGGCGGACATTCGCGGACAGGGATTCGGACTCCTGCTGCGCCAGCGCCGCCATGATGGTCATAAGCACCTCGCCCTTGGCGTCGAGCGTGTTGATGTTCTCCTTTTCAAAAAACACGGCGATGTTCATTTCCTTCAGCTTCCGCGTATACCGCAGGCAGTCGACCGTGTTGCGGGAGAAGCGGCTGATCGACTTCGTAATGATCATGTCGATGCGTCCAGCCTCGCAGTCGGCTATCATGCGGTTGAAAGCCTCGCGCTTCGCCGTTCTGGTGCCCGAGATGCCGTTGTCCGCGTACACCTCGACCATTTCCCATTCCGGGTTGCCGTTGATGTAGGAGGTGTAATGCGCCACCTGGGTCTCGTAGCTCGATTCCTGTTCCTCATATTCCGTGGAGACACGGCAGTACGCCGCGACACGGACCTTCTGCTTTTTCTCCGCAGTCTTCTGTGTTCCCACAGTCCGCATCGCGGGAATGAATGTGATGTTCTGAGCCATTGCCATTATCCGTTCACCTTGCCTTCTATCCGCCCGTAAGCGTACTCAGCCTGCGCTATCGGGTCGGTATATTTCTGTGTTGATCTTTTCAACCGGAACTCCGTGAATATCACAGGAACCGGCTTTTCCTTTTTCGGAAGGTTGTCTCTGCCGAGCGCCTTCTCGCGCCGCAGCCGTTCCGCTTCCACAGCCTTGAATGTCGTCTCGTCGATGATCTGCGGATACAGGTCGTCTCCGAGATAGCGTTTGTTGCTGAGAAGCCGTTTGACCATGCTGTGGGTCGCCTTGATGCCGGCAAGATCCGCAGCGCCTTCAAAGGAGAGGCCGAGCAGATACCCGGCGTACAGGGCTTCGAGCTTCGCCGCCTCTATATCATGTTTTCGGGGTCTGCCGTCAACGATCACATAACCGAACGGTGTGTGTTCCATATCTTCAAATCCTTTCCCGGAAGACGGGACCGCACTTCATGACGAATCCCGATTCCTTTCTGCTGAAAATAATGATGCGGTCTACATGCTTCGTGAAGACCTCATCAGAAAACGCGGTCAGCTGTTTTGTTCCTACCGTGAAAAGAAGCAGTTCGTTCAGCGCCCTCTGCCTGTCGGAGTCGAGATCAGGGTCGCCCTCGATGGCGACGCGGGCGGAGTGAATCTCCTTTTCCTTCCGCGCCAGGGCGTCGAGTTCCTCTCTGTAGATGACCGCGTCAAGCAGACCCTTGGCAAAGAATTTATCCGCAGCCTGTCTGCGTTCGGCAACGGAGTCCAGTTCGGCGTTCAGTTCGGAAAGGCGTTCCAGAACCTCCTTGTTTCCGCCGCCGAGCAGTCTGCCTGCCATAGGAAGAAGGACCTCGTTCCGTCCGTAGATCAGCTTGTTTATCATATTCACGAATGCCGCCTCGACCATATCGGCTCTGACCGGCAGCTGTCTGCACTTCTTTTTGTCTTTGATGTGCGTTTCACAACCGTACCAGACCTCGCCGCCGATGATCTTCCGCTTGCATTTGCCGCCGCACTCACCGCAGTATATTTTCCCGGAGAGCGTGTAACGCTTCGCGTATTTCTGACTGCTGATGACGCCCTTTTCCTTTGCGTTGTTTCTGACCGCAAGATTCGCCGCCTGAAAGGTCTCCACGCTCACAATGGGTTCGTGATGCCCCTCGATGCGGTACATTCCTTTTTCACCGTGATTTTTGCGTGTGTTGAACTGGTCATCCGTAAAGGTTTTCTGAAAAACCGCGTCTCCGATGTAGGTCTCGTTGTGGATCATCCCGGTGATGACGGAGCCTCTCCACTGTGCGCCACGCGCTGTGGGGATCCCGTCAGCGTTCAGTTCGTTCGCAATCTTCGCGCCGGATTTGCCTTCAAGCACTGAGGCGAAAATACGCCGCACGACCGCCGCTTTCTCCTCATCGATCACCATCTGTCCGTCAACGTTTTTGTAACCGTACGCCGGGGTGCTGATAATGAAGGTGCCGTTCTGAAACCGCTTCTGGATGCTCCATTTGCTGTTCTCGGAAATCGAATGCGACTCGTCCTCCGCGAGGCTCGACAGAATGGAAAGCATCAGTTCGCCCTCCATCTTACCCGTGTCGATATTCTCGCGTTCAAAGAAGATGTAGATGCCCATCGCGCTGAGTCTGCGGACAGTCTCCACGCTCTCCACCGTATTACGGGAAAAGCGGCTGATTGATTTTACGAGGATATAATCGATGAGTCCCCGTTCGCAGTCGGCAAGCATACGGAGCAGACCGTCACGCTTGGCCATCTTTGTGCCGGAGACCCCTTCGTCATAATAAAGGCCAGCGAATTCCCAGTTGGGGCAGTTTTTGATGACCTGTTCGTAATGCTCCTTCTGCGCGTCCAGGCTGACAAGCTGATCGGCGGAATCCGTGGACACCCTGGCATATGCCGCCACCCGCAGTTTCCGTTTTTCCTTCGCTGCCGCGTCTATCCTTGTTATTCGGCTCATTGCCTCACCTCCAGTCTGTTCGGGGTATCATATATATTGCTCTGAAAGCCCGGAATAGCAAGTCATTCAGGGCATAATCTTCGCGATGGCTGGGGAGAATTTCTCGCGGTTTTTTGCCATGATCTTGTCGAATTCGCCGGGTGTGATAAGCCCCTTGTCGAGCAGCTTTTTCGTGATCTGACCGGCGGCGATATAGCGGAATTCGCGGCGAAGGTCTGAATCGGTATGCTCCAGCCTTTTATCCGCCGCATCCGATGTCTGTATCTGTGTAACGTTCATAGAAAAACACCTCCTACCTGGTAGCCTTGGCAGGAGGTGAAAACTGACGGTTTGAGGGAAAATATCAGTCTTTTTTATAAAAATCGCACACATACCCGTCGGCGCGGAGCAGTAGACCCTCCGCCCAGGGCGGAACGCGCCCCATCTGTTCACACAGGACGTCGAGGCTCATGAGCGGGTCGGCTTCTATGATGATCTCATCGTGGACGTGGGCGACGATCTCACAGCACCGCAGCGTTTTCATCGCGTACATCAGAATATCCCTGGCGGTTGCCTGCACGATGTTCTCCACAAACTTGGGACCGTAGGATTCGATGCGCTCCCACTTCTTCGTGCCGCCGACACCTTCGTATGTGACCGACTCGCCGCCGAAACGGTTCTCGCCGATACGGGGCTTGACGTAGACAAGGTTTCTGCCGGACGGGAGCGTTATGAACAGCATCCCGCTCTGATAAAACATCCTGACGCTGCCCACGCTCTGCGGCTTACGTTCCTTTATGGTCTTTTTCACGGCGGAGTCCACGTCCCACCAGAAGCGGACGATGTTCAGATTGGACTGCCGCCATACGTTCACAAGGGGCTGAAGCTCCTCCTCGGCAAGCCCCATCTCAAGAGCGCCCATAGCCTTGAGCGCTCCGACAGAGCCTCCGTAGCCGAGAGCCAGTTCAGCGATCTTGCCTTTCTGACGCAGGTGTCCGTTCACACCGTGCTTTTCCACGGGGACTTTGAACATCTGCGACGCCGAGGCGCAGTAAATGTCGCCGCCGCTGCGGAACACCTCCGTGCGCCACGCTTCTCCGGCAAACCAGGCAATGACCCTCGCTTCGATAGCCGAGAAGTCCGCCACATAGAACCTGCAGCCGTCCTTCGGAATAAAAGCCGTGCGTATCAGCTGTGAAAGCGTATCCGGGATATCGTCGTAAAGCATGGTCAGCGTATCCGTATCACCGCTCCGCACAAGCGCCCTCGCCGCGTCAAGATCCGGCATATGGTTCTGCGGAAGGTTCTGCAATTGAACGAGCCTGCCGGCGAAGCGCCCGGTCCTGTTCGCACCGTAGAACTGGAACATCCCTCTGCACCGACCGTCGGCGCAGGCGGCGTTCTCCATTGCCTGATACTTTTTGACGGATGATTTGGCAAGCTGCTGACGGAGCAGGAGCGCCTCGGAGACGTCGCCGTCCGTTTCGCCGATCAGCGCCGCCACGGTCTTTTTGCCGAGCGTGTCGGTCTCCACGCCGTTGTCCGACAGCCAGGACTTCATCTGCGCCACGGAGTTGGGGTTGTCGAGTTCGGTCAGTTCCCGCATCGAGGCGGTAAGACTGTCCCTTGTAACGGCATCGATGGCAATGCACTGTTTCACGAAAGGCATATCCACGCGGATGCCCCGGTCGTTGATTTCCTGGTCGAGATGATATTCATCCCACACCATATCCGGCACAGGAAACTTCGACAGCTTTGCCTGTATCTGCATCTCAGTCTCCACGTCGCGGAGGTTGTAAGCCTTGTATCTGTCCCACTTTTCCGGGTCATGCTCCGGCAGATTCCTTGTCCGTCCGCCGTTTGCCTTCGTGGGAGCGCACGGCGTGGAAAAATACCGTATCAGATCGCGTCCCTCGGTCAGCTTCTGTTTCTCAAGCCCCAGAACCGCGCCGACCCCCTCAAGAGACAGCGGCAGACCCATATACGCAGACCACACCATCGAACAGCGCCACGCTTCCGGGTTCAGAAAACGGGCGCATTCTGTGGACAGCGGATGGCTGTCGTGGAACGGGTCGAGGCTGACGCCGAGGTCTGACAGATACCGTGAAAGGCAGACACGCTCGAACTGCGCGTTGAATGCCCACTTGGTCACGGAATCATCGGTCAGCGCCGACAGTACGTCCGCCGGCAGCGTTTCCCCTGAAGCAAGGTCAATGACGCGCACCGCGCCGCCGTCCGCGCTGTATCCGAACAGCAGAATCTCAAAGTCCGGGCTTTCCGCGTATTTGTAAACGCCGCACCTCTGAAGGCTGACCGAGGAATACGTCTCAATGTCGATTTCAAGATTTCTCATGTCGATCCTCCATAATGAAAATGAGGCGGCAGAGGGAAAAACTCCATGCCGCCCCGGAAGCCTTACTTCGTGAATTCCTTCATGCGTTCCGCATGGTATTCGGCGTCGCGCTTTTCACGTTCAGCCTGACGCTTTTCGTTCCTGCGGTCGTTGATGAATGTCTGGATCCCGACGAACACCCATGTGAGGGTCGCAAGGGAGAAAGTGCCGATGAGAATGTTGACGAGCAGTTCGGTGACTGCGCTTACGGTTGAACCTTCCATGTCCGCACCTCCTTAAGCCAGGAAATCGTCGTCGGCGAGGGTGGCGAAATCGTCAGCCGCCGTGGACTTGCCGCCGAGAGGCTCACCGTCTCTGACCTTCTGAATGTTGCCCAGTCCGCAGGCAATGCCCTTGTTGCCGTTGGAGTTGAAGGCGAAGAAGTTCAGCGAGACGCGGGCGTAGCACCCGGAGTAGACCTCGCTCCTGTCGAGGATGGGCTTGACCTGTCTGTCCACGATCTGCGGAGCCGTGGTGGAATTGGCGTTGATGAACCAGTGTCCCTTGTAGGCTTCATCGTCGCGCTCGACGTCACCGTCGCGCAGAGGCAGCTTGATCGCAGCCTTGTTCGGCTTCTTTCCGCCGAACTTTGCCACGCCTTCCTCGATGGCGGCGTCGATGGCCGCATTAATGGCGCTGACGGTCTCGGTGTCGGTCTTGGGGATGAGGACGGATACGGAATACTTCTCCGCGCCGCCGTTGATGGATACGGGCTCCCAGCCGTGGAAGTAGGACAGGCGGGTGCCGGTGCCGGTGATAACCTTGGTTCTGTTGGAATTGTTAGCCATTTTAAATATCCTCCTTGATTTCGTAAAATTCGTTAATGGCGTTTGAAACGTTCATGGCCGGACGCCTGTCAGATTTCGGAACGAGAGTCGGCCTGCCCGGCGCTTTGGTGATGAGGCCGCCGAGGATTGCCTCAAATCTGTCTTTGCCCATCAGTCTCTGCATTTCGGTCAGCGGGATAAGGGACTGACGGTAGATATCCTTATAACCCGCTTCTTTTGCCGCTTCCGCGACGGCTGCCTCATCGCGGTACTTGCGGACGGAGCGTCCTTCGACCACCTTGAAGCCGTTCCACTCCTTGCCGTGGTTCAGCGCGGCGTCAAGAGCGTAGGCGGAGATCTCGTTCGCCCATTTTGTCAGATCCGGCAGCACGGCGAGGATGTCCTCGATCTCCGCGTCTGTGAGCAGAGGCGGCATGCGGAACTCGGTCTGCGCCAGCTTCAGCTTTTCTTCGGCTCTCGCACGGCATCTGACGGCGGCGCGGCAGAAGGTACACCACTCGCCGGGTAAATACTCGCCCTCACTGTCGTAGGCCATCTTCGCTCTCGGCTTCAGCTCGTTTTCCGCCCAGGTTTTCAGATTCTCCACGGGGATCGTCCAGGTGCTGACGTTCTCGCGGCGCGGCTGGAAAATGGTCATCGACACCTCGCGGATATCGTAGAGAGCGTCGTACACCGCCAGAGCGCCGAGCGCGTACAGCTTCATCTGCGGATTGTCCTCCGCCTCGACAAGGACTCCCATACCGTACTTGAAGTCGATGATGTGGAGTTTGTCGTCAGAGATGATCAGACAGTCCCCTGTGCCGAAGCCGTCCGGCACGTAGCAGGAGAAGTCCAGCCTCTGCTCGATGAGGATGACCGGGTCTTCGCAGACCTGCTTCGCCGCCTCGTACTGCTCCATGACGAAATCGACGTAGGCATCGGTGCATTCCTCCATTTCGTCGGAATCGTAGTCCGATACGGGACGGCGGCTCCGCATATGGAGAGCGCGCTTCAGCTTGTGTTCGCACAGAGCGTGCGCCGCGGTGCCTTCTCTTGCGGCTTCGGAACCCGTGTTCTCGAACTCAAGCTCCAGCCTCGCCGACGGCGTGCAGTTGAGCCACCTGTGAGAGCCGGACGCGGACAGGACAGCGTGATCAGCCATTGCCCAGCACCTCCGCTTTCATCAGCACCGCTTCGTACTGCGAAGGATCGATCTCACTGAGCCGGTCAGCGCCGAAGCTCTGAATGATGGCTCTGACCTCCGCCGTGTAGCCGTCGCGGCTCTTTTCAGCAAGAACGCCTCTGACCTTTTCAAGCGGGATCGTCTGCTTTTTCTTTGCAGGCGCTTCCTTCGCTTCCGTCTGCAGACTGTCAGCATAGACGGCGCATACCGCCTGTACGCTGTCCGCGAGAGTTCTCAGATCTTCCGCTACCTTCTGCAGCAGCTTTGCCGCGTCAGCCTTCGTTTTCTGTTCGCTCATCTGTTTTCACCTCCTCGCTGATGGCGATCTCATCGACTTTGTCTCCGGGAATGAGGACGATCACTCTGCGCATTTCGCCGAGAAGCAGACGCAGGAGACGCTCACGGACGGAGACTTTGCGAACGGCTGCGATACCGCCCGTCTTCGGTTCTTTTGAAACACTTACCTTTAACTTGTGTCTCATGGCTTTACCCCTTTCCGAGGACTTTTTACTGCCGTCCTCTAACTGGTAGCCTTGGGAGAAGGTCAAAACTGACGGTCGGATGAAAAATTTTTGAGAAAATAAAAAAAGACCCGCCGGGGACAAATAAATCCTCGACGGGTCGATATGTGTCTGCGTTTATCTGAGCAATTCGTTTACGCGCCTCTGCACGGCGTAGTAATCGTAGCCGGCTGCGGTGAGACGGTTCTTGCGGTCGGTGCCGTTGCCCCACAGGCCGCGGATGACTTCACGGGCAAGCTCGTCCACCGTCTTTCCGGGCTTCGCGTTCACAAGCTGAAGATCGGCGGCATTGACAGGGCTGCAGATGGAGTTTTTTCCGTCCTCGCTCTTATCGATGACGATCCTTGCGCCGCTCACCTCAAGCACATACCAGTTCTTGGCCTTCACCCACTTGGGGATGTTCTTGCCGCTGTAGTACTTCATGCCTGTGATCTTCACCAGGTCTCCCTTTTTGAAGGAGGAAGCGGACGGCGTTTCAGGCTTTGCGGGTTCTGCGGGAGCGGTCTGCTGCACATAGGTGATATACGGCAGTTTTCCGTGCTTCGTCCAGTTGCGGCGGTTGTAGCCGGAGACACTGCGGTTGCAGGCCGTGATCTGCACCTTGTTGTCCCAGCGCGGAGTGCATTCCACGGCGAGACCGTCGCCGACATAGACGCCGATATGACCCTCCATCCACACCGCCTCGCCGATCTCGATCTTTGAGAAATCGGTGGAGATGTTTTTGCAGACGGTGATCATGGTGTCCGCGCCGATATCCGGCACACCGTTGGAAGCATAAGATGCGCCGCCGTAGACAGCGTTCTTGTTACCGCTCCAGCCCCACAGCACTCCCTTGATGAGGCAGACGCAGTCAAAGCCGAAGGTGTCGGCGGAAGCGGCGTTGATCATTGCGGTACGCGCCGCCTGTCTGTTGTAGCTGTGGTTCTGCGTGTAGCGCTTCTTGTTGGAAGCGGTCATGGGAGCGCCGAAGCAGCCCATGACATATAAGGTTTTATAGTTCTTTGCGATGTCCTTGAGTCTGTTTGCCAGTTCAATGTTCGTCATCATTGCTGTTTTCCTCCTTTTCAGCGCGGTCGTGAAGCTGTTCAAGTACGGCTTTCAGCTTCGCGGGAATGGGCAGGCCGAGATGACCCGCGTTCTCGATGAGGGACACGCCCTCGTTGGACAGGTAGAAGAAGATGACCGCCGTCCGCAGTACGGAGCCGGCACCGATCACCTGCGTATCGAGGATGTGGCCGATGCCCACCAAGGCGAAGATCAGCACCTTTTTGAAGATGCCCTTGAAGCCGATCTCCGAGGAGAGCTTCTTGTCCACGACGGCGCACATGACGCCCGTGATGTAGTCCAGCACCACGAACGCCAGAAGCGCGTACAGAAGACCGTCGCAGCCCCCGAGAAACCAGCCGAGCCAGCCGCCCACGGCGGCAAAGGCAAGTTGAATGGTCGTCCAGAATTCCTTCATGACAATTACCTCCTTTGAGTTTTTCAATATAACCAAGACGGTTTCGTAGGAACCGTCAGGGTATCCGTGACCTTGAGCCAGTCGGCATACCAGGACTCAAGTTCCGATTTCTGTTCATCGGAAAGCCTGTCATACCACGGCTGACCTCTGTTGACATATGAAAAGCACTCTGTTTCCCGCCGCTTTCGCAGTTCCTCACAGAGCGCTTTCCGTTCGTTTTCGGTATTCTGTTTTTCATCGTATTCGAGACAGCCGTCTCTCAGCCTGTAGGCCGTGAAGTGCGTCTCGAAGTGTTTGGTGTCCGCCGGAGCCGCCACCTCCAAGCCGCCGACGATGCTGCCCTCAATGGCGTAGGATGAAACGTATCCGTTTTCAAGCAGTATCTGCATATCGCACCTCCTTAAGTCAAACCGAACACCCGGTTCACAGTTCCGCTTCCCGTACTGATGGTCAGCGTTACTGTTGAGCCGGAATATTTCAGATTGAAACAGCGGTAATAGGATTCATCGGTAATCTGATACTTTACGTCAGAGGTCGTGATCATTCCCTTGGGAACAACTATGCCGGCGATTGCGGTCGCCGATCCGGGCTGGCCGAGGATCAGATAGGCGTTATAGTTTCCGTAATTGAACGTGATACTTCCACTGGATAGCGATCCGTTATATAGAGAAGCGCAGGTAATGCCAAGGTTGGTTCTCGCCGCTGCTGCTGTTGTTGCTCCCGTTCCGCCGTGGGCAAGAGCAACGGTGCCAGTTACGTTTGTTGCCGTGCCGTTGCAGTAGATGTTCGAGCCGTCAGCATACACGATCCATTTTCCGAGCTTGTATGAATAAACGCCGTGGTTTGTGCCGCCGGAGCCGACGCCCATATAAACCGAAACATCCGTATCGGTCCTTGTTGCTCTGAAGCAGGCATCTTTGCTTGCCGTTCCGTGTTCGATCAGAAATCCTCCCGGATTTGCATAGGTGGATTTGACCTGCCCCGTAACAGTTCCGCCGGCAAGCGGAAGCACGGCAAGATTCGTTCTCGCCGCGGCAGCCGTTGTCGCGCCCGTACCTCCTTTGGAGATTGGGACGGCCGCTGACAGCTTCGCCGGAGCAAGTGACCCGGACAGAGTCGCGGCGGTCAGTGTGCCGGACACCTTGGCGTCTCCGACTACATCGAGCGCCGCTTCCGGGTTCGGCGTGTTGATGCCGACCTTCTGTTTGCGGAGCGCCACAAGCGGTGTGCCCTGCGGGATGACGTAGTAGAGGTCAAGAGAAGAAAGGCTGTTCAGCTGATCCCGTATCTGGATATGCACGTCCCAGGACTGATCAGCGGCAAGGCTCCTCAGTTCAAGATTTGAATATGAAAACGAAGTGCCGCTTTGCGTGACCGCAGAGAGAATGCTGACATAGGAACTGTAGGACGTCGCGCTCGTCGCCTTGTAACGGTACCTGCAGTACAGAAGCGAGTTCTTCTGCGTTCCGTCCACGGTAATTGCCGATATCGAGCCGTTGAATATGAGCTGCATCTCCGCCTCGATATCATTGGTGCGCCGGAGCGTCAGCGAGGTCACCTTCGGTGCAGCATAGGCAATAACGGTGATGTTCTGCGTTACGCTTGCCGTCCACCCCCGGCTGTCGGTCACCGTCAGCACTACTGCCACCGTTCCGCTTTTTGACACCGCTCCGACTGTGAGTGCAGCGCCTGTGGTATTGGAGACGGAAACGCCGTTGCATGTTGCGGTATAGTTTGCGATGGTGGCATTGTTCTTCGCCGTCGCAGTTCCGGGCGTTACCGTCAGTTTGGAGTGACCCTGTATAAATACCTGGTCATTGCCTGTTATGGCGGTCGTCGTAGCGTAGCTGTCGGCGTAGGTGAAGCCGGACAGCGTCGGAGCAGAGTTTGCAGCAGTTGTGGATACCGTGGCGGTTTTGGAAGAGGTGGAACCGATCTGCGTAGAGCCGCTGTAGGTGGAAACGGCAAACGTTCCCATGAATGACTTGACAGAAGCCATAGCTGTCAGAAGCGTCGTTCTTTGCGCCGCAGTAAGCGTCACCGTTCTGTTTGCCGTACCCTTCGACCAGGAAAGACCGCTGATGGTCAGATACGCAGTCGTCCCGTTTTTTATAAGCAGCGTATTGGTATAGCTTGCCTCATACACGGTGACATTGATGGAAATGCTCACCGTCGCAGCGTCAGCCGTCAGCGCTGTCACGCTGTTTACCACCGCGCCGCCCAGAGTCTTTACCGTTGCCGCCGAGGAGGTTCCGTATACCTGGTTGCTCTTTTTCCTTGCCCGGACTTTGATGTAATATGCCGTGTTCGGAGAAAGTCCCGTAAGAGACGTGCTTGCCGAAGTCCCCGCCGTGGTGGAAAACTGTGTCCAGGTCGAACCGTTGTCTGTACTGTACTGCCAGATATCCGCCGTGGCTGAAGAAGTGGCGGAAAGCGTCACTCCGCTTGCCGTAATACCGGACGTTGTCAGCGAGACCGTCGGCGCGGCTCTGTCGATGGTATCGAGCGTGATGGTAGTGCTTGCCGTGATGCTGCTGATGGGCGTTCCGCTGTATGTGCCGGAGAACCGCCAGTACGCGGAAAGCGCCACACCGGACTTCGTTCCATCGGCATTGTGGTTCACCCGGACGGTTTTTGTCTTCAGCAGCTTAGTGTGCGACCCGGAGGAATAATCGCTGATAGCCGGAGCGGTATAAGTTTCAGATGTGCCGTTGATGGAGATCGTGGAATCGGCGCGGGAACCGACTTCCAGGGTGTAGTATTTCAGATAAACATTGAGCGTGACGTCCGAGTAGTTCCCGGTCACGCTCTGCGTTGCCGACCAGGTGCAGTAAAGACCGAATCCGCTGACAGGCAGATTCTGAAAGCTGCCGCTGAGTGCCATAAAGCCGCCTCCTTCCTTAATCGAGGATAACGATGTTCAGCCCTTCGGAGGCTGTTGTCATCGGTACGAATTTTGTTTTTCCCACGGTCAGTTCGCCGTCCACCGTGGTCTTCTTCGTCTGGGTTTCATCCTTGTTCAGGGTGAAAATGACCTCATCGTTGTAGTAACCGGCGAATTCCGTGTTGGTGATGACCGTCCGCTGCGAGGATGCCGAGTTGGAAACAGCGATGCCGCGCTTATCGATTTTCACCTCGTTGGTGTAGATCTCGTTTGGTGCCGGCGTCCAGTTGTGGACGGTTGAGCCTTCCACCATCATGATGTCCGAGACATACAGCGAGGCGTAACGGTTGTAGATATAGAAAATGACCGTGCTGTCGGTGATGTCGTCTATAACAAGGCTGAAATCCGTCCAGTCGAAGGTCGTCGTCTGATTGAAAAAGTAAGCGTACTTGCTGCCGTTGTACTGGACGCGGATGTAGCTCGAATACCCTGCGTAAGTCTTTTTCGCCCGCAGGGAGAAAGCGTAGGACTGACCTGTGACAAGCCCCGTGACAGTCTGCTTGAGCGTTGATGACGTCCCCAGAACAAAACAGGAGTCCGAGGTCGTGTTGTTCTGCGTGTCCGTGGAGGTGTCCACCGTGACCGTACCCGTTTTCACCCAGTCATCGGTCAGGCCGTTCAGCCCCGCCGAGTTCTGTATGAAATTCAGACCGCCGGCGCACTGATTCGTCACCTGCACGGTAAGGCTGTCGATGGTCTGCTGCAGGAGCGTCATCTGCGCCTGCATGTCAAGAACCGTCTGCTGCTCGTTCCCGAGACTGTCGGTGATTGTCTCAATGGTCTGCGTCATGCTTCCGACATAGCTGTTCAGCCCGTTGATGGTGCTTTGCAGTTCAGCGCTCTTCGTTGTAAGAAGTGATATTGTGACGCGCAGAGTGTCGACATCGTTCTGCACGACCCATTCCTCACCGTTCCATATCTTCGTTTCCGGCGGGGATACCGAGGTATCCACCCACAGCTGGCCGGTATACGGATCCTCCGGCGGAGTATCGGACGCGACTACATCGCAGATATTGGTAATGGTGATCTGTCCGATCGCCCGCATGGGATCACCTCCTCAGAGAACAACGAGAACCATGAAGGTGGCTTTCGTCTCAACATCCGAACTGGATACCGACAGGGTCTTGCCGGTCTTTGTGCCGTTCGTCCCCCATGAGGTGTCGATATTGCCGTCCTTATCGTACTTGGTCCAGGTGTAGGTCCCTGTGCCGGAAGCATCCACCTCCGCACCTGCCTGATAGCACACCGCCGTGAGAACGGTCGTGCCGACTCCGTTTTTGAACACGTCGCCGCCGGTGGATGTAACGATGACCTGCAGAGGGTCGGAATTGTCGATGAAGGTGCAGACGTCGTAAAACTTGCTGTTGTAGGTCGCGGAAGCGGAATCCGTGTCTTTGACGCAGCACTTGATGACGGCGTAGCTTTCCACTGCCGCCGCATAGAGCGTCAGCGTGTTCGTGGTGCAGCCGGAATACATATTCGTAGTGTTTGACAGCTTCCTCCAGCCCGTGCCGAAGTCGGCGTCATATCCCGCGGAAGATGAGGACGTGACCGAAGCGTCCATCATTGCCCACTTGTAGGTGACGCTGGTGGTATCCACGGTCGAGCCGCGCCACAGTTCCGCCTTTGCGGTAAGGGTCGCCACCTCGTTGTTCTTGAACACGTTTCCGCTCGGTGTGGTAACGATCAGATCCACGATACCGCTGCCGTTGACCACGCGGGAGAAGGAAATGGAAAGCGGATGGATGATCTCCAGTCCCGTGGAGGGATCGTGGTATGTGATGACGCACTTGAAATCCACGCCCGCCACACCGGACATGATGTTGGCCTTGACGGTAAGGATGTGGTTCTTCGCGCCGCTCAAGGCATAGTTGCCGCCCGTTGTGATGGCAGTGGTGGATGTGCCCTGATACCACTTGACGTCGGTCACGTTCTCCGAAGTGATCTGGTCGGTGGTCGTACCGATGATATACAGGCTCGGCGTCAGCACCAGATTGGTGGATGCCCAGCTCGGGGTATAGCTGCCGTTGTCCGGGTTATACATCTGTGTTTTGGGATGGTTCGACCCGATGTACCCGGTCAGCGTCAGCGCGTCGTTGTAGTCGATAATGGTGAACTGCCCCTGCGCTCTGCTCATAAAAATAATCCTCCTTAATCAGCCGAGAAGGCTGCTTCTTGTCGTTGTATCTATAAGATCACAGAAGAACGTGGCTCTGACTTTCACATCGTCCCTTGTGATCTCCACTGTTTTCGTGCCGCCGAAATGCGCCTCATTCCATGCCGCGTCCGCCACGGGATCGTCCGACACCCTCGTCCATATAAACTGGTTGTGGTCGAGGCTGTCCGTCACATTCGAATCCCATGAAAAAACGACAGCGGAAAGCGTGGTGCGGATATTGTTGTTTTTGAAGATGTTTCCATTGGATGAGGTGATCACCAGGCGGTACATCTTCTGTTCCTCTATCTCATCGATGCGTTCGTTTGTTTCGATGACGGACTCCGTGGTGGCGTATGCACGCAGATGCACTTCGCCCGTCTCAAGATCCCACCAGGAAGAGCCGTCCTGCGAGGAAAGTACGCCCGCCTTGATGATGTTGGCGGCAAGCGTGCCTGCCGTGATGAAATCCGCCACGATCTGTCCGTCGGCAGTGATGGCGGTCTCATAGGGACCGTTGTATCCGTTATGGGAAAATCCGAGACCGCCTACGTTCCACCGCCAGATATTGACGGCTTCACCGATATCCGGCGCATCCATCACGAGAAGCTCATAGGGCTGACCCGTGGCCTCATTCGTGCTGATGACCACATAGCCGCCGCTCTGACCCGTGATGAGGCTCGTCGCGCTCTGGATCGCCGCCGACATGATTGCCGGAAAGCGGTCGACCTTTGCCGTCGCTGCCTGCGCCGCCTGTTCGGCGTGGGATACCGTATTGATGAAGTTTGCCTTTGCGCTTCCGAGTGTTACGGAGACGTACTTTTCGGAGAGTGTATCGTATACGGTCTTTATGACCTTCGCCTTCGCCGTGATGCCGAGCGCGGAATGCCGGATCGTCACCGTGTCGCAGAGGGATACCCGCTCCAGCACGGCGGCGTACTCCGGCTGCTTCCACAGCGGCTCGAAGGCCACAGTCAGCGTCGGCGCGGTCACGCCCAGCGGATTTGCCGAGAGATATGAAGAGGCTTTCGCGCGAAGCCTGTCGGCGGTGATCTCCGTTCCGAAATCAAAGAACTCCGTGAAGTCCTTTATAAGGGTCTTCCTGCGGATGAGTTCGGAATCCGTTATGGAGAGAAGCACCTCCGGCAGCGTGACTACGGTCTCGTTTCCGTTTTCGTCGGTCTGCACGGCGTAAGGGAGCATATCCGTGTACACGTCGGTGTTGTCTCCGTCGTGGGTCATCTCCGTGAGGTTCTTGCCGTATTCGATGACTACGCCCGTGTTCTGACCGCGCTTCGTGTGCTGAATGACGCGCCAGTTGTCCCACTCATACTCGCCGCCCCATTTGTCGAGAAAAGAACCCGCTGTTCCGCCGAGGCAGGCGCGGACGCTCTGCGGCTTTGACACGGAGAACGCCTTCGCCTCAGAGTATTCGGTAAAACAGGTGAAGTTATGGGGCGTTGCCGTTTCGCGGAACAGCCGCTCCATCGCGAGAGCCGGGGATATCTGATCGTCCGACCATTGCAGAGCCGCGATATTGGAAAGATCGTATGACAGGTGCTGCGCGTACACGGTCACCACGCCGTTCAGCGGAGTTGTGATGCGGTAGATGCGGAACACCTGGTCATTTGACGTATCGTTGGGTTTCGCCTTTATGAGCCGTTCCCGCGCAAGCAGGGAAAAGTTCATCCCCGTCACGGGGTATTTCAGAACAAGCTCAAACGCGCCGTTGCGTTCCTCCGTGACCTCGCAGGAGATGCAATCCGAAAGCGCACCGAGGCCGAAGGTAGTGAACACGGTCGCATCCGCTTTATACAGTACCGGGATCATAGCGTCACCCACCTTGGCGTCACGGCAACGGATGTTATACCACCGTTAAAGACGAAGTGGTTTTCTCCCGCTGACAGGACGGGATACTTTTCGGCTGTTACCGCATCGTTCATGGAAACCGCGCCTTTATAGCAGTTCATCTGTTCGGAGTCGACGTACAGAAATGAATCGATGTTTTCAAACTCCATCCTTACGATACCGCCGGCGTTAATGATGTTCAGCACACCGTTTCCGCTGCCGTTGACGCGAATGAGCGGTCTGCTTGAAAACACAGTCGGATTCAAAAGAGACTCACTGCCTCCGCCTTCCGTGATCGTCACCGCTTCCTGTCCGCTGTCGAGATATTTGAACGGCAGACAGGAGAAACTGACCGTGAACACACCGATCTTATTCAGCTGATCCTCGATGTCCAGGGAGGTGCTGATGACCGCCCTTCGGAAGCATCCCGTATCGTAGGTGTCGCGCAGTTCGTGGTAGCAGTCCGGTTCGGTGAAAAGCCATGCCTTTACCGCCGTGATCTTTGTCTGAAGTTCCGCCACACTTTTCGCAGGGAGGAACACCGAATAGGTCACCTGGACGTTTTGGAAGCGTCCGAACGGAAGGACGAGGTCACCGTCCCTTCCGGGAATCGATTGGAATCTGCTTTCATGCTTCGGAGCGGAGAAAACGTTCTTGCATTCGATGCGAAGTCCCATATCGAGAGAACTTACACCGTTATAGGTAAAGTAATTCACGCAAACACCACTCCTTTCCGCTTTGCGAACTGACCTGCAGTGACCATGATCTCGTTTGTCAGCTGCTCAATATCCTCGCTTGAATAATTGTTAAAGGTGGCAATGTTCAGCTGAAGGCTGAAGCCACCGCCGAATATGCCGTTTGCCGCGGAGGATACGGAACTTCCGATGTTCCCGTCGATATTGAAATCCGTGGGAAGCGCTGTGGACATATCTTTTGCAAGGTCTTTCATGACGCCGTCGATGTCCTCGCTCATGGCTTCCGCCGCCTTCACAGCCTCGTCACCGTTATCCTCGATAGAGCCGGACAGACCTTTTACCAGCATCTGACCGACCCACGCCATCTCCTTCGACGGCGAGTGGATGCCGAAGAAATCAAGGATGCCGTTCCAGATGGAGGATATCCACCCGGAAACCTTGTCCCACAGCCAGGACGCGAGCTGCTGAATGCCCTGCCACAGACCCTTGACGATATTGCCGCCGATCTCTACGATCTTTCCCATCAGAGAGCCGAACGCGGAAACGATGCCGGATACGATCTGCGGCACCGCTTTGCATATCTCCACGATAATGGTCGGAAGGTTCTGTATCAGCGCAACGAACAGCTGAACGCCCGCCATGATGATCTTGTCGATGTTTCCGATCAGCGCGTTCACGATACCGGAAATGATCTGCGGTATCGCCTGCACGATAGTTGTGATGATCTGCGGAAGCGCCTGTATCAGAGAGATCAAAAGCTGAATGCCTGCCTGGATGATCTGCGGAATGGAGTTCAGCACGGCATTTACGATTCCGTCGATGATCTTCGGTATAGCCTCCACGATGGTCTGTATGATCTGTGGGAGCGCGTCGATCAGTGAAGTCAGCAGCGTGATGCCCGTCTCGATGATCTCAGGGATGGAGTCGAGCAGGAAATTCACGATGCCCATGATGACTTCCGGCAGAGCCTCGATCAGAACGGGAATGGCGTCGAGGATACCCTGCGCCAGACCCTCTATCAGAGCGAGAGCCGCCTCAAGCAGCATTGGCAGATTGTCGATAAGCCCCTGCACAATTGTGACCACCGCTTCGACCGCCGCCGGGATAAGCGCAGGCAGAGCCTCACTGATGCCCTGCACGAGCGAGGTTATGATCTGCATCGCGGCTTCTATCAGCAGAGGCAGATTTTCAATGATCGTGTTCACGACGGTCATGACCGCTTCAAAAACGACCGGGATCAGCTGCGGCAGCAGAGTTATAAGCGTATTGAGTACCTGCGCGAACAGACTCGTGACTGTTTCAAGCAGCGCCGGAAGAAGACCGAGAACGGCTTCGATCAGCGAGTTGAGTACAGTCGGCAGCGCCGCCACGATGTTTTCTATCACGGGAGTGACGTTTTCAATGACTGACTGAAAAGCATCCACCACGTTTTCACAGAGCATCCGCATATCCGCATCCGCGTCCCCGAAACCGACCACAAGATTCTTTACAGCCGACTGCAGGGAGTTGATGGAGCCCGAGATCGTATGTTCCGCTTCCTTCGCCGTTGTTCCGGTGATATCCATGCTCGTCTGGATCACATGGATGGCTTCGACCACATCTGCGTAGGAAGAAATATCATAGTGAATGCCGGAAATAGCCTCTGCATCCGCAAGCAGTCGCTCCATTTCCGTTTTCGTGCCGCCGTAGCCGAGCTTGAGGTTGTCGAGCATGGTGTAGTTCTGCTTGGCAAATCCCTGATAAGCCGCCTGGATGGCGGACATATCCGAACCCATCTTGTTGGCATTGTCGGACATATCCGTGATCGCCATGTCGGCGTACTTTACCGCCTTTTCGGTATCACCGCCGAGGGAGGAAATCAGGCTTGCGGAGAAGCTCGTGACAGTCTCCATATACTCGTTTGCAGAAAGACCCGCCGTCTTGTAGGCGTTTGCGGCGTAGGTCTGCATTGCCTGCGAGGAATCCTTGAAAAGAGTGTCTATGCCGCCGACAAGCTGTTCATAGTCCGCATAGGCGGAAACGACCTCTTTGCCGAGCTTTACGGCAGCCGCTCCGGCCGCGACAACGACCGCGCCCATAGCCGCGCCCACAGTCTTGAGGACAGTGCCGAGACCCTTGAACTTGCTTTCGGATTTCTCGGCGGCGTCCCCGGACTCCTCGATCTCTTCGCCCATATCATCGGCACTGTCGGCGGTGGAATCCAGTTCCCGCTCCATATCGTTCAGAGCGGCTTCGGCGTTGTTCAGCTGGATCTGCCAGTTCTGTGTGCGTCTGTCATTTTCTCCGAAAGACTCGGCGGCGTTCTGAAGCGCCTGCCGCAGAAGGTCGATCTTCTGCTTCTGCGCCTCTATCTCTTTGTTCAGAACTTCGTTCCGCGCCGTGAACGCCCTGACGGAGGAATCGTTTTTGTCAAACTGGGAGGATACCAGCTTCATCTCCGAGCCGAGGACCTTGAAGGAGGAGTTGATGTCGGACAGCGCCTTCTTGAATTCCTTTTCGCCTTCAAGACCGATCTTCAGACCGAAATTATCCGCCATTTACACCGCCTCCTTCCTTCAGATCCCGTCGGGGATAATGTCATCGATAAAATGCTCCCGTTTCGGCCGAGCCTGACCGCTGTACTGCCTGTGGCATTCCCACAGGTCCAGGAGCAGACCGAACGGCATCGTCCACACCTCATCCTGCGAAAGATGAAGATGGGCGATGCCGTAATACAAAAGCCGGGTGAACAGCTCTTCGTCTGTTACCCGACCTGCGCGTTTTTTGGGTCCGCCTCGCTTTCGACGTTCCGCTTCGCGCCTTTGTACAGAGCCTCCGTGATGGCGGTCTTGTATTCCGCGAGATCGGAAGGCACCGTCAGAAGCTCCACCTCCTCCGGGGTGAGCGGATCCTTCGGCTTGTCCCTGTGTTTGAGATTGTAGATGAGGATGCTCTGATTGGCGAGAAGCGTGATGAGCCATACGATCTCCTCGATGGCCATTTCAAAGTTCTCGCTTTTCAGCAGCTTGTCCCCGAGATTGTCAAGTCCGCCGTAACGGCCCGCGATCTCCTTTGTGGCTTTCGTGGTGAGGATCAGTTCATAATCCGTACCGCCGATGCTGATTACGGCGCTTCTTTCATTGTCCATGACGCGCCCTCCTTACATCGTTTCCAGCCCGCCGGGAAGATTGATCGGCGTGATGTTCAGATCACCGGCCGGCTCATAGACTGCGTCGTACCATTCGTCGATAACAGTCTGGTCGACACCCTCCGCGCCTTCCGTGACCTCCGCCTTCCAGGGGTGTTTGCCGAAGATGTCCTCGCGGTTGCGGCGCATAATCGTTCCCTCGATAGTGGGTGTGGAGAACGTGATGCTGTCGCCCTTGGTGGCGAGATTGGTCGCCGGAATGCCGAACTTCACGCGGTAGAGCCAGTAATAGCGGTATTTGCCGTTGGACTTCTTCGCACGGAAGCCCACCGCCACAGGGTCGCCGCCGTCCTCGGACGAGGAGATCACCACGCCATTGGCGTCGATGGTGGTTCCCGTGAGGTCGCCCGCCACGGAAGCGCCGATGTCGTCCACGCCCAGTGAGAGCGTGCCGGCTTTGAATTCCTTCACCACTTCCGCCGCGCCGTCGTCGGCGTAAAGGGTCGCCTCGTTCAGTTCGACGGAGAGGTCAGCCGTCATTGCCTTTGCCAGCACCTTTGGAGTGCCGTATGTCTCCAGACCGAGTTCGTCCTCGGTGATAGGAGCGTAGAAAAGTTTATCAAGACCGATAGTTGCCATTGGTCATTCCTCCGTTTCGTAATATTGAGCGGCGTCCACCGTGTAATGGTGGTAGCCCGTATCGGTTTCAAATCCGTTGTACATCCTGCCCGTGACCGTAAGACCACGCCGCAGGAGCAGACGGACGAGCCTGTTCTTATATGCTGTATAGCTGCCCTTCACATACAGGGACAGCCGCGCCTCCTGGATGTCGACGCCCGGAGCGTTGTCCGCATGAAGGTCGAAGGTGTCCGAAAGCGGCGTGATCACGATGTACGCATCAGGCGCTTCATCGGAGAAGACGCCCGTTTCCACGGGAATATCCATTTCCGCGCATACGGCGGTCAGTTCCTCCAGTATGCTCATCAGCTCTGCACCTCCTCTTCGAGTTTCCGCTTCATGGCTTCGATGGCGGCGGCTTTTGACGCGGATTTCGCGGGCTTCAGAAACGGCTTCGGCGGCTGACCGTGTCTGCCGTATTCGAGAATGTTGGCGATCTTGGCGTTGCTGTCACCGTCACGGCGGGGTTCGGCGAAGCCGACCTTCACGTTGTGATTGCCGTTTCTGTCGAGCTTCACGCCGGACGTGCCGAGCGAGGACAGAAGCTGACCTGTGGAACGGGACGGCTCCTTCGTGCCTCTGCCGACAACGCCCGCAAGGTTGGAGCGCACCTTTGCCTCCACGATCTCCGCGCCGGCATTCAGCACGCGCTCCGCCATGCCGTCCTCATCAGATGCAAGGCGAGACAGCTTTTCAAGAAAGTCATCCGGCATTTTTATATCAACCTTTGCCATTCGCCGGCACCACCTTTCTCGCCAGAACTTCGGTGTACATCCCGCGCCCCTTCACGTCCTCGACAGATATGATGTTGAACCGTTCTCCGTCGCAGAGAAGAAAATGCTCCGTGGTGACCTTGAGATCCGGCAGCGTTCTGAAGCGGAACAGGTCGGTCGCGTCCGAGAATGCGGCGAGGTTCGCCCACCGCATGGAGCCGTGCCGTCCCTCACGGTAGACGCGTATAAAAGCGAGAACCGTCTCCCTTTCAGAGGAGAAGCCCTCGCTGTCTTTTACATGGCGGATCTCCGTGATCTCCGCAAAGCCGTTCATCTTTCCAAAGCTCATACCTGCCACCTCCGGTCGAGACGGAGAAGCAGATCCACCGTATGCCACACCTGCTGCGCCGCCTGGGGATTGTCGGCAAAGAAACCGCCCGTGGAGCCGTCCCTCGACTCATAGAAGTGAGAGGCAAGCATGACCACGGCCTGTTCCGTTGTCGGCGGCATAGGGCTTTCGGAGTAGGACCCTTCCGGGATATGCTGATAGCTTTCCGCATAGGAAACGGCCGCGGTGATGTAGCTTCGCAGCAGATCATCGTCGGCCGTATGATCAAGAATGAGGTTCGCCTTGACTTTCTGAAGCAGTTCCTCCATCACCGCAGCCTCCTTTCACGGTTTATTCGTCAGCTACCTTGAGCAGCTTGATGGCTTCGGGCAGCACCAGCTTGCCGTCGACGCGCTCCTTGGCGACAAAGCCGACCATGCCGTTGCCGGCAAAGAGTTCCTTGAGTTCCGCGAAGGAACGGGGACCGCGGTCGCCGATGTTGTAGTAGGAGAAGTCGCCGAACGCGACGCAGGCTTTGCCGGGTTCCGGCACAGGGAAGAACGGAGAGGTATAGATGCCGTAGCCGAGGAAACGGTCGGGTTCGTTCTCCTTGAGGGACGGCTGCCACAGGTACTGACCCGTGAGGTCCTTCAGAGTGCGCAGGTACGCGAGGCACTTGTCGTTGGTGAGGAACACGGCGTTCTTGCGGTAAGGACGCTTGAGGGAGTAAACAAGGCTGATGATGTCATCAGCGGTGGGCTGAGCGGTCTCGGAAACAACGCCGATCTCCGCGCCGCCGTTTGCGGCAAGGATACCGAGAGGCTGACCCACGCCGGTACCGTTGATGAAAGCGTCCTCTTCGGCGTTGGCGAGAGCCTTGGTGAATGCGTCGAGGATGTAGCTCTCAAGCGGGAACGCGCTGTCATACAGAAGCTCCTCGGTGACCTTGATGGCGACGTGCAGCTTATGGGCGTCCAGAATGATCTGGTCGAAGGTGGCGTCAGCGAAAGTCAGAGCGCCGCCTTCCTCGATCCATGCCGCGGCGGGCTTGGTAGCCGCGATGTTGATCTTATGCTCACCGGAAGTGGTGATCCTGTGACCGATCTTGCGGATGATGTTCTCTTCGGTAAGAGCTTTGATGAGACGGCTGTCGTACTCCTCCGGGACGAGGTAGCCGCCCTGGGCGTCGATGCCTTCCTGCAGGACGTTGCTGACCTGGCGGAAGTTGGAGCGCAGAGCGTTGAGCATAGCGTTCTTGTAATCGACGGACGCACGGAACGTACCGATGGGTTTTTCCTCCGCAGAAGCGTTCATGGGCTTTGCGGTAATGGGAGTGCCGATGGGCTTTGCCATTTCGGCATCCATGGCCTCCATTGCCTGCAGGCTCTCGATCTCGGCGCTGAAGTTTCTGACCTTCTGTTCCATTTCGGCGTAGGTCTTCGCGTCGGCATCGGAAAGCAGACCGTCCTTGTCTTTGCGCTGCTCAACAAAGGACTTCGCCGCGTCCCACGCCTGATTTCTCTTTTCGATCATGTCGAGAATTTTGCTCATGGTGTTTTTACCTCCAGTTTTTCATGAGATTGAGCCGCTCGATAAGGGAGTCGGCTTTGACTTTGGACGGCTCTTCCGTCCTGGGTTTCGTTCTGCATTTCGCCGCGATCTTCTCCATAAGGGAGTTCGTGACGGCCGCCTGCGAAAACGGCACGGAATCGGCGGGAGGTGTGATATCCTCCAGAACCTCCTCCGCTTCGGCGCGTTTGAGGATGCCGTCGGCAAAGCCGAGTTCCACAGCCTTGCGGGCATCCATCCAGGTCTCCGCGTCCATCATGTGCGACAGCCTTGTGCGGGACAGATTGGTTTTGATCTCGTATGCGTTGATGATGCTGTCCTTCACTTCGGAAAGCATCGAGATCGCCTTTTCCATCTCCGAAGCGTCGCCCATCGCAATGGTGACGGGATTGTGGATCATCATCATGGACACTGGGGACACCAGCACCTTCGTTCCCGCCATAGCGATGACCGAAGCCGCCGAAGCCGCGATGCCGTCGATCTTGACTGTGACGCTGCCCTTGTAATCCATCAGCATGTTGTAGATCTGAGCCGCAGCAACACAGTCGCCGCCGGGCGAGTTGATCCAGACGACGATGTCGCCCTCGCCGGCGTTCAGTTCGTCTTTGAAGAGCTGGGGCGTGACGTCGTCGTCAAACCAGCTTTCGGACGCGATGGTGCCGCTGAGAAACAGCGTCCTTTCCGTCGTCTGCGTCTGATCCGCCAGATTCGTCACCGTCCTGTTCTTCCATTTCCAGAACTTCTTCATCCGGGTCCTCCTTTCCGGTTTCTGTATCCGCAAAAGCGCCCGCCTTTGAAAGCGGGAGCATATTGCCGTTTATAAGATAGAGGTCTCCGCCTTCCTCCGCCGGGATTCGGTCGAGATTTTCCAGTTCGCGGATGTCATTGGCTGACATCCAGCCGTTCTGTCTTGCCGTCGCGTAGCCGTTCATGCGGCTCTGATAGTCGCCGCGCAGGAGACCTTCCACATTGAATTTCACGAAATACGTCTGTTTCTCCGCCGTGGATAGAAGCGTCCTCTGAATGGACTGTTCCCAGCGGATGACCCAGGGGTCGAGGGTGTACTTCACAAACTCAAGGGACTGCTGTTCAATATTGGAAAAGCTCGACTTTTCAAGGTCAGCCAGCATATGCGGCGGGACCCGGAAAATCCGGGCAATTTCATTGATCTGGAACTTGCGTGTCTCAAGAAACTGCGCCTGTTCCGGGGATATGGAAATGGGCGTATATTTTAGTCCCTCCTCAAGCACCGCGATCTTGCCGCTGTTCTGCGAACCGCCGAACTGGCTCATCCATGATTCGCGCACTCTCTGCGGATCTTTGATCGTTCCGGGGTGTTCAAGAACGCCGCTCGGAGCCGCGCCGTTGGCGAAGAACTTACTGCCGTATTCCTCTGTCGCGATGGCAAGACCGATGGCGTTTTTCGCCATTGCGATGGGACTGTAGCCGACGAGACCGTCAAAACCGAGCCCGGGAATATGCAGCACATCCGAAGGAAGCAGGATGACCGTTTCGCTCTTTCCGCCGGGTTCATCGACCGAGCGGAGATACTGGTAGTAAAGCTGTCCGCTTTCATTCCGCTCGACAGACATCTTGTTCGGCATCAGCGGATACAGCGCGATGACCTCGCCGCGGCCGTTGCGGATGATCTGTGCGTAGGCATTGCCCCACAGGAGCAGATGCGTCATAAGCGTTTCCCGGAACACGAAGGAACTCATCTCCGGGTTCGGTTCGTCATGGAGCAGGCGGTACAACGGATGGTCGATTGCTTTCTCCTTGCCGCCGTCATCGCGGTATCGGTACAGATGCACCGGCAGACCCGCGATAGCCTCCGCGAGGATGCGGACGCAGGAATAGACCGCCGTCATCTGCATGGCGCTCCGTTCTGTCACAGCCTTGCCGGAGGTCGTGCCTCCCATGTAAAAAGCGAAACGGGAACCCGCCGTGCTGTCTTTGGGCTTATCTCTCGATTTGAACAGTCCGCTGAAAATACCCATATCGCGTCACCTCCGATCACAAAAATAAAAGACCGCGCGTATCGTATACGCTCTCGGTCGAGTCAGCGCCGCACCGTATGGCGCGGTCAAGAGCCATGATGGTCGCTATGGCTCCGTCTATCTTTTCGGTTGATTTTTCCTTGTCCGCCTTGATGTTTCCGGCGGGGTCGGTGCGGATGTAGATGTTGTCCATCATCCACCGCAGAACGGGATGCCCTCCGTGGGCGATCCGCTGCTCAAGGGTCAACTTCATCAGTTCCTTTGTCGGCGGCGACATATCCTTGAAGCCCTGACCGAAGGGAACGACCGTAAAGCCCATGCCCTCAAGGTTCTGCACCATCTGCACGGCACCCCAGCGGTCGAAGGCGATCTCCCGGATGTTGAAGCGTTCGCCCAGGCTCTCAATGAATTTCTCGATATAACCGTAATGGACGACGTTGCCTTCCGTGGTCATGATGAAACCCTGCCGCTCCCACAGGTCATACGGCACATGGTCGCGCCGGACGCGCAGACCGAGCGTTTCCTCCGGCACCCAGAAGTACGGCAGGATAATGTATCTGCCGTCCTCATCACCGGGCGGGAACACCAGGACGAACGCCGTGATGTCCGTCGTGGAGGACAGGTCGAGGCCGCCGTAGCAGACATGCCCTTCCAGATCGTCCTCTGAAACGGGGAATGCGCAGGCGTCCCATTTTTCCATCGGCATCCATCTGACCGACTGCTTCACCCACTGATTGAGGCGGAGCTGCCGGAATGCGTTCTCCTCGCCGGGGTTCTGCATGGCGGACTCGCAGGCGGCTTTCACCTTGTCGATGCCGACAGTGATGCCGAGAGACGGGTTCGCCTTTTTCCACACTTTTGGGTCCGTCCAGTCCTCGTCCTCCTTCGCCCCGTATATCACGGAGTAGAAGGTCGGATCGTGTTTCCGCCCCTCCTGGATGTCGATGGCTTTCTGATGCACCTCCCAGCAGATGGAATTGGTGTCATTGCCCGCCGTGGTTATAAGGAAATACAGAGGCTGCATCCTCGCGTCGCCGCTGCCCTGGAGCATGACGTCAAACAGCTTTCTGTTGGGCTGCGTGTGCAGCTCGTCGAAAATGACTCCGTGGGTGTTGAAGCCGTGCTTGTTCGCCACGTCCGCCGAAAGCACCTGGTAGGAACTGTTGGTCGGCTTGTAGACGAGTTTTTTCTGCGATTCCAGGATCTTCACGCGCTTGGACAGCGCCGGACAGAACCGCACCATGTCCACCGCCACGTCAAATACGATCTTTGCCTGGTTGCGGTCGGCGGCGCAGCCGTACACCTCGGCGCGTTCCTCGCCGTCACCGCAGGTGAGAAGAAGCGCGATGGCGGCGGCAAGCTCCGACTTGCCCTGTTTCTTCGGTATCTCGATATAGGCGGTGTTGAACTGCCTGTATCCGTTTTCCTTCAGAATGCCGAACAGGTCGCGGACGATCTGCTCCTGCCAGTCGATGAGTTCAAACGGCTTTCCCGCCCATGTGCCTTTCGTGTGGCAAAGTGACTCTATGAACATGACGGCGTAGTCCGCCGCCTCCTTATCGTAACGGGAGGTCTCCGCCATGAACTTCGTGGGGGTGTACTTTTTCAGTTTCCGCATGGCGTCCTCCTTTCAAAATAAGCATAAAAAATGAGCCTCCGCCGTTTCCGGCGTGACCCTTCATAACGAGGAACAGAGCCGGATGGCTCACGTTCCGGGGGTATTCAGTTACCGTGGTTTACTGCTTCATTGCCCAGGCGATTGCGTGTCCGTCATCTTCAAACTCGACCTCGCTTGCCGCGTAAAGCCCTACCGTGCCTTCGCAGGTATGGTCATCGTCGAGGAATTCGTAGACCGCCGCGAAGAAGCAGGGTTTGTTTGCGCCGTTGTAGTAATGTCCGGCAAGCAGGACCCTGTCTCCGAAGGTCAGCACCTTACTCCAGCGGGTCTCAAGATCCTCCGGGGTCGAGGGGTTCGGCAGTCTGTACTTTCTCATGGCTTCGTTGATGGTCATCGGTTCGTCCTCCGTTCGTTTTGTTAGTGTATATATCACTCTGAACGGCTGAAATATCAAGTCAATTCGGAGAAATACATTACACAAATATCCGGCGCGGAAACTGTGTATGTTATTCCGTTTCGCCGGTGAGGATGAACCGCACATACGCGGCTTTCTCCTCTTCGATGAAGGTCACCAGTTCGTAGAAGTCCATCTCATACGCAATGCGCTGCACGGCGCGGAGATCAAACATATTCGTCAGCCCCGTGTCCCGGACTGCGAGGATCTGTTCCTTTACCTTGTCAGTCATCTTTGCTCACCACCCTGCAGACGTCTTCGCCGTAGGCAACCGAAAGGCTGCTGCCCGTGTCCCAGCTCACCATGATCGAGCCGATGTCGTCGACCCCGCGGACAGTTCCGCGTGTACCCGGAGGCGGTGCCTGGAAATCGTCCATCTTCACAAGTTCCACCCTTGTGCCGGGTTTGTAGATCTCGCGCAGCCGGAGCAGCGCAGACTTTGAAATGAAAGGCATCATTCCGCGTCACCGTCCTCTCCGTTTATGATCGCTCTGACCTCCGCCTGCACGGCGGGATCCTGCAGTCTCCGTTTTGCCTCTTCGACGTCGAACGGCACCGTGTTCTCCGGCGTGGGGATGGGGTCAAGACCGGGTGCGTATTCCTTTTTCGCGCCGCTCCTGAAAGCCGAGGAGCCGGAAAGGTTCTTCAGAAGGATCTTCCGTTCCGTTTTGTACTCCTCTCCGATGAAGCCGAGCCGGAGGAGGAAGCAGCGAAAGGCGTATTTCTCGTTGTCGACTTCCTTTTCCTTCGCCGTCACCCTGGTGGCGTTTCTGCTCATCTCGCAGAGCGCCGCGATGAAATGCGTGTACGCTTTGATCTCATCCGGAGAAGGCAGCTCCGCGAACCAGGGGAAGCCTACGCGGTCCTCCTTCATTTCGATGCGGATGTCGTCGATACCCAGCGCCTTTTTGATGAGGCCGCCCTTTGCTTCAAGCAGCCTTGTAAGGTTGCCGACGTTCACCTTGTCAAAGGGGATCTCGACCGTCAGCCCTGTGCCGCCCTCTTCCGCAGCGTCTGTGGATTCATCGTTGAATCCTTCGTGAGGCTCACACTCGAAGCCTGCTGCGGCAACGGCCCCGATAAGCCGTTCCACCTCTTCGGTGTCGTTTCTGTCGCTGAAGGACAGCGTTCCGTCCCTGTCGACGGTGTAGGTGTCGATCTCGTAGGCCATGCTCGGCATTCCGAGATACTTTGCTTTGACCTCAAGGGTCTGTACGATGGTCTGGACCAGGCGCTTGCGCTCCGATCCCGTTACGTTGTACCTGATTTCCATGCGGGAAAACCTCCTTGTTTTTTGGTAGTACATATATCACTCTAAAGCCCTGAAATAGCAAGGGGTTTTCTCACATTCGCGGGTAGAATCACTGTAGAAAAATCAGCTCTGCAACTGGTTATAATACACGATCCCCGCGAGGACGAAACACACGCACGGGAGCGCCACGCCGTTGCCCCACAGCTTGTATTCGGCGGAGTCAGCGTGCGGATCTTTCAGCCACTTCACGATCTGGGTGTCCGTCTTCGGTTTGGAGGCTGAACCCGTCACGGTGCGGTGGGTCTCAAAGACATCCCGCCAGAAGGCAACCTCCTCTTCGGACGGCTCGTCCGTTCCGAGAGCGGAACACCACCAGTCCGGGAAGCCCTGGAGTCTCGCGCACTCCGTCGGCGTCAGTCTGCGGACGATGTAGTACGGTTCTTCCGTCACGGTCGGCGGATCCTTGTAATCCGTAGCCACAAGCGTGTTGACGATGTCCTCTTCCGCCTGGGTGTGGTAGGAGTTTTTGCTTGTGGAGTAGACCGGATGCGCCACAGCGCCGGGGCCTCTGGCCACCATAGGCGGTTCGACCTCGGATTCGATGCACGGTGCGAACTTCGCGTTCTCTCCCTGGTTGTACGCCGCGCGGTCAAGTCCGTAGGCGACTCCGTGCTGTTCCGTCGCGTTCAGCGTGAAGCTGACATCCTCTTCGGAATAGCCGCAGCCCTGATGGGAAGGTCTCGCGCCGTTTCCCTCAAGCGCCACGACAGCCATGCCGCCCTGGTTGCAGGAGGGATTGCCGCCGTTCGCGTCGAGCGTCCGGGTGGTGTCCGCTTTATAAAAACCGCTGTTCGGATTGTCCGACTTCATGGCGTTGGAGTCCCTGGAACAGATGCCGAACACTGCGGGAACGAAAAGCGTCTGGTCATTGTTCGTGGCAAGCGTCGCGGACTTGTCCGTCTGGATAAGCAGACCCTTGCCGCCTCCCTCGCATCCGCAGCGGATCTTCATGACGAGAGGCACGTTGTTGCCGCCGGTTCCCATGCGGGAGGTCAGCGTCTGCACCTTTCCGTCCTCCGATACCGTCACGCGGCTGTCGGCGGGATGGTTCTCCAGCGCAACAGCAGCGGGAACAGTGCCGGCGCGGAGCGTGGGGGAAGTTTCCTCCTCATATCCGATGGAGCGGCTCTTTGCGGAATGTTCCGTGCAGAAACCCGCCGCTTCCGTCACCACAGGAGGATGATGCGCCTCGGCGCGGAGCGTGCAGGTCACGTCCTCTGTAACGTCCATGCGGTCGCCGCCCTGGTCATTCAGAACCATGACGCCGTTTCTGCCTGTGGACATACCGCAGTTCACTCCGAGCGTGGCGGCGACTGTATCTATTGCGCCGTTGTATCCGTCTGTGCCGACGCCTGCCGGATGAGAGCCTTCTTCAGCAGTTCCGGCAGATCCTTGCCACGAGCGGAAGCCCTGCGGAGTATACCCAGACAGGCCTTCTGACTCAAACAGTATTTTTCCGGCACATCCGCCTGCAAAATCCGCGACAAGGTAGATGCGTTTTCTGCGCTGGGGGACTCCCCAGTATTGAGCATCAAATACCCGCCATGCGATTGAGTGATCGTCTGCCAGGACGCATCCGGCGTTCGGCCACCTCGCAGGTCGAGGAGTATCAGCTTCGGGGTCTTTGACCCGGCGGATCGTGTCGAGGACGGCTTTGAAGTCCTCGCCGCCGTTCGAGGAGAATGCGCCGGGGACGTTCTCCCACACGATGTATCGCGGTTTTTCTTCATTGGTTGCTTCCCTCATTTCTCTTACGATTCGGACGGCTTCATAGAAAAGGTTGGAACGGGAGCCGTCCAGTCCCGCTCTTTTGCCCGCCACGGACATATCCTGGCACGGGCTTCCGAAGGTGATGATGTCCACGGGCGGCAGTTTCGCGCCGTTGAGTTTCGATACGTCACCGTAGTGTTTCATGAAAGGCAGCCGCTTCGTGGTCACGCGGATGGGAAACGGCTCGATCTCCGAAGCCCACAACGGCTCGATGCCGGAGATCAGACCGCCGAGCGGAAAGCCGCCGGAGCCGTCAAAGAGACTGCCGAGCGTCAGATGCTCACTCATCGGCGGAGACCTCCTTCACAAGGTCGGTGTACGGGATCGTTTCACCGCCGCGCTCCACAAAAATATCCTCCGGGGAGATGCCGTTTTCGACAGCTCTGCGGAGGATAACGGATGCGTATTTTTCATCGAGTTCCATCATATGACAGACACGGTTCATCTGCTGACAAGCCATCATCGTGCTGCCGCTGCCGCCGAAGGTATCCAGAACGACGGCGTTTTCCTGCGTGGAGTTGCCGATCGGATAGCCGAGCAGGTCGAGCGGCTTGGAGGTCGGATGGTTCTCATTGCGTTTCGGCTTGGCGAACTGCCATACCGTTGTCTGCTTGCGGTCGGAGAACCAGGGGTGCTTTCCGTTCTGAAGGAAGCCGTACAGCACGGGTTCGTGCTGCCACTGATAATCTGAGCGTCCGAGGACGAGGCTGTCTTTCACCCAGATGCAGCATCCGGCGAGATGGAAACCCGCGTCGTTGAACGCCCTGCGGAAATTCAGCCCCTCAGTGTCGGCGTGGAACACATACGCCGCGCCGCCTTTCTCCATATGTTCCGACGCGGCTTTGAATGCCGACAGCAGGAACGTGTAGAACTCCTCGTTCTTGAGGCTGTCGTTCTGAATGGTCAGTCCGTCCGAACTTTTGAAGGAGACTCCGTAGGGAGGATCGGTCAGCAGCAGGTTAGCTCTTTTGCCGTTCATGAGCAGAGCAACGTCCTCCGCGTCCGTCGCGTCGCCGCAGACGAGCCGGTGCTTTCCGACCGTCCACACGTCGCCGCGCTCCACGAAGGAAGCCTTCTCCAGAGCGGCGGTGAGGTCAAAACCGTCATCCTTTACATCTTTATCACTGCCGTCCGAAAACAGGTCGGCGAGTTCAGCCTCGTCGAAGCCGGTCAGCAGCGGGTCGAAGTCCGCCGCCTGCAAGGCCTCGATCTCCACGCGCAGAAGCTCCTCATCCCATCCGGCGTCCATCGCCATGCGGTTGTCCGCAATGATGTACGCTTTCTTCTGGGCTTCGGTGAGGTGGTCGGCGAAGACACACGGCACCTCGGTGATGCCTTCCTCCTTCGCGGCGAGTATGCGACCGTGTCCGGCAATGACGCCGTAGTCGCGGTCGATGATGACGGGGTTTATAAAACCGAACTCCCGCAGGGAAGACCTCAGTTTCAGGATCTGCTCCGGGGAGTGCGTTCTTGCGTTATTCACATAGGGAACGAGTTTTGATATGGGGACGAGTTTCATTTCTGTGGTTGTTTTCATTTCACAAGCCCCCATTCCGCGAACTTCTCGAAGCCGCCGACGCCGTCAATGAAGTTTCGACAGATTTCGACGATTTCCGCATAGGGTCTGCCGTCCACGGTATCGTCACCGATGGCGCAGACAAGCTCAACGGGCTGACCCGTTTCCTGCGCCTTCAGCCATGCGTACACATTTACGCTGACATCAGCTTTCGACAGATCCTTGCCGTGCAGACCGCCGCCCGTGACGGAATCCGCCATATCAGAGCCGAGCTTGCGGTTGACAGCGCCGGAATCGACGTCCGTGCCGCCGGTCCAGTCGCCGAGCGGATTGATCTCCGCACCGGGGTACAGAGCATCCAGATCTCTTTTGTTCGCGTTGCTTTGGCAGATGATGAGTCTGTCCCCGGCGAGGATGTATTTGCCGTCGCAGCCGTACTGTCCGTAGAGCTGCCTGGCGATCTGTGTCAGACGGTTCTGCTCCTCAGTCACGGGGACGCCTTTGAAGATGCCGTTGTCTCCGCAGTGGATCCCGTCCGCCTGGTTGTCGGACAGATGCGCGTCCTGCGGGACTTCGACATAATCCGACAGGATACGATCTCCGGCAATGCGGTGAACGATGGCGGCGGCTTCCTCGTCCGTGATGTGGACGGAGGTCTCCGCAATGATATTGCAGACACCGTGACCTATCAGGACCTCCACGGCGATCTTCGGATCAGTTTCTTTGGCGTATGCCAGATCGACAAGTGCGCCGGCAATGCGGTCGGCCACCTTGTCGGGGTGCGAGGGATTTACTTTTTCAAACATGGTTTTATCCTTTCCTTGCCCGAAGCAATCTTTCCATGAGGTCATCCTGCGGGGAGACCTCGCCGTAGTCCGTGGAACAGTTTTCCTTCACGATCTGGAAGATCTCGTTCCACAGCCGCACGGCCTGGTTCATGTAGTTGATGCCGATATTGATGAACGGAGACGGTATCGGCTTCTGCGTGGTGGGATGCTTTGAGAGAAAACCCATCTTGTTGGTCATCTCCTCGCACTGTATCCACCGCGCCGAACACATGGCGTACCGCTCCAGAAGCTGGGGCGAAACCTTGGAGGCGCAGCCGATCTTCTTCAGCCACTCCCAGGTCTCGGTATAGATCTCTTCCGCCTGCAGCTGACTTCCGTCCCGCTGTTCGGCAGAGAGAAAATCGTGGGGCTTCGGCATATCGACACCCTCGACTTCGGGAATATCCAGGACTTCAAGCCGTCTGCCGCCGGGATTGCCGTTCTCGGCTTTCTCTTTGACAGCGGTTTTCTTCCTTCCCGCACCGGGTCTCGCGCCTCCGCGCCCGCCTGTGTTGTTCGATTTTGTCGGCACTTTCTCACCTCCAATGCGCCGGGACCTTTAATTACCCTTTTGAAATCGCTTTTTTCGCGCACGTGACCCCAGGCCGCTGCCCGCTGTGACGGTCCCGGAGATTTTGACCGGCCCTGGGTCTATGTCTTGGCACCATGTTTTTCCGTGGATGATGTCGCTGACATGATGCTGGCTGATGGAAAAGACGCTTGCAATTTCTTTCTGCAAGCGTCCTTCGGCGTACATTTTTCTTATCTCTTGAACATCATCAAGGGTTAATTTCGATGCAACTGCTTTCTCACCGTGCCTCAAGCACACGGCGGTTCCGTGCCGAATAGAATCCTGCGCGTTCTCCTTTGGAGTTCCCCAACAGATATTGCACAGGCGATTATCTAACGGGTTTCCGTTCAGATGCCGACAAACATACTGTTCAGGTCGCTTTCCTACAAACGCATTAAGAACGAGGGTGTGTACATACATAACGTGCTGTTTGACCGGGTGACCACCATCTCTGACATTTACTCTGTAATAGCCATTGTGTAGTCGCTTTGGAAGCGCCCGGAGCGTTCCATTTCTGTCAGAATAGATTTCTCCATCTATATCTGCATAGTATCCGGGATAGTCTGGAATACGTTTCATCATCTGTCTCCCAACTCGCGGTGCAGCTTCGTGTGGCACGACTGGCAGAGGCTCATCAGATTGCTCTGCCTGTGGTCACCGCCCTGTGAGATGGGGAGGATATGATGGACTTCCTCCACAGGGGTCAGCCGTCCCTCCTTGAGGCACATCTCGCAGAGAGGATGCGCCTCCGCGTAGCGGTCACGGATCCGTTTCCAGCACCTGCCGTACTTCTTGTTGATGTCCGGGGCGCGTTCGTATCTGTTGTAGCGGTCGCGTTCCGTTTTCGTATGCTCCTCACAGTACTGTCCGCCCTCGACGGCAAGCCTCGGACAGCCGGGGTGTCCGCACGGTCTGCGTGGTTTTCTCGGCATGGCGTCACCTCCGTCTGCGGAACAGTTCACGGAGCTTGTATCTGATGATGTACCAGCACTGTTCGAGCCAGCCCACCTGTCTGTAGCCCATAGCTTTCCTCCGTTTCCGCGCATGAGAAAAGCCCCACGGGGAAAACCCCATGAGGCTCGGTTCATTCTGCTTTTCGCTGATTATATCATAACATAAACGGCGGGTGCTTATCTCTGCTCAAAGGTGCTTAAACCGTTGCATGTTTCAGATAACGATGGGTTCTTCCGGCATAATGACGTGCTGCAGGGCGGAGCCGTGCCACCGTCTGACCGTGGATTTGTCGGCGTGCAGTTCGTCCCCGATCTGCTCCCATGTCATGTTATGGATGTAGCGGTAACGAAGGACCATCTGCTCATCCTTGTCGCGGACGGTATCGATGACGCCGCGCATCTGCTCCTTCAGCGCAACGAGCCGGTCGATCTCCGCGTTTATTTTCTCCTCCAGTTCCATGACCCGCATGATGCACCGTACAAAGGGCGCTTCCGTGGGACGGTTCGGATTATGCCGTTCCTCCAGGCTTGGGGAGGAGACGCTTCCCGCCATATCGCGCAGACGCTCCATCTCTTCGATGTCGGAATTGATCCTGTGGTCGAGGCGGTACGCCTGTCTGAGGTATTCTTTCGATGTCATATTTCTTCCTCCTGTAATTTCCGTAACAGCGCCTTACCGTCGATATTTGTGAGCGCCGCAAACCAGTCGGAACGGAAGAATGCCTCACAATCCGCTATCATGAGCTTCGCGTCTTCGTTCTTCGGCCGTTTTTTGTGTTTTTTCCTCGCCTCGCGGTAATCCTTGACGGCCTGCAGGATGATCGCGTTTGCGAGGTTTTCCCAGGGATCGGTCATACGGACGCCCCCAGATTCGCCTTGACCGCGTCGATGAGCGCGTTCTGCGTCCGCTCCTTTTTGCGGAGCGCCTCCATAACGTCCTCATCAATGGTGCCGGCGGTGATGATATGGTGGATAATGACCGTATCCTTCTGTCCCTGGCGGTGGAGACGGGCGTTCGTCTGCTGATACAGTTCAAGACTCCATGTAAGACCGAACCATATGAGCGTGGAACCGCCGGACTGGAGATTCAGCCCGTGACCCGCGGAGGCAGGATGGATGATTGCCGCAGAAATCCTTCCCGCATTCCAGTCATCGATATCCTTCGAGGTCTTGATCTCCCTGACGGGAAATCTCGCCTTTATCCGCTCCGCATCATGCTGATACCAGTAGGCGATCAGCACGGGCTTGCCGTTTGCACCTTCGATAAGGTCTTCCAGGGCATCCAGTTTGCGGTCATGAATGTAGTGGCTGTTTTTATCCTCGTCATAGACCGCGCCGTTTGCCATCTGGAGGAGCTTGCCGGATAGCACCGCCGCATTTGCCGCGTCAATCTCCGTACCCTTTATCTTTGCGACCATATCCTCTTTGAAAGCGTCGTATACGGCCTGTTCCTGCTCGTTCATATACACGGGAACGGCGTTTATGACGCATTCCGGCAGTTTGAGGTAATCGCAGGATTTCATAGAGATCGTGATGTCCGATATCTGCTCATAGATCCGTTCCTCCGCGCCGGGGAGAGGCTTGTAGCTGAACACCACTTCGCCGTTCCGCTTGTCCGGGGTGAAATAGGCGTTCCGGTAATGCGTGATGTACCGTCCGAGCCGTTTTCCGAGATCGAGCAGACGGAACTGCGCCCACAGATCCATGAGACCGTTGGAGGACGGCGTTCCCGTCAGACCCACAATGCGCTTTACATGAGGTCTGACCTTCAGCAGGCTTTTGAACCGTTTTGCCTGCCAGGATTTGAAGGACGAAAGCTCGTCAATGACGATCATGTCATAATCGAACGGCAGACCGCTTTTGTTTACAAGCCAGTCCACGTTTTCCCGGTTAATGATGTACAGAGACGCTTTCTGCATGAGCGCCGCCTTCCGTTCAGCCTCCGTGCCGACGGCGACGGAGTACGTCAGTCCGGCAAGGTGATCCCATTTCCTTATTTCCGAAGGCCAGGTGTCCCTCGCCACGCGCAGCGGCGCGATCACAAGCGCTTTCCGTATAAGGAAGCTGTCGAGACACAGGTCGAAAAGCGCCGTCAGCGTGATCACGCTCTTTCCGAGACCCATTTCAAGCAGTACCGCCGCTATTGGGTGCGACAGAATGAACTCCGTCGCGTATGTCTGATATTCATGAGGTTCGTATCGCATTGAGTACCTCCTCGATCTGTTCCGTCCCGTCCACGCAGAAGACTCTGAAGCCGAGACTTTCCAACTGCCTCTTCCGTCTGACCTGCAGGGGACGCATGGTTTTTCCGGGGCTTTTCAGTTCCACAAACCCGGCACAGCCTCCGGGGAAGAGAACGATACGGTCCGGCACTCCGTCAAAGCCGGGAGATACGAACTTCAGCGCGATACCTCCCATATTTTTCGCCGTTTTTACGAGTTTTCTCTCGATAGTCTTTTCATTCACAGTCAGCCTCCGGTCTGACACAGGAACACAAAGTCACAACTTTTCCCTATATATTTCTTCGCGTGTGTGTGCGCTCACAGGTTTTGCTTTTCCCTTTGTAAAAGCCGAAACTAATATAAGGGGAAAAGTTGTGTTGTGTCGCCAGCTTGTGTCGGTTTATCCTCCATAAGTCAGTGCGTACAGACGCTGCCTGCCGTACAGGGGCTGACGCCTGATCCGTTCGGTACGCTCCCATCCGGGGATCTGCGACATCATGGCCGCAATGCCGTAGCTGTCGGACGGCTTGAGTTCCTGCAGGCTTTTGCCGAAACACTCGCACCATATCTCCGCGTTGCTGACCTCCGTGCGGAGCGTCTTTCCCGTATGCGCCGGAGTGCCGAACTCCGTACCCGTGAGGTAGTTGCGGCGGGCGTACAGATCCATATCGTCCCAGCCGTCCGGCAGAGGCGTGTTGAGATATTCCTCGATCATGCCAACGCGCTCGTCCGCCTCCATAGCGCCGCGCTGTGCTTTCTCGGCTTCATCCAGATCGTCGCCCTCAAGATAGAGCTTCTCGCCGGACTGCCATATCGCCTTTGCCTCCGCCCAGAACTGCGCCCGGAAATCCTCATCGAAGCTCCACGCTTTTTTCTGCCGTTTCTGATGCACCTTGATGATCCAGAAGCGGCGATTGCCGGTGATGTCGCGCAGATACCCTCTCTCGCCGTTGACCGTTGCTATGATGACGCACTGACGCGGATGGCTTTCGACCACCCTGCCGTAGGAGGGACGGTACTTGTCATCGGAGGTGGAGAGAAACGCCTTGACCTTCTCGATGTCCGCCTTCTTCATGCCGGCAAGCTCTCCGATCTCGATCACCCAGAAGCCCTGCAGTTTCTCCGCGCCGGACTTGTCATCCATATCGGTAAGCGACAGCGTTTCGGAGTAATACTCGGACGTGACGAGGTCTTTGACGATGGTGCTTTTGCCGATGCCCTGGTCGCCGTCCAGCACGGGAACGCAGTCGAACTTGATGCCGGGGACGTAAATACGCGCCACAGCCGCCGCGAAGGTCTTTCTGGTCACGGCGCGGACGTATTCGGTGTCGTCGGCTTTCAAATATTTGATGAAAAGGTTCTCCACGCGCTTCACGCCGTCCCAGGGCGGCAGACCGTCAAGGTAGTCTCTCACAGGGTGGAAGTGCCGGTCATCGGCGGCCTTCGTGAACGCGACATCGTGGTTGCGGCTTGAGAATGGCAGATAGCGGATGTCGATGATCGACTTGAGCTGCGCCGTGTCCGCGTCCCGCCAGAACTGGTTGCCCTTCGGTCGTTCCCACGGCAAAGGTCCCGTGACCTGTATGCGGTTCGCCATGTCGTTGAAGGCGAAATTGCGGAAGTCCGGGTCGTTGGCAAGTATGAGGTTGAGGTTGTAGACGCTGTTTTCAAGCAGGCTCGTCCGCGGCTGATATTTGAGCCGCTTCTTCCAGTCATCGTCCCCGGCGTCAGCGAAGTCCGCCTCCGCTTCGGCAAGGCGCTCGTTGGCGGCAAGCAGCTTCACGTCCTCCTGCTGCATGGCGAAGTCGCACATGGCGCGGAAGGAAGCCTTATCGTCATCGTCGCCGAACCTGTGGATGCGGACGATGTCAAAGGCGTTGCAGAGCTTGAGGTATGCCGGATCCTTGGCGTGGTGGCTGTAGACGAACTTTTCGTCCTTGATCTCCACGCCGGCGATGCTGCGGGACTCGATCAGATGCCAGCGGTTCGGATTGTCGGTCGGCTCATAAACATCGGAAAGGAACGTCTCCAGCGCCTTCGTCACGGGGTAGAAGACCCTGTTGAACAGACCGACCACACCGTCCTTCGTCAAAGGATCCTGCACCTTCTGCTGCGTGACCGTATTCGCCTTGCTCTCGCGGGAGGAGGTCGGGAGCTGTGTAGGGTCAGTCCATTCCGGGTGAGCCGACAGTATCGCGTCCGGGTCGAGCCATCCTTTATCCGTTTCCTTATATACAAACACTCCGTTCTGCGGCGTGGACGGCCAGTACATCAGCTGATTTGGCTGATAGCTGCACTCGTCGAAAAAGTCGATGCCGAGCGCCTGCGCCACATAACGGGACACCGCCACGAACTCCTCGGAGGAGACGTCTCTTGTCATGGGGAAAATAATGCGGACACGCGGAGAATCCTCCGTGCTGCTGTGGGTGGTGTACAGCACGGAGGTATACGGTGCGTTGGTTTCATAGTTGTCGAGGAACGCTTTGTTAATGCGGTCGCCGTCCAGGGCGATCATGGAACGCAGCTCCACGGTGTCGATCTTGCGGCGGCCGCCTTTCAGCGTACCGCCTACAAAACCGCCGTGATCTTTCGCAGCGTCCCTCTGCGCCTTGGACATCTTCGCGTATTCCTCCGCCGACTCCGTTGTGCGGATGGTGGTCTTCAGCCGCTCCTTCAGAGCATCGAAGGATATCGTCTTGTTGACCCATTTCTTCGCCTGCCGGCTGTTGCCGTAGGATATGGCAAGATCTCTCATCATCTGAACCTCCTGACTCGCGGCGTCTCGCCGTACTCAAAACGCGCCTGCCTCGCCGCCGCATATGCCTTCAGAGTAGCGCCGCGGTTCATGTCGCCGAGATAGCCGGAGTCATCTCCGAACAGCTGAAAGCCGCCGTTCCGGTCGATGCCGGGATATGCCGCGAAGTAGTCGCCGTCGATGGTTTCAAAATTGTAGTAGTTCGGCCACCCGTGGTGATCACTGTACGCTTCGCTCTGGATATCATCGAGCAGGCCGTAGAAGGTCTCGCCCCAGGGGATGTTGCCTACTACAAGCACGGCGGTCTTCGACAGGCCGCACAGTCCGTCCTCCGGCATACCCGCTTCGGCGAACCGCTTGATCTTGTCCGCGTCGGCATCGTTCATCTGCCCCTTGACCTCAACGTAAATATCACAGTTTTCAGCGTAGGTGGCGTGGTTCACGGTCACGCCGTGGAGCAGAAAGTCCGGCAGATAATATGTGCCGTCGCCGAGGTCGTAGCCCTCCGGCTCATATTCCCATTTGACCCCGCAGGCATCAAAGAACACAGCCCACCGCGCCTCAAGGCGGGAGCGGAAGCGGTAGCCCTTGTATTCGGTCTCGATTGCTTTCAGTCCGTTCATAGTGACTCCACCTCCTTAAAATCAGCGTTGAAATACCGTACCGGCTGTCTGCGGCGCTTTGCCGTCTCGATCTCCACGCTCATACCTTCGGAGATCACGTCGCCGAGGACCCACAGTTCCTGGCACTTGCCCTGCAGGACGATGTCCATGAACAGGGCAAGGTCGCGCTCTTCCGGGTCGGCGTCATTTACAAACTGAGGAAACATAAGATGCGGCGCAAGCGGGATCTGTCCGTTCTCCAGCGCAAAACGGCAGAACTGCCTGGTGCGTTCCGTGTTGCCCTCGACGTCCCCGGAAAACGGGGAGCAGATGTAAACGAGCGGACGGAACGGCTTCTGATTTGTATCGTTTCTCATTCAAACGACCTCCTTGTAAAGATTTGCCGAGGTCACCCTCTAACGGGTAGCCTCGGCAGGAGGTCAAAACTGACGGTTTTTATAATTTTCTCTCAACTTTTTTTCTGCGCGGCGCAGCCAGTGCGTCACCGTGGTGGGGTCGACGCCTAAGGATTCCGCGTAATCCTTCGTCGGCACAAGGTCCATATGTACCGCGATGAACGCTTCCGCCCACCTGGGCTTGTCCGCCAGAACACTGCGAACCCACTCGCAGATAGCTTCATACTGCTCCCGCTCCTCGCGGGCAAGCTCGTCCTGCCGGAAGATGCGGTCATCTGCGACCTCGCTCATAAGCGGCTCGGAGGTGTCGACATCGTCCTCGGTCTCGTCCTTACCGGGTTTTGCCTTCGATTCGCCCCTGTGGCGGTTCAGCTTGCGCCAGCTGTTGTATTCGGGGCGGTTGTACTTCGCGTCGAAGGCTTCTTGGATACGCTTTTCGCGCTCTTCCTGTGAAAGAGCCTCGCCGCCGTCCAGGTCAAGGGAGACCCACAGCTGTTCGGTTGCCTGCTCGTCCAGGTCAAGTACCTGGTAGGCTTCGTCATAACGGATTCTCAGTTTCATAATGTGTCCTTTCCGTCCGGGGCAAGGTACGGTGGGACACAAAGAGAGCCTGTGGTGAAGATGTCCACAGGCTCCGGCAATCCGAAAATGGGCGCAGGAAACTAACGGTGGGTGCATCCTCACTTCAAACTCCGCCTTTATCGCGGTGTTCTAAGTTCTCTATGCATCCCATCGTCCTAATGGCCATCTCGGACAATTGAGATTTAGATTTGCGGTTGTCTATCAGCGTTCTGTAAACAGAAAATTTACAATCGCAGATTTGACTTTTACAGAACCAGTAGATTTTTTCAGAAAAGTGTGATATAATATAAATCTACAGAACTTTTCATATATCACAGAGTCCTATATCCCGGCTCTGCGCCGCTTGCCGCAAAGCGTGAACTTTATGTTCGATTTCATTATAGGTTTCAACATTGGCAGCATTAGGCAGTCACGGACACGCTGGGATAGGCTCAGATAGGAAAGGATAAAAAATGGAATTTTCTGATTTCATAAGAAGACTATCCTCTGCTATTAGAGCCGGGAGCAGTACCTCGGCTTTTACAAAATCAGTTATAGAATCGATTCTCACAGAAGAAGGTCAAACTATTCTGGAGGAGTACTCTGAGAGCAGTTTCAAGGGCTTTTATAATGGGAATACCGCCGTTACGCGGCTGGCTAACAAGGTGAACGCGTACATCGAACCCATGAATTTTTCTGAATACATCAATCAGTTTTCAGATGCCGCTGTTCAAAATCTTTGTAGTTTGTTTTCTGATGAGCTGCCGGACATAAATCCCCACAATGCCAGCGAACTGCTTGCAGACCTCTTTGTTTCAATTCTTACTGCCGCAGCCGGCACAAACAAAAAAAGCACCCCGAAGGGTGCAGACATAAAACTGGATGGACAATTAGCGCTTATAACCGATCAAGCGGTTGTTGCCCCTGATATTTCGCAATTCAAAGACGGCGTTCTGTATATAGGAGCAGTGCCGGACGATGAAAGTAGCAACGATCCGTTCAAAACCTATCTTGAAAAAGCAGTCGAGTACTATTCTTTAAAAAAGACTTTGCTTAACCCGGAAAAACCCCGCAACTTTTACGATATATACGTTTGCAATGATCTGAGGTATCACAAGTGGCGCGTGACCGGGGCGCGAGATCCAAAGCCTGAAATTACCATAAGTGACGGAACCGTAGAGAGACTTGAGAATGAGTCCAAGTATATTATTGTTGAAGGCACCGGTGGAATCGGAAAGTCGATGTTTCTAACACATCTGTTTCTGTCTTCTGCCGAATCATATAGTCCTCCGGATGAGCTTCCGGTCTTGATCTCACTTAAGGATTATAGGGAAGAAACCACAAGCATCGTCGAATTCATATGGCGCACAGTAAACGCCTTTGATGCAAGCGTTACACAAAAGCAAATAATCGAGGCATTGGAAGAAAAGCGGCTTGCTTTGCTGATGGACGGTCTCGATGAAATACAGTCTTCGCTTCGGGAAAGCTTCAACACGGATTTAGAGGCGTTTATAAAGTCTTATCCAGGCAATACGATTTTTATTACCTCGCGCCCTGTCTATTCATTTGTTTCATATACGCGGTTCTCGTTGTTCGATCTTGAACCACTTACAAAAGAACAGGCGCTTACCCTGATTAAGAAACTGGAGTTTTGGGACGAAAAAGCAAAGGCAGACTTTATCAATGCGCTGGATCGTAATCTGTACTGGTCACATTATCAGTTTGCCAGCAATCCGCTGTTGCTGACAATTATGCTCATGACCTATTCTTCCTTTGGTGAAGTGCCTGCCAAAATGCACGTTTTTTACTCAAAAGCGTATGAGACAATGGCACGCCTTCATGATGCCACAAAGGGGTCCTTTAAAAGACCTCTCAATACAAAAATGACGCCAGAGGAGTTTTCTCGACATTTTGCTCAATTCTGCGCCCGAACATATACCGATGAAATCTTTGATTTTGACGAGCGCACGTTTTCGTCATATATGGATAAGGTTCTTAAGGGAACCACTGCAAAAGAGAATGGTGTTATACCAAGAGACTTTCTGCTTGACCTTACCGATAACCTCTGCATTATGTACCAGGAAGGAAGCAAGTATTATTTCATTCATCGGTCTTTTCAGGAGTACTTCGCGGCTGTCTATTTCGCATCGGATTATGATGCAAAGTTGAAAAAAGTCGGAAACTTCTTTGAAAAGCAACAGCATCGATCCTTTTCAGACAGAACGTTTGGGATGCTTTATGACATGATCCCAGAAAAAGTCGAACGCTATATTTTCCTGCCATTCCTTGAAAGCCTAATAACTGCGTGCGCCGAAGAAGGAAAAGCGGAAGAATACTGGGCCTTTTTGGAGAGCCAATATCCCGCACTGTATTACGAAGAAGGTCGTACTGACAACGGATATGTTAATGAACCGCAGTCCTTTTTGTACAAGACCATTGTCCGTGAAAAGCAACTTGGTTCTGATACTGACCTTGATTTGCTGACCTGGCCTAAGCAACTGTTGGATTTGCCCAGGAAAAACTGGGTCACAGTATACCGCGAATTTATGGAAGCCGATGCATATGAGAGGAACCCCGATCCGGATGCCATTGATGACGCGGATCTTGAAGAAACAGATATCGTCGGGCAAGATGATGTTTATTATCGCTACGCGGATTACTTTGGCGAACCGGAAGTCGAAGGATTTACAATCGAAATCGAAATATATGAGTTGCGGAAAACCCCCAGCAAATACGTAGAACTTCGCAGCTTTATGGAAAGCGCAGATTTCCCGCTCATGGAAGAATACAGAAATGTAAAGCGGTATTACGCAGAGCTTAAGGCCAGGACAGAAAAAGAAAATGAATCTGATGACTTATTTGAGGATTAAGGAAAAGCGAGGAAGGTGCAATGAGAATAAGCTATAACAAACTTTGGAAGCTATTAATTGATAAGGGCATGAACAAACATGATCTGAAAGTTAAATCCGGCGTAAGTTCGGCCTCGATTGCAAAACTTGGTAAGTGCGAAAACGTCACGACAGACGTATTGCTCAAAATATGCGAATCTCTGAATGTCCATATCGAGGACATATTGGAAACCGTAGATGACTAATGGGGGCGGATTTATGAAGATTCTCTATTCTGACATTCTTCCTCTCTCTTTGGAAGAGGGACAACAAACAATTATTGACTGTTTTCATGAGCAGGCAAAAAATTCTGATAGCATCGAAATTGCTGTAGGCTATATTTCCAAAGCCGCGCTCGATGAAATAGAGACTATAGTGGAACAATACGGCATCTCCCATGTGACAATAACAATTGGTATGTATTTCATTGAGGGAATGCCAGAGAACTCATTCCATACCGCCAAAAAGCTGAATAAAAAATGGCAGGACAGCGGCATCGGTGAGATTCGTCTTGTCAGAGCTTTCAAGTATCATGGCAAACTGTACTGCTTCTCGAAAGACGGCACCGTTGTATCTGCAATTATCGGTTCTGCTAATATGGGAGTCATAAAGCCTGATGCCGCAAACCGAAGACAATATGAAATTGCGTCTCTTGTCGAGGATCCATCTGAATGTGCTGAATTCGCGTCATTCATTGACAAACTAAAAACGCCGCGCTGTTCTGCAAACATTGCTGACATTACAGGAATGACGCTTATACGTGAGCAAAACGTTTCCCTCGATGGCGTTGACACGGTAACGCAGGTAACTCCCGCAGGGGTAAAGCTCTATTACCAGCATAAGACTGAAACCTCTTTTGTTCTCCCGATAAAGGTCCCTGCTTTTGAAGAACGCTTTATGGACGACGGAAAGCATTTTACAAAATCAAATATCAATGTCTGCTATGCGGCTCCAAGAAGCAAACGTAAATCCAGAGATTGGTATGAGGTTCAGATGACAGTTGCAAAGGAAATAACCCGGCTCGAAGGCTACCCAGAGAAAAACGCGCCGTTTTTTGTCGTTACAGACGACGGGTATTGGTTTAAGGCTCATACAACAAGTGACGGCAACAAGCAGTTCAGTGCAGTTGGCGATGAACTGATTATGGGAAGATGGATAAAAGGCCGCCTTGCCGCCGCCGGTCTTGTTGACCCCGTTAATGACAGCCAAAAAGACACTGAACGGCTCGGCATGATTACGAAAGAAATGCTCGAAGCATATGGCTGCAACGCTGTCGTTTTTACAAAAACAGATCAGAAGGCGTTGGATGATGACGGGACTATGCTTGATGTATGGACTCTGTCGTTTGAAACTGTCACAGAATAAACGGAGGTTCCCGTATGAAGTATTTAGAAACGTATTTGAATAAAATAATCAGCCGCGGAAACGTTCAGCTTGCTGAATCCATAAGTAAAACTGCGGAAGAAGTCGGCAATGCACACATTAAGAATTTTTCTTTTGTGAGCCATGAGATCGGTCTTCTTTTCGGAAATGTCCAATCCGGCAAAACCGGTCAGATGTTTGGCATTTTATGCAAAGCTGCAGATTTGGGCTTTCCAGCGTTTGTACTGCTCACCACCGATAATGTGGTGCTTCAGCAACAGACCTTAGATAGAGTGAAGAGTGACTTGGATGGGTTCTGCATCTGCGGAGAAAACGATTCTGGCTTGTTCATTGAAAACTGTCTTAAAGACCCGGTAATAGTTGTACTTAAGAAAAATACCCGTATTCTAAGGTTATGGGCCAATGTGTTCAGCACTACAGGGTTCATGAAGGGTAACCCGCTCTTTATCATTGATGATGAGGCTGATGCCGCATCTCTCAATACGCTTGTAAACAAAAACCGGCAGTCCAGCATCAATAAGCATCTCGACACAATTAAAAACGGAGCCTCAAGCAGTCTTTATCTGCAGGTTACAGGAACGCCTCAGTCGATTTTCCTTCAAACGATGGCGTCAGGATGGCATCCACTGTTTACTCACTATTTTAAACCAGGTAAAGGATATCTCGGCGGCGATTTCTTCTTCCCGAAGAGCGGTAATCCAGAATGTGTCACCTATGTTGATGGAATGAAAAATCCCGAACGAGATGTTGTGCTTCGTCATCTGCTTGTTTCGGCGCAAATGCTCTCATCTGGTGAAAACGTCTGCAACTGTCTTGTCCATCCAAGCGCAAGACAGGCGGCGCATCAAAGTTTCGCTGACAGCATTTCAAAAGAACTGGCTTGGTGTTTAGACAACTTGACGGGAGATTTTGCTACCGAACTCAAAAAGCGGTATGCGTTTCTGAACCCAACAAAGAGTGAGAAAAAGTCCTTTTCGGAGATTCTGGCATACGCGCAGAAAATCGTGAAAGACAATGAGTCAAAGATCATCGTGATGAACGGCAAAACCGACGTGGACAGCGACGAATACTCCTCGGGCTGCAATTTCATCGTCGGTGGAAACACCTTAGGCCGCGGTGTAACATTCCCGCGTTTACAGACCATTTATTACACTCGTTCTGCAAAGAAGCCGCAGGCTGATACCATGTGGCAGCACAGCAGAATGTTTGGTTATGACCGCGATCCGGGGATGATGATGGTATTCATTGACGAGAGGCTTTATAAGCTGTTCGCTGATATCAACGCAACGAACAACGCAATCATATCGCAGGTTGAACAAGGTATCGATGATGTAAAGATTTACTATCCGGAGGGGCTGAATCCAACAAGAAAGAACGTTCTCGATACCGACCATGTTGCAGCCATCTCTGGCGGAACAAACTACTATCCGTTCTACCCAGACAATAATACCATTGAGGACATAACAGAATTGTTGAAGCCGTTCTCGGAGGACGAACCATATTATCAGGTCAGCCTGCGGATCATGAAAGAGATTCTTGGCCATGTTGTCGCCAGCCTGGATTTCAAACTGCCATCGTTTATGGCAATCATTGATACTATGCTTGCCGAAGCTCCTGCAACCCAAGGCATATTGATAGTTCGCAGAGGCAGAGATGTCGCGCAGGGAACGGGCGCTTTGCTGTCTCCGAATGATTGGCAGTTGGGCGGATCTTTCCCGCGAAAAATTGTTCTTACAATGTATCAAGTAACCGGTACGAAAGGCTGGGGTGGGAAACAGCTGTGGGTTCCCAATATAAAACTTCCCGACGGCTCAGTTTACTATGATGTAATCGAGGACTGAAATGGCCGATAATCACTCAAAGGAGATCCGTAGCAAGAATATGTCGCACATACGCGGCACAAACACAAAGCCAGAAGAGAAAGTGCGAAAGTATCTTTTCTCCAAAGGTCTCCGATATCGAAAAAATGTACGGTCGCTTCCTGGGTGTCCTGATCTTGTGCTTCCGAAATATAAGACGGTTGTATTCGTGAATGGGTGCTTTTGGCATAAGCATGACTGTGGCAGATTTGTGTGGCCATCTTCTAACGAAGAGTATTGGAAACAGAAGATTACCAGGAATGTCGAACGCGACATTGAAAATCATCTTGCACTTAGATCTGCTGGGTGGAGAGTTCTCATAATATGGGAATGTGAGCTGAAGAAAAAATCAGCCGAAGAAAGCCTGAATAGATTATATTTGAGGATCATACAACAGGATCAAAATGAATTAATGTGAGAAATACATTTGGGAGGGCCGTGTAATGGCAAGTACAAAAGCAAAAACTATACAACTACTGCTCTATGATGGAACACTGAGCGGGGTAATCAACATCGCTGATTCCGCATGGAATCCTGGGGAAATGTATGCTTCCCCAAGAGATGCTGTAAATGAACTCGTATCATTGGATAAATATGGCGTTTATCTTCTGCTTTCAGATGAACGCGTTTATGTCGGTCAAGCAAGTGATTTGGAACGGCGGATCAAGCAGCACTTAGCTGGTAAAGACTGGTGGGAACGCGTTGTCCTTTTGACGACCCAGGATGACAGCTTTACACGCACTGATATCGACTATCTGGAATCAGTGCTTATCGGCAAAGCAGAAAAAGCTCAGAGCCTGGACAGTGATAACAAGAATAAGGGTAACAATCCCAAGATTGACAAATTCCGCAAAGTTAATCTTGACCAGTATCTTGATGAAGCACTGTTCTTGATGGAATTAATTGGTATTTCTGTATTTTCCAACAATAAAAAAAGAACTGCTTCGAGAAAGAAGAAGCAGATTATTACAATTTCGCATTCTTCTGATACACAAGAAGAAGTTACAAACGTAAAGCCTCCGTTGCCGGACGAGTCTCTAAAAGTTGGCGCTTTTGTAAAAACAGCCATGATTAATTTGCAAAAATCGGGATATCAGTTTTCCGAAGAGCAGATCGCTCAGTTCAGCAGTGTTGAGGGCAGTAAACCCTACACCACCCGCAATCTCCCATTGTTTTGGATGCTGAAGGAGAACGAATCCCGCGCTACAGTTGAAGATCAGGCAAAGGTAAAACAACGATATTGGAAAGATGAATTCCAATTTGGTGATTACCGTTTTCTAATGTACTCTCAATGGTATCCAGATAACGGACATGGCGCAACAAGGGCGGAATTTCTACGTTGGTACAGTCTCCTCTAAAATAAACGGTCAGATACATACGCACACCTACAAATGTATTTCTCTCACAAAAAAACAGAGGTGCATGACTTCAAGCGGGTCAGCACCTCTATGTTTTATTCTTCATCAATATTAGCATCGATCGAGTCGTAGTTTATTCCCGCAAAAGTTCTGAGTATTGCCTCATAAATAATCTGGGCTCCTTTGCACGGGACTGCCATTCCGATCTGCTTTCTCACAGATTCCTTGCTCCCCTCGAAAACAAAAGTGTCAGGGAACGTCTGGAGACGAGCGCGTTCACGATTGGTTAATGCACGAGGTTCACTCCAATGGTAGATGTGTGTTCCGCCTCCACCACTTCCTGTGACGGTGTACGCGGGTTTAGTCGGATCAAGGCGTTTGTAGATCTGGCTGATTTTCGCCCCTTTTATGTTAAGCTGTAGTTCTTCCGGAAGATCAGCAGTAAAAGCGTTTTGTCCCGGTTTAATATAACTAAGGCGCTTAACAACCTGATCGCTTTGTTTCGTTTTCTCGTTGTTGGGAGCATCTTCCGGAATTGGCGGAACTTCTATCGCTGTCCTGCAAGAGTTATCTATGTGCTTATACGGAACAGGACTCGGTATTCTAAACTCAAACGGCATATCGTTTCTGATACCGACTATTATTATGCGGTGCCTCGCCTGGGGTACGCCGTATTCCTCAAATTTATACAGATTGGGATAGATTCTATATCCGCAGGCTACCATGTCCTCTTTGATTTTAGCAAACGCCTTGCCTTCGTTAGCACTTGAAAGCCCGCCAACATTCTCCGCAAGGAACCATAGTGGCTGATAACGTTTCAGAACCTTTATTCCATACGAATACAAGGGACCATAAGTTCCCTCAAAGCCTTTTTGCTCACCGACCACAGAAAAGTCATTGCAGGGGAAGCCAAACGAAAAAGCATCGATTGCGCCCAGTTTGCTGATGTCCAGTGTATGCACATCTTCGCAATAAACAGTTTCCGGTGCCTTCGGACAGATGTTACGCCTATATGTCTGGCAGGTTTCCTCGTCAAAGTCGTTAGCCCACGCGTGAACTATTCTGTATTCTGGACGTTCAATCCGTGCCTGTGAAGCACCCCATGCCAGACCGCCGGGACCACAGAACAACTCTCCCATTCTAAACTGTGTAATCCCAGCAAGTTTTTTCGCGTTTTTTGCCACTTGGGCATCAATCACACTCTGAACGACTTCAATATCTTCTTCGCTTAATCTCTCTAAACCTTTTATCCTTAAAATAGGGTTAATGTCCGCTTCGCTGATATATCCTGCTTTCAGAAGCAACTCGAACGGATGGAAATTCAAAGCCCGCGCTATTTTGCACAAAGTAGTCCAGTTTGGATTTTTTCTCTGCCCGGATTCGATTTTCAGAATTTCGCTGTCGCTGACACCACAAGCCTCTCCGAGCTTCTTGAGAGATATATTCAAGGACTCTCGTCTGTCCTTTATAAATTCGCCTACAGGATTGGTCATATTCATCACCTCGAATCCATTATATCACTAACGCTGCTTATTGTCAATATGATTGAGCAAATTCGCTGCCGATAAGCAGCATTCGTAAAATGATCTAACTATTTGCAGGAAGGCATATCTTTAAGCCATTTAAGAAATATCAACATCTAACCTATAGCCTCGCCACGCAATTATCTAACCCGTAGCCTCGCATTTCGGCTTTTTCGGTGTGCAAGTTAGATGATGAAAAAGTTTGAAAGGGATTCCGGGCCGCCGCCGGTTTTTGGGGGCAAACCTCGGAATCCCTTTATTTCAGTACATTTCAGCCCTTTCCGGCATCGGTTCTTGACATCAATACTACCGTCTCAACATGCAGCGAATGCGGGAACATATCGACCGGGGTGGCTTCGGCAAAGCGGTAGCCGCCGGCGGTAAGGATCTTGAGGTCACGGGCGAGGGTCGAGGGGTCGCAGGATACGTAGATGAGACGGTCGGCGCCGGTCGTAAGGACGCAGTCAAGGAGGCTCTTTGCGCAGCCTGCGCGGGGAGGATCGAGTATCACGACGTCGGCCTTTACGCCCTGCAGCTTGGTGGGCAGCACGTCCTCCGCCCTTCCGCAGATGAACTGGTCGTTGACTATGCCGTTGATGACTGCGTTGCGGTTGGCGTCGATAACGGCGTCCTTCACTGACTCGACGCCTATGAGTTTTGAGATCTTTGAAGCCATTGAGAGGCCTATGCTGCCGGCTCCGCAGTAAAGGTCGAGGATCCGCTCGGAGCCCGTAAGCGCGGCGTATTCCTGCACTTTGCTGTAAAGGCGGCCGCACTGCTGCGGATTCACCTGGTAGAAGCTGAGCGGCGAGACCTCGGTCTTGAGCGTGCCCATGTCGGTCACGATCTCGTCGCGGAGCACGCGGCGGTCGGCCTGGACGCTGCCGTCTTTGCCTTCGAGTATGGTCATCACCTCGCCGGAAGCGGAGGTCCTGATAGTGGCGCGGGTGAAATATTTCTGCGTGGGTTTGAGCTCATCGCGGAGCTGAGCAAGGCGGGCCATCGCGGCTTCGCTCTGTATGAGGCAGTCTCCGACGGGTATGATGTCGTGGGACCCCCGTTTCATATAGCCGCAGGTATTGCCGCGGACCGCGAATTCGGCCTTGTTGCGGAAGCGCCACGGCTCCGCCATGCCGATTATCGGGCGGAGCACGGGCTCTTCGAGCCCGGCGATGCGCGTGAGCGCATCGCGCACGCGGCGCTCCTTGAGGCGCAGCTGCGCCTCATACGACAGCCCCATCAGCGGGCAGCCGCCGCATTCCGCGGCGTGCGGGCAGCGCGGCTTAACGCGGTCCGGAGAAGCCTCGAGCATTTCGATCAGGGCTGCTTTCGCGAAGCGTCCCTTGTCTTCCCTTATCTCAGCCAGCACCCTGTCGCCGGGCAGAGCTCCCGGCACGAATACGACAAGTCCTTCGCGCCTTCCTATGCCCTCGCCCTGAGTGCTTACGTCTTCGATCATCAATTCAAATCTTTCGTTTTCCATATCCCGATTATAACATACACGGAGTGTTCAAAGCATAAAAACAGCAGCCCCGTCTCCGGAGCTGCCGTCGTTATTACTAATATGACCTTCCGCTGCGGCGGCGTTCGAGTTCGCCGAGTATCTTCTTGCGAAGGCGGATGTCGACCGGAGTGACCTCAACCAGCTCGTCGTCGTTGATCCACTCGAGGGCTTCCTCGAGAGAGAAGACTCTGGGCGGCGAGAGCTTCACGGCCTCGTCGGTGCCTGCCGCGCGCATGTTGGTGGCGCGCTTTGCCTTGCAGGGGTTCACGATCATGTCGTCGGGCCTGCTGTTCTGGCCGACTATCATGCCTTCGTAAACGTGGGTCTGCGGCCCGATGAAGAGCTGCGCGCGCTCCTGGATGTTGTTGAGCGCGTAAGGAGTCGAAACGCCCTCTTCCTGGGCGATGATGGCGCCGGCCGTGCGCTGCGGTATCTCTCCCTTGTAGTCTTCGTAGCCGGAGAAGCGCTGCACCATGGTGCCTTCGCCGTGGGTCTGGTTGATGAACTGCGAGCGGTAACCGAGCAGGCCTCTGGTCGGAACGGTATAGATGAGCCTCGAACGGCCGTTCTTGCCATCCATGGACTGCATTATGCCCTTGCGCAGATTGAGGTCGGAGATGACCGTGCCGGCGTACTGGTCAGGCACTTCGATGACCACTTCCTCGACAGGTTCCTGCTTCTGGCCGTGATCGCCGTGGCGGTAGATGACCTCAGGCTTGGAAACGGCGAGCTCGTAGCCCTCGCGCCTCATGTTCTCGATAAGTATCGAAAGATGCAGCTCGCCGCGGCCCGATACCTTGAACGAATCTGTGCTGTCGGTCGGTTCCACGAGAAGGCCTACGTTGACCTCGAGCTCCTTTTCGAGCCTTTCCTTGATGTGGCGGGTGGTGACGAACTTGCCCTCCTTGCCCGCGAACGGCGAAGCGTTGACCATGAAGTTCATGCTCAGGGTCGGCTGCTCTATTTCGATGGAAGGCAGAGGATCGACAGCGTTTTCATGGCAGACGGTGTCGCCGATCGTTATCTCGGGGAGTCCGGAAAGCACGACTATGTCGCCGCTGCCGGCCTCGTCGACGAGGGATCTCTTGAGGCCCTTGTAAACGAAGACCTGATTGATCTTGCCCATCTTGTAGCTGCCGTCGGGCTTGGCGATGGCGACCTGCTCGGCAGGATGCACGGTGCCCCTGTAAATGCGGCCTATGCCGAGACGGCCGATGTAATCGTCGTAGGCGAGCGAAGAGATCTGCAGCTGCAGAGGCTCCGCGTCGCGGTCGGGATAACCCTCGACCTGCTCTACGATGGTCTCAAGAAGCGGCTTGATCGACAGTCCGTCCTGGCCGCCGGCGCGCTTTCTGATCTTGCCCTCGCCGGTCTCGATCTGCACGTTCGCGGCTTCGGCCGGGTCCCTTACGACTATGCCCTGGCGGGCGATGCCGTAAAGTATCGGGAAGTCGAGCTGCCTGTCGTTGGCCTCGAGATCCATGAAGAGCTCGTAGACCTCGTCCACGACCTCGTCTATGCGCGCGTCCTTCTTGTCGATCTTGTTGATGAGAAGTATCGGGTTGAGGTTCTGCTCAAGCGACTTCTTGAGCACGAAACGCGTCTGGGGCATCGGTCCCTCGGAGCTGTCGACCAGCAGTATAACCGTGTCGACGGTCTTGATGATGCGCTCGACCTCGGACGAAAAGTCTGCGTGGCCCGGGGTGTCAACGATGTTGATCTTGTAGTCTCCGTACATTACGGAGCAGTTCTTCGAATAGATGGTGATGCCGCGCTCACGTTCCAGGTCGTTGGAATCCATGGTCTGGGCGACCATCTCTTCATTCTCGCGGAACACGCCGCTCTGCGCCAGGAAGGCGTCGACGAGGGTCGACTTGCCGGCGTCTACGTGGGCGATGACCGCTATGTTTATGATCTTCTGCTTAGCCATATTCTTAGGCTCCTTTTGCTCAGTCTCAAAAATAACGCGGAATATTCTATCACAAAAACGCCGGGATGTAAGCATTTCAAGCAAAAAATGTAAGCCATTCACTCAAAAAAGTGGTACAATTGACGCATGATACGCACGATACTATTCTTCTTCGTGATCGGGTTCCTCGCGGTGATAACCTTCCCGGTCGCGCTCTACGCAAGATTCATAGCAAAGGACGGCCGCGCCGTAGTCCAGACCATGCTCAACCTGCTCTGGGGCATCATCATGAAGGTGAGCGGGACCACCTGCGAAGCAACTGGGCTCGAGAACATGCCCGAAGGGCCGGCTCTTTACGTCGGCAACCACCAGAGCATATTCGACATCTTCGTCATGCTCACTAACATGGGTCCGGCAAAACCTTTCATCGCAAAGAAGGAGCTCGGCAAGCTGCCGATCGCGCACCTCTGGCTCGAAGCCCTGGGCTGCATCTACATTGACAGAAAGAACCTCAAAGCCAGCCTCGAGACCATGAAAAAGGCCGAAGAGATGCTGAAGAACGGACAGTCCTTAGTGGTCTTCCCCGAGGGGACCCGCAGCAAGGGGCCCGATATGGGCGAGTTCAAGCCGGGAGCCATGCGCTGCGCGGTAAAGGCGGAAGTGCCCATCGTGCCCTTTGCCCTCGACAACTGCTACAAGGCTTTTGAGGAGACCGGAAAGATAAAGCCCGCCCGGGTAAAGCTCGCGGTGCTGCCGCCGATAGACGCCGCAGGCAGCGGCCTTAAGACAGACAAGCTCAGCGAGCTGGCGAAAGAACAAATACAGGCAAAGCTCGACGAGCTGCGCGCGTAAGCGGAACAGGCCTGAAAACAGCAAAGAAAAACACCGGAAAGGACTTCCGGTGTTTTTATGCTTTTTAAATACTCAGATATGCCCTAGCCCCTCATGGTCTTCATGGTGCAGGTGCCGTCGAGCAGCGAGCCTTCGGTCATGATAATGTTCTTGGTGACTACGTCTCCGCAGAACACGCCGATATCAGCTATGCGGAGAAGCTCGGCGCATGTCGCCTTGCCCTCGACATAACCGTCGAGCTTGAGTTCTGAGCAGCTGATGGTTCCCTTGAACTTGCCGGTCTCGGAAACAATGACCTTCGCAGTGGATTCGATCTCGCCCTCGAACTCGCCGTCGATCCTCAGGACCTTGTCGGTCTTGACGGAACCCTTGAACTTGGTATTGAGCCCGATTATGGTCTCGATGAGTTCGGAATCGATGCTTATGCTGTCGTTATTGTAGCCGTTTGCCATAACAAATCTCCTTTTCGAACAGAGTAACTATAACACATTTTCAACATTTTTCAAGCTTTTTGTTGAGCGCGGGGGCGTTTTAAGCCCGAAAACCTCAAAAAAAGCCCTGCCCGCGCAAAAAATCTCTTGCAATTAGCGATGCTTTCGAGTAATATATCACTGTTCGCAGGTATGGCGGAACTGGCAGACGCGCACGGTTCAGGTCCGTGTGAAAGCAATTTCATGAAGGTTCGAATCCTTTTACCTGCACCAGATAAGGCAGTAGATTTTGATAGAAAATCTGCTGCCTTTTTCTTTGCCGGAAATGCCCCGGTCGCGGTCCTGCCTAAGGAATATTCGTCCGCGCTTCCTCCGGTGATCGCAAACAGGAGAACATATCGTTATTGGCTTGTCTCTCCCTAAAAAATGATGCCTGGGAATACCGATCTGCCGCGCCGGTGCACTAATAAGCTCACAGCTCTCAAAAAATGCACCCGATAACCCCATTTGGGTGCAAATAATCGCATTTTTTTGAATACGATGCACCCGACTCAGAAAAGGATCTCTGAGATGCGGTTTTTTCACGCAGATCAAGGGGTTTCATTTTGCCGTGGTGCATGAAAGACGAAAAAACAGCAAATTGTGCACCATTTTGCCCGAAAGCCCCCGAAAAGTGGGATAAAGCTGGGGTCAAACGGGCATTTCGGTGCATGAAAGTGAAATACAGCCGAAAAAATGCACCCTTCGACCAGGCAGGCTACACGTTATAATGAAATAATGCGCCATCCGACCAGCCGGGCCCCCGCTTGAAAGCATGCAGTCTTTGTTCCGGAGGGCTCCTTACTTCAATGAAAAAGGCGGCGGGCTGCCATGCAAAACAGAGCCTTTTCCCCGCGCCAGAAAGGAGCATCGTCTGATGCTCCTTTTTCATACGCTGCGCGGCCGCGTCACGGCAGCATGTCCTCTATCACGTCGAACACGTGGCTCTCCGCAAGATCAAGCTCGTTGAACTGATCAACCATGTACTTTATCTTTTCACGGTCGGTCGATATATCGGGGATGTTGAGCACGTCCCCGCCTCCGCGGTCAAGGCTGATACCGAAGCTCTCGAATACCGTGCCGTCAAGTTCCATTTCGTTTTTTACAAGGGAATAACGGGTCCCTGCCTTGTGTTCCATATTTACCTCCTTTTTAAAGCCGGCGGAGAAAAGCGATCATATACTATGACGCACGAGAGGCCCGATTTATTTCACGGGAACCGTACTTTTTTTATATTTTTTGCGCGCAAGGCTCCACCTAAAACACATATACACAGCGGGCTCTTTGTGCTATAATTATTAAGATTATTTTTTGGAAACGGAGATATCCCAATATGAAAAGACCACTCAGAATACTTGCGTTGCTCCTCGCAATGCTCCTCATATTCACAGCCTGCGGCAAAAAGGAAGGCAACGAAGGCGGAAACAGCGGAAGCGGCAGTGAAAGCAGCTCCTCCCAGGCAGAACCCTTCGACTACAGCGCGCCCTTCGGCGACAACGGCTACTGGAAGGACGTCAAGGCCAGCGATTACGTGACCCTCGGCGACTACAAGAGCTACAAGGTCGACGAGGCCGAGGTAGACCAGCTCGTGACCTATTACCTCGCGGCTTATCCCAAGACCACGCCACTCTATGAGGGCGAGGTCAAGGACGGCGATTCCGTCAACATCGACTACGTCGGCTACGTCGACGGCAAGGCCTTCGACGGCGGCAACACCAACGGACAGGGCACCGAAGTAACCATCGGCGTCACCCAGTACATCGACGACTTCCTCCAGCAGCTCATCGGCCACAAAGTGGGCGACAGCTTCGACATCAACGTCACCTTCCCCGAAGATTACGGCGTCGACGAGCTCAATGGCAAGGACGCGGTCTTCAAGACCACCATCAACTACATAGTCGAGTACGCGGCAAACGAGCTCAGCGACGACTTCGTTATGACCTACTTCAATCAGGACTTCGGCTGGGAGACCGTCAGCGACATGCGCAGCGGCATCGTCCAGAACCTCGCCATGAACAACGCCTACTCCACCGCGGAGTTCAAGGAGACCCCGCAGGTCATGATCGACTATGTCAAGAAAGACATTGAGAACCAGGTCAACACCAACTACGCATACTTCGAGCAGCTTGCTTCACAGTACAACGTTGACGTTCAGACCGTTCTTTACACCACCGTCGGCTACGAGACCAAGGAGGACTACCTCAACGGCATGCTCGAAGGCCACGAACAGCAGGCGCAGTTTTATCTGTTCTATCAGGCGCTGGCTGAAGACATGGGCGTCACCATGAGCGAAAAGGACGTAGTCGCCAAGCTCGCGGAGATCGACGACGGCAGCGTCAGCAAGGACGAGCTCATCTCCTTCTACGGCATGAACTTCATGAAGTGGCAGGTCATGGTCGAGACTGTCGTAAAGAAGCTCGGCGAGATGGCTCAGTAGTTATATTGTTTATACACGCCGCTTCCGGCATCACGGGGGCGGCGTATTAATAGCAAGGAGGAAAAAGAATGCCTAAAAAAAGAACTCACGCGACCGACGCAGAGCTCAGGACGATGGACGCCTACTGGCGCGCGTCAAACTATCTGACCGCTTGCCAGCTCTACCTTCTGGACGACCCGCTCCTTGAGGAGCCTCTGACAGCAGACCATATCAAGAAAAAGATAGTAGGCCACTGGGGGACCTGCCCCGGCCAGAACTTCATCTATACCCACCTCAACAGGGTCATCAAGGAGAACGATCTCGACATGATCTACCTCTCCGGCCCCGGCCACGGCGGGAACGCCATGGTAGCCCAGGACTGGCTCGACGGCAGCTATCAGGAGATCTACCCGAACATCACCCGCGACAAGGAAGGCATGCAGAAGCTCTTCAAGAGGTTCTCCTTCCCGGGCGGCATCCCCTCTCATGTAGCTCCGGAGACTCCGGGCTCCATCAACGAGGGCGGCGAGCTCGGCTACAGCCTTGCGCACGCCTTCGGCGCCGTGACCGACAACCCCGATCTTATCGCGGCCTGCGTGGTAGGCGACGGCGAAGCAGAGACCGGCCCGCTCGCGACCAGCTGGCAGCTCAACAAGTTCATATCCGCAAAGACCGACGGCGCGGTGCTTCCGATCCTGCACCTCAACGGCTACAAGATAGCCAACCCGACCGTCCTCGCGCGCATCAGCCACGAAGAGCTCGAAGACTTCTTCAAGGGCTGCGGCTGGACTCCCTTCTTCGTAGAAGGCTCCGACCCGATGGAGATGCACCGCAAGATGGCGGACACCCTCGACAAGTGCATCGAGATGATACTCAAGGCCCAGAAGGACGCCCGCGAAGGCGGCAAGACTGAAAGACCGCGCTGGCCGATGATAGTGCTGCGCGCTCCCAAGGGCTGGACCGGTCCGGCATTCGTGGACGGCGAGAAGGTCGAAGATTACTGGAGAGCCCACCAGGTTCCCGTACAGCCCGACAGCCCGGCTCACATCAAGGTCATCGAGGACTGGCTGCACAGCTACAAGCCCGAAGAGCTCTTCGACAAGAACGGCGTGCCCGTTCAGGAGCTCCTCGACCTGCCCCCGAAGGGCAATCGCCGCATGGGCGCCAACCCTCACGCCAACGGCGGCCTCCTGCTCAAGGAACTGAGGATGCCGGACTACAGAGACTACGGCATCGACGTCCCCTTCCCCGGCAGCGTGGAAGCGCAGGACATGAAGGCTGTAGGAACCTTCGTACGCGACATCTACAAGCTCAATGACAAGGAGCGCAACTTCCGCAGCTTCGGCCCGGACGAGACCGCTTCGAACAGGCTCACCCCCGTGTTTGAAGTCACCGACAGGGCATGGGCAGGCGACGTCTGGGATACCGACGACCATCTCTGCCCCGAAGGCAGGGTCATGGACTCCATGCTCTCCGAGCACGTCTGCCAGGGCATGCTCGAAGGCTACCTGCTGACCGGCCGCCACGGCTTCTTCAACAGCTACGAGGCCTTCATCCGCATCGTTGACTCGATGTTCTCCCAGCACGCCAAGTGGCTCAAGGTATGCAACCAGCTGCCCTGGAGAGAAGAGATCGCTTCGCTCAACTACGTCCTCGCATCCAACGTATGGCAGCAGGACCACAACGGCTTCACCCATCAGGATCCGGGCTTCATTGACCACGCCGTCAACAAGAAGGCTGACGTCGTAAGGGTCTACCTGCCCCCCGATGCGAACTGCCTGCTCAGCTGCTTCGATCACTGCATCAGGAGCCGCAACTACGTAAACATCATCGTGGCTTCCAAGCACCCGAGACCCCAGTGGCTCACCATGGAGCAGGCTGTAAAGCACTGCACCCAGGGCATAGGCATCTGGCAGTGGGCATCCACCGACCAGGGCGCGGAACCCGACATCATAATGGCATGCTGCGGCGACACCCCGACCCTCGAGACCCTCGCTGCCGTGACCATCCTGCGCGAGGAGTTCCCCGAGCTCAAGATCCGTGTCGTCAACGTTGTCGACCTCATGAGACTGCAGAGCGCGGAGCAGCACCCGCACGGCCTCAGCCAGAGCGAGTACGACGCGATATTCACCAAGGACAAGCCCATCATCTTCGCTTACCACGGATATCCGTCGCTCATCCATGAGCTGACCTACAAGAGGACCAACAAGAATCTGCACGTGCGCGGCTACATCGAGGAAGGCACCATCACCACGCCCTTCGACATGCGCGTGCTCAACAAGCTCGACCGCTTCAACCTCGTTATGGCGGCCATCTACAACCTGCCCCAGCTCGGCAACCGCGGAGCTTACCTCATCCAGCAGATGAAGGACAAGCTCGTGGAGCACAAGGAATACATCGCCGAGTACGGCGTAGACCTGCCCGAGATCGCAGAGTGGAAGTGGACTGAAGCTAAATAGCGAACTTTATAAAAGCTCGGACGCCTTAACGTTCGGGCTTTTATGTTTCTTTGAACGCGGAGGCGCCCCGGAGCGCGGCGGATTTGAGGCATTTGCTTTTAATTGTAAAGATTTTGTGATAGGATTACGGCACCATGAGAGAAAAAGACGACATAATCATTTTTGAAGGCGAACAGGACATAACCGCGGGCTTCACCAAAAAGCCCGTTCTCTCGGATGACAGGCGCGCCCGTCTTGTCGAATGCGCCAGAAAGCACGGCGGGCTGGTAGTAAGGCCCAGGCTCGTGCACGGCAGCAGAGTCGAAGCGATCGACGAGGCCAGGCTCGACGCGTTCTCGAAGATCTCAAGCTTTTCTGAAGACGGCCATTACGTCGAAGTGCCCGAGACCGACGGTCTCGTGACCGACGTGCCGGGCGTGATACTTACGACCACCCACGGCGACTGCATCCCCATCTACGCCTACGACCCCGTGAAGAAGGTCGTCGGGCTCGCCCACGCCGGCTGGCGCGGCACCTGTCTCGGCGTTGCGGGAAAGACCGTAAGCGTTATGAAGAACCATTTCGGCTGCGAGGCGCAGGACATCAAGGTAGTCATCGGCCCGTCCATATGCCAGGACTGCTTCGAGGTGAACGTCGATGTGCTCGACTCGTTCATACTCAACGTGCCCTGGTCCGTAAACGACTACATCGAGACCGGGCTCAACGGCAAATACAACATCGACCTCAAGGGCATCAACGCCCGCTGGTGCGAGATCGAAGGCGTGAGCGACATCGACATCTCGCCGCTCTGCAGCTGCTGCGAAAAGGACATGTTCTGGTCGTACCGCCGCAGCTTCGACAGCGAACGCATGCTCGCCTACATCGCGATCAACAAATAAAATACCGCGCCCGGACAGCCGGGCACGGCACATATCAGCTTATAAGACCGGGGCACCGCATGGAGCTTTGGTCTTTTTTATTTCTCAAGCTCCGCCTTGCGGTGCTGGACGAAGTTCCAGGAGTCGCGGCACATGTCTTCGAGGCTCTTTTCGGCCTTCCAGCCGAGGACAGTCTCAGCCTTGGCCGGATCGGCCCAGTTGGCGGCAAGGTCGCCTTCGCGGCGGGGTCCGATGACGTAGGGAACTTTGGCTCCGGTGGCGCTCTCGAAAGCGTGGATTATCTCAAGCACGCTGACGCCGTTGCCGGTGCCGAGGTTGAAGGCTTCCGCGCCGGTGTGGCTCATTGCGTATTCCATGGCTTTGATATGGCCCTTTGCGAGGTCGACCACGTGCAGGTAGTCGCGCAGGCAGGTGCCGTCGGGAGTCGGATAGTCGTCGCCGAAGACAGTGAGCTTTTCGAGCTGGCCTGCAGCGGTGCGGGCGAGATAAGGCATCAGGTTGTTGGGTATGCCGCTGGGGTCGTCGCCCAGAAGGCCGCTCTCGTGAGCCCCTATCGGGTTGAAGTAGCGCAGTAGCACGGCGGTGAATTCGGGATGAGCGAAGCAGTAGTCGCGCAGTATCTGCTCTATCATGAGCTTGGTGCGTCCGTAGGGGTTGGTGCTCTCGAGCGCGGGCATGGTCTCGACGTAGGGAGCCGGGTTGTTCGGACCGTAAACGGTGGCCGAAGAAGAGAAGATGATGCGGCTGCAGCCGAACTCCTCCATGACCTCGACAAGGGTGATGGTTATGCCTATGTTGTTCTTGTAGTATTCAAGAGGCTTGCGGACGCTCTCACCTACGGCCTTGTAGCCCGCGAAGTGAATGACCGCGTCGAAGGTGTTTTCCCTGAACACCGCGCGAAGAGCCTCCTTGTCGGCGAGGTCGGCTTCCACAAAGGGAGGGCGCACGCCAGTGATCTTTTCTATGCGGTCGATGACGTCGGCGCTCGAATTGTAAAGATTGTCGACTATGACTATCTCATGGCCGGCCTGGATGAGCTCCACAGCTGTATGGCTGCCGATAAAACCTGTTCCGCCTGTTACAAGGACTTTCATGATTTCCTCCTGGATAAATGGGATATATGGGTGATCGATAATTGAATGCGCGGTTCAGCCTTCGGTCCTTACAAGGACCCCGCCTTCGGCGCGGACGTGCAGCACGTGGCAGCTTCCGCTGCCGAGCACGGACTCTGTGCGTTCCTTGAAGCTGCCGAGCATGGCGAGCGGCACGTAGGCCTGTATGGTCCCTGCAAAGCCGCCTCCGTGGACCCGGACGGCTCCTGCGCCGTCGAGCAGCCTTTCGGCGTAAGCCAGCGCGAATGCGAGCTCCTGATGGGCTTTGGCTCCCGCGGGGATCACGTTCTGCAGCAGCTGCCACGAGGAACGCCCCGACTCGCGGACGAGCGCAAGGAAAGCTTCGAAATCGCCTCTTGAAAGTGCCTCGAGCTGTCTGCTCACCCTTTCGTTTTCGCCGTAGAAATGCATGGCGCGAAGTATGGCCCTGTCTCCGAAGCCCGCATCGCGCAGGCGCGGAAGAGCGCTGAGGAATTCCGCCTCGGGGACTTCCCTGAGCACGGGCTTTCCGAAGAAGCCCGCGACCGCCTTCATGTCTGCGGGCACGGCGGCGTATTCGTCGGTCAGATCTTCGTGGCCGGCGCCGCTGTCGATTATACAAAGGGCGTAGCCCTCGGCTTCGAAGTCTATCGCAAGATGCTCTACCTTTGGCGCTGCAGGGTCCGCGAAATCAATGCCTACGACTCCGCCCCAGCTGCTTGCCATCTGGTCCATCAGGCCGCAGGGCTTGCCGAAGTATTCGTTCTCAGCCCACTGCCCTGTCTGGGCGATCTCAGTCGCGTCCGCGCGGCCGCCGTAGAACAGTTCGTTCATGACCGTTCCGAGCAGCACCTCGAAGGCCGCGGAGCTGGAAAGGCCGCTTCCCGCGGGTACCGAAGAGCTCACGTCCATGTCGAAGCCCTTCAGCGAGGCTCCCAGGGCCTTAAATCGGGCCGCCACGCCGCGAACGAGGCTTGCCGTGGTATTTACCTCATCCGCGCGCTTTTCGAGCTCAAAGAGGCGTATTTCGCACGGAGCGTAGCCCTCGGAGCGCACGCGTATTACGTCGCTGCCGTTCAGTTCGACTGCGGCTCTCGCGTCAAGATCGACCGCCGCCGCGAGCACCCGCCCGTGCTGGTGGTCAGTGTGGTTTCCGCCGAGCTCGGTGCGTCCCGGCGCAGAGAAAAAGTACTTCATTTCTTTTTGGTAAACAGATGTTTTCTGAATAGTATCACGTTCATAAAGAAGAAGAACACGACGAGTATGCCCAGCGTAAGGACGGGCTGCTTGGGCGCGAGAGTCGCGAGCAGCATCATCGGGAAACCGAAGATCATAGCCGGGATGTTCTGATACACCAGGTTGTCCGCCGCGGGGGTCTCGAACTTGCCGTCCACCTCGCGCAGCAGCATTATGCCTGTGCTAGCGGTGCCGGTGAGCATGCCGTACATCACGAGAAACTGCTCCGTCTCATACTCGGGGAACAGCTTTTTCGCGACGAAGCGGTTGTAGAGGAAGGTCGAAACGAGGCCCACGAGGCCGAGCGCGAGCAGTATGCCCCAGTAGCCCTTGAGCACTTCGATCCTGATGGCCGCGATGCCCGCGACGACCATGATGTCGAAGCAGAGATTGCTTATGCGGGTCATGAGGAAGTTGTTCGTATAGCGCTTCTTGACCAGAGCCTTGCGCTGCAGCAGGTTCATGATCTGCTTGATCAGTATCGCAGCGATGACTCCGAAGAGGAAGTTGAAGCCGTAAACGACGGAGCGCATTCCGGGCAGCAGCGTGCCGAGCCCGAGCATTATGAGGTAGTCGAGCAGATAAGCGGCTGCGACGAAGGCGACCTGGACGGTCATCTTGTCCATAGCCCCGTTCATCGGGATCTCGTCGGTCCGCTGTATATCCGAAGAGGAAAGGATCTCGGCCATCTCCTCGGAAGGCCCGAACCTGCCCTTCTTTTTCATGACGTTGAGGAATATGACGCCGCCTATGCTGGCGCTTAAAAAGCCGAAGGCAGCGATAGTGAGGCCGAAGCTGCGGCCGCCGTAGAAGCCCCAGTCGTTCTCATAGATATTGCCGTAGTTGAGAGCCTGGCCTGTGCCCTGGCCGTAGCCGAAGGGAAGCAGCAAGCCAGCGGCGGGGAGCAGGTCCTTCATGAAGGTCGCCGCGGCGCCCATGGTGATGCACATACCAAGTATGCCCTGCATCAGATAGGTCGAAACTGTGGTGACGCCTGTATTGAAGATCTCCGCGGTGCGCTGTTTGCCGAAGCTCGTATGCGTCGTGCGGAAGGTCGAAGAAATGAAACCGAGCGCGAGAGCGTGGTAGGTTATGATCTCGAGCTGCGCGACCCCGTTGCCGCCGAATACGCCGGCGTTGAAGAGGGATTCTTCCGAGCCTGGTCTGTAGACGAGAGAGATAAGGAGAAGGATGAGTCCCGCCAGCACCGACGTCGGTATCAGCGAGGTCTGAAGGAAGCGGATGTTCTTCTTCAGAGCGTTCGCCGCCAGCAGCGCAAGCAGCAGAGCGGCGAATAGGTTAAGAGTACCCCATACGGAGAAATCCCAGAAATTAGTCATGTCGGCTCCTGTCCCGGCACGGTTTTAAGGCCATGCCGTTCTTTCAGTAAATCCTTATTATTTTAACAGAAAAACGTCCGCAGAAAAAGCCCCCGCAGCTCTCAAAAAACATGTTGCCAAGAGGGGGTATTTATCGTATACTGCATTTAATTGCCGCAGGCCTCACAGCCAGAGGCCTCAGGCACAGCAGTAAACCGTTGCAAAGCGTTGGTTCCCGCGACATGGCGGGGGTACCGCATTGGAGTTGATATCTGGCGATGAAAAGACTGTCCCCAAATAGTATTTTCCGCGGGCGCAGAGCCGAAGGCCTGGGCTTTTTGTATTGCGAAAAGAGGTAGAGCATGATAGAGATCAAACACCTCAGAAAAGAATTCGAGGACTCGACGCCTCTTACGGACGTCAATATTACAATTAACGACGGCGACGTCATAGCCGTTATCGGACCTTCGGGAACCGGTAAATCGACCCTGCTGCGCTGCATCAACCAGCTCACGGAGCCGACTTCGGGCCAGATAATCGTAGACGGGGAAGACATCACGGCTCCCGGCTGCGACATCAACGAGGTCCGCAAAAAGATGGGAATGGTCTTCCAGTCCTTCAACCTTTTCGGCCACCTGACCGTTATCGAAAACATAATGAACCCGCAGATCACTCTGCTCGGCAGGAGCCGTCAGGAAGCCTATGACAAGGCCATGGATCTGCTCAATAAAGTCGGTCTCTGGGCAAAGGCCCTGAGCTATCCCGACGAGCTCTCCGGCGGACAGCAGCAGCGTATCGCCATCGCGCGCACGCTCGCCATGGATCCCGAGATCATCCTCTTCGACGAGCCCACCAGCGCTCTCGACCCGTCGATGATCGGAGAAGTGCAGTCCATCATCCGCATGATAGCCAAGACCGGCCGCACCATGATGATAGTCACCCACGAGATGGACTTCGCCAAGAAGATCTCCAACCGCGTCATCTTCATGGACGGAGGCGAGATCTACGAGGAAGGCACTCCCAAGCAGATCTTCGAGCATCCGCAGAAAGAAAAGACCCGCAAGTTCATCCAGCGCCTGAGCTCCCTCAGCTACCGCATCGAGGACCGCGACTTCGATTTCGAGGCACTCTCGAACGAGCTGACGCTCTACGCCGAAAAGCTGCTCATCGAGAGCGAGCGTACAAGCAAGCTGCAGATGGCACTCGAAGAGATCGTCATGAACAACATCTTCGAGTTCGACGATGAGCCCAACATCTTCGTGCGCATAGATTACTCCGAAAAGAGCGACGTGCTCTCCCTCGACCTCAAGTACAAGGGCGAGCATTACGACCCGAGCACCAACGACGCCGCGCTGTTCATGTCGATACTCGCGGAACCGACCACCACTCTGATCGACGAAAAGGTCGACAACCCCGAAAAGTGGTACAACAACCATACAAATATCAGCTTCAGATGGGAGGATCAGTAGATGAAAGGCATGAATAAGAAAAGCGCCCTTCTGCTGGCGCTCACCATCGCGGTCTGCACTGTTCTCGCGTCCTTCGCCCCGGCGTTTGCCGAAGGCGACAACGAGATGACCCCGAAGAACGGCATCACGACCATAGCCCAGCTCGACAATAAGAATATAGGCGTCCAGACCGGAGTGCTCTACGAGGACGAGATCAAAGACGCCATAACAGGCGAGGAATGGCTCTACTACAAGATGCCGAACGACATGATCCCGGCTCTTGAGTCCAACAAGATCGACGCCTACCTCATCGAGGAGGTCGGCTTCTACGCCCAGCGGTACGAGCATCCCGAACTGATGCGCCTCGAAGAAAAGGCCGGCCAGAGCGAGTTCGCGGTCATAGTCGGCAACAACGAAAAGCAGGAAGTGCTCTTCGCGCAGATACAGGAGTACATCGACGCAAAAGAGGCGGACGGCTGGCTCTCGCAGCTCTACGACTACTGGGTAGTCAACTGGGATCCCAACACCTGCCATATCGAGAACGTCCCCGAGACCACCGGGGAGAACGGCAAGGTCAGCATCGCCATCGAAGGCGGCTACGAGCCCTTCTCTTTTGAGAGCAACGGTGAGTTCAGCGGCTACGACGTCGAGTTCATGATGAACTTCTGCGCCGCCTACGGCTATGAGTGGGACTTCCGCGCCATGGAGTTCGACTCCATCGCTCCGGGCTGCATAGCCGGCAAATATGACTTCGGCATGAACATCGTCGTCGACGAGGAGCGCGCCGAGGCATCCGTGCTGTCCGATCCTTACTACGTATGCGACCTGGTCTTCGTGGTCGAGGGTGAATACGAGGACGAGATGGGCTTCTTCGAGAGGCTCCAGTACCGCTTCTACAAGACCTTCATCAAGGAGGACCGCTGGAAGCTCTTCGCCGAAGGCGTTGGCAACACCATGCTCATCACAGTGGCATCCGTGCTGCTCGGCACCATCGTGGGCTTCGCCTGCTACATGGCCTGCCGCCACGGCAACAAACTCGCCAACGGAGTCATGGGAGTGTTCAACTGGTTCTTCGAGGGCATCCCGACCGTAGTGTTCCTGATGCTGCTTGCCTTCGTCGTGTTCCTGAACGTCAAGAACATGAACATCGTGGCCATAATCGGCTTCACGCTGATCTTCGGCTGCGGAATGTTCGACATGCTGCAGGTAGGCTGCAACGCGGTGCCCAAGGGCCAGACCGAAGCGTCAAGGGCTCTCGGCTACAGCGACGCGCAGAGCTTCTTCCGCATCATACTTCCGCAGGCAGCTCAGCACTTCATGCCTATCTATAAGAACAACGTGATCTCCCTGCTGAAGGAGACCTCCATCGTCGGCTACATCGCCGCCATGGACCTCACCAAGATGGGCGACCTCGTCAGGAGCCGCACCTACGAAGCCTTCTTCTCGCTGATCGCGGTGACCGTGATCTACTTCGTACTCGAAAGCATTCTGCTCTTCCTGATGGGCCTGGTCGAAAAGAAGATCAACACCAAGAGACGTCCGCCCGAGACCATACTCAAGGGCATCAAAGAGGCCGAATAAAAGACATTTCAAAAGCCGGAGCCGCAGCGCTCCGGCTTTTAGTTTGCGTAAACTGTTTTATTTATCCGCGCCCCGCTGCATAAGATCGACAAGGGTCTTGCCGTAGAAAAAGTCGTGGACGAGCCTGTCAAACTCAGACCAGAGAGGAAGCGTCTCGCACTCGGCCGCCCTCGGGCAGACGAAATCGCCGTCCGCGAGGCAGGCGACGCTGTTGAGCGGTCCCTCGGTCAACTCGAGGATCTCACCTACAGGATATTCTTCGGGAGCCCTGAGCAGGCGGTAGCCCCCGCCTTTGCCGCTCACGCCTTCGACCAGCTTTCCGCTGACGAGCAGCTTTACTATTATCTCAAGATATTTTTTCGAAATCTGCTGGCGTTCCGCGACGTCCTTCAGTGGGATGAAGCCTTCGCCGGAATGCTCCGCGAGATCCAGCATCACGCGCAGAGCGTAGCGTCCTTTTGTAGAAATCATGGTCTTGTCCTCCGCTTTTGCCTATTATACCGCAAGGTAATAGGGTAAATCAAGCTATTTATTGCTTATTTACCTATTGACATTGTGGGTTAATAGGTTTATATTGTCTGTGGAACCGGAAAGGAAAGGAGAAACACCCCATGAAGATATATGCAGACAACGCGGCAACGACAAAGATGAGCCGCACGGCAATAGACGCGATGATCCCCTTTATGGAGGAACATTTCGGCAACCCGTCCTCGCTCTACAGCATAGGCCAGAAGGCGCGCGAAGCCCTCGAGCAGTGCAGGAACGAGGTGGCCGAGGTCATCGGCGCAAACCCCCGCGAGATCTATTTCACCTCAGGAGGCAGCGAGGCCGACAACCAGGCCCTGCTTACCGCGGCTGAGATAGGAAAGAAACAGGGCAAGAGGCACATCATCTCGACGGCCTTCGAGCACCACGCGATACTGCATTCGCTGGCGCGCCTTGAAAAGCAGGGCTGCGAGGTCACCCTGCTCGACGTGCACGAAGACGGCCTCGTAAGGCCCGAAGAGCTCGAAGCGGCGATACGCGAAGACACCTGCCTCGTAACCGTAATGTTCGCCAACAACGAGATCGGCACCATACAGCCGATCAAAGAGATAGGCGCCATTTGTAAAAAGCACGGCGTGCTCTTCCACACCGACGCGGTGCAGGCGGTGGGCCACGTGCACATCGACGTAGACGAGCTGAACGTCGACATGCTCTCGTCCTCGGCTCACAAGTTCCACGGCCCCAAGGGCACGGGCTTCCTGTACGTGAGAAAAGGCATACCCGTCACCAACCTCATCGAGGGAGGTTCCCAGGAGCGCGGCAAGCGCGCGGGCACAGAAAACGTCGCGGGTATCGTGGCAATGACTGCGGCTCTCAGGGAAGCCGCGGCCCGCATCGACGAAAACGCAGCCCATATCAGCGCCATGCGCGACAGGCTCATCGCGGGGCTCTCGCAGATCCCCCATTCCGCCCTCAACGGAGACGCGAAGCGCAGGCTCCCGGGCAACGTGAACTTCTGCTTCGAAGGCATAGAGGGCGAGTCCCTCCTGCTGCTGCTCGACGACAAAGGCATCAGCGCTTCGTCGGGAAGCGCCTGCACGTCGGGTTCCCTCGACCCAAGCCACGTGCTGCTCGCGATAGGAAGGGTCCACGACGTGGCCCACGGATCGCTGAGACTCACTTTGGGCGAGGATATCACGGAAGAACAGGTCGATTACATGATAAAGTCGGTCGGAGAGGTAGTTGAGTATCTGCGCAGCTTCTCACCGGTCTGGAGGGACCTGACGGCGGGAAAGATCCCGTTCATACTTTAGACGCAGAGACACAAAGGAGGCAGAACGATGGCACTTTACAGCGATAAGGTGATGGACCATTTCAGAAACCCCAGGAACGTAGGGGTCATAGAGGACGCCGACGGCATAGGCGAAGTCGGCAACGCGAAGTGCGGGGACATCATGAAGATGTACCTGAAGATCGAGGACGACAAGGTGGCGGACGTGAAATTCGAGACCTTCGGCTGCGGAAGCGCGATAGCCTCGAGCTCGATGGCTACTGAGCTCATCAAAGGCAAGCCGCTGAGCGAGGTCTCCGAGCTCACGAACAAGGCTGTGGCGGAGGCACTCGACGGGCTCCCCGATTACAAGATGCACTGTTCGGTGCTCGCGGAGGAAGCCATACAGGCAGCGCTCAAGGATTACTATGAAAAACATCCTGAAAAAGCACAGTGACAGGCTGCGTCAGCACGTCCACTGACCGCGGCGGAACGCCCCTGAAAGTAAAGCTTCAGGGGCTTTTCTGTTGTGTTATAATTAAGGATGTAAACGATCTCAGATAGCACGGGGGACGCATAAAATGGAAAAGGAATACCGCATCGAAACAGCGCACGGCGCGATCAGGGGAATAGAAAGAGACGCGTGCAGGATATTTCTCGGCGTGCCTTTCGCCAGGGCCGGGCGTTTCGAATACGCTCAGTTGACGGACCGCTGGGACGGCGAGCTCGACGCGACAAAGCCGGGTCAGTCCTGCCCGCAGTACAGGACGGTCGACCTGCAGCTCGAAAACAAGGGAAGGCTCTTCTATCACAGAGAGTTCCGCGACGGCCAGGACTTCGAATACGGTGAAGACTGCCTGAACCTGAACATCTTCGTGCCCAAGGGCGAAGGCCCCTTCCCCGTCATCATATTCTTCTACGGAGGGAGCTTCAATTCGGGGACGAACAGTGAGATGCCGTTCGCGGGCGAAGGGCTCGCCAGGCGCGGCATAGTGACGGTGTTCGCGAACTACCGCGTAGGAATCCTCGGCTACATGACGCACGAAGCGATCAAGGCACGGTACGGACGCGAAGGCAATTTCGGCCTCGACGACCAGCTGAGCGCGATAAAGTGGGTAAAGGCCCACATAGCGGACTTCGGCGGGGATCCCGAAAACATAACCATCATGGGGCAGAGCGCCGGCGCTATGTCGGTGCAGTTCCTTTGCGTCAATCAGGACAACAAGGGCCTGTTCAGGCACGCGTTCATGATGTCCGGGGCGGGCTGCTTCCCCAAGTTCGCCCTTCCCAAACGCGCGGAGGACACCCGCGGATACTGGCTGCAGTTCATGGAGGAAGCCGGCTGCAAAAGCTTTGATGAGCTGAAGGCGTTCGACGTGAACGAGCTGATGAGAGTGGCCGAAAGGCTCAAACTTAAGCGCAAGGACACCCAGTTCATGACAATGCCGGTGATCGACGGAGCGCTGATCCCGGGACCCGTGGACAGGCTCATAAAGCACCCCCTCGATATCGATTACATGATAGGCTACACGAACAACGACATGTACGCCCCGGCGCTGGCTGTTGTCGGAGACATATTCGGCAAGGCCAACGGAGCGTATATCTATTATTTCGACATCGACTCTCCTGGCGACGGCAACATGGCCTTCCATTCCTGCGACGTAAGGTACGTGTTCGAGCAGCTCGACAGCAACTGGAGGCCGTACGGGCAGCGCGACTACGAGGCCTCGGAGCAGCTTGCGGCTTACGCCGCGAACTTCGCGAAGTACGGGGACCCCAACGGAGCCGGGCTTCCGGTCTGGAAAGACGCGGGGCGCGGACCCTCGGCCAGAGTGCTGCGCTTCGGGCCTTCCTCCACGGAAATGGGTAAGGCGGATCTGGCGAAGATGGCCCTCAATTTCGCCAAAACGGGAGGCTGGCCGGTGGTCGACGAGCTCGGTGAAAAGATATACCAGGAAAGGGTCGGGCACGGCAGAGCCGTAAAGCCGGTCCCCGGTGAAGAATAAAACAGGCATGAAATTCAGGCATCTTTTTGAAACAGTAAAACTTGAGCCGGGGCTTGCGGTGTGCAGGTCCGGCGGCGTTACGATGCGCGTGGACGTTCTCGAGAACATGCTGCGCGTGGCGATGGCGCGTGACGGCGAAAGGCTGCTGCCCACCTGGAGCGTCTGCCCGGATGGCAAAATGCCGCTCGAAGGCAGGGACAAGCTCTCGCTTGAGGGCTTTGTGACCGTCCCGGCTGAGATACGCAGGAGCGCGGGGCCTGACGGTAGCGAAGAGCTGCTTTTCATCCACTGCGGCTGCGATGTGAGCATCGAACTGATGAACTTCCGCGTCACCGTGAAGAACAGCCGCGGCGTACTCTATCAGGACCGCAGCGGACTGGCCTACAACTTTGCTCACGAGCTCGGAGACGGCAGCGCGCACTTCACGCGCCGCGAAGAAGGCCAGCGCATATTCGGCCTCGGCGACAAGTGCGGCAGCGTCAACAAGAACGGGCGGAGCTTCGCTATAGGAGCCACTGACTCGATGGGCTTCAAGGCAGAGAGCAGCGACCCGCTCTATAAACAGATACCCTTCTATATCTGCGAAAACAGCGCAGGCAGCTACGGCCTGTACTACGACACATACAGCAACGGCCGCATGGACTTCGGCGCGGAGCACGACAACTACTTCGAGCCCTTCAATTCCGCGCGTTTCGAAGAAGAAGGCCTGGTGTTCTACCTGATCTTCGGAAGCACAGTGGAGATAGTCCGCCGATTTACGCGGCTGTGCGGAGGCGCGGCTCCCGTGCCCGGATGGGCCTTCCGCTACTGCGGCAGCACCATGGAATATACCGACGCCCCCGACGCAGACAGACAGCTCAGAGGCTTCGTTCAGAAGTGCGAAGAAAGCGGCCTGCGCGCCGGCGGCTTTTACATGTCCAGCGGCTACACACAGATAGGAGAAGAGCGCTGCGTTTTCCACTGGAACACGGACAAGATTCCCTCGCCCGAAGGCCTCGCGGAATATTTCCGCGGGCACGGCATGGAGCTGATACCCAACGTCAAACCTGCCTTCCTGACGAGCCATCCGCTCTATGAAAAGATAGCTTCAAACGGCTGGTTCCTGCACTACGCGGACGGGTCCCCCGCGGTCTTCCCGTTCTGGGGAGGCATGGCAAGCTACCTCGACTTCACCGACCCCGGGGCCTATGAATTCTGGAAGAACTGCGTGAAGGAGCAGCTCGCAGCGAAGGGCTACCGCAGCATCTGGAACGACAACAACGAATACGACGTGACCGACGCGGACGTCTACGCGGACGGCTTCGGCAGTGAGATACGCGCAAGGCTCATACGCCCGCTGTTCTCGTACCTGATGTCGAGGGCGAGCCGCGAGGCCTGCGAGGAATACGAGGTCTCGCAGGGACGCAGCTTCACCGAGCCGTTTATGGTATCGCGCTGCGCCATAGCGGGGACCCAGCGCGCCGCAACTACGTGGACGGGCGACAACTACACGGACTTCCGCGAGCTGCGCTTCAATCACTTTCAGGCCATGACCATGGCGCTCACGGGCTTCATGTTCTTCGGCCAGGATATCGGCGGCTTCAGCGGTCCCAGCCCTTCGCCCGAGCTCTTCATGCGCTGGCTGCAGTACGGAGTGTTCACGCCGCGTTTCGTGCTCCACTCCTGGAAGCCCGGCAGCCCCTCGAACATGCCCTGGCTCTACCCCGGGCTCATGCCGGCGGTAAAGCGCATATTCGCCCTGCGCGAAAAGATCGCGGCGTACCTTTACGATGAAATGAAACAGGCCGTGCGCACGGACGAGCCGCTGATCTGTCCCGTTTTTCTGAAGCAGCCTGATTACGACTGCGAGAGCGACGTCTTCTTCTGCGGCAGCCGCATACTCGCCTGCCCCGTCTTCGAGGAGGGCGCAGAGAGCGTCACAGTCACTCTGCCCTTCGCTGAAAACGGTTGGCTCCTGCACGGCACAGGCTCCCCTGAAGCCGCCGGCACTACGCTCACCGTCCCCTGCCTTCCCGAAGACGAGCCCGTCTGGTTCCTGAAGGCATAGTTTTCAGCATATAATGATCAACTGCAGGCCCCGGACCTGCAGTTTTATTTTGCATACGCAAATTATAAAAATTATTTGCAAAATATACTTGACATTTGCAATGCTGCAATATATACTTGGCATTGCAAAGGGGAAATGCGGAAAAAGATCGATCGAAAAAAGCGCTCCGCAAAAAGAAGGGAGAGATAATATTGAGAAACCTGAAAATGAAATTCAGACGGATCGAACTCAACATGTCGCAGACCGAGCTGGCGCAGAAGGCCGGGGTCACGCGGCAGACCATAGGCCTCATAGAGGCAGGCGATTTCAACCCGTCCATCAAACTCTGCATAGCTATCTGCAAGGCTCTGGGCTCAACGCTCGACGAGCTGTTCTGGGAGGAAGAAGAAAATGAAGAATAGAAAAAGCAATCTTGACGAAAGACAGGAGCAGATGCTGCTCCAGATCGAGAGCCGCGGATTCTGGCTCGCATACATACTGCTTCTGGCAGCTATCATAGTTCAGTCTATAGCGACCGGCTTCGATCTCAAGGCCATGGCGGGCGAATGGATCACGTTCTTTATCATGTGCGTATATCTTGCGGCAGGATGCATGAAGAACGGCATCTGGGACAGAAAACTGAATCCCGACCCAAAGTACAATCTCATATGCTCGCTGATAGCGGGACTGGTCTTCGGGGCCTGCATGTTCCTCGGAGTATACCTCAAGTTCCCGGACAAGCCGGTCGGCAGCATAGCCGCAGGCGTATTCTCCGGGCTCATGGTATTCGTGCTCTGCTTCGTCGCCCTTTCTGTCGCGGCGGCCAAGGTCAAAAAGGTCCAGAAGGCTCTCGAAGCCGAAGATCCGGAAGAGGAATAACAAAAATAAAAAAAGGCGGGCTCCCGGCGTGAACTTGTCAACTAAAAGTAGACAGTTCTAAAAAAGAGTGTTCACAAGAACCCCAATTCAGTCTTGTATTGGATTGGGGTTTTATATTGCAAAGCAAAGGCGGGCCGCTCATTATTGTAATATTCA
>Ga0208297_1000458_pt1 | contig 81183 bp, 74 predicted proteins | sample LMS_cellobiose_e_FD_187367 | JGI IMG/M metagenome (GOLD analysis project Ga0208297, IMG submission 187367) | Rumen-fistulated moose microbial communities from Alaska, USA - LMS_cellobiose_enrichment (SPAdes) (version 2) | ecosystem: Host-associated > Mammals > Digestive system > Stomach > Rumen...
TGTCGGAAGTAGCAGACGCCGAAGGCGTGAGTGTTGCTGCCGTACATAATTCTGTCAAGTGCGGCCTGAAAGCTATGAAAAAGTTTTTGGAAAAAAACTGATAAGGGGGTTAAAAATCACGATCTAAATGTCTTTGGTATATGAGGGGAGTTGATCCTCTCGACAACTGAATAGCGGCGGCTCCGGGTGCTATGCGAGGAGCCGGGCGGCGGGTGCGCCGAGACTTCTCCCGTGAGAACGAGCGAACAACACCAACGCCGCAAGTGGGGTTTTGCCATCCCCATGGCCACGATCCGCGAGGCAGGTTGGCAGCCTGCCCTCCGGGGCCGCCGCAGCCTTGCAGGGGCGTCGTGCCGAGTATCGCTGTCCTACGACGGGTCAAGGAAATGAGCGCGGCGCTTCTGCTTTTCTGCTTCGGGACATTTTGTCCCAAGGTGGAGCCGCAAGAATGGGCGGCATCCTCACGGGTGCCGCCTGCTCTTGTTTCCCCACCGGACAGCGGGAGACTTGTTCAACAAGGCCAGTGTTATGGGAGGGAGGTTATTTGATGAAACAGAAAACGGCTGCGTTTCGTGTGGACGGTTATGAGATTTCTGCCACCTTTGCGGATAGCAGAAATTCTGATATAAGCAGGCATTTGAAACATATCCTGCTTACTTCCTATGCCGCTGATACGCCCAAAAAGCGTTCCGGCGACATCCTTGAGGTGCCTGCTGCGCAGAGGTATAATGATAGTGGTGAAGGATACCGTGTACCTTGAAAACTGCATATCGTTACATCTTTGTGTATTGATCTGCACCTCCATATTGCTCTGACAATATGAAAGGACGGATCAATTCATGGAAAACCGAGTTTATTGCTTATATCGCGTTTCTTCTGACAAACAGGTAGATTACGACGAAAGAAATCAAGCGGATATTCCCATGCAGCGTAAAGAGTGCCACCGCTTCGCTGAGGAAAAAGGCTGGACGATCATCCATGAGGAACAGGAGGATGGCATTTCCGGCCATAAGGTACGGGCTGAGAACCGCGATAAGATACAGACCATCAAAGAACACGCAAAACAAGGTAAATTTGATATTCTGCTGGTGTTCATGTTTGACCGCATCGGGCGTATCGCTGACGAAACGCCCTTTGTGGTGGAATGGTTTGTAAAGAACGGCATCCGGGTCTGGAGCACCCAGGAGGGCGAGCAGAGGTTTGACAATCACACCGACAAGCTCACCAACTATATCCGCTTCTGGCAGGCCGACGGAGAAAGCGAGAAAACATCTATCCGCACAAAAACCGCCCTCGGCCAGATTGTGGCAGACGGCGGCTTTAAGGGCGGGAACGCTCCCTATGGCTATGACCTTGTAAAAAGCGGGCGCTTCAACAAGCGCAAGCATGAGCTTTTTATGCTGGCGGTCAATGGGGCCGAGGCTCCTGTTGTGCATATCATCTTTGAAAAGTATGTGCAGGAGGGCTTCGGTGCTCAACGGATCGCAACCTATCTGAATGACCTCGGCTATCGGGCCAGGACGGGCAAGCCGTGGCACCACGCCACGATCCGGGGCATCCTCTGCAACCTGACCTATACCGGCGTCCTCCGCTGCGGGGAAAGCCGCTCCGAGGTATTGCCGCATCTGCAAATCATTGAACCGGAGCTCTTTGAAGCGGCGCAGACTATCCGCACTTCAAGAGCAAATTCCGCTGCTTTGGAAAACCGCGTGCCGATGAACACAAAGGGCAGTACGCTTCTGGCGGGAAATATCTTTTGCGGTCATTGTGGCTCCCGCCTGTCCCGCACGACAAACGGAAAAGCCTATCCCTGCAAGGATGATCCCAGCCGGATCGTCAAGCGGGTACGGTATATCTGCTACGGGAAAACCCGCAAGCAGACCGAATGCGACGGGCAAACGGGCTACACGGCCAGCGTTCTCGACAGCATTATAGAAAAGCTGATCCGGCAGATTTTTGAGCGCATGAGAGCTATTCCCAAAAGCGAGATTGTCGGCGTCCGGTATCAAGAAAAGATGAAAGAACGGAAGGCGCTGCTGCAGGCTGTCCGGGCCGACTATAACAAGGCGTCTGCTGATCTGGCGATGCTGAAGGCCGAGGTGGTCAAATCTCTCCGCGGGGAAAGCAGTTTCAGTCAAGACCTGCTGGCCTCTCTGATTGCCGACTCTGAGACAAATTGTCTCAAAGTGAAGGAACAGCTTGACGCTGCCCAGGCCGCCTACGACGAAGGGCAGGCTGTCATGGCCTCGCTCAACGCGCAGTATGACGACATCATTTCATGGGCCGATATATACGACACGGCCAGTCTGGAAGCAAAGAAGATGATCGTCAACTGTCTTATCAAGCGGATTGACGTTTACCGAGACTACAAGCTGCATATCGACTTTAACATCGACTTTGAGCAGTTCAGCCTCGGGATCGACATTGACGCTATCGCCGCATAAAGCAAAAACCCGTTTCTTTTCAGAAACAGGTTTTTGAAAGTGCCTCTCCTTGAGATGGTGGAGATAAGCGGGATCGAACCGCTGACCTCTTGAATGCCATTCAAGCGCTCTCCCAGCTGAGCTATACCCCCAGATTGTGGAGAGACACGTATTAACTTTTTTGAGTTCTCACAAGAGGGGTACGCAACTGTCAGGTTTGGGCTCCCAGCTGAGCTATACCCCCGTGAGCAAAAGTATATTAGCAGACTCATTCGTAAATGTCAAGCAGTTTTTTCATGGACATCGGTGTTTTCGGCGTTTTCCGCGGGCACTTGCAATTGCCCGCCGGATAGGTTATACTATATAAGTTAAAATGGCGCTTTACGGACAAAGAAAGCCCGCAAGATATTGTGTTTGAAAGGCAAGACTATATGAGCAAAACGAAACCCGAATACGGCAACGACAGCATTTCCCAGCTCAAGGGTGCGGACAGGGTCCGCAAACGGCCCGGCGTCATTTTCGGCTCGGACGGGCTGGACGGCTGCGAGCATGCCGTGTTTGAGATCCTCTCCAACTCGATCGACGAGGCACGCGAGGGCTATGGCAGCGTGATCACCCTCACGAGCTACGAGGACCATTCCATCGAAGTGGAAGACTTCGGCCGCGGCTGCCCGATGGACTGGAACGCCGTGGAGAAGCGATACAACTGGGAGCTGGTCTTTTGTGAGCTTTATGCCGGCGGCAAGTATCAGAACGCCGACGGCGGGGACTATGAATACTCGCTCGGCCTCAACGGCCTGGGCTCCTGCGCCACGCAGTACGCCTCCGAATACATGGACGTCAACGTCTGGCGCGACGGGAACCACTACGAGCTGCATTTCCGGCAGGGCGAGCCCGTCGGGAAAAAGGGGCAGGAGCTGAAGGTCGAGCCCGGCGACCGCAAAAAGACCGGAACGACCATCCGCTGGCGGCCCGACCGCGAGGTGTTTACGGACATCGATATCCCCGTGGAGTATTTCCGCGAGATCCTGCACAAGCAGGCGGTGGTCAACGCCGGGGTCACGTTCCGGCTGCGCATACAGAAGGGCAAGCAGTTCGAGACGACCGAATACCGCTATGAAAACGGCATCCGCGACTATGTGGCGGAACTGGCGGGGGAGAGCGCCCTGACCGCGCCGGTCTTTATCAGCGCCGAGCGCAAAGGCCGGGACCGCGAGGATAAGCCCGAATACAAGGTGCGCCTGTCCGCGGCGTTCTGCTTTTCCAACAAGGTCCAAGCGCTGGAATACTACCACAACTCCTCCTGGCTCGAAAACGGCGGCGCGCCGGACAAAGCCGCCCGCAGCGCCTTCACCTACGCGGTCGACGCGTATATCAAAAAACAGGGCAAATACCAGAAAAACGAGACGGCCATCAAGTTTCAGGACGTGCAGGACTGCCTGATCCTCGTCACCAACTGCTTTTCCACCCAGACCTCATATGAGAACCAGACCAAAAAGGCCATCAACAACCGTTTTATCCAGACGGCCATGACCGACTGGTTCAAGGCGCAGCTCGAGGTCTACTTCATCGAGAACAAGCCGGAGGCTGACCGCATCGCCGATCAGGTGCTCGTCAACAAGCGCAGCCGCGAGACGGCCGAGCGGGCCAGGCAGGGGATGAAGAAGAAGCTCTCCGGCAGCATCGATATCTCCAACCGTGTCCAGAAATTCGTGGACTGCCGCAGCCGCGATCCGGAAAAGCGCGAGATCTACATCGTCGAGGGCGACTCGGCCCTCGGCTCGGTCAAGCTCAGCCGCGACGCGGAGTATCAGGGCATCATGCCCGTGCGCGGGAAGATCCTCAACTGCCTCAAGGCCGATTACGTGCGCATCTTCAAGAGCGAGGTCATCACCGATCTGCTGAAGGTGCTCGGCTGCGGCGTCGAGGTCAGGGACAAGCACACGAAGGATCTGGCGGCCTTCGATCTCGGCAGCCTGCGCTGGAGCAAGGTCATCATCTGTACTGACGCGGACGTGGACGGCTATCACATCCGCACGCTGATCCTGACCATGCTTTACCGTCTGGTGCCCACGCTCATCCGCGAGGGCTACGTCTATATCGCGGAATCGCCGCTCTATGAGATCGAGAGCAGGGGCAAGACGTATTTTGCCTACTCCGACCGCGAAAAGGCGGAGATCCTGGATAAACTGCAGGGCGCGAAGGCTGCCATCAGCCGCAGCAAGGGTCTCGGCGAGAACGACCCGGACATGATGTGGATGACCACCATGAATCCGGCCACACGCCGCCTCATCAAGGTTATGCCTGAGGACGCCGAGCGCATGGCCTCCGTATTCGAGCTGCTGCTGGGCGACGATCTCAACGGACGCAAAAACCATATCGCCGAGTTCGGGTACCAGTATCTGGACATGGCGGACATCTCATGACAAATTCGGGATTCGGAATCAGGAACTATGGCTAAGAAAAAAGAACCGGAACAGAAAAAATACGACAACCCCAACGTCGTCGGCCTGCGGGCGGCCGTGCTGGAGCAGCCCATCACCGAGACGCTGGAACAGAACTTCATGCCCTATGCCATGAGCGTGATCGTCTCGCGCGCGATCCCGGAGATCGACGGCTTCAAGCCTTCGCACCGGAAGCTCCTGTACACCATGTACAAGATGGGTCTGCTGGGCGGCGCGCGCACCAAGAGCGCGAACATCGTCGGCCAGACGATGAAGCTCAACCCCCACGGCGACGCTGCCATCTACGAGACGATGGTGCGCCTCTCGGCCGGCTACGGCGCGCTGCTGACCCCCTTTGTGGACTCCAAGGGCAACTTCGGCAAGGTCTACTCCCGCGACATGTCCTACGCCGCCTCGCGCTATACCGAGGCGAAGCTTTCCGCGATCTGTACGGAGCTGTTTCGGGATATCGACAGGGACACGGTGGATTTCGTCGACAACTACGACGGCAGCATGAAGGAGCCGAGCCTCCTGCCCACGGCGTTCCCGAACGTTCTCGTCTCGGCCAACACCGGCATCGCCGCCGGCATGGCCAGCCAGATCTGCGGCTTCAACCTCAACGAGGTCTGCGAGACGGCGATCAACTATCTGCGCGATCCCGAGCACGATCTGCTCTCGACGATGCCCGCCCCGGATTTCCCGACCGGCGGCGAGATCGTCTACAACCGCAGCGAGATGGAGACCATCTACGCCACGGGCCGCGGCAGCTTCAAGCTGCGGGCGAAATGGCGACATCTGCCGAAAGAGAACATCATCGAGATCTACGAGATCCCCTATACCACGACCTCGGAGGCCGTGATCGACAAGGTGGCCGAGCTCATCAAGGCCGGAAAGATCCGCGAGATCAACGATATGCGCGATGAGACGGACCTGAGCGGCCTGCGGCTGGCCATCGACCTCAAGCGCGGCACGGATCCCGACAAGCTCATGCAGAAGCTCTTCCGCCTGACGACGCTGCAGGATGCGTTCCCCTGCAACTTCAATATCCTCGTGGCAGGCAATCCCCGCGTCATGGGCGTGCGGGAGATCCTCGACGAGTGGACGGCCTGGCGAATGGAGGGCATCCGCCGCCGGGTCTATCACGAACTGGAAAAGAAGCGTGAAAAGCTGCATCTGCTGCAGGGCCTCGGCCGCATCCTGCTGGATATAGACAAGGCCATCGCCATCATCCGCGAGACGGAGCTGGAGAACGAAGTTGTGCCCAACCTGATGATGGGCTTCGGCATCGATCAGCTGCAGGCGGAGTTCGTGGCGGAGATCAAACTGCGCAACATCAACCGCGAATATATCCTCAAGCGTACCTCGGAGACGGAGGCGCTCGAAAAGGAGATCGCTGAGCTGGAGGCGATCCTGTCGAGCCGCCGCCGCATCAAGGGCATCATCATCGACGAACTCAGGCAGATCAACAAAAAATACGTCACGCCCCGCCGCAGCGAGATCGTCTATGCCGACGAAATCGAGGAATTTGACGAGGAGCAGGATATCCCGGACTATCCGGTGTCGCTGTTTCTGTCGCGCGAGGGCTACTTCAAGAAGATCACCGCCCAGTCGCTGCGCATGAGCGGCGAACAGAAATACAAGGACGGCGACGAGCTCAGGACCGCCTTCGAGTCGACGAACCGCGGCGAACTGCTGTTTTTGACCGACCGGCAGCAGATGTACAAGGCGCGCGTGGCCGACTTTGAGGAGACCAAGGCCTCCGTCCTGGGCGTCTACCTGCCGGCGAAGCTGCAGATGGACGAGGGGGAGAACGTGATCGCCATGATCGACCCGGGCGATTACCGCGGCCATCTCCTCTTCCTTTTCGAAAACGGCAAGGCCGCGCGCGTGGAGATGTCGGCTTACGAGACCAAGACGAACCGCCGCAAGCTCGTCAACGCCTGCTCGGACAAGAGCCCGGTCGCCGCGGTCCTCCCGCTGCGCGAGGAGACCGACGTGGTCTGCTATGCGAGCGACGGACGCGCGCTGATCTTTCACAGCTCGCTGCTGCAGCCGAAGTCCAGCCGCAGCACGCAGGGCGTGGGCGTCATGGCGCTCAAGGCGCGGCGCACGCTGCTGCGGGCCGTTCCGCTACAGGAAACACAGATCCGGAACCAAAGCCGCTACCGTGTCCGTTCGCTGCCCGCCGCCGGCGCCCTGCTGCGCCCGGAGGACCGGGGAGAGGAACAGATGAGTCTCATTGAGGAATAAGGCATGAACAAAACAAGCGTCAAGCAGCAGTGCATCAAGTATCTTGTCATTGTCCTGGGCGTGGCGATCTACGCCGTCGGCTTCCAGTTTTTCCATTTCCCCAATTCCATCGTCGCCGGCGGCGTGGTCGGCGTGGCGATGATCATCAACCGTCTGTCCGGCCTGCCGGTCGGCGTGCTGACGATCATTATGAACATCCCGCTGTTTATCATTGCCTGGCGGCACTTCGGGCTGGGCTTCATGATCAGCTCCCTCGTGGGCATGGGCCTGTCCTCCGTGGCGGTGGACCTGCTTTCGCTCTCGGACTTCGCGGCGACGGGCGATCCGATGCTGGCCGCGATCATCGGCGGCGTCATCAAGGGCTTCGGGCTCGGGCTGATCTACTATGTCGGAGCCACGACCGGCGGCGTGGACATCGTGGCCAAGCTTCTGCGGCGGCGCTTTGCCCAGATCAACTTCGGCACGATGATGCTGCTCATGGACGTGGTCATCATCTCGCTCTACGCCGTGATCCTCGGCAAATACGACAGCGCCATGTACTCCATGATCGGCATGTTCGTGGTCAGCAAGGTGGTCGACCTTGTGCTCTACGGTATCGACAACTCGAACCTGTGCTACATCATCAGCGAAAACAGCGAGGATATGATCCGCGAGATCCTGAGCGGGCCGATGCACCGCGGCGTGACCGTGCTGGAAGGGGAAGGGGCGTATTCCCACCGGGAAAAGAAGATCTTGATGTGCGTCATCAAGCGTACCCAGATCGGCGAGATCCGCAATCTGGTGCGCAGTGTGGACGAGCACGCCTTCTTCATCGTCGTCGATGCGAAGAACGTGTTCGGCAACGGGTTTGAAAACATAGCTGAGGTGCGATGATGAAAAAGGCCCTGACCCTGCTGGCGCTCCTGCTGCTGACGGCTCTTCTGGCCGGCTGCGGCAGCGTGTTCGACAAGGAATATATCTCCGTCACGGACTATCCGCCCTCCGCGCCGGAGAGCGAAACGGAGCCGGAGCGGGTCGTCGTCCGGAACCTGGCCTCGCTGCGCAGCGCCATCCGCGGCATGGTCTATGCCGAGCAGACGGAGGGCAGCATTGCCTTTGACGTCGGATATGACGGGGACATCCGTGCCGATTTTGAGTCTGCCTGCTGGCTCGTGCGCACGCAGGACGCTCTCTGCGCCTACTGCGTTCAGGATATCGAATATGAGCTGTCTACCATCGTCGGCCGTACGGAGGCAAACCTCCGGATCCGCTACGCGCCGTCGGCGGAGGAACTCGGCAATATCGTCCGCCTGAGCTACGCGACCGGTCTGGAGGAGCTGCTGCTGGAGGCTATGCGCTCCGACCGCGACCGCGTGGTCATCCTGATCTCCAACAGTACGTCGAGCGCCGACCAGATGCGCCGGCTGGTCATGGACGTCTATCACCAGTATCCCGCGTGCGCCGCCGGCGAGCCCCGGCCGGAGGTCTTCATGTACAGCGGCACGGGGAACCAGCGCCTCTATGAGATCAATCTGGACTACGGCCTGAGCGAGGACGAGATCATCCGCCGCAAATCGCTGCTGATGAACCTGGACGTGGCAAGCAATACCGGCGCGGAGGGGCTGGACGCCCCGCAGGCGGCGCTGGCCGTCTGCCGGTATCTGACCGAGCATTGCAGCCTGACGGAGGACGAGGGGCGCAATACGCTCTATGACGCGCTGATCGAGGGCGAGGCCGACAGCGAGGGACTGGCGCTGGCCTATGTGGAGATGTGCCGTCAGCTCGGCCTGAGCTGTGAGATCGTATACGGGCAGAGAGCCTGGCAGGACGCCTGCTGGAATATCGTCGGGCTGGACGGCGAACGCTATCATGTGGACGTGAGCGCGTGCATCCGTGAGGGACTGGAAAACGGGTTCCTCCGCAGCGACGAGAGCATGTGGGGCGAATATCGCTGGGACACCGCCGCTTACGCGGCCTGCCGCGGCAGCCTGAGCTATGCGGCGGTGGCGGGCATCGAAACGGGACAGACGGAGGAAGAGAACGGAGAGGAGGACGTTCCGGATCCGGAGGAGGAGCCCGATCCGGAGGAGGGCGCCGAGCCGACGGAAAGCCCCCGACCGGAAGAAAGCCCCGTTCCGGAAGACAGTCCGGAGCCGACGGCGGAAAACCCGGATCACACGGCGAATTAAGTCTTGACAAATTGACAGACTGTGGTAAACTATACCCGCTGTCGATGCGGGCATAGCTCATCCGGTAGAGCGCCACCTTGCCAAGGTGGAGGTAGCGAGTTCGAGCCTCGTTGCCCGCTCCATAAAAAACGTCTGCTGCTTATGCGGCAGACGTTTTTCAAAATCGGAGACTTGTCCCCGTTCATACGCGGGTATGATGGAATTGGCAGACATGCAGGATTTAGGTTCCTGTGCTTCGGCGTTGGGGTTCGACTCCCCATACCCGCACCACGTCAAAACAAGGCCATAAGGTCATGCGGCGGCACAAGCACCGCCACATTGACCGATGACCTTGTTTTTCCTTTTCAGCCGCGACCCGCTGACGCTGGGCTCGCGTCTGATTGTGAAGCTGGTTCGGATTAAGATTGCCCCGGTGCACCATGTCAGAAGAAACTTACTCCATTTCGCTTCCCCGGTTTCCGTAAGAGCCGGGAAAGCTCCATATCCGTAAGTTCCTTCTTCCTCCCCCAAATCGAACCCGCTTTGCTGGGCTTCGATTTGGATACCGGTTCGGATTTGGATTCGTCCGGTGCACCAAAAAAAGCAGGAGATCCTTTTCGGATCTCCTGCTTTTTTGGCGGACAGGCTGCCCCGGGATGGAGCACAGGCGTTTTGCGAAAAAGCCGACAGCCTTTTCCAGGCGCCCAACAGAGTCGTGTACGACAGAGCCGTCGATGGGGAATAAGAAGCCCCGGAAGAATGGGGCTTAAGCGATCCGCTTTCAGGTCCATCTTCCGAGGCTTCATCTGAAGCTACTATAACACAGTCTGCCGAAGAACGCAATGCGCAAAGTGCAGAAACCGCGGCGGCGATGCTTTATGCCGCGTCAGCGTTTGAAGCTGTCCTTGAGCGCCACGGCGCGGTTGAAGACGAGATGCCCGGGGGCGGCGTCGCGGTTGTCGAGGCAGAAATAGCCCTGCCGCATGAACTGGTAGCCCTCGGAGGTCTTGCCCGGCTCCGGCATGGGCGCGGCGGCGAGGCAGGCCTCGACCTTGCAGCCGGTCAGCACTTCCAGACTGTCGGGGTTGATGCAGTCGAGGAAGCTCTTGTCCGGGCCGTCCGGCTCGGGATCGTTGAACAGATAGTCGTACAGGCGCACCTCCGCGTCGGCACAGTTTTCCGCGTCGACCCAGTGGATGGTCGCGCCCTTGACCTTGCGGCCGTCGGCGGGATCGCCGCCGCGGCTGTCCGGATCATACTCGCAAAGGATCTCGGTCACATTCCCGCCGTCGTCCTTGACACAGCCGGTGCAGGTGACGAGGTAGGCGCCCTTGAGCCGGACCTCATAGCCGGGGTGCAGGCGCTTGTATTTCGGCGCGGGGACTTCCATAAAGTCGTCCGCCTCGATCCACAGATGGCGTGAAAAGCTGACCTGACGCGTGCCCGCCCCGGGGTCGAGGGGATTGTTTTCGATCTCCAGCAGCTCGCTCTGCCCCTCGGGATAGTTCGTGACGGTGAGCTTCACCGGGTGCAGCACGGCCATGACGCGCCGGGCGTGCGCGTTCAGATCGTCGCGCAGGCAGCTCTCGAGAAGGGCCCAGTCGACCGTGGAGTCGACCTTGCTCACGCCGATGCGCTCGCAGAAATCGCGGATGGCGGCGGAGGTATAGCCGCGGCGGCGCAGGCCGCAGAGGGTCGGCATGCGCGGATCGTCCCAGCCGGAGACGCGCCCCTCCTCCACGAGCTGGCGCAGCTTGCGCTTGGACATGACGGTATAGTTGATGCCCAGGCGGGCAAACTCGATCTGACGGGGCTTGATGCCCGGGATCGACACGTTGCTGACGACCCAGTCATAAAGCGGGCGGTGCGCCTCATATTCCAGCGAGCACAGGGAGTGCGTGATGCCCTCCAGCGCATCCTGGATCGGGTGGGCAAAGTCGTACATCGGGAAGATGCACCACTTGGTGCCCTGGCGGTGGTGCTCGATATAGCGGATGCGGTAGAGCACCGGATCGCGCATGTTGAAGTTGCCGCTGGCCAGGTCGATCTTCGCACGCAGCGTGTACTTCCCTTCGGGAAACTCGCCCGCGCGCATCCGCCGGAACAGGTCGAGGCTCTCTTCCGCCGGCCGGTCGCGCCAGGGGCTGACGGCCGGGTGCGTCGTGTCACCGCGGTATTCGCGGAACTGCTCCGGGCTCAGCTCGCAGATGTAGGCCAGCCCCTTGCGGATCAGCTCCTCGGCGTATTCATAGGTCTTTTCAAAATAATCCGAACCGTAGTACAGCCGATCGCCCCAGTCGAAGCCGAGCCAGTGGATGTCCTCCTGGATGGCGTTGACGTATTCGGTGTCCTCCTTGGCGGGATTGGTGTCGTCAAAGCGCAGGTTGCACAGGCCGCCGAAACGCTCGGCGGTGCTGAAGTCGATCGTCAGAGCCTTGCAGTGCCCGATGTGCAGATAGCCGTTCGGCTCCGGCGGGAACCGGGTATGCACCTGCATGCCGTAGCAGCGGTTCCCCTCGGAGAGATCCTCCTTGACGAAAGCTTCAATGAAATTCCTGGTCTCTTCCATGCTCTTTTTTCTCCCTTTGCGGATTTTTATGCCATTATACTCGAAACCGCTGGCAATTACAATAAAAATATGATACGATCACTCATAGAAAACCATGTGGTGAACGGAGGAAAAAAGATGCTGGACCTGTACGATATCATCATCATCGGCGGCGGAGCCGCCGCGGCCTCCGCCGTGCTGACGGCGAAAAACCGCGGCAAGACCGTCGCGGTTATCACGAACCCTGCTGAGACGAGCAGCCTCTACCATGCGGAAAAGATCACCAACTATCCCGGCCTGCCGCCCATGAGCGGCCGGGAGATGACGGAGCTGTTCCGCCGCCAGATCGAGGAGAACGCCACCGACGTGATCCCGGGACGCGCGCTCAACGTCATGCCGATGGATGAGACGTTCGGCGTGGCCGTCGGCAACGACTACTACCAGTGCCGCACGCTGATCCTCGCCGCCGGCATCACCCGGGAAAACCTCTACCCGGGCGAGGGGGAGTATATCGGCCGCGGCGTCAGCTACTGCGCCACCTGCGACGGGATGCTCTACCGGGGCAAGACCGTCGCCGTCATCGGCAACAGCCATGAGGCGAAGGAGGATGCGGCTTTTCTCGAGGGCATCGGCTGTCAGGTGCTTCGCTTTGAGGAAAACGGCCGCTATGAGATCACGGGCGGCCTGAAGGCCGACGCCGTGGTTTTCAAGGGCGAGAAGCATCCGGTGGACGGCGTGTTCATCATCAAGGACACCGTCTCCGTCACCCGGCTGGTGCCGGGCCTCGTGTACGAAAACGGCGGCATCGCCGTGGATCGGAGCATGGCCACCAGCGTGCCCGGCGTGTTCGCCGCGGGGGACTGCACCGGCAAGCCCTACCAGCTTGCCAAGGCTGCGGGCGAGGGGAACGTCGCCGTGCTGAGCGCCTGCGATTACATGAGCAAGCTGAAATAGAACGGCAAAAACACGGCCCCCGGGATCGTTTCCCGGGGGCCGTTTCATTCTGTGCTTATTCCGGACCGTAGTCAAGTTCCTGCTCAGTGGCCCACACGAGGTCGTAGCCGTCCAGCTTCTGGCAGATCGTGAAGTGCGCGGTCCCGGCGGGAGGCGCGCCGTCCGGCAGCGGGATCACGAGCGTCGTGTAATAGACGCTGCGGCCGGTCTCCACGTAGTCGCCGTGCTCGTCTTCTTTGAACAGCGGCTCCTCCCATTTGAGGATCTGCACATCCTCCGCGCTCACGGGCACGCCGTTGAGCTCCAGCGCGACGCAGATCCCGCCGTGATCCCAGGCGTCCTGATAATCGCCCATGCGTATGTCGGGCGAAGCCGTGAAGGACTCATAGCTCATCACGGCGAAGCAGCCGGGATAGAATTCCTGCCATTCGAAGTAGGGCTCGTAATCCTCCGGCCACCAGCGCACGGACCAGCCCTGCTCATGGCTCGCCCGCTCCGTGTATACGGTCGTCGTGCCGTCGTCAGTCGTCATCGTCACGCGCAGCTCCACTTCGGGATCGAGCTCCTCGCTTTGATAGCGGTCCATGTACTTGAAATAGGTCTCGCTGTAATCGAAGGGCGGGAGTTCCCAGTAGCCCGAGGCGATCTCTTCCTCTGTCAGCTCCCGGCTCCACTCCAGCGTGTTGAAGTTGGATTCCCAGATCTCAGCCGTCACGGAGACGATCTGCTCCGGATGGAAGATCTTGATAAAGCCGTGGTGATAGGCCGAGAAGCCGAAAAAGTAAGACAGACATGTCGGGACTTCCGGCTCATATTCGGGCGTCGGCCTCGGCGTAGAGACGGGGGCTGCCGCCTCCGTCGCCTCGGGAGTGGGGGCTGCGTCTGGCAGGGAAACGTTCCCGGGCTCGGGCGGGGAGACGTCCCAGGGCTTCCGGGCGTCGTTCTGCGCGGTCGGGACGGGCGTGAACGTCACGTCGGGCTGAAGCGGTCCGGCCGCCCGGCCGCGAAACAGCAACCCGGTGAGCACGAGCGCCGCAGCAGCGTATAGAAGCCTGCGCACACGGCGCTTCCGGCGGGAGCCGTCTCCCGGCGCCGGGCCGCCGCTGCCCGGCGGGGTAAACTCCCGGTCGGCCGGCGGCGCAGAGAACTCCGCAGCCTCCGGCGGCGGGGAGAATTCCGCCTCCGGCGCCGGCGGCCCGTGTTCCGCCGCTTCTGGCGGCGCGGCGTATTCCTCCGGCAGCGCGGAGAACTCCTCCGCCGTCGGAGATTCGTAATCCTTCCTTTCCATGGCGATCAGCGGTTATGCACATCGACCTGCGGGAAGGGGCACTCCACGCCGAGCCTGCGGAAGCCGAGGAGTAGGTCGTGGTTGAGGATGCGCGGCGCGGAGAAGATGTTGCGTTCCTCGATCTCCGCGATGAACTTGAGTGTGACGCCGGAGGCGCCCAGCGTCTGAACGCCCAGATAGCGCGGTACGGCGAGCATGACGTCGCTGTGCTTTTTGTAGATGTCCTCCAGCAGCGCGGGGAGCTGGGCCTCCAGCTTTTCCAGATCGGTGGGGTAGGGGACGTCGATCGTGCTGACCGCAATGGATACGTTGTCCGAGCGGTTCAGGATGTTCTTCATGTCGGAATTGTTGACGATCTTGACGTTTTTGCCGGTGTCCTCGATGCTGGTGGTACGGATGCCGATCTCCTTGACCGTGCCGCGGAAGCCGTTGACTTCCACGATATCGCCCACATTGTACTCGTTTTCGAAGAGCATGAAGATCCCCGTGACGAGATCGGCGATCAGGCTCTCCGCGCCGAAGCCGATGATCAGGGCGACGACGCCGACGCCGGCGACGATCGTGTTCACGTCCACACCGAAGAGCGACAGCCCCCAGCAGAGGATGACCAGCGCGGCCACATAGCGGACCAGACTGCGCAGCAGAGTGACCAGAGATCTGCCGCGATGGGTCTTCGGTTTGAGCAGGCCGAGAATCAGGATGAGCAGCGTGGAACAGAAAACGACGAGCGCGCCCATGCTCAGGACCCGCATGACGGGATGCCCCCACAGGAAACGGTCGACGGCGAAAGCGGCGGCTCCGATGAGCAGCGCAACGACGAGACGGATGATGACGGAGCCGGATTGTTTGTTGTTCATGGTCGATCTCCTTTCTTGCAACAGCACGTGGCATCACTGACAGGATGAATAACGATATCATTTAAATAATATATTCCGGAGCGGAAAAAGTAAAGAAATTCCTGCATCCGCGATAAAAAAGGACGGCCGGGATCATCCCGGCCGTCCTTTGAACGGCGTGCTCAGGCAGGCTCGTAGGAGCGGCTGATCTCAACGCCCTCGGCGTTGTATTCCACGTCCTCCATCAGCGCCGGATCTACGCGGCTGCGTTTTTTGACGACCATGCCCTCGCCCTGATTATTGAAAACCCAGATCATATAGCCCGGATAATCAGGATCCGGCTTGCGGAACGCGCCGGATTCGTTCAGCCGGCAGAAACGGGAACGGCCATCCGCCGTGTCGAGCAGATCGCCGGGGCCGGTATAGTACAGCTCGTCCTTTGCGGCGCGCTTCTTGAAGTCCTCCCAGCCCTCGTCGCTGGTTTTGTTGACGTCGTTGGGTTGGATCATAACGCGTGCTCCTTACTCGTTGATAAACAGGACGCCGAGGCACCGCGGGCCGCAGTGGGAGGATACGGTGCAGCCGGCCAGCGTATGGTGGACCTCCTTGACGGGGATCAGCTGCCGTACAAGCGCTTCGAGCTCCTCTACGACGCCGGGGTCGATCTCGCCGGATTCCGTGATGAAAACATGACCGGGCCGGATGGATTTGCCGGCCAGGCGTTCGGTGATGTACTGGCGATAGACGGCGTTGATGTTGCCGCGGTATTTCTTGTAAACGCCGAGCTTCCCGTCCTTCATCTCCAGGGCGGGCTTGAGACGCAGCAGGTTGGCGCCAAGCGCGGCGACGCCGGAGCACCGGCCGCCCTTCCACATGAAGTCCAGCGTATCGAGCACGAAGCTGGTGTCGACCTTGTCGGTGAGGCTGCGCAGATGCTCAGCGATGTCGGCGGCGGCCATGCCGCGGTCGCGGCATTCGGCCCCCTCGATGACCAGCAGACCGACGCCGGTGGAGAGCATGCGGCTGTCCACGGTATAGACGCCGCCGAGTTCACCGGCCGCGATGGTGGCAGTATTGTAGGTACTGGAGAGCTCGGAACTGATATCCAGATGCACGATCTCATATCCTGCCTCCAGCAGCGGGGAGAAGAAGTCCAGAAACTGCTGCAGACTGGGCGCCGCGGTCTTGGGCAGCGTGCCGTCCGCGTGATAATGGCGGTACATGTCCGCAGGAGTAAACTCGATGCCGTCCTGGTAGCTTTCGTCTTTGAGCAGGATCGTCAGCGGAAGGATTCGGACGTCATAGCGATCGATCAGATCCTGAGACAGATCGCAGGTGCTGTCGGCGGTAATGATAACGGGCTTGCTCATGTCAAAGGAACGCTTCCTTTCTTTACTACTTTTTTATTATATCTAATATAGCATAGCGCCCTGAAATGTGCAACGGAAATCTTTTCGCGCGCCGAAAGACGGGGGAGCGGCCCAGAACAATTGAATCCGTTTTTTGAAATATTAACGAAAAAAAACCACGCGGAAGCAAAAAAATGAGCAGGCTTCATAATCTTTTTTCATTTCGATGGAATAGGCCAAAAAAACTTGCCATTTACAAAAGCATGTGATAAAATCAATTGAACAGGATTTGAAATATGGGGGATTATATCCTCAAAAACGCCGGTCTTCAGCCCAAAAACGGCCGGATGGCAGCGCGGAAAGACGCGCCCGGTTTTTTGCGAACTCGGGCTGAAAACAGCTCTGGTTCAAACATAATCCAACAAGGAGGACAAAAAATGAAGAAGTATCTTGCTTTGCTTCTGGCGCTGGCCATGGTCTTCAGCCTGGCGGCCTGCGGCGGCGGCACGAGCAACAACGAGCCCACGGTCGAGACCGGCAGCAACGAGCCTGCCGACACGACCGACACCGAGCCCGTTGTCGAAGAGGGCTATGCTGGCTATGTCAGCGAGCTCGACGCCGACGGCAACTATGTCCGCGGCGACGACGAGGACATCTATTATGGCGCCCTCGGCGAGTACGAGGCCATGATGGATGCCGCTCACAACGCCGATTCCATCGACGAGAGCTTCGTCCTGTACGCGCAGGCCGAGGCCTATCTGCTGGACAGCGGCGTGATGCAGCCCTACACCACCCAGGGCGGCGCCTACACCATCAGCCGCATCGCTCCCCGTACGGTTCCTTACGTGCAGTGGGGCAATGACGACGACCGTCTGTTCGGTATGGTCATCTCCGACGAGTTCCTGACCCCGGCCGAGCGTGACGCTCTGTTTGAGCAGTGGAACGCTGCCGTCGCCGGTGAGGGCGAGTATGATCCCGCCGCTTACCTGGTCGAGCAGGGCCACACCATCCAGAACACCTACACCACCACCTTCTCCACCGCGCCTGTCACCATCGACTGGCTGAACACCTCTTCCCAGTCCGATACCGAGATCACCGTCAACTGCGTTGAAGGCCTTGTCCAGTACGACAACCTCAACCGCATGCAGCCCGCCCTGGCCGAGAGCTGGGAGATCTCCGACGACGGCCTGACCTACACCTTCCACATCCGTCAGGGCGTGAACTGGTACACCTCTGAGGGCACCGAGTATGCCGAGGTCACCGCGAACGACTTTGTCGCCGGCTTCCATCACATGCTCGACACCGACGCAGGCCTTGACTGGCTGGTCGACGGCGTCATCGTGGGTGTTTCCGAGTACCTGAGCGGCGGCAGCTTCGACGACGTCGGCTACAAGGCTGTAGATGATTACACCCTCGAGGTCACCCTGGAGAACGAGACCCCGTACTTCATGACCATGCTGACCTACTCCATCTTCCTGCCCATCTGCGAGAGCTTCTACCTGGCCCACGGCGGCGTCTACGGCCGTGAGGAGTACCAGGAGGCTTTTGCCGACACCAACAGCTACACCTTCGGCAAGCCCGAGGACGTCGCTTCCCAGGTCTACTGCGGACCCTTCCTGCTCCAGAAGCTGCAGAAGGACTCCGAGATCCTGGTCGTGAAGAACCAGAACTACTACAAGGCTGACGAGGTCACCCTTGAGAGCATCAAGTGGATCTTCGACGACGGCTCCAACATGACCCAGTTCTACAACGATGTCGTTGCTGGCGTCTACGCCGGCTGCGCCCTGACCGCCGCTTCCGGTCTGCTCGACCTGGCCAAGGCCGACGGCAACTTCGACAAGTACGCCTACATCTCCGAGACCACTTCCACCACTTACTTCGGCGGTCTGAACCTCAACCGCGGCACCTTCGCTCTGGAGTCCGGCGCCTGCGCCTCTCCCAAGACCGAGCAGCAGAAGGCCGACACGGTCACCGCTCTGAACAACGCCAACTTCCGCCGCGCCCTGCAGGCCGCCTGGGACAAGCAGACCATGAACGCCACCTCCCGCGGCGAGGAGCTTGCTGCCACCAACCTGCGCAACATGTACACGCACCCGCAGTTCGTCTCCCTGAGCGCTGACACCACCGATGCCGACGGCCACACCTTCGCGGCCGGCACCTTCTACGGCGACATGGTCCAGTACTACCTCGAGCAGCTCGGCTCCAACATCCAGGTCGCTGACCAGGTCAACGGCTGGTTCGACGCCGCTGTCGCTCAGCAGTACATGGCCGCCGCTGCTGAGGAACTCGACGGTCTGGTGAGCTTCCCGATCTACATCGACGTCGTCTACCTCGGCACCAACGAGGCCAACACTGCCCAGGCCCAGGCCTACAAGCAGACCGTTGAGGCCGCTGTCGGCACCGAGTGGGTCGTCGTCAACCTGATCGAGGCCACCACGGCTGAGGACTTCTACGCCTGCGGCTACCGCGCCGCCAACGGCGAGGCCGGCAACTTCGATATGTTCTTCGGTTCCGGCTGGGGCCCCGACTTCGGTGATCCCTGCACCTACCTTGACACCTTCCTCGGCGAGGGCGCCGGCTACATGACCAAGGTCATCGGCCTGTTCTAAGCCAGAGCAAGGACTGTCCAATCGCATAATCGGTACTTTGGAGCACATAGGGGGACTTTTGTCCTCCTATGTGTTTCCGATAAATCCCGATCACTGCAGCGCACGGGGGAAGGCTGAGTTCTTTCCTCAGGGTCCGCCCTTTTCTGAGGGCGGAACTCAGCTTTTCGTCGACTAAGGGGGAAAGGAGAGGGCTGCGGAGAAACCGTCTCCGCGGCTGAGAGACTTATGAGAAAGTACTTGCTCAAGCGTATCCTGTTTTCGCTCTTCTCTCTGCTCATCGTCGTCATGGTGGTCATGCTGCTGGTCTATACGGCCATTGACAGAAGCGTCATCTTCCAGACCGACGACGTGTGGAACAAAAAGAGCAACAACGACCGCACCATCTACGAGTACACCATGTACGGCAAGTACGGCTATCTGAGCTACGTGGACTACACGAGCTTCCTGAAAGTCAAGTACTCGGAGATCTATGGGGAGGACTACGCTAACTCGGAGGAATTCAAGAGGGACAAGGCCGCCATCCAGTCCTCGGACTGGCAGGAGAACGAATCGGTCCAGGAATTCATCCAGAAGTACGGGAACGCGGGCTACAAGCTCCGCTATCTCGAGCCGATGAAGTTCCGCTCCGGCAAGACCAAGCCCGGCGGCACGGGATATCTCATCGCCATTCAGGAAAAGAACGTGGTCTACCGTCTGTGGGACTATCTCCGCTATTTCATCACGTCCGAGAACAAGAACATGGTCCAGGATCCGGAACTGACCGAGCGCTACGTACGCTTCGAGCACGATCCCTATTCGGGGCTGTTCGCGATCGTCGGTTCGGGCACGCAGCACAAGTATCTGCTGTATTTTGACGGGCGCTTCCCGTTCATCCATCAGAACTGGCTGCATCTGAACCTGGGCACCTCCTACACCACCTATCGCGGCATGGAGATCACGTCGGTCATCAACAACCCGACCGGCGATCTGAAGACGAGCCGCCAGCAATATCCGAACATGCTGGGGACGGACGAGTACGTCGAGACGGCCATCAACTTCCATTCGCTGACCTACAACACGGGTATCGTCAGCGACGTGGAGAAGACCCAGTTCCCCGACAAGTACACCGTCTACACCTATAACCGCGGCGGCCTGTCGATGATCGAGAACTCTTTCGTCATCGGCCTGGCGGCGGTCATCATCGCCTACGCGATCGGCCTGCCGCTCGGCATCCTGAACGCGCGGAAGAAGGACCGGCTGGCCGACAAGCTCGGCAACGCCTACATCATCTTCATCATGTCCGTGCCGGCGCTGGCCTACATCTTCATGTTTGCCTGGCTCGGCACCACGCTCTTCAAGCTGCCGTACAAGTTCGCCACGGCCGGGATCATGTTCCTGGCCTACATCCTGCCGACCTGCTCTCTGGCGGTGCGCGACATCGGCGGTTTGATGAAGTGGACGCGGCGCTACATGATCGACCAGATGAACTCCGACTACGTGAAGTTCGCCCGTTCGCAGGGCCTGTCGGAGAAGGAGATCTACAACACGCATATCTCCAGGAACGCCTTTATCTTCCTGGTCCACGGCGTCCCGGCCAGCATCCTCGGCTGTCTGGTCGGCGCGATCATGACCGAGACCGTCTACGGCGTGCCCGGCGTCGGCCGTCTGCTGACCCGCGCCATCAACACGCATGACAACGGCGTGATCGTGGCCGTCACGGTCTTCTACACGACGCTCTCCATCGTATCCCTGATCCTGGGCGACCTGCTGCTGGCGGCGTATGACCCGCGGATCTCCCTGAACGCTGACAAGGGAGGTGGCCGATAATGGATGTGAATATAAATGCTTCTGAGAAGAATCAGGAGGATCTGTTCCAGTTCATCGACCGCGACGAGATCGCGTCCGAAAAGATTACCGCGCCCCGCTATTCCTACTGGCGCAGCGTGTTCCGTGTGTTCTTCCGCAAGAAGAGCAGCATCTTCATGATCGTACTGCTGGTCCTCGTCCTGCTCGGCGCCTTCGTGCTGCCGATCGTCTGGCCTTACGACATGATGGAAAACGTGCTCGACCCCAAGACCTACAACCTCAGCCCCGCCAAGGCGATCGCCTACTTCGGCGGCGAGAATCCGATCAAGTGGTGCCTCGGCACCGGCCAGCTCGGCAACTCCATCATGTACGGCATCTGGGCCTCGGCGCGCACCTCGCTGCTGCTGGCGATCATCTGCGCGGCCATCAACATGACGGTCGGCATCATCATCGGCGCCATCTGGGGCTATTCCAAGCGCTTTGACGCCGTGATGCTGGTCATCTACAACATCATCGCCAACGTCCCCGAGATCCTGCTGCTCTCGGTGCTGGTGTACATCATCGGCTCGGGCTTCTGGCCCTTCGTGTTCGCGCTGACGATCACCGGCTGGCTCGGCATCGCCTATTTCTTCCGTACCCAGGTCATGATCATCCGCGACCGCGAGTATTCGCTGGCCTCCCGCTGCCTGGGCACGCCGATCAGCCGCATGATCAGCAAGAACATCCTGCCCTTCCTCACGAGCGTCATCGTGACCCTGCTGGCCACTAACCTGCCCGGCTACATCAACTACGAGGTCTTCCTGAGCTTCATCGGCATCGGCCTGAGCGCCTCGGTGCCCTCCCTGGGCCGCATGATCCAGCAGGGCCAGACCGCGTTTTTGACCTACCCCTGGGCTTTCTGGCCGCCGGTCGTGATCGCCTCCATCATCACCATTGTCCTGTACCTTTTGGGCCAGAACCTGGCGGACGCCTCTGACCCGAGGACGCATATGTAAGGAGGGGAGAGCATGAACGAAAACAACGAAAGAAAAGTTCTCCTTTCCCTGAAGGACGTCGTGGTCCAGTTTAACGTCCGCGGCCGTATCCTCACCGCCATCCGCAACGTCTCGCTCGACATCTACGAGAACGAGTCGCTGGCGATCGTGGGCGAGTCCGGCTCCGGCAAATCCGTTCTGACCAAGACCTTCGCGGGTATGCTCGACTCCAACGGCTTCATCCCGCAGGGCAGCATCATCTTCTCCGACGACGAGATCTCGCACACGGACGTGCAGATGGACGATCAGAACCGCCGCACGCTCGCCCAGGTCACCGAGATGCTCAACAAACTCTCTCCGCTGGAGCGCGGCGCCGCCGAGTATGTGGCCTACGCGCAGAAAGCCAACGAGATCAAGCATGCCGGCTCCCTGTCCCCCGAAGAGGAGACAGACTTCAACGCCCGTATCAAGGAAGTCGGCGACGACATCATCGACCGGAACAACTATCTCTGGACGCTGGACAAGCGCGCCGACGCCGAGGAGTATCAGAAGGCGACCGACGAGGTCAAGCGTCTGACGGCGCTCAAGGCTCAGTTGGAAAAAGAGAAGGTCGAGCTGTCCAAAAAGCGCGGCGAAGCCTATAAGGGCAACGCCGAGCGCGTCGCTGCGGACAAGGCGCAGCTGGCCGAGCTCAAGAAACGCCGTGAGGAAAAGATCAGCACGCCCGACAAGGAGGGCAACCCCTACGGGCTGAGTGATCAGGTTTTGGAGCGCAACAAGATCATCGGCTACGAGATCCTGCTGTCCATCGGCCGTTATCCCCGCTTCACGCAGATCAAGTTCATCCGGAAGCTGAAAAAGGCCTTTGAACTGGCCATGAGCACGGGTGAGGATCTGTCGGATCCCGAGATCCTCAACCGCATCTTCGAGACGGTCAGCTTCCGTGTGGCCTACCGCAGCTATGACGAGGACAACCAGATCCTGCACGGCTACGCGATCATCGACTGCGCGAAGATCAAATACACCAACGACTGGCAGAAGATCCGCGGCGCCCGCATCGCCACGGTGTTCCAGGATCCGATGACCTCGCTCAACCCGGTCATCACGATCGGCAAGCAGATCATGACGGTCATCCTCAAGCATCAGAAATGCTCGAATGCCGAAGCGCGCAAGCGCACCATCGACATCATGGAGAAGGTCGGCATCCCCGATCCGGAGAGCCGTTTCGACGACTATCCCTTCGAGTATTCCGGCGGCATGCGGCAGCGCATCGTCATCGCCATCGCCCTGTCCTGCCAGCCGAAGATCCTGATCTGCGACGAGCCGACCACCGCGCTGGACGTGACCATCCAGGCGCAGATCATCCGTCTGATCAAGGACCTGCAGAAGCAGCTCGGCTTCACCACGGTCTACATCACCCACGACTTGGGCGTCGTGGCCAACGTGGCCGAGCGCGTGGCGGTGCTCTACGGCGGCCAGATCGTCGAGATCGGCACGGTCGAGGAGATCTTCTACGATCCGAAGCACCCCTACACTTGGGCGCTGCTCTCGTCTCTGCCGCAGCTGTGCGAAAAGGGGAGCGATCTGTTTTCCATCCCCGGCACGCCGCCTTCTCTGTACAACAAGATCGTCGGCGACGCGTTCGCGCCGCGCAACCAGTATGCCATGGCGATCGACCTTGCGGAGGAGCCTCCCATGTTCCAGGTGAGTCCCACGCACTTTGCCAAGACCTGGCTGCTGGATCCCCGCGCCCCGAAGACCGAGGCGCCGAGCAATATCCAGAATCTGCATGAGAAGATCCTGAAGACGTACGTCGACTTTGAAGCTTGAGGAGGCAGCATATGGAACCAAACGAAAAGAAAGTATTGCTGTCGATCCAGAATCTGGACGTCGTCTTCGGGCGCGGCAAGAAAGCCTTCAAGGCGGTCGACAACGTCAGCTTCGACATCTACAAGGGCGAGACGCTCTCCCTGGTCGGCGAGTCCGGCTCCGGCAAGACCACGATCGGCCGCGCCATCGTCAGGATCAATCCCTGCTCCGCCGGCGCGATCTACTATGACGGCAAGCGCATCTCCGGCAAGCTCTCGCGCAAGGACGACCGCGAAGTCATCCGCAAGATCCAGATGATCTTCCAGGATCCCGCCGCATCGCTGAACGAGCGCGCCACCATCGAGTACATCATCTCCGAGGGCCTGTACAACTTCCACCTGTACAAGGATGAGAAGGACCGCATCGCCAAGATCGAGAAGATCGTCAAGGACGTCGGCCTGCTGCCCGAGCATCTGACCCGTTATCCGCACGAGTTCTCCGGCGGACAGCGGCAGCGCGTCGGCCTGGCCCGCTCCGTCGTCATGGAGCCGGAGTTCATCGTCGCCGACGAGCCGATCTCAGCTCTGGACGTGTCGATCCGTGCGCAGGTGCTGAATCTTCTCAAGAAGTTCCAGCAGGAGCGTGGCCTGACCTACCTCTTCATCGCCCACGATCTTTCGATCGTCCGCTTCATCTCCGACCGCATCGTGGTCATCTATAAGGGCCGCATCATGGAGATCGCGGAGACGGAAGAGCTTTTCGCCTACCCGCTGCACCCTTACACCAAGTCGCTGATCTCTGCCATCCCGATCCCCGACCCGATCATCGAGAAGGAAAAGAAGCTGTTTATCTACGACACCAAGATGCACGACTACTCGAGCGAAACGCCGGAGCTCGTCGACATCGGAAACGGCCACATGGTATTCGGCAGCCCGTCCGAGATCGAGAAGTACAAACAGATCCGTTTCGGCGGAGAAAACGCATAAGGAGCAAGACAACGGGCCGCGGACAGCGACCCGTTGTTTTCTGAAACCATGAAAGACGAGATCCAGATCAGTACAAAACACATCCCGCTGCGTGTCGCACTGTTCATCCTGGCCCTGCTTGTGGCCGTCGGCTCCATCGCCTATGGCGTTTCGTCGATTGGCCGCCAAAAACCGGGCTATTCCGTCGTGGACCCGGACGATGACAAGGAGGCGCTGCTGTATCACAGCGGCGTCGTGCTGAATTATTACTTTGACGGCAGCTCCGGCGACATCCGCGAGCAGAAAAACCTTCTTCGCTCTGTGTACAGCCGCGCTCTGTCGTCGGCCTACAAGCAGCTTGACGCGTCTGCCTGCTATGAGGGGATCAACAATCTCGCGACGCTCAACCAAAACCCCGGACAGACCTTCGAGCTGAGTCCCGAACTCTACGGGGTGCTGCAGGATGCGCTGGAGAAAACCCGGCAGCAGCGCGGCTACAGCGTCTTTGCCGGCGCGCTTTACGCAGAGTGGAACAGCATCCTGACCCTGAGCGAGCCGGAAGAATTCGACCCGCTGTACAATGGAGAAGAGGCGCGCCGCATCCGGGAGATCGCCGAGGCGACCGCGGAGCTTTCTTCGTTCTCCCTGGAGCTTCTGGACGATGAGCGGCACCTGGCCCGCTTCTCGATCGCAGGGCCGTATCGGGCGCTGTTGGAGGAGCTGGAGCTGGATGCTCCGGCCCTGGATCTGAACCTGCTGCGGGAGGCGTATGAGCTGCAGATGGTCGCCCGTGAACTGGAAGCGGCCGGTTATCGCCGCGGCTATTTGAGCACGGACAGCGGACTGACCCTCTCCCTCTCGGAGCATGGATCCGGGCAGTACGTCCTCTACGGAAGCATCGAGGACAAGGCGGTCACCGCCGCGAAGATCCCGGTCACGCCCGGCTCGGCAAGCAGCCTGTTCCGCAGCTTCGCGCTCATGGAGGGCGAAGTCTGCTTTTACCGCATCGACGGACATGCCCGGCACCCTTACGTCCCTGCTGACGGGGAATACCGCGGGCTGCTGGACGCTTCCCTTGTATGCAGCGGAGAGGGAGCGCTCGTCGAGGCCTGCTATCGGAACATCCTGCTCCAGACCTGCGGGGACGAGGAGCAGTTGGAGCGAACGGCGCAGGAGGGCGGAATGACCGCCGCCTGGACGCTGCGGGGGGACACGAACCGTCTCGTCCATACCTCCGGCAGCGGAGAGGTGGAGGCTGCTTCGGAATACGGTTTTTCAACTGCTGCCGCTTCATGAACACGCCGGAGCCAAAAAAGGCTCCGGCGCGTTTCTTTTTCTTGATTCCACAGGAAAAATATGATAGCATGAACTATCAGACAATAATCGGAAAAGGATCTGTTTTACTTTTTGGCAAGGAGGGATACGGCTTGCCCCGGAAAAAAGTGATTTGCCTTCTGTTGGCCGTGTCTGTCCTGCTGTCCGGATGCGGAGGCGCACCCGCGCTCCCGTCGAGTCAGGATACGACGCGGGCGCTGACGCCGCAGACTGCCGACTTTACGCCCTATGCGGCGCCGCCGATGGCAACGTCGGCGTATCATCCCGAAGCGGCGCAGAGCAACGGAAGCGCGAGTATCGACGTCTCCGCCGTATCCGAGGGCTATGTGGCGGTCTCCGCAACTTCAGCCAGCAGGCTGAAATTCCAGGTCGTCAAGGGGGAGGAGACCTATAACTACAACCTCGCCTCTGACGGGACGCCTTCAATCTTCCCGCTGCAGTGCGGCAGCGGCAGCTATCGTTTCCGCGTGATGGAAAACGTGAGTGACAGCAAATATTCCGAACTCTTCTCGCTCGAGTGCGACGTGACGCTGCTCGATGAGTTTCAGCCCTTCCTGCGGCCCAGCGACTACGTCAATTACAACGCGGACTCGCAGTGCGTGCGCAAGGCTGCGGAGCTGGCCGCCAACGCGCCGGATGCGCTCGGCGTGGTCGGAGAGGTGTATCGGTATGTCTGCCAGAACGTCCGATATGACAGGGACAAGGCCGCGACCGTCCAGAGCGGCTATCTCCCCGTGCCGGACGAAACGATGAGCACAGGGCGCGGCATCTGCTTTGACTATGCGGCGCTGGCCGCGGCGATGCTGCGAAGCCAGGGGATCCCGACGAAGCTGGTCTTCGGCTACGTCTCGCCGGATAATCTCTATCATGCCTGGAACATGGTCTATACCGAGGAGACGGGCTGGGTGGCGGTGTCCTTCGAGGTGCGCGAAAACGGCTGGAACCGCCTGGATCTGACCTTCTCGGCCAACGGAGCCGACAGCAGCTTTATCGGAGACGGTACGAACTATTCGGACGTCTATTACTATTAACGGTCGACAGGACCGACAATCATGACGCAGGATCGGAGTGAACGGAAATGCGCAAACAGAGCTTGGACAATCTCGGCATCAGCGCCTTCTGCGAGAGCATGGCGATGATGCTGCGCTCGGGCATCCAGACGGACGAGGCCGTCGGCCTGCTGCAGCAGCAGGACGGCAACGGCGCCGGCGGCGTTCTGGAAAAGGGGCTGGCCGTGATGAAGGAGCAGGTGGATGCGGGCAGCAGCCTCGCTTCGGCCATGGAAGCGACCGGCATCTTTCCCGACTACGCGCTGCAGATGGTCGCCGCCGGCGAGACATCTGGCCGCCTGGAGGACATCCTGTTCCGCCTGGCCGGCTATTATAAGGAACAGAAAACGATCTCGGAAAAGCTGCGCAACGCCGTGACCTATCCGGCGGCGATGCTCGTGCTGATCATTGCGGTGCTGGCCGTGATGCTGGTCATGGTGCTGCCGACCTTTACGCAGGTCTACAACAGCCTGACCGGCAGCGTAGCGGCCTCGTCCTACAGCTATGTGCGCTGGGCCTATGTGTTCTGCTGGGTCGCGCTGATCGTGATGCTGCTGCTGGCGCTGGCGCTGATCGTTGGCCTGCTGCTTTGGAAAAACGGCAAAAAAGCGGCGGTGGAGGCTGTCCTCAACCGGATCCCGCTTTGCAGGAACATCCTGGAGAATATGGGCATGTTCCGCTTCACCTCAGCGCTGAGTACCTTCATCGCCAGCGGCGAGATGCAGGACGCCGCCGTGCTGGACAGCATCCCGGTGACCGACTGCGCCGCGGTGGAGGAGAAGCTGCAGCACTGTGTCCGCGATATGGAGGAAGGCCACAGCATTGCGCAGGCCGCCTATCATCAAAACCTTTTCGAGCCCGTCTACGGGCGGATGCTGCTGGCCGGCGAGCGCAGCGGCAGCCTGGAGGAAGTCCTCGGCCGGCTCAACGGCCTGCTGCAGGAGAACATCGGGGGACTGGTCGACCGCCTGGTGGGGATCGTGGATCCGCTGCTCTCGGGCGTGCTGATGGTCTCCGTGGGCCTGACCCTGCTGAGCGTCATGCTGCCGCTGATCGGCATGATGAACTCGGTCGGATGACGGAGGAAAGCGGAGATGTATTCCGATTCTGTCAAGAAAAAGCGGTGGTGGCTCGTGCTCGTCGCGGCGCTGGTGCTGCTGGTGCTGCTGGGCCTGCTGCTGCGCGATAACGGCAGGGACCTCGGCGCGGAGAGCGCCGAGGCCATCCGCGACGCGATCCGCCGCAGCGCGCTGCAGTGCTACGCGGTGGAGGGTGTCTATCCGCCCAACCTGGCGTATCTGGAGGACAACTACGGCCTTCAGATCAACACAGAGGATTTTTATGTGAGCTATGAGGCGTTTGCCTCCAATTTGCCGCCGAACGTCAAAGTGGTGGCCAAAGGCTGAGCCTGATATGGGAAAGGAGGGAGAAGGCCCTTGAGACAAAGTGACAGATCCCCGCTGGGATATTATACCATCGGTATCGCCGCCCTGTTTCTGGCGGGCTTTTTCCTGTTGGTCCTCTTCGGTGCGCGCAGCTACCGCAACACCGTGGCGGGACAGGACGAGAACATGCATACCCGCGCGCTGCTGGCGTATCTTTCCACCGCGATCCATGCGGCGGATACGGAAAACGCCGTGAGCATCTGCAGCTCGGAATACGGCACGGTGCTGATCCTCGGAGACGGCGACAGCGGCTATGCCCAGCGCGTGTACCGCTTCGAGGGGAATCTGGTGGAGGAATACGCGCGCTCCGATGCGCCGCTGACGCCAGGATCTGCCCAGATCCTCGGCGCGACGGAGCAGTTTTCCGCCGAATGGACGGCGGATGATCTTCTGCGCGTGACGACAGACGCCGGCAGCGTCTGTGTCCGCCTCCGCAGCGGAGGAGGTGCCGCGGCTTGAAAAGACAGCATATCACCGGCTTTTATGTGGAAACGCTGCTGCTGATCGTGGTGTTTATCGCGATCCTCCTTCTGCTGACGCAGATCTTCGGCCTGTCCAAGGTGCGCAGCGGCGAAGCGGAGCACCTGACCAATGCGGTCTGCCTCGCTGGCAACGCCGCGGAGGCCTTTGCGGCGTCGGACAGCCCGGCGGAGTTGGCGGCATGGCTGGATGAAAACGGGAATGCGGCCCTCATGACGGATACGGCCGGCGTCACGGCCCGCTATGATGCGCAGATGAACCCCGACCCCAACGGGAGCATAACGGTAGAGCTCTATTGGCTGCAGGAGCCGGACGGCTTTGTCAGAGCGCAGATCCGGGTCCTCGCCGAGGGCGTTTCAGAGCCCGTCTACACGCTGCAGACGGCGTCGTATCGGCAGGAGGTGGCGGGATGAATCAGGTACCGATCAAGCTGGGGCCGCTGGCGTTGCTGCTCTCGGTCATCAGCATCTGCCTGACTACGCTGGCGATCCTGAGCTTCTCCACCGCCCGGGCGGATCTCCGCCTTGCGGAAAAATACGCGGAGACCGTCCGCGTGCGCTACGAGCTGGAGGAGCAGGGGCAGGACTTCCTGCGGCAGATGACCGAGGACGGACAGGCCCCGGGAACAGAGACGCGTGCCGACGGCACGGTCTGGAAAACGATCGAAATGGACGGCTCTCGGCTGAGCATCGGTCTTGAGCCGGAAGGAGAGACGTACCGGATCGTCTCCTGGAGACAGGAGAGAGACTGGGTCCAGGATACCGATATCGGCAATCTGTGGGCCGGCAACTGAAAGGACAATACGATGGATATTCTGGAAATACTGCAGAAAGCGACGGAAGCCTGCGCGGCAGATATCTTCCTGGTCGCAGGCCTTCCCGTGACCTTCAAATGCGGCGGCGTTCAGCAGCGTCTGGATTCCGGCATGCTCCTGCCGGAATCGATCAGCAGCCTGGTCGACGCCATCTACGAGGTCAGCCGCCGCGAAAGGACCAATCTGGAGCGCGGCCTGGACGATGACTTCTCCTTTGCCGTTCGTCAGCTCGGGCGCTTTCGCGTGAATGTGTTCCGGCAGCGCGGCTCGCTCGCGGCGGTCATCCGCGTGATCAAGTTCGGCCTGCCGGATCCCGTGAAGCTCGGCATCCCGGAGAGCGTGCTGTCGCTTTCGGAAAACAAAAAGGGCCTCGTGCTGATCACGGGCTCGGCCGGCCAGGGGAAATCCACGACGCTCGCGTGTATGATCGACCGGATCAACCGCAGCCGGGACTGCCATATCATCACGATGGAGGACCCGATCGAGTATATCCATCGGCACGACATGGCCATCGTCACCCAGCGCGAGATCTCCATCGACACGCCGGGCTACCTGGAGTCGCTGCGTTCGGCGCTTCGCGAGAGCCCGGACGTGATCCTGCTGGGCGAGATGCGTGACTACGATACGATCTCCGCCGCGCTGACCGCAGCGGAGACGGGCGTCCTGCTGCTGAGCACCCTGCATACCAGCAGCGCGGCCAATACCATCAACCGCATCCTGGACGTCTTTCCCGCCAATCAGCAGCAGCAGGTGAAGATCCAACTGGCTCAGATCCTGAAGGGCATCGTCTGCCAGCAGCTCGTGACGGCAAAGGACGGCGGGCAGATCGCGGTCTTTGAGATCATGAAGTCTACCCCCGCGATCCAGAACATGATCCGCGAGGACAAGCTGCATCAGTTGGAATCGGCCATGCAGGCCGGCGCGGCGGACGGGATGTGCACCATGGACGGCAGCCTGCTGAAGCTCTACCGCGAGGGAAAGATCACCCGCGATACGGCGCTGCTTTCCTGCGTCAATTACGAGAACATGAGCAAACGCCTCGGCGCCTGAGCCGGGCGGATAAAGGAGCCGTGATCGGCCATGAGAATGACAGAAATGAAGCCGGACGTGCTTTACGCACGCATGCTTGGCGGGTTTTCCCTTCACTGGAACGGAAAGCTGGTCGCGGGAGGCTCCAAGGCCAGCGAATCCCAGACCGTGAGCCTGCTGCAGATCCTGATCCACAACCGGGAGCAGGGCGTCAGCCGCGACCGCCTCGAGGAACTGCTGTTTGAAGATCGCGACATGAGCAATGTGCACCATGCGCTGCAGAGCGTGATCTACAACACCAAGAAGAGGCTGGAAAAGGCGGGGCTGCCGAAGGGCGGCTATATCGAGCAGCGAAAAGGCGTGTTCTTCTGGACGGGGGAGGTCCCCCTCATCGAGGACGCGGACGAGTTCACCCGCCTGTATCAGGCGGCGGAGGAGAGCGACGACGAGGACGAGAAGCTGGCCCTGTATGTGGAGGCCTGCCATTGGTACGGCGGGGAGTTCCTCCCGGCGCAGACCGCCAGCATCTGGGTGGCGCATGAGGCCAGGCGGCTCAAGGAGCTCTTCTGCATCTGCATGGAGAAAGCCGTGCAGATGCTCCGGATCAGCCAGGACTATTTCCAGATGGAGGAGTTGGGCGTCTACGCCTCGAAGATCGACCCGCTGGCCGACTGGGAGACCGTGACGATGGAGGCGATGGCCTCCATGGGCATGTACGAGGAAGCGCGCAAGCTCTACGATGATACGGTGCAGTATTATTTCAACGAGCAGGGCCTGCGTCCCTCCCGGCATCTGATGGAGCAGTTCGAGCGCCTGGGCGCAGAAATGCAGCACCAGCACGCGGCGCTGGACGCGATCCAGCAGGGCCTGACCGGCGCCAACGACGACTCGCCGGGCGGCTATATGTGCTCTTACCCGATCTTTCAGGGCATCTACCGCATGGTCGAGCGCATGCTCGAGCGCGGCGGTCAGTCCGTCTATCTGATGCTTTGCACCGTCGTCGACGGCAAGGGCAATCCTCTGCGGGAGAGCCCGCGGCTCGATGAGCTGGCCAAGCGCCTCGGCGACGCGGTGCATCACGCCGTCCGGCGCGGCGACGCGGCCTGTCAGTACGGGCGGGGACAGTATCTGGTCCTGCTGGTCAATACGACCCGCGAGAACTGCGGCGTGATCCAGAAGCGCATCAACGAACGCTTCATCGTCGGGCGGCGCCGCATCGGGGTGGAATACTATATCAACAGTGTGTTCTGGCAGCCGTGAACGGATTGAGAGGCTTGAAAACGATGAACAGGACACAATGGTATATCGGTGCCCCGAACGCGGTCGTGCTGTGCATCCATGAAGCGAAGGACAGCCTGAGGGGAGAGCTTTATCACAGCTACAGCCAGGAACCGAGCTCTTTCGAAAGCCTGCACCAGATGCTCCGCCTGATGGAGGATCTGTACGACTCGCTGCAGTTTCCTTTTCCGGGAACCAATGAGCGCAGCTTTTCAAAAGAAAAAAAGACACAAGGCAGAAAACAGGAAAGGATCAGGATCATGAGCGACGAGCAGCTGTTGAGCAAACATGGAGATATCGGCACCTTTATCGTACGCGTCCAGCACCGGCAAAACAGCAGCTGGCAGGGGCGTCTCACCTGGATGGAGGAGGACAAGACCATCAACTTCCGCTCCGCCTGGGAGATGATCAAGCTGATCGAAAGCGCGGTCGACAGCGTCAGCGCGTCAGAGGACGGGGAGGCTGAACCTTCCTGGTTCTCGGGCGAATAAATCGCGGCTGGCGTGTGATCAGAGCGGCCGAAGATCTGTGACGATCTCCGGCCGCTCTGCCCGGTTCGGATCAAACGATATGTGTCCGCAGCCCGGCCAACGGCAGCCTCTGCGGCCGGAACGGGGAGAGGCGGCAGCGCCGGGATGGAGAAAAGAACATGAAAATGAAAGTCGTTTTGGACGAGGGGGCACGGATGCCCGTTCGTGCGCATCCCTTTGACGCGGGCATGGATCTCTTTGCCCGCGGGGAACATCGCGTCCCGGCCGGAGGCGGCGCCGTAGTCGATACGGGCGTACATATCGCCATCCCGGAGGGATTCGTCGGTTTTATCAAGAGCAAAAGCGGCCTGAACGTCAAGCATGACATCCAGGCCGAGGGCGTGATCGACGCCGGGTATACCGGATCGATCGTCGTGAAACTGTATAACCACGGCAAAGAGGACTATGTTTTTCATGCCGGGGATAAGCTGACCCAGCTCGTCATCCTGCCGATCGCTCTGCCGGAACTGGAGCAGGCGGAGGATCTGAGGCAGACCGAGCGCGGAGAGGGTGGCTTCGGCAGTACGGGGCGATAAACATGGACAGACTGAAAAAACAACTGAAGCTGGAGCGCCCGCTGACGCCGGCCGAGCTTTTCCTGCTGCAGCAGGACATCGCCGGCTGCGACGCGCGCCGGCGCGGCGGGGGGCAGGAACGGCTCCTGGAGGCCGGCTGCACCTGGGTCCTTGTGAAGACGCGGACGGATATCGGCCGCTGGCCCGAGCCGGGGGAGGAGCTGACGCTCAGCACCTGGCCGGTGCGCGGCCGCCTTGGCCTGCATCCCCGTGCCTATGAACTGTGCGACGCGGCGGGGGAGAGGCTGCTCCTGACGGAGAGCCTTTGGGCCATCATGGACGTAGAGGACCGAACGATGATCTCGGGCGAGAGCCGCGGGATCGAGCTCGAGGGCGTCGAGGACGGCAGGCTGTCTCCGATGCGCCGGATCCTCGTGCCGGAGGGCGGAGCGTTCTTCGACCTGACGCCGGCACCGGAGCAGATCGACGAGAACGGGCACATGAACAACGCCGCCTACCTGGACGCGGCGGCGGCGCTGCTGCCGGAGGAGCTGCGCGGATACAGGCTGCGCGGCATTTCCGTGGATTATGAGCATGAGCTGCTGCCCGGCCGTCACGCGCAGGTGCGCGTCGTACGCCGGGGAGATTGCTGCTTTTTTGAAGGCACTATGGAGGGCAGGGTCTGCTTTCGCCTGTCAGAGCGGTTTGCCGTTGAGCACAGCCTCGACGAGCGCCTCGCCCTGATAACGGAGTTTGAGTGAGAAAAAGGGGACCTCCTCGTCCAGCAGACGCAGGAAGATCTTGTCCCCCTCCCAGATGGGAAGCGTCCCAAGCGCCGCCCAGGGCAGCCACTCCAGCACGCCCTCATCGCAGGGCGGGGGATCGAAACGATCGCTCTCGGCGGTGAAAAGATGTACGAATTCACTGCCCCAGAGGTCGGAGACAAAGGTCACGATCCCGCGGTAGCGCCAGGAGCTCAGACACTGTCCGGTCTCCTCCCGCACTTCGCGCAGCATGCACTCCTCCGGGCTCTCGCCCGGCTCGAATTTGCCGCCGACGGCGATCCACTTGTCATGGTTTTCGTCGTTGCGTTTTTTGATGCGATGCTGCATCAGCACCTCGCCGCCGCAGCGGATATAGCACTGGGTCGTGTTGATCATCTCACGCATCTCTCTCACCCCGGCTGTATTGTAGCACGCTGCGGCACGCAGCGCCAGGACAAATTGTCTTGGGCGCAGCCCGCCGTTTTGGACTGCGCCCAAGAAGTCTCAGGACCGGGGAGCCATTGGCAAAACGCACGTTCCCGTAGGCATATCCGCGGCACTGCCGCGGCATCGTTCCCGTGCATGGCCCCGCCGGGTCTCTCTGTTTCTGCCTGTATGTTAACATGAGAAGCTGAAAAAAGAATGAACGACGTTTTAAGAAGCTGTTAAATCTGCTACGTGAAAGATCGATGGAAACAAAGAATATGACGAAAGAAAACAAACAGAACAAGGCCAGACTGCTCTGGCGCTTTCTGAAGGGCAGCAAGCTGCTGTTCCTGATGAGCATCCTCTCCGCCGCCGTGACGGCGCTGGCGGACATGATCAATCCGCAGATCATCCGCGCCGCGGTGGACAACGCCATCGGCGGGGCTCCCGCGACGCTGCCGGAGCCCGTCATGCGTCTGGTGGACCGGGCGGGCGGCTTCGCCTATCTGGGCAGGCATCTCTGGATCATGGCGCTGGCCGTCATCGCGGTGGCCGTCGTCAAGGTCGTCAGCCAGTACCTTTTCCGCGTGTGCAATACCAAGGCTGCGGAAACGCTGGTCAAGACGATGCGCGACAGCCTCTTCTCCCATATCGAGCGCCTGCCCTACTCTTGGCATATGAAGAACCGCACCGGCGATATCATCCAGCGCTGCACCTCGGATATCGATACGATGAAGCGCTTCGTGTCCGAACAGCTGACCAGCATCTTCCGCATCGTGATCCTGCTGGTGCTTTCCATGGTGTTCATGCTGGGCATGGATCCGCTGCTGACGTTGATCGCCTTTATCCCCATGCCGATCATCATTCTCTACTCCATGCGCTTCCATAAGCGGATCGGGGCCGGCTTCCTGGACTGCGACGAAAATGAGGGCAAGCTCTCCGCCATGGCGCAGGAGAACCTGACCGGCGTGCGGGTCGTGCGCGCCTTCGGCCGTGAACGCCACGAGCGCGACCGCTTTGAAAAGCAGAACGAGCATTATACCGGGCTGTGGATCAAGCTGGCCCGGGTGATGAGCCTGTACTGGAGCTCGGCTGACGTGCTCTCCGGGCTGCAGGTCATGCTGGTGGTCGTGTTCGGGTCGCTCTTCTGCATTCGCGGAAGGCTCATCGCGGGCGAGTTCATCGCCTTCGTGTCCTACAACACGATGCTGACCTGGCCGATCCGCATGCTCGGCCGCATGATTACCGAGATGAGCAAGGCCGGGGTTTCCATCGACCGCATCGCCTATATCATGAATTCCGAGGAGGAGCAGGACAAGCCGGACGCCGTCGCCCCGGACATGAGCGGCGATATCTGCTTCGAGCACGTCAATTTCGGCTATGAGGGCAGCCCCCAGATGCTCTATGACGTGGATTTTACGATCCCCGCCGGAACGACGCTGGGGATCCTCGGCGGCACCGGAAGCGGGAAATCCACGCTGATGGCGCTGCTGGACAAGCTGTACGCCATCCCGGACGGAAACGGGCGCATCACGATCGGCGGCGTGGATATCGCCGATATCCAGACGCGGCATCTGCGCGAGAACATCGGCATGGTGCTGCAGGAGCCGTATCTCTTTTCCCGGACGCTGGCCGAGAATATCGCCATCACCCGCCCCGAGCTGGATCTGGACGAGATCCGCGAGGCGGCGAGAGCCGCCTGTCTGGACGACACGATCCAGAGCTTTGCCAAGGGCTACGATACCTTCGTGGGCGAGCGCGGCGTCACGCTCTCCGGCGGACAGAAGCAGCGCGCGGCCATCGCGCGCACGCTGACACAGAATACGCCCATCATGATCTTCGACGACTCCCTGTCCGCCGTGGACACGGAGACCGACGCAAAGATCCGCGCCGCGCTGCAGAAGCGTTTCGGCAGCGCCAGCATCATCCTGATCTCCCACCGCATCACGACCCTTTCCAAGGCCGATCAGATCCTGGTGCTGGAGAAGGGCCGCATCGTCGAGCGGGGCACGCATGACGAGCTCAAGCAGGCCGGCGGGACCTACCAGAAGATCTATGAGATCCAGTCCGGTACGGCGGGGGAGGCGGCGGTATGAACGAACGGAAAGAAAGCAGGAAGTCCCTGCCCTTCTTCGGCGTGCCGAAGCTGCTGCCCTATATCAGCGGATACCGCGGCGTGATGGGCCGCATGGTGTTCTATGGCCTGTGCGGCAGCGCCGTGGATATCATCATGCCCCTCTTCCAGCGCTATGCGCTCAACCATTTCATCGCCGAAAAAACGACGTCGCACCTGCCGCTGTTCATCGGACTGTATGTGGCGGCCGTCGTGTTCGCGGCGGTCATGAACTACTTCTCCACCTTCCTGGCGACCCGGATCGAGGTCTCGGTGGACAAAGATCTGCGCAGCAGGGCCTTTTCCCATCTGCAGACCCTGTCGTTCTCCTATTTCAACCAGAACAGCGTCGGCTACATCCACTCCCGTGTGATGAGCGATACCTCGCGCATCGGGTCGCTGTTTTCCTGGACGCTGATCGAATCGGTCTGGCAGCTGGCCTATCTCGTGGGCGCCGTGGGCGTGATGCTCGTGGTGAACGCGAGGCTCGCCGGTCTCGTGATGCTGATCCTGCCGCTGATCGTCCTGCTGTTCTCCCTGTTCCAGACGAAGCTCGTGCGCGTCAACCGGCAGGTGCGTGAGATCAACTCCACCATCACCGGCGACTTCAACGAGGGCATTACCGGGGCCCGCACGATCAAGACCCTGGCCATCGAGGACAAGATGGACAAGGGCTTCGTGGCGGATACCGAGAAGATGAAGAAAACCTCCGTCAAGGCGGCCCGCCTGCGCGGGCTCTTCGCCTCGACGATGAGCTTCGCCTCCTCGCTGGCGCTGGCGATCGTCCTCTGGAAGGGCGGCGTCCTCGCCGCCAACGAGGTCGGCACCTTCTCCATGTTCATGTCCTATGCGCAGGGCATGATGGAGCCGGTGCGCTGGATCATCGACTGCATCTCCGACCTCATCACCACGCAGGTCAACATCGAGCGCCTGACCCGCCTGCTGGAGACGAAGTCCGACGTCACGGACAGTGAGAAGGTCATCGAGATCTACGGCGACAGCTTTGACCCGAAGCGCGAGAACTGGGAGGAGCTGCGCGGCGACATCGAGTTCGAGGACGTTTCCTTCCGCTATCCGGACGGGGAGGAGATGGTGCTGGAGCACTTCGATCTGAAGATCCCCTTCGGCTCCAACATCGCCATCGTGGGCGAGACGGGCGCCGGCAAATCGACGCTGGTCAATCTGGTCTGCCGCTTCTACGAGCCGACGGAGGGCCGTGTGCTCATCGACGGGCGGGACGCCCGGGAGCGCAGCCAGCTCTGGCTGCACTCGGCCATCGGTTATGTCCTGCAGACGCCGCACCTTTTCTCCGGCACCGTGCGGGAGAACCTGCTCTACGGCAACCCCGACGCGACGGAGGCACAGATCGCCGAGGCGCTGAAGCTCGTCTCCGCACAGGAGGTCGTCGACCGCCTGGAAAAGGGACTGGACACCGACGTCGGCGAAGGCGGCGACCTGCTGAGCACCGGCGAAAAGCAGCTCATCAGCTTTGCCCGCGCCATCCTGGCCGATCCGAAGATCCTGGTGCTCGACGAGGCCACCTCTTCGGTCGATACCATGACCGAGCAGAAGATCCAGGCCGCCATCGACACCATCATCCACGGGCGCACCTCCATCGTGATTGCGCACCGTCTGTCCACCGTGCAGAACGCCGACCGCATCCTTGTCGTGAAAAACGGCAAGATCGTGGAGCAGGGGACACACGCGGAGCTGCTGAAGCTCGGCGGCTATTACAAGGAGCTTTACACCCGCCAGTATGAGGACGAGGCCACCCAGAGCGTCCTCGGATAAGCCTGAAAAACACAGAAAACCGGCCCGTCGGGGCCGGTTTTCTGTGTTCAGCAGACGCCGGAGAATTTCTGCTTGACCTGCTGGAGCTTCTGCGGCTGTTCCTGCTCGCTGCTGTACCAGCCGCGGCCGGCCATCTGCTGATAAACGCTCTCCTGCATGCACAGGGCGTCGTTGAGCGCCGTGTGGAAAGCCTGGTGCACGTTCGGCGTGCTCGACTCGATGGAGCCGTGCATATACAGATCGCACACGCCCTTTGTCGTCAGGAGGATGCCCTCCATGAGTTCTCTGTCGTTCATGTCGCGTCCTCCTTATACCAGATCGTAAAAGCGGGAAAAGATCTTGCGGTTGCTCTCGAGCAGCGTGCGGGCCTGCTGGCTCAGCACGGGATCGGAGAGCTGGCTGGCCGCCTCGCGGCACTGGTTCATCAGAAACTGCGTATGACCGAGCGCATCTTCGATATAGAGCAGCTCTTTGGGACTCATTTTGATCACCTCGTCGTTAGTATCTGCCGTCGGCGGAAAGATAATCGAACCAAATGCTGCTTGGCAAGATGCCGCATTTATGGTAAAATTTTTAATCAGTTCAAACAACGGGGGAGGAGATCGAATTGATTTATGCGCTAGCCGTGCTGGCCGGAGCCGTCTGGGGCGTTCTGGTGGCGCTGCTGAATATGGCCATTATGAAGCGCTGCCTGCATAAAAACACCAACAGCGCCATCATGATCGGCAATCTTGCCCGCACCCTGCTGGATCTCGCCGCCATGGCGGCGGTCTTCCTGCTGCGCGACGTGCTGCCGCTGCCCTACGTCTTCGTCCTGGTGGGGACGGCTGCCGGCCTCTCCATTACAACGATCATCTGCAGCTATCGGCTGGCCGGAAAGTGAGCGGAGACGTATGGAATACAAGATCCTGAAAAACAAATGGTTCCTCTATGTGACGGAGTTTTTCGCCGGGGTATCGGTCATGGCGGTGGAGCTCGGCGCCAGCCGCCTGCTGGCACCGTACTTCAGCTCCTCACAGATCGTCTGGACGATCATCATCGGCACGATCATGATCGCCATGGCGCTCGGCAACCTCTACGGCGGCCGTGCCGCCGACAAAAACCCCGATCCGGCGCGGCTCTATCGCCGCATCCTCATTGCGGCGGTGTGGATCGCGGCCATCCCGGTGCTCGGCAAGTATCTGATCATCGGCATTTCGGGGCTGCTGATCTTCACGATCAGCACCAATTTCCTCGTGATCGCGGCCTTCGTCTCCTGTATGGTGATCTTCGTTTTTCCGCTCTTCCTGCTGGGGACCGTCACGCCCTCTCTGGTCAAAGCCACAGTGGACAGCCTGGATGACAGCGGCCGCACCGTGGGGCGTCTCGGCGCATGCAACACGGTCGGCAGCATCCTCGGCACCTTCCTGCCAACCTTTGTCACGATCCCGGCCGTCGGGACGGCGGTGACGTTCCTGATCTTTTCCGGCATCCTGCTCGTCATCGCCCTGCTCTTTTTCCTGAGTGCAAAAAAAGGCCTGCGTACGGCCATCCTCTGCCTGATCCTGTTTGCGCTCTGCCTGGTCTTCGGCCGCAGCGCGTCCTTCGCTTTCTGGGAGGATGAGCTGAGCTACGAGGGAGAGTCCGTATACAACTATCTGCAGGTCCGGGAGGACGAGGAGAGCGTGACGCTCTCAACGAACGTCCTGTTCGGGGTGCAGTCCGTCATGATGAAGGAAGGCGGACTGACGGGCCTTTACTATGACTACGCGCTGGCCGCGCCCGTCATGGTCACGCCCGGGCCGCCGCGCGTGCTCGTGCTCGGGAACGGGACGGGGACCTTTGCCAAACAGTGTCTGAGCTACTTCCCGAGCTGCTCGGTCGAAGGCGTGGAGATCGACGCGAAGATCACGAGGCTGGCCGGAGAATTTTTTGAGCTGCCGGACGAGGTCGCTGTGACCGAATACGACGGCAGAGCCTGGCTCCAGGCGGCGGGAGGGAACTTCGACGTGATCCTGGTGGACGCCTATCAGGATATCACGATCCCGTTCCAGATGTCCTCGCTGGAGTTCTTCACCCTGGTGCGCGAGCATCTGGCTCCCGGCGGGGTACTGGTCATGAACATGAACATGCACGCCGACGGCGAGAACAGCATCAACACCTGGCTCGCCGACACGGTCGCCGCGGTTTTTCCCTTCGTGGCGACGGCCGACGTGCCCGGCACCACGAACCGCGAGCTCTTCGCCTGTATGGATGAAAGCCCGGCGGAGCGCCTGAGCCGGGGGATCGACCGGCTTGAAAACGGGGAACTGGCCGCGCTCATGGAGCATGTGTCGGCCAGGCTTCAGCCTTATTCCGGCGGCGGCCGGATTCTGACGGACGACCGGGCCCCGGTGGAGCTGCTCGGCATGCGGATGATCGACAGGATCATCGCGGAAGAGGTCGAGTATTATATGGGGATCTATGAACGGGAAGGCCTGCAGGGCGTGCTGGCCGATTTCGCCTGACAGCAGACGCCAAGAGGGCGCGGATAAGTTGCCGTGACTTATCCGCGCCCTCTTTGTCTTTTCGCGTTATTCGCCTTTGCCCTCGTCCTCGGTGGCGGAGACGATATCCTCAAATTCGCCGATCTCGACCTCGATCCCCTCGGATTCCTTTTCCTCCTCATAGGCGGCCTTGATCGCGTCTACCTCGGCCTTCTTCTCCTTCAGGCGTGCCGTGATCTCTTCAGCCTGCGAGAAAAGCGCGGCGTAGATGCCGACGGGATTGCTGCGCTCCTGCTCAAAATAGAGCTTGCCGATCTCTGTGTAGACCTTTTTCAGCTCCTCGCTTTGGCCGTTGATATCCAGGCTCAGTCTGGCGATCCTGGCCAGATTCTGGGCACGGCTGAGGCCGCGGTCATAGATCCCGCGGACGCCGCCGCTCTCGGCCGCATCCTTCACTTTATCGACGATACTGTTGATGGTACCGCTGATGATATCTTTGTAATCGGACATGCTTTATTCCTCCTTCTCTGTTTCCGCGGCCTCGGGCGCCGGTTCGGCCCCGGCCGGTTGACGATTGACGAACAGCGCCTCCGGCGGATGGCTTTTCCGGCCCTCCAGGATCAGGATCACCAGAGAGACGACGGCCAGAACAGCGGAAAGCAGCTGGGATACGCGGATGCCGGTGGAACCGATGTACAGGCTGTCGGTGCGCAGGCCCTCGATCCAGAAGCGGCCGAGGCCGTACCAGAAAAAGTAGATCAGCGCACACTGGCCGTCGTAGCTCCGGCGGCCCTTTTTTGCCCGGACGATCAGGAAAACGAGGCAGACCAGATTCCACAGGCTCTCGTACAAAAAGGTCGGATGGACGTAGACGGTGTTCCCGGAGGGATCCGTCAGGCCCATGCGGCAGAAGATATCGGTCTCGGCGCCGAAGGCCTCCCGATTCAGGAAATTGCCCCAGCGGCCGAGGATCTGCCCGATCAGCAGCCCGAAGACCGCCAGATCCAGCATGCACACGAACGGGATCTTCTTGTGACGGCAGACGAGCCATATGCACAGCACCCCGGCGATCACACCGCCGTAAATGGCGAGTCCTCCGTCACGGATCGCAAAGATCTCGCCCGGACTGCTCAGGTAGTAGTCCAGCCGGAAAAGAACGTAGTACAGGCGGGCGCCCACGATGCTCAGCGGGATCAGCAGCAGCATCAGATCGTAAAAATCATCGGGGCGGATGCCGAAGCGCGGCGCGTTGCGGGAACAGTACAGGATCGCCAGCAAAAAGCCGATGGCGATCAGAACGCCGTAAAAATAGATACGGAAGCCGCCGACCGTGAAAAAGGAGGGCGGATTGAGATGCAGATCACCCAGCATGGGGAAGCTGATGACCGAATCCCGCTGGATCGTCTCGATCAGAAAAAGGAGCATCACGAACCTCCTTTCGCGTCCATGACAGCCAGCGCCAGACGCTCCGGAGCCAGAGCATCGGCCAGAAAGGCCTCGCACTCGCCCTGCCCGATCGTCTCCAGGACCGAAAGCGCGTCCAGGGCGCAGTATCCGTTGAAAACGCCGGCGGCGTTGGCGATGCAGAGACTGTCGAAATCTTCCAGCCCGCGCAGGCGTGCGCCGAGCGAGGCGCGCTTGGCGCGGGAAAAACGATCCCTGTCCAGACCGGAGCGCGCAACCTCGGCCACAGCCTCCTGCAGCGCGGCGAACACGGCCTCCGGATCGGGGCTTTCACCGCCCAGGATCACCGTACCGGTACCGGCGGTGAAATCGGCTTCATAGTCATAATCCCGGTTGAGCAGCCCCTTCCCGTACAGTCCCGTGTAGAAGGGGGAGGAGGAGCCGACGAGCGTGCGCAGGGCCAGGGTGGAGACCAGCCGCTGCCGCAGCGCGGCAGGGCCGTCGCTCTCCGCTTTCAGCTTGGTCCCGATCAGGAACTGGGGCGCGGAAACGGGCATCTGCAGATGCAGCCTCTGCCGCAGGGGGAGCAGATCCTCTGCTTCGCCGAAATCGGCCTTCGGGATGGGGGCGCGCTCCACCGGCAGCAGCTCTTCCGCGATCGCGGCGATCCGCTCGGGATCGACGTCGCCGGCGACGCAGAGCGCCATGTTGGAGGGCGCGTAAAAGATCCGGTGGCAGTCGTAGAGCGTCTGCTCCGTGATCTGCGCGATGCTCTCCACCGTCCCGGCGACGCGGTCGCGGATGGGGTGGCGCGCGTACAGCATCCGCAAGAGACCGTAGTACAGAGCGATCCCCGGGTCGTCCTCTCCCATGCGGATCTCCTGCCCGATGATGCCGCGCTCCTTCTGGACGGTCTCCGCGGTAAAATACGGCGTGGAAACAAAATGGAGCAGGAGCCGGAGGTTCTCTTCAAAATGAGCTGTGCTCTGAAAGTAATAGGCGGTCATCCCGGATGAGGTAAAGGCGTTGGGGTCGGCGCCGTTGGCGCTGAGCAGGGCCAGGGCGTTGTCGCCGTCCGGAAGATCGAACATCTTGTGCTCGAGATAGTGGGCGACGCCGGCCGGCGTATCCTGCATGACGCCGTCAACGGAGAAGCGCCGGTGCGCGCCGCCGTAGTTCGTCGCGAAGGCGGCAAAGGAGACGGCAAAGCCGGGCTTGGGGATCACCTGAACGTGCAGACCGTTCGGCAGCTCCGAAAAAAACAGGCTTTCGCCGATACGGTCAAAGCTCTTCTTCTGCATCGTCATCCTCCTTTTCCCCTGCGCACAGGAAATAGATCAGGTCACATTCCACGCTGCGGGCGATGGCGGCCACATCCTCCTTCGTGACCATCTCGACCAGCTCCGCAAGCTCCATCGGGCCGTAGTCCAGTCCGTCGATCGTCTGCGAGAGCGTGAAGCCCTCCAACTCGCCCTGACTGTCCATCAGGGAACGCAGATCCGAGGCGACGCCCGAGCGGGCGGCGTTGAGCTCCTCGTCGGTGATCTCGCCCTGCGCGATCTGTGCAAGCTGGTTCAGGATCTCGTCCCGGGCGGCCTCCAGCGCTTCAAAGTCGATGCCGGAGGACACCAGCAGCAGCCCCTTGTGCGTGTCGATCAGGGAACTGGCATAATAGCACAGTTGGAGCTTCTCGCGCACGTTTACGAAGAGCTTGGAGCTCACGCCGCCGCCGAACAGACAGTTGAACACGTTCAGCGCGGCCTGGTCCGGCTCCTCCATGCATTCGCCCAGACGGAAGCCGAGCGTGAGCTTGCCCTGCGTGACGTCCATCTCCTCGCGCTCGAAGCGCGGCTCGCTCTCGAGCGCATTCAGGCGCAGATCCGTGCCGATGTCGTAGTCGATCTCGCCCCGGGGCAGCGTGGAGAACGCGTCGCGCAGGCAGCGGATCACTTCTTTTTCTCCGGCCCGGCCGCAGTAGAAGATCTCGACGGGACAGCTCTGGAGCAGGGCGCGGTAATGCTTCGTCAGCTTCTGATAGCGGATCGAAGCGGCGTCCTCCTCGGTGCCGAAGCGGCTGACGGCAAAGTCCTCGTAGCAGCACATCAGCTCGATGCAGCGGATGACGGCATAGCTGCGCTTGTCGTTGATGCGGCTGCGGATGCGCTCGATGAGCTTCTCGCGCTCGCTGTCGACATAGGCCGGGAGAAGCAGGCCGCCGCGCGTGTTGGGGCTCAGCAGGAGCTGGCCGAGCAGCTCGCAGGCTGGCCGCAGGACGTTTTCCCTGCCGGGGAGAAAGTCGCCCTCCGGGATGCTCGCGAAAAAGCCGACGCACTGGATCTCGCCGATCCGCCGCACGACCGGCTCTATCGCCGTCCCGTACAGCTCGTCGAGCCGCGCCGACAGCGCGTCCATATCGCCGTACAGACTGGTGCCGCGACGAAGGACATAGGGGAGCAGCGCGTTCATGGACGCCGTCTCCCGCTTGAGCTGGGTGAGCAGATTCACGCTCAGGCAGGCGGTCTTGAATTTGTCCGTGTGCAGATGGCTGAGCCAGACGCCGGGCATGATCTCCGTCCTTGAAATAGCCATGGGACACCTCCGAAGCAGCATTCTTCATGATTCTGAATTATATCATTCTTTTTAACTGTTTGGAAGCCCCTGCCCGTGATATTTCTCCCCATCCACGGTGATCTCCCCGTTTTCGAAGCGGATGTCGAAGCGCTTTCCGGCCCGATTCGTCCAGCGGACGCGGCAGCGGGGGAGTGCGGCGGGCAGCCGCGGGCGCAGGAAGAGCTGTCCGCCGCGTAACTGCAGGCCGAGCAGGTCCTCCGTGACGACCCGGAAATACCAGGCGGCCGAACCGGTGTACCAGGTCCAGCCGGCCTCGCCTTCGCGTCCCGGCACGGCGCCGACGTCGGCGGGCAGGACCCAGGGCTCCGCCGCGTAGCGCCGCGGGTCATGCGTCTCGGGCAGCAGCAGCTCGAGCAGCTCCCAGCCGTCTTCGATCCTGCCGCTATGCAGACAGGCACGGGCCAGCCAGATCGCCCCGTGCGTATACTGCCCGCCGTTTTCCCGCAGACCCTCTCCGTAGCTGCTCAGGTATCCGGGCGAGCGCTCGTCCGGGCCGAAGGGCGGGTCGAACAGCCGTATGAGGCGGTGCTTCCGATCCGTCAACCGCAGGAGCGCCAGGCTCAGGGCCGCATCCGCGTGCTCCGGCCGACCGAGCCCGGACAGGACCGCCCAGCTCTGCGCCAGAGAGTCGACGCGCGCCTCTCCGCCGAGGGGAGCGCCATCCGCCCAGTAGCCGCGCTGATACCAACGCCCGTTGAAGGCGGCGGCGCAGGCGGCTTCCATTGCGGCGGCACATTCCCGGCAGCGCTCCGCGCCGGGCTTTTCGAGCGCGTCCAGCAGCGCCGCGAAGCGGCGCGCACAGTGGCCGAGGAACCAGCCCAGCCACACGCTCTCGCCGTCCACGGCGTCCATGCCGTCGCACCAGTCGCCGCTGCCGATCAGCGGCAGGCCGTGCGCCCCGAAGCCGCGGGAGATACAGCGATCCAGCGCGGCACGGGCGTGGTCGAGCACGGATGCACGCGCCTCGGACTGCTCGGGCCTTTCGTAGCGGTCGTGTTCATCCTCCCGGAGGGGAGGCGAACTGATATAACGCTCCTCCCGCAGACAGAACGTCGCGTCGCCGTCGGCGTCGTACAGCTCGCACAGCGCCCAGACGAGCCAGAGCAGGTCGTCCGAGCAGCGGGTGCGCACGCCCCGGTCGCCCTCCGGGTGCGGGTGCCACCAGTGCAGCACGTCGCCCTCGACGTATTGATGGCGGCAGGCGTCCAGGATCCGTTCACGCGCAAAGCGCCCGTCGAGCAGCAGAAGATTGACGGCGTCCTGAAGCTGGTCGCGAAAGCCGATCGCGCCGCCGTGCTGATACAGCGTGCCGCGGGCCATCAGACGGCATGCGATCGCCTGATAGGCGGCCCAGCCGTTCAGATAATGATCCAGCGCGGCGACGGGGGAGCTGAGCTCCAGCCGGTCGAGCAGCCCGGCCCAGCGGAGCGAGACGCCGCTCAAAACCGCCAGCGCGGTATCGGGCCTGCAGAGCTCGTTCAGACGTGCTTCCCGTCCGAAGCCGCAGACGAGTACCGTGAGATGCTGCGCGGTGACGCGCAGGACCGCCGCAGCGGGGGAGAAGGCGCACTCCCATACGCCGCCGGCGGAGCAGGACGCGAGAAAGCGCAGATCCGGCAGGTAGGCCTCGGGATTCTCCGCGCGAAGCGTCGCCCCTTCGGAAAAGCAGCGCAGGCTGCTGCCGTCCGGGGCGCCGAGCGTCAGCTCCTGTTTCCATACGAGCGGGAGCGATCCCGCGCCCTCGATCAGCAGCACGCGCCCGTCAAAGTCGGCGGGCACAAAGGCGGTGGTCTTGATATGGCGGTCTCCCAGCTCTTTGTCCCAGACGGCCAGACCAGGCGCATAGGTCACCCGGCAGCGGTGCCCGTCGTTGGCGGCGAACAGGCTCAGCGGCTTTCCGCCGGATTCGACCCAGAGCGCCTCTCCGCCCATAGGCCCGACCGTCATCTCGCGGGCGTTGTGAACCCACATTTGCCCGCCTCCATCATCCAAGGCCAGGACGGTGTAGGCGCCGTTGGTCAGAAGCTGTTGCCAGGGGCGGGAGGGAAGCGCATCGCCCGCTTCGAATTCGAAGCCCCGTCCCATCCAGCGAAAGGAGGGGACGCCGCCGCGCGCCCTTTCGCCCGCGGGCGGGGAAAGCGGCGGGCGCGCTCGTGCACGCCGCTCTCTCCCGATGAAGACGGCGGCGCGGCTCTCCAGTACGGCACGGGCCGCTGTGGGAAGAATGTGGACGCCGCCGCGGCTGCCGAGCAGAGCGGACAGGCCGCAACGCCCGAGAGCCTGCGCGATCCGCTGATGGAAGGGGCGGAGGTATTCGCCGCCTTCGTCGCTCAGATAGCAGAGCTCGGCGCGCAGTCCCAGGCTCTTGAGCAGCAGGAAGCGGTCCAGCAGGGCCCGCGCTTCCTTCGCGTCCCCCTCGCAGCAGAGGAGCGGCAGCTCGCCCGACACGCCGTATGGCCAGAGCTCCCGGCGCGGAGCCGCATCCGCAAGGCGGTTCTCCGTCAGGGCGGGCAGCAGATCCATCGCCGCGCCGATCTCATCGGCGGAGAGCCCGAGCATGGTCGCGGACGCGCCGAGCATACAGCCGCGCTCGGTGTCCGCGGCGGTCAGCATCCGCTGCGCCCCGGCCAGCGCCGCCTCTCGGTCCCTTGCCAGGCAAAGGGCAAAGCGCAGCGAGGCGTTTTCGCCGGCCTTCAGCTCCAAAGCCGTCTCCGCCCGGACCTCCGGCCGAAAAAGCCAGCCCGTCCCGCCGCTTTCGTCGGCTTGGAAATGCATCGGGCGGTCGCAGGCCAGACAGAGCCAGCTCTCGTCGACCGGCCCTCGCGCAAGGCGGCGCAGCAACAGCGAACCGTGCGCATTTTCCGCCAGGAGCCCGAGCGCCCAGAAGGCCGGATGGCTGCGCGCGTCCTCCTCCCGAGCAAGGAGGGGACGGAAGACGAGCCCGACCCGGACGCTGCGCGCTTCCTCGCTGCGGAGGCTCAGCGTGTGGTATTCTCCGCAGTCGCCGAGAGCGGCGGCAGCGGTCACACGGCAGGAGAGAGAGCCCAGCCGGCGCCGAAAAACGGCGCAGTCCTCGCCCATTTCCCAGGAATCCTGTCTGGCGGGAAGGAGCGTTTGACCGTTCAGCAGGAGGCGGAGCTCGTCCCGGACGAGCAGCTCATCCAAAAAAGCGCGGGAACAGCCGTCGGAACGGATGGATAGATTGTAAAACCCGTTGGACAGCAGACAGGCGCCCTCGTCCTCCGCGTTTCCCCGCCGCCGCCAGTGCGCGCTGACGCTGCGCTCCGGCGGCTCGGAAGAAGGTGCCAGATCCCTGCGGAGCACCGCGCCGTCCTCCGGCAGGCGCTCCTGCAGCAGCTCGCGATGGGCCGACATGCCGGGATCGGCCATAAACCGGCGGACGATGCTGCCGGAGCAAAGGGCGTTCGCCGCGGCGAGCAGACTCATGGCGGCGTGATGGGCCATCGTGCAGCGGACAGGCTCCCCGGCGTCGCATCGGCAGCGCGCGGGCGTCAGATCCAGCGCCTCAAAGAAGCCCCAGCGGCCGAGCATGCCGAGGCGCTCCAGACGGCGCAGATTCCCGACGGCGCTCTCCGGATCCACGGCCAGCGCCAGAAAGGACGCATAGGGCGCAATGACAAGCTCGGCGTCCATGCCGCGCTTGAGGGCCAGCGCCTGGCATCCGTGCGCCTTGTAGCGATAGCTGAGCTGGTTGTCGAGCGCGAAGAAGGCGCTCTCCGAAACGCCCCAGGGCCGGCCCGGCAGAACACGGCGCCTTTGCACATAAAGACAGAAGCGCGCCGTTTCGGACAGCAGAGAGCCCCGATACAGCGGCAGGAAAAGCTCCGGCATCAGGTATTCGAACATCGTGCCCGTCCAGCTTGCCAGCCCCCGGTAGCCGTCCTTTTGAAGCTGTGCGCGGCTGAGCCGCCGCCAGTGACGGATCGGGACGTCGCCTCTGGCAACGGCAAGATAGCTCGTGAGACGCGCCTCGCTGGCGAGCAGGTCATACCAGCCTCCGGTCCCGCAGCCGCGCGCCGGATCGTAGCAGATATAAAACAGGTTCCGGTCCGGATCGTACAGCGGGCCGAAGTCCATGTCGCGCAGAAGCATCTCAAAACGCCCGGCCAGGTCTTCGCGCGCCGCTTCCCGGGAAAAGCGCGCTGCCGTGAGCAGCCCGGCGCAGAGGTTGCCGCTGTCGACCGTGGAGAGGCAGGCGGGGTGCAGCGGCAGCAGGGTCCTTGTGTCGTACCAGTTGTAAAAATGGCCCAGACAGCGGGGCATGCGCTCCAGCGTGTCCAGCATGCGCGCAAGAAAAGCGCAGGCTTCTTCGGAAGAGACGAGCTCCAGGTCGCAGGCCGCCGCGGCTGCGGCCGCGGCAAAGCCGATGTTGGTGGGGGAGCTGCGGTGCGCCGCGCCGACGGGCGGCTGTTCCTGCACGTTGTCGGGCGGAAGATAGTTGTCCTCCCGGGAGCAGCATTCGGCGAAGTAACGCCAGATCTCTCCGGCACGGCAGCGCAGCCAGTCCCGATCGGCGCGGCCGAGCGACCTTTCCTTTCGCGCCGGCAGGGCCAGCGCCGACGCCGCAAAGGGGGAAAGGAGCCAGAGCAGTCCCGAGGAGCGCGCGATGACGGAGGGGGCGAACAGCAGACACAGCAGACCCACGGCCGCAGCGGGCCACATGGCCAGAAAACAGGCGCCTGCGCCGCTGCTGCGCCGGTCGCTCTGCGCGGCTGTCTCCCACTCGAGCAGCTTTCGCCGGGTGACCAGCAGGCGCCACAGGGAACTCACGGCGGCGGAAAGACAGATCCAGGCCTCGTAGGGCAGCAGCCAGAGTCGTGCAAAGGACTGTACGATGGCCCCGCCCACCCCTGTGAGCAGCCGAGTGTAGCGGCGGAGGCGAAAACGCTCGCGCTTTTTTGCCCCGCCCTCCGCAAGGCTCAGGAGCAGTCGGCTCAGCAGGGACAGCAGCGCCGCCGCGGCGGAGAGGCGAAGTCCGCCCGAAGAAAAGAAAAAGCCCGCAAGGATCGCCAGCAGGGTCATCGGCGGAAGCAGGCTCCGGCGCAAACTGTCAAACAGCCGCCATCGGTCGATCGGGCGCAGCGTACGCCCGCGTCGAAACAGCCAGGGCGTGTTTTGCCAGTCGCCCCGCACCCAGCGGTGGAGACGGCGGAAATAGGACAGAGGGCGGGACGGAAAGCGGTCGGAAAACTCCGCGTCTCCCATGTAGGCACCGTGCAGAAAGGCCCCCTCCAGCGCGTCGTGCGAGAGGATCTGCCCGTCGGGAAGATGCTTTTCCGAGCAAAGCAGCAGGGCGCGGGCGTCGAGAATGCCCTTGCCCGCGAAGCCGCCGCTGTCAAACACGCTGCTGTACAGCTCGCCGGAGAGGGCGCCGTAAGGGTCGCTCCCGCCCAAGCCTGCAAAAATCAGCGCGAAGTCCGTCTCGTTGGCGGAAGAGAGCTCCGTGGCGATACGCGGATGGATCAGCGCATAGCCCTCTGTGACCAGGCCGTGCTTTTCATCCAGCACCGGGGCGTTGAGCGGGTGCAGCATGGCGCCGATCATCTCAAGCGCCGCGCCGGGATACATGCGGGTGTCGCTGTCGAGCGTCAGGATATAGCGCGTCCCGGCCAGCGCGTCGCGTTCTCCGGTCACGGCCAGGGCGGAGGGCCGGTCGCACAGGAGCCTGGAGAGTTCGAGCAGGGCGCCGCGCTTGCGTTCATGCCCCTGCCAGCGCTCGCCGTCGAAGCTGCGCGGCCGGGTGAAAAGATAAAAGCCGCCCCCATATCGGCGGTTGAGCCGCTGCACCGCGGCTCTGGCGGCCCGGAGGACCTTTTCATCGTTCTCGGTCCGGGGCGCGTTGGCGGCGGGCAGATCAGCCAGAAGCCCGAAGCACAGCTCCGCGCCCGCCTTTCGATTTGCCAGCCTGCACTCCTCCAGCCGTTTCGCGAGCAGCTCAGCGCCGGCCTCATCGCTCAGCAGCGCCGTCAGGACGCAAAGCGTCCTGCCTTCCGGGGGAACGCCGTTTTCCAGATCCATGCGCGGCAGACGGCGGGGAGGGACGAGGTGCAGCAGCACAGTGTCCGCAAGGGATTTAACCAGTTCGGATACCGGAAGCAGGAGCAGAACGGCGGCGAGAGGGCTGCCTGTTTTGATGCCTGCGAACAGAGAGAGGAACAGCGTCGAGAGCAGATTCAGCGCGATGTAGACGCCCGCGCCGCGGGAGCGGCCGCGCGGAAACAGGAGCAGACCGACGTGCGTCTCCGTTTCCGCCGCCTGGCGGATCAACTGCCGGGCGAGGACGGCCTCCTCCTGCCCGCGCTCCCGGGCCTTTGTGGCCAGCCGTTCCAGATAGCTCCGACGGGTCTCGGCGTCCATGCGCGGATAGGTTCCGCCGGGATCTTCCGAGAGGATGGCTCCGCAGACGTCAGCTTCGTCCAGCAGCTTTTCCATATCCCACACGGACAACAGCCGGAGGCTGCCGAACAGCGCCTCAAAGGCGGCTGCGTGCGGCGCGGTATCCGCGGCATAGGGCAGCTGCGCGCAGACGTCCCGGAGCGCGGCGATCAAAGCCGCGCGCAGCGCGGCCGGGAAGAGCCGGAGCTCGGCACGCCGCAGCACGGTGACGGATTGAAAGCCGTCCAGAAAGCTCCGGCAGCGCGCGGCGTCCAGCCGTCCGCGGGAAGAGCGCACCAGCGCGCGGCAGAGCTCGTCGATCAGAAGCCGCTCTCCCGTCCGCCGCAGCCGTCGTCCTTGCCGGAGCGCTTCGACGGCGGTCAGCGTCTCCCGGCGGACGATATACCAGTTGTCCAGCAGCCACTCGCAGGCCGGCGGAGGGGAGAGCGCGGCGGAATAGCGCCGGGCCACGGCGTCGTGGCAGCGCCGCACGGACGCCGCGTCGCGCTGCAGAGCAAGCGCGCAGCGAACGCCTCCGCTCTCTCCCGTCACGTGCAGGAGCTTCGCCGTCGCCGCGGCGAAGTCGCGGAGCTTTTCATCCGCAATATACAGTTCGGAACCGATGATATCCATAAAACGCCTCCCCGATGATCGCTTCTCCGGTCAGTTTTCCCCCAAATGGCAAAAACATGCAGCCGCGTCCCAAAGTGTCAATAAAAAAGCCTTGACAGCCCGACGGCGCAGTGGTATACTCTGCAAAGCAAATGACCTTGACAGGGGGGAGCGCCGTGGAAGATCGCATGTGGCAGAGCCTGCTGCTGGATTTTTACGGCGAACTGCTGACGGAAAAGCAGCATTCCTGTTACGATCTGCATATCAACGAGGATCTGTCGCTGTCCGAGATCGCCGAGCAGCTGGGGATCTCCCGGCAGGGCGTGTGGGACAATATCCGCCGCGCGGAGGAGACCCTGAAGGGGATCGAGGAAAAGACCGGGCTGATCGGCCGTTTTGAGAGGACGCGGAGGGAGCTGGACAGGCTGTCCGGCGAAGCGGCGGCGCTGGCCGCCTCCATGGAAGGAGAGCCCCGCCGGAAAGCGGAGGAGCTCGCCGCCGGGCTGCGCGTCCTGCGGGATGAGGATTGAACCATGGCTTTTGAGAGCTTATCCGAAAAACTCAACAGCGTTTTCAAGCGCCTGCGCGGCAAGGGCAGGCTCTCCGCCGCCGACGTCAAGGAGGCCATGCGCGAGGTTCGCATGGCGCTGCTCGAGGCGGACGTCAGCTACAAGGTGGTCAAGGACTTCACCAAGTCCGTCACCGAGCGTGCCGTCGGCAGCGACGTGCTCGAGGCGCTCAACCCCGCCCAGATGGTCATCAAGATCGTCAACGAGGAACTCTGTTCCCTGATGGGCGGTGAAAACCAGAAGCTGAACATCAGCTCCCGGCTGCCCAGCCTTGTGATGCTGGTCGGCCTGCAGGGCGCGGGCAAGACCACCAACGGCGCCAAGCTCGCCGGTTATATCCGCAAGCAGGGCAAGCGCCCGCTGCTGGTCGCCTGTGACATTTACCGTCCCGCCGCCATCAAGCAGCTGGAGACCGTCGGTGCGCAGCTCGACATCCCTGTCTTCCAAATGGGGCAGACGAATCCGGTGGACATCGCGAAGGCCGCCGTCGAGCATGCGAAGAAGCACGGAAACGACATCGTTTTTCTCGACACGGCCGGCCGCCTGCACATCGACGAGGAACTGATGCGGGAGCTGCAGAACATCCGCGACGCAGTACAGCCGGCGGAGATCCTGCTGGTCGTGGACGCCATGACCGGCCAGGACGCGGTGAATGCAGCCGCGGCCTTTGACGAGGCCCTGGGCGTCACGGGCGTGATGCTCACCAAGCTCGACGGCGACGCGCGAGGCGGCGCAGCCCTCTCGATCCGTGCGGCGACGGGCAAGCCCATCAAGTTTATCGGCACGGGTGAAAAGCTCGATATGATCGAGCCGTTCCACCCGGACCGCATGGCCTCCCGCATCCTCGGGATGGGCGACGTGCTGACGCTGATCGAGAAGGCCGAGCAGAGCTTCGACGAAAAGAAAGCGATCGAGGCGGCGGAAAAGCTGCGCGCCAACCGCTTCACGCTCAGCGATTATCTGGAGCAGATGGGCCAGTTCAGGAACATGGGCGATCTGGAGAGCCTGATGGGGATGATCCCCGGCATGGACGCCAAAGCGCTCAAGGGCGCCAGGATCGATGAGAAGGCCCTGACCAGACAGGAGGCCATCATCCTGTCGATGACCCCGGCCGAGCGGGAAAACCCGGCTATCCTCAATTCCAGCCGGAAAAAACGCATCGCGGCCGGCTCTGGCGTGAACGTCGTGGACGTCAACCGCCTGCTCAAGCAGTTTGAGGCGATGCAGCAGATGATGAAGCAGTTTTCCGGCAAAAACATGAAGAAGCTGCAGAAGAAATTCGGCAGGATGGGCGGAGGCGGCTTCCCCGGCCTCGGCGGCCTGCCCGGCGGCTTCGGCTTCTGACACAGCTTACCGTGCGCATATGCGCTTGTAAGATAAAGACAAATGACGAAACCAAACATGGAGGTGAAACTATCATGGTAAAGATCAGACTGCGCAGAATGGGCGCCAAGAAGGCCCCTTACTACCGCATCATCGTGGCTGATTCCCGCTCTCCGCGCGACGGGCGCTTCATCGAGGAGCTGGGCGTGTACGACCCGATGGCCGAGACCGAGAAGGTCAAGGTGAACATGGAGCGCGCGAAGTACTGGATCGCCAACGGCGCTCAGCCGACCGATACCGTCCGCGGCCTGCTCAAGAAGCTCGAGGCCTGAAAAAAGGAGCATCTACCGGCATGAAAGAGTTACTGACCTATATCATACAGAGCCTTGTCGAGCATCCCGACGAGGTCTCTGTGACCGAGCGCAAGGCCGACGGCGAGACTGTGTTTGAGGTCCGCGTCGCCGACGGCGACATGGGCAAGGTCATCGGCCGGCAGGGCAGGATCGTCAAGCAGATCCGGATCCTGATGCGGGCCGTCGCCCAGAGAAAGGGCAAAAAGATCTCGGTCGAGATCATGGATTAAAAAGCAGAGGCGCTGCCTCTGCTTTTTTCATCGCCGCGCTGCGGCGGCATGGAGATTTCTTCCTTGGCAAAGGATGGCGGGTATGATACAATACTCTGAAACGGAGGGATGCGTATGGCCAAACAGAAATACATCGACGCGGGGCGCATCGTCAACACGCACGGCGTCCGCGGCGAGGTGAAGATCGAGGTCTGGCTCGACAGCGCCGAGGCGCTGCGGCGTTTGCCACGGCTGTATCTGGCGGGGGAGGAGAAGAAGATCCTCGCGGCGCGGGTACACAAGGATCATGTGATCGCGACGCTCGAGGGCGTGGAGGATGTGAACGCCGCCATGGCGCTCAAGGGCCGCACGGTGCAGATCGACCGCGCGGACGCGAAGCTGGAGCCGGGCGCTTTCTTTCTGCAGGATATCCTCGGCGCTTCCGTCGTGGACGAGAGCGGCGCGGAGATCGGCCGGCTCAGCGAGGTGCTGGAGCTGCCCGGCCAGCGCGTCTATGTTGTCAAGGGAGACAGGGAGCATCTGATCCCCGCCGTTCCGGCCTTCGTCCTGAAGACCGATGCGGACGCGGGTGTGATCACGGTGCGGCTGATCGAGGGGATGTGACATGTTTCGGATCGATATCATGACGCTGTTTCCGGATACGGTAAACGCCGTGCTGCACGAGAGCATCCTCGGGCGTGCCTGCGCGAAGGGGCTGCTGGATATCCGCTGCTGGCAGATCCGGGACTATACGGAGAATAAACAGAATCAGGTGGACGACTATCCCTACGGCGGCGGCTGGGGCTGCGTGATGATGGCACAGCCGCTCAAAAGCTGTCTGGACGCGGTGAAGGCCGATTCTCCGGGAGCGAAGCGGCGCGTGATCTATCTCTCGCCGCAGGGACTGCCCTATACGCAGCAGACAGCCCGCCGTCTCCGCGATGAGTATGAGCAGCTCGTTCTGGTCTGCGGGCATTATGAGGGCGTGGACGAGCGCTTTGTCGAGGCGTGTGTCGACGAGGAGATCTCGCTCGGCGACTTTGTGCTCACCGGAGGCGAGATCGCGGCCATGGCCGTGGCCGACTCGGTGTGCCGCCTGGTGCCGGGCGTCCTCTCGGACGAAGCGTGCTACACCGGGGAGAGCCACTGGGAAGGGCTGCTGGAATACCCGCAGTACACCCGGCCGGAGATCTGGGAGGGCCGCGCCGTGCCGGAGGTGCTGCTGCGCGGCGACCACGCAAAGGTGGAGAACTGGCGGCGGCGGCAGCAGTTTGAGCGCACATGCGAAAAACGCCCGGATATGTTTGAAAAACTCAATCTGACGGATAAAAACGACCTCAAACTTCTGAAGGAAGTGCAAAAAGAACGGGGACGTCTGAAGCTCACCGAGCCCGTCGCCTGCCGCCCGGCGGCAGAGGAAGATCTCCCCGCACTGCTGGACATCCTGGCGGAGGCGAAAGCACTGCTGCGACAGCGGGGGATCGATCAGTGGCAGGACGGATACCCGAATGAGGAGATCCTCCGCGCCGATCTGGCGCGGGGCGAGCTGTTCACGGTGTGCCACGGTGACGAACCGGCCGGTTTTTTCGTCCTTTCCGGACGGGAGGAGCCGGGCGGCGGGGAAATCACGGACGGCAAGTGGACGGCGGATCTGCCCTTTGCGGTGCTGCACCGCTGCGCTGAGGCGGCAAAATACCGCGGAACCGGCCTGGCGGACAAAATGCTTGCCCTGGCCGAACAGCAGGCCAGAGCGCTCGGCCGGAAGGCCTTGCGCACCGGCACGCACCGGAAAAACAAAGCGATGCTTCGCCTGCTGCGCGAAAACGGATACCGATACCGCGGCAACATCCGCTGGCCGGTGGAGGCGGGGCATGACGATGTCGGCCAGGCGTATGAAAAGCTGCTGAAAGACCGAAAATAGACTTTATGGCGCCGCATCACGCCGCGCCGTTTGTGAGGACAAGAGATGAATCTGACCGATTATGGCGAGATCCGCGCGCTGCTTTCGCGCCACGGCTTTCGCTTCTCCAGATCGCTGGGGCAGAATTTCCTGATCGCCGACTGGGTCCCGCGGCAGATCGCGGAGGCGGCCGGGCTGGACGAGAGTACGGGCGTTGTGGAGATCGGCCCCGGCCTGGGCTGCCTGACCGCGGAGCTCTCCCGGCGGGCGGGAAAAGTCATCTCCGTTGAGCTGGACAGAGCCCTGAAGCCTGTTTTGACGGAGACGCTGGAGGGCCGTGAGAACGTGGAGCTCGTCTTCGGCGACGCGCTGAAGCTGGATCTGAAGGCCTTGGCGGAAGAAAAGCTCGCGCAGCTGCGGCCCGTCGTCTGCGCGAACCTGCCGTATAACGTCACGAGCCCGCTGCTGACCGCGCTCATCGAAGCCGGCTGTTTCGGGACGATCACGGTCATGATCCAGCGCGAGGTGGCCCGCCGCCTCTGCGCGCGCCCCGGCAGCGCGGATTACGGGGCCTTCGGCCTCTTTGTGCAGTGGCACACGGAACCGGAGCTGCTGTTCGACGTGCCGCCGCACTGCTTCGTGCCGCAGCCGAAGGTGACCTCGAGCGTCGTCCGGCTGACGCGGCGCACAGCACCGCCCGAGGCCGTGGACGACGAGGCGCTGCTCTTTCGCGTGATCCGCGCCGCCTTCAACCAGCGGCGCAAAACGCTGGCCAACGCGCTCTCCTCCGGCCTCGGGGTCGGACGCGAAGAACTGGAGCGTATCCTGGGCGGGAGCGGGCTTGACCCGCGCGTCCGGGGAGAAGCGTTGTCTATCGGTGATTTTGCCAACATTACGAACAAAATAGGCCTTCCCCGGGGCAAAGATTTGTAGGGAAAATCTATTGCTTTTTCCAACCCCCGTATGATATCCTACCATGTGGCAAAAAACTTGGATTTTGCCCGTAAATCTGCTAATTTTTTAACTTATAGAAAGGAAACGCGAACATGAGCAAAAAGTATGTCTATCTGTTTACCGAAGGCAACGCCCAGATGCGGGAGCTGCTCGGCGGTAAAGGCGCAAACCTGGCGGAGATGACCAACATCGGCATGCCGGTCCCTCAGGGCTTCACCATCACCACGGAGGCCTGCACCAAGTACTATGAGGACGGCCGCACCATCAACGACGACATCATGGCCGAGATCATGAAGAACGTAGAGAAGATGGAGGAGATCAACGGCAAGAAGTTCGGCGATCTCAAGAACCCCCTGCTGGTTTCCGTCCGTTCCGGCGCCCGGGCCTCCATGCCCGGCATGATGGACACGATCCTGAACCTTGGCCTGAACGACGAGGTCGTCGCCGCCATGATCCAGGGCAACTCCGATCCCAAGTTCGAGCGTTTCGTTTACGACTCCTACCGCCGCTTCATCCAGATGTTCTCCGACGTCGTCATGGAAGTCGGCAAGAAGTACTTTGAGCAGCTCATCGACCAGATGAAGGCGCGCAAGGGCGTCACCTACGATGTGGAGCTGACCGCCGCCGATCTCAAGGAGCTGGCCGAGCAGTTCAAGGCCGAGTACAAGAACCAGATCGGCGCGGATTTCCCCTCCGACCCGAAGGTGCAGCTGTACGAAGCCATCCGTGCCGTGTTCCGTTCCTGGGACAACCCCCGCGCCAACGTTTACAGACGTGACAACGACATCCCCTATTCCTGGGGCACCGCCGTCAACGTCATGCCGATGGTGTTCGGCAACCTGAACGACAACTCCGGCACCGGCGTCGCCTTCACCCGCGATCCCGCCACCGGCGAGAAGAAGCTCATGGGCGAGTTCCTCACCAACGCCCAGGGCGAGGACGTCGTGGCAGGCGTCCGCACCCCGATGCCCATCTCCCAGATGGAGGAGAAGTTCCCCGAAGCCTACGCGGAGTTCATCCAGGTCTGCAGCAAGCTCGAGGAGCATTACCGCGACATGCAGGACATGGAGTTCACCGTTGAAAACGGCAAACTCTACATGCTCCAGTGCCGCAACGGCAAGCGTACCGCGCAGGCCGCGCTGAAGATCGCCTGCGATCTCGTGGACGAGGGCATGATCGACGAGAAGAAAGCCGTCTCCATGATCGACCCGCGCAACCTCGACACGCTGCTGCACCCGCAGTTCGACGCCAAGGCCCTCAAGGCCGCCACGCCGATCGGCAAGGGTCTGGGAGCTTCCCCCGGCGCCGCCTGCGGCCAGATCGTCTTCTCCGCTGAGGACGCCGAGGCATGGAACGCCAACAAGAAGCAGGTCGTTCTCGTCCGTCTGGAGACCAGCCCCGAGGACATCGTCGGCATGAAGGCGTCCCAGGGCATCCTGACCGTGCGCGGCGGCATGACCAGCCATGCGGCGGTCGTCGCCCGCGGCATGGGCAAATGCTGCGTCTCCGGCTGCGGCGAGATCAAGATGGATGAGGAGAACAAGAAGTTCGAGCTGGCGGGCAAGACCTACCATGAGGGCGACTACATCTCCATCGACGGCTCCACCGGCCTGATCTACGACGGCGTCATCCCCACGGTCGACGCCACCATCGCCGGCGAGTTCGGCCGCATCATGGACTGGGCCGACAAGTACCGCCGCCTGAAGGTCCGCACCAACGCCGACACGCCCGCCGACGCTGCCAAGGCGCGCGAGCTGGGCGCCCAGGGCATCGGTCTGACCCGCACGGAGCACATGTTCTTCGACAGCGCCCGCATCGCTGCGTTCCGCGAGATGATCTGCGCCGACACGAAGGAAGAGCGCGTGGCTGCGCTGGCCAAACTTGAGCCGATGCAGCAGGCCGACTTCGAGGGCATCTACGAGGCCATGGAAGGCTACCCCGTCACCATCCGCTTCCTGGATCCCCCGCTTCATGAGTTCGTTCCCAACGAGGAGGCAGATATCGAGCTGCTGGCTCAGGCACAGGGCAAGAGCGTTGAGGCCATCAAGAACATCATCGCCGGCCTGCACGAGTTCAACCCCATGATGGGTCACCGCGGCTGCCGCCTGGCCATCTCCTATCCGGAGATCGCCGAGATGCAGACCCGCGCCGTCATCAAGGCCGCGCTGGACGTCTCCGCCCGTCACCCCGACTGGAATCTGGTCCCCGAGATCATGATCCCGCTGGTCGGCGAGTCCAGAGAGTTCAAGGTCGTCAAGGACGTCGTGACCAAGGCTGCCGACGCGCTGATCGCCGAATCCGGCGTGGAGCTGAAGTATCTGGTCGGCACCATGATCGAGATCCCGCGCGCCGCGCTGACGGCGGACGAGATCGCCAAGGAGGCCGAGTTCTTCTCCTTCGGCACCAATGACCTGACCCAGATGACCTTCGGCTTCAGCCGTGACGACGCCGCCAAGTTCCTCGGCGCCTACTACGAGCAGAAGATCTATGAGAGCGATCCCTTTGCCCGCGTCGACCAGATCGGCGTCGGCAGGCTGGTCGACATGGCCGTCAAGCTCGGCCGTCAGACCCGTCCGGAGCTGCACCTCGGCGTCTGCGGCGAGCATGGCGGCGATCCCAGCTCCGTGGAATTCTTCCACAGGGTCGGTCTGGACTACGTTTCCTGCAGCCCCTTCCGCGTGCCCATCGCCCGGCTGGCCGCCGCGCAGGCCGCGATCAAGGAAGAGGCCGAAAAGGCTTCCGCCGCCGAGGCTGAGGTCAAGAAGCTCGAGGTCGAGGTCGAAAAGAAGGTCGAGGCCGCCAAGGTCGCGCTGAAGGAGGCCACCGAGAAGATCTCCGCCGCCGCCGTTGATGTGAGCGCCGAATTCAAGGACGTCCTCTCCGCCGGCATCAAGAGCCTTCTGGCCGGCTGGGAAGAGGCCAGAAAGACCTTCGGCGAGGAGCGCAGGGACAAGTAAGCCACCCTCCCGAATAAAGGACAAAAGCCGCATCCCTCTCCGGGATGCGGCTTTTTGCGCTTTGGCGGGACAGGTTGAATTTGGACGAGGCCTGTGATATGATAATACAAGTTTTGGTAAAATGCCGCGGGGAAGAAAGCCTCCCCCCCGGCCGGGAAGGCGGCAGCATGAAACGCTCTGTGAAAAACGGGATCCTGCTCCTGTGCGCGATCGCGGTCGTGCTGACGGCGCACGCCCTCAGGCCCTCGGCAAACAGGCCGAAGCCGGTCGGGACCGTCGCCGTACGGCTGGATCCGGACGGACAGCGGCGCTGTTACCGGGACGGCGTGTTCTGCCGGGATTACAGCGGACTGGCCCGGGACGAGAGCGGGGAATGCTGGTGGTATGCCGTCGACGGACAGGTCGACGGGAGCCGCACGGGTTTTGCCGAAAATGACAGGGGCTGGTGGTTCGTCGATCACGGACGGGTGGACTTCGACCGGAACGAGGTGGTCGAAGGGTCGCTGGACGGCGTGGAGGGCGGCTGGTACGTTGCGGGCGGGCAGGTGCAGCTGGATTATTCCGGCCTGACCGACTATACCGACAGCGGCGTCTGCCGCTATGTGGAAAACGGCCGGGCCGTCCCTGACTATACGGGCTTTGCCCGCAACGCGCGAGGCTGGTATTATGTGGAAAACGGCCGGGTCGATGAGACGAGGACCGGCCTGATCGAAGGCCGGATCGCCGGAGAAGAGGCGCTCTGGTTCGTCCTGGACGGCCGGGCGCAGCTCAGCTTCTACGGCTTTGCGGACGCGGGGGCGGACGGGAAAGACTGGTTTGTGGTCTATGGCCGGGCCGATCCCGGCTTCACCGGGATCGCGCAGACCGGGGAAGGCTGCTGGTTCTGCCGGAACGGCCGGATCGACCGAGGCTGCCGCGACGCGCTGAGCATCGACGGCTCCGACTGGCTCGTTTCGGAGGGCCGTGCGGAAAAGGTGACGACCGAGGAACAGCGGACCTGTTTTCGCGCGCTGCGGCTCGTCAATGACCTTACGGACGAGAGCATGACGATGGAGGAAAAGCTCCGGGTCTGTTTCGACCATCTGAAGACCTCCTATCGGGAGTACAACCCGCGCATCCCCAATCTGCAGGAGCCGGGATGGCAGATCATCTACGCCAACGATATCCTTGCTGGGGACGGAGGCAACTGCCTGAGCTTCGCCGCGGCGTTCGCTTATCTGGCCAGAGCCATCGGCTATGAAGAGGTCTACGCCTGCAACAGCGGAAACCACGGCTGGGCCGAGGTGGAGGGACTGATCTATGATCCGGAGTGGAGCCGGCACAGCGGCGGCTACGATTACTACGGGATCGAGTACAGCTCGGGAGCGGGCCGGAGCTACGAGCGCGGCCTGGCCGGGAGCGACTGGCCCGGGCGACGGGATTGGGTACGCGTAAAGCTGTAAACAGTATGTTGAGAGGAGCGGAGAGGACGTCATGGCCTTCAGCTCGCTGATCTTTGTCTGCATATTCCTGCCGATCGTGTTCGGGCTCCACAGCGTGATCCGCCCGATCTGGGCGAAAAACGCGCTGTTGATCGCCGCGAGTCTGGTGTTTTACGCCTTCGGAGAGCCGCTCTACGTCTTTCTGATGCTGCTGAGCGCGCTGTTCAATTACCTCTGCGGCCTCGCGATGGGCGGAGAACACAAGAAGCCGCTGCTTGCGCTGGCCGTGTTCGTCAACATCGGGCTGCTGTGCGTGTTCAAATATGCTGGCTTTTTTGTCGAAACGATCAACCGGCTGCTTCAGACGGAGCTGCCCGTCCCGCAGATCGCGCTGCCGATCGGCATCTCCTTCTTCACGTTCCAGGCCCTGTCCTATGTGATCGACGTCTATCGCGGACAGGTCGAGCGGCAGAAGAGCTTTGCCAGGGTGCTGCTGTACATCTCCTTCTTCCCGCAGCTGATCGCCGGTCCGATCGTGAAATACCGGGACGTGTCCGCCGAGATCGAGCAGCGTCGGGTGACCGTGCACAGCGCAGCCTGCGGACTGCGCCGCTTTATCTGGGGCCTCGGCAAAAAGGTGTTGATCGCCAATGCCATGGCGGCGGCGGCCGACGCCGTTTTCGCTATGGAGCGGAGCTCGGTCAATATCGTGCTGGCCTGGATCGGCGCCGTCGCCTATCTGATGCAGATCTATTTCGATTTCAGCGGCTACAGCGACATGGCGATCGGACTGGGGCGGATGTTCGGCTTCCATTTCAAGGAGAATTTCGACTATCCCTACGCGGCGCTCGGGATTCGGGATTTCTGGCGCCGCTGGCATATCTCGCTTTCCTCCTGGTTCAAGGATTACGTCTATATCCCGCTGGGCGGCAATCGAAAGGGACGGCTGCGCACGGGGCTCAACAAGGTGCTCGTGTTTTTCCTGACCGGCCTGTGGCATGGAGCGAACTGGACCTTCGTGGCCTGGGGATTGTTCCACGGGCTGTTCAGCTTTCTGGAGGAGGCCGTTCCTTCGATCCGAAAGCTGCCGCGCTTCCTGCTGCATCTGTATACGATGCTCGTCGTCACGGTCGGCTTTGTGATCTTCCGGGCGGACGACCTGTCACAGGCGGGGTTCCTGATCGCACAGATGTTCACGGGCTTCCGCTTCGCCAGGCTGTATACCTCCCTCGCGCTGCGGCAGCTGACGCCGTTCTTCCTCACTATGCTCGGTCTGGCCGTGCTCGGCTGCGGCCCGCTGCGCGAGAGGGTCCTGCGGCTGCGCGCTGCATCGGAAAAGGAAGCCGGCCTGACGGCCGGAGAAACCTGGAGGCAGGTGCTGCTCGATCTGGCGGCCTTTGTGCTGCTGCTCTGCTGCATCCTGCGTCTGTCCGGCGGCTCGTACAACCCCTTTATCTATTTCCGCTTTTAGGGCCGGGGGAGAAGAGAGATGAAAAAACGCAGCTTGATCTTTATCCTCGCCTGTATGGCGGTCTGCCTGACCCCGCTGCTGGGCATGCTCTTCCGGCCGACGACGGTCAGCACGGAAAACCGCGCGCTGGCGGACTTCCCAAGCCTGATCGAGACCGACGGCGGGCTGAACCTGGATTTCCTGCCGGGCGTGGAGCGCTGCTTCAACGACCGCTTTGCATTCAAAAACGAACTGGTCTACGCTGATTCCCGGCTGCTGGGAGAGCTCTTCGGCGTTTCCGGTGTGGACCGCGTCATATACGGGACAGACGGCTGGCTGTATTATGCCTCGACGCTGGACGACTATCTCGGACTGGATCGGATGAGCGGGAGGGAGCTCTTCAACACGGCGCACAATCTCGCGCTCGTATCGCGCTATGTTCAGGCGCGCGGCGGAGATTTCCTCCTGACGATCCCGCCGAATAAGAATACGCTTTACGGCGAGCATATGCCGGCCTATGCCGCGTATGTCGTCGACCCGACGCACGACGCGGACCGTCTGGCGCCGCTGCTGCGGGAGCTTGGCGTCCCTTACGCCGATCTTTTCACGCTGTTCCGGAACGAGGAAGAGAGCGTCTATCTGAAGCGCGACTCGCACTGGAACGAGCGCGGGGCGCTGCTGGCCTACAACTGCATGCTGGACAGCCTCGGCTATCCGCATGACGATTATGCCGGCGTCCCGGTCCGGAGGGTCGTGGACGAAGACGGAGACCTCAACCGGATGCTCTATACGTTTTATGGGAAGAAAAGCGCGAATTATCACTATGACATCCCGCAGAGCTATCGCTTTTCCGGCACCGGCGCCGACGTCGAGGACGCCTGGCTGGTGACGGAGGGAGCGGGGAGCGCCTCGCTGCTGATGTTTCGGGATTCCTTCGGCAATACGCTCATCCCGCTGCTGGCCAATCAGTTCGAAACGGCCTGGTTCACGAGAGAAACTCCTTATGGCCTGGAGCCGCTGATGGACCGGCTTTCCCCGACGGTCGTGATCTTTGAGAAGGTCGAACGGAATCTCGCCGAATTCATCACGCTCCCGCCGATCCTCTCGGCGCCGGAGGCCGCGCTTGCACAGCCGGAGACGACGCTGGATACGCCGCTCCCGGTGACCGTGGAGCCGCTGGAATATGACAGCGGCTATGTCTGCGTCGGCGGCGAGATCCCGGAAGAGCTGCTCGGCGACCGGACGGAGATCTTCGTCCGGATCGGCGGAAGGACCTACGAGGCCTTTCATATCGGTGAAAACGGGTTTTTGATCTATCTGAAAAACCACCTGCGCCTCGAGGGCACGGATGACATCACGATCCTGCTCCGGGACGGAGAGGGCGTGCGTGCGCTGCGGACGGGAGGCGTAGAATGAAAAGAAAGCTGAACTTGGCCGCGCTCTGCGCGCTGCTCCTGCTCCTGCCCCTCCTGTGCGCCTGCGGGGCGGAGAAGGAGACGGTCCTCATCCATGACCGCGGCGTGACGACCGAGCTGTCCGTCGCCTTCCCGATCCGGGTGGAACAGATCCTGGAGGAGGCGGAGATCGTGCTCCGGGACGGAGACGTGGCGGAGCCGTCGGCGGAAACGGAGCTGACGGAGGCATGCGAGATCACGATCCTGCGGGAAAACGTCGTCCGTCTGATCGTGGAGGACCGGGTGAAGACCGTCGTCATGCACGGCGGAACCGTGCGGGAACTGCTGGAGAAAGAGGGGATCGCGCCGGCGGCCGGGCAGAGGCTCAACTGCGATCCCGACGACTGGCTGACCGACGGGATGGAGATCCGGCTTTCCGGGCGCTGCACGGTGGAGCTGTGCCGTTACGGGCAGGTGATCGTCACGGATGTGGCCGCCGCCAGCGTGGGCGAGGCCTTGACCGAGGCCGGGATCCTGCTGGATGAGAACGACCGCGTGACGCCCGGCGTCGAAACGCCGGTCGCCGACGGGATGGAGATCCGCGTCAGCCGCCTGAGCTATGCCGTCGTCGAGCAGGTCGAACCGGTCGGCTTTACGACCCGGTATGAGCCGAATGGGAATCTGGAGCCGGGCACGGAGGAACTCAGCGTGGAGGGGATCGACGGCGAGATGCTCGTCAGCTACCGCGTGACTTACGTCGACGGCGTGGAGGAATCGCGCGAGGCCATCGCGCAGCAGATCCTGCGCGAGCCGATCGACGCCGTGATCCTGACCGGCCCGCGCGATCTCAGCGGCCTGAGCATCGTCTCGAAAAAAGCCTATTACGACTGCGACGGTTCGGGACACGGCTATTATGAGATCACCTATTCGGACGGCAGCGTGGACTACGAGACATTCTGAGCTTTTTCTTGCAAGTACAAAACGACTGTGCTATGCTGAAAACAGATAAAAAACGGGAGGGAGCCCTATGGCAGCGAAGAAAGTCGGAGATCTCATCAAGGAGGCGCGGACGAACGCAGGATTGTCCCAGGCGGCGTTGGCCGCGCAGATCGAGGGCGTTTCGGCCTCGGATATCGGCAAGGCGGAGCGCGGAGAAAAGGAACTGACCCAGGCGGCGCTCAAGGCCATCGCCAAGGCCACCGGCGTGACGCAGAAATCTCTGCTCGAGGCGCCGAAGGGGGCGACGGCAGCCGCGAAAAAGAGCGCGTCGACGAATGCGAAAAAGACCTCGACCGCGGCGAAGAAACCGTCAACGACGGCAAAAAAACCGGCGGCCGAGGAAGAAAAACTCACGACGGCGGAGAAAACGCTGCTCAAGCTCTATCGCGCGGCGGACGCGGACACGAAGAAAGCCGCAGTCAGCCTGCTGAAGGGGGAGAAGACCGAGGCGGCAGACCTGATCGGCTCTCTGCTCGGCGGCGCCATGGACATGCTTTCCAATCTGGGAAAGAAATAAGGTGTCAAACAAAAAAGGCTGAGGATCAACCCTCAGCCTTTTCTTTTGCTTTTTGATCCGTATCGATGCTTTTGCCGAATACGAAGAAGCGCTGATATAAAAACTCCGTGACGAAGTTCAGGATCATGTTGATGGCCGTGACGAGATATCCGTTCCAGCCGAGCGTATCTGCCAGCAGGCGCTCGAGCAGGGTGCTCAGAGGCGTAAAGACCGCGTAATAGGCGGCGACCTTGAGCATGGCGACCGGCACGTTCGCGGCCGAGTGGAAGGTGAACTTGCGGTTGAGCGTGAAGTTCCACAGCACCGACAACACCAGCGCCAGCAGATAGCTCAGCCAGTTCGGCCAGTGCAGCAGTTCCTTGAACAGGGCAAAGCTGCCCATCTGGATCAGACCGGCGCTTGCGGAGAAGAGCGTGAACTTGACGGCACGCAGGAATTCTTTCTTTTTGTCCATGATCTGCCTTCTTTTTGTTTTTTGAGCGGGAACAGTATAGCCCTTTTTCCGGCGGCTGTAAAGAGGCGGGTGCATTTTTTGCCTCTGCGGGAGCACCGGCGGGCGTATAAGACGCGCCGGTGCTCCATATAGTAATCCGGGGTGATGCTTTGAAAAATGAGATCAAATGGGGCAAACTGCTCGGCAGCGTCCTGATCCCGCTGGCTTTAGGCGGCGTGTCCGCCTGGCTGACCCGCGGTTCCATGGCGCATTACGGCCAGGTTTACAAACCCGTGCTCTCTCCGCCCGGCTGGCTCTTTCCGGTCGTGTGGACGATCCTGTATGTGCTGATGGGGCTGGCCAGCTATCTGATCCTGCGGTCGGACGCGCCGGAGGAGAAAAAGAAGCGCGCCTTGACGCTCTACGCGGTTCAGCTGCTCGTCAATGTGGTATGGCCGCTGATCTTTTTCAATGCGGAGCGGTATCTGCTGGCCTTCCTGTGGCTGGTCGCGCTGTTCGTGCTCGTCTGGGTCTGTGCCGCGAGGTTCCGCGCCGTCTGCAAGCGTGCGGGGGATTTGCTGATCCCGTATCTGGTGTGGCTGTTTTTCGCGGGCTATCTGAATCTTGGCGTATATCTGCTCAATTGAGACTTGCCGAAGGCAGGAAAACTGTCTTCGGCAAGTCATTTTTTTGACACATAAAGCGCTCTGTTTAAACGGCGGAAGCGAAAGTATAAAAAACCGCCGGAGCCCTTTGTTGGAAATGCCCTAAATAACGGAATCGGCCCGCGTTTTTCTTGCATAATCTCAGTGAATATGCTACAATATCAACAAACTGTAACATGGAAGCAGTATGTATTTTTTCAGGGGGGAAGCTTATGGAGAAGAAAGCCAAGATCCTTACGGTCGCAGGCAAAGGAGGCGTCGGAAAGACTTCGATTTGCGCATGCATCGTCAGACTTCTTGTCGAAAAGTATCCGGACAAGAAGATCCTGGCCATCGACGCGGATCCGGCCGTCGGCCTGTCGGTTGCTCTTGGCGTGGACGTGAAGCTGACACTCGACGATATCCGTATGAGCATCGTCGACAGCGTGGAGAACGGCGAGACCCGTGAGGCGATGGAGCTTCTCAGCGAGGCGCGCTTCCGGATCTTTGACGCGCTGGTCGAGATGCCCGGCTTCGCCTTTCTGGCGATCGGCCGTCCGGAGAGCTCCGGGTGCTACTGCAAGGTGAACTCGTACCTCAAAGAAGTGATCGGACTTCTTGCCAACAGCTTTGACTACGTCGTGATCGACGGAGAGGCGGGGATCGAGCAGATCCAGCGCCGCGTCATGGAAAAGGTCACCCATCTGCTTCTGATCACGGACCAGAGCAAAAAGGGCGGCCAGGTCATCACCACCATCAAAAATGTGGCGGACGAGCTTATCTCCTATGATAAGATCGGCGCCGTCATCAACCGGGTCACGAATCCGGAGCTGGTCGAGCTGATCTCCGTCCCAGGCGTGGAGATCCTCGCCGCCATCCCTGCGGACAGTGCTTTTGCCGCCAACGATATCAAGGGCAAAAGCGTTCTGGAGCTGCCCGCAGATTCCGCCATGCTCACCGGAGTGGAAGACGCACTCCGAAAAATAGGCCTTGTCTGAAACGAGGGCGGGTCAGAAAAAACATGAAGAAGAGGTGTAACATTTGAAAGATCTTAAGCATCTGATCTATTTCGAGAATCTGCTTGAGAACGCGGACAATGAGCTGATCAAACAGGCTCAGGCCGAGGGCGGCATCTGCCTCGGCTATACCTGCTTCCACATTCCGGAAGTCCTGCTCAACGTCGGCAACTGCTTCTCGACCAGACTCCGCGCACCGAATACCGGCTCGATCGATATAGCGACATACTACATGTCCAACTATACCTGCGAGTTTGCCAGGGCTTTGCTGGAGCGCGCCATCGAGGGCGGCTACCAGTTCCTGGACGCGCTGATCGGTGTCGACGCCTGCTCCATGATGAACCGCTCCATGGAGCACTTCGAGATTCTGCATGTCAACGACAAGCCGAATTTCTTCGTTACCCACTGCGATATGCCCTTCAAGATCACCGACTACACCCTGGCCGGCTATGAGCGGCAGATGCAGGCCCACGTGCTGGATCAGCTGCATGAGAAGTTCGGCGTGGATATTTCCGACGAAGCCATCCGCAAGGCTGTGGAGGAGCACAACGAGGTCTGCCGCATCGTTTCCGAGATCAGCGAGATGCGCAAGAAGGAAAACCCGGTCATCACCGGCTACGAGTTCCATGTGATCAACCTGGTGACCTATGTTTGCCCGAAGGCTCTGATCCTGCCCTATCTGCGCGAGACGCTGGAAGAGCTGAAAAAGCGTAAGCCCGACAAGGTCAGCCCCTATCGCGCCCGCGTGGCCATCGTCGGTTCCGAGATCGACGATCCGAGCCTGACCAAGCTCATCGAGAGCGTCGGCGCTCTGGTCGTGTCCGACCGTTACTGCTTCGGCTCCACTCCCGGCCGCGAGGTCATCGAGCTCAACGACGAGGAGCCGGCGCTGTCCCAGATCTGCCGGCACTACATGGAAGTCTCCGAGTGCGCGCGTTACATCTCCGACGAAAAGGTGCTGCAGCGCCGCGAGACCTCCGACCGCCTGGCCAAGGAGTTCGGCGCGGAGGGCATCATCTACGAGCAGATGAAGTACTGCGATTACTGGGGCTTCGAGCGTGCTTTGGTCAGCCACATCATGTCTGAGGAATACGGCTGGCCCGTCCTCTCCATCGACCGTCTGTACAACAACGGCAACTCCGGCCAGCTGCGTACGCGCGTGCAGGCCTTTGTGGAGTCGCTGGAGATCAAACGCATCCATAAAGAGGAGGGAATCAAGTAATGGCGAAAGTGCAGTATCCCAACCCTAAATTCTGGAAGGCAAAGGACAATATCAACTGGAAGAAGCAGGGCGAGAACCTCAAGGAAGTGCTTGGCATCTTCGGCGAAATGCTCAAGGAGACCGACTGGAAAAAGTTCGGCTCCGATATGGTCAACGTCTTCAAGGCCGACGGCGAGCGCATCAAGGGCGAGTACCGTGACTTCATGGCGCTTGACAGCAAGGAGAAGTGGGACCGCGTGGTCAACGGCGAGAGAAGCCTGGGCCGCCTCTATCGCAAGGGCGCCATGGCGACCGTCCGCCGCGAGTGGCGCGGCGTCAAGGACACCGCCTATGACTTCTGGGAATGGGCCCGTATGTGGGGCATGCTGCTCGGCACCTTCTCCAAGGATCTGATCCCCGCCCTGAACAGCGCCCTCTGGTACCGCTGGATGATCTCCTACTTCTGCTGCCACGGCTTCATGGACAAGAACATCCTCGGCCTGCGCGGCTCCAACCTGCGCATGAGCCATGAGGTCACCTACCAGATCTTCCGCTACGTGGCGGAGAACCTGGTCTTCCTCTCCAAGGCCGACCGCAAGAACGGCAACAGCGACGAGCTCAACAAGATGCTCTTCACCTTCGACGAGATGACCATGGGTCAGATCGCCGCCGGCTTCCCCGACCTGCTGAGCATCCCGCACCAGCTGCTGCCCATGTTCCTGGTCTCCGAGATCGACCAGCTGGTCTGCATCCCCTATATCGACGCGGTCGAATCCTTCGGCCTGCCCTCCGATACCTGCCCTGTCCCGTCCTCCGAGTGCGGCGCACTGGTCATCGACGCGCTGCCTGACATGGGCTCTCTCTTCATCTCGAGCTCCATGCCCTGCGACGGCTCCACCATGGCCTCGTCCTACTTTGCCCGCCGCTTCCCGAATATCCCGGTGTTCCATCTCTGCTTCCCCGTCCGTTACCTGGACGATGAGAACACGGTGCAGATGGGCGCGGACGACATCAAGGCCTGCATCAAGGCCATTGAGGACGCGACCGGCGCCAAGTGGAACTGGGACGCCTACTTCTCGGCGATGAGGCGCTTCAACCACGAGACCGATCTCGAGCTGCAGAAGTGGGAGATCAACAAGTCCTCCAAGCCGCAGTTCATCGGCCCGAGCTATGAGCTCTTCCGCAAGTGGAACTACGAGATGGACGGCGGCATCGACCCGCGCGTCATCCCCTCGATGGAGAAGGTCAACAAGATCCTCCTGAAGGCCTACGAGAACGGCGAGACCGCCTGGCCCGAGCGCAAGATGAAGTACCGCGCTCTCGTCTGGTCCTGCCCGGCGCACTATTACGCCAACTTCTCCAACTGGCTGGCCAACTGCTGGGGCATCAACGTCCTGGTCGAGATGGAGTCGCTGAACTTCACCAAGCACCTCGAGACCGAGGACAAGGAAGAGGCCCTGCGCGACCTGGCGCGTCTGTACGAGCGTATGGTCATGCGCCGTCACACCAACGGCGGATACCAGAACGTCGTCGACGAATGCTGGCGTCAGTGTGAGGAGTGGAACGCGAAGCTCGTCATCATGTATCAGAACGTGGCCTGCAAGAACATGGCTACCGTTCAGGGCCTGCTGGACGAGCAGGGCCGTCAGCGCGGCTACGACCTGATCTGGGTCGAGCACGATCTGATGGATCCGCGTACCGTCTCCCGCCGCACCATGCGCGACAAGGTCAACGAGTATATGCGCACGGTCATGCGTGCCGAGCCTGTCGATCCGTCTCTCGTTGAGTTCGAGGACGAGGTCTGCATGTAAAGACAAAACCTAACATTTTTACGGAGGAATTCATACATGAAGTATTTTGGCGGATGTGACGTAGGATCGACCTACACGAAAGCGATCATCCTGGACGAGACGGGCAAGATCCTGGCGGACACGACGATCAAGAGCAAGATCAACTCGGAGCAGTCGGCGATCGCGGCGATGGACGAAGTGCTGGGGAAGGTGGGACTGAAGAGCTCGAAGGAGCTGGAGTACCTGATCGGCACGGGCTACGGGCGCAACAAGGTTCCGTTTGCGGACGAGAACATCTCGGAGATCAGCTGCCACGCGATGGGCGTGCATGTGACGAATCCGGAAGTAAAGGCGATCATCGACATCGGCGGCCAGGACGTGAAGGGCATCAGCATCGACACGGACGGGACGGTGAAGAACTTTGCGATGAACGACAAGTGCGCGGCGGGCACGGGGCGGTTCTTTGAGGCGATGGCGAGGAGCTTTGAGCTGTCGCTGCCGGAGTTTTCGAAGCTGAGCCTGACGGCGAAGAACGTGATTCCGATCACGGCGCAGTGCACGGTGTTTGCGGAGTCCGAGGTGATCACGCTGGTAGGCGAGGGCAAGCCGATGGACGAGATCGCGGCGGGGATCGAGATGGCGGTGGCGAAGCGGTGCTTTGTCATGGCGAAGAAAGCGGGAGCGACGGACAGCATCACGCTGACGGGCGGCTGCGCGAAGAACGACGGACTGAAGGAAGCGATCGAGCACGTGCTGAAGCTGAAGGTCGTGAACCTGAAGACGGACCCGCAGCTGATGGGCGCTCTGGGCGCTGCCGAGTACGCCCGCCAGAAGGGCCTGGCCAAGAAATAAGCTTCGCAGTCAGCCAATTATTCGAAAGGAGCAACAATCCTTATGGGTAAATTTCTGAAAAAGCTCTGCACGATCTTCTGCGCTGTTGTCGGCGTGCTGTTCGTCGTGTACTTCTGGAACCTGGATCAGAAAGTGCTGGGCTGGGCCTATAAACAGGTCAACGCCATGTTCGATCGCAAGAAGGTCGACATTGTCTTCTGACGGACGAGTATGGAACTCTACAATTCTCTGATCCGCGATACCAAGGCGCTGCTGGAAAAGGGAACGCCCCGGGTCTGGAACTACCGGCCCGGCGACGCGTGGAAGGACATCGGCTCCAGCGAGCTTGTCCTGCAAAAGGACGCCGCCTATGAGCTGGGCGCCTCCGGCAAGGGCTCGGCCAACTACGTGCTCTTCACCTCGAGCGCGGAGCTTGTGAAGGAGGACCGGGTGCTGCTTTACGGGCAGGATCTGGGGGAGATCGGCGGCCCCGTCGATTTTGCCAGGATCGTGCTGCTGCGCGTCGGCGTGCTCGACGGGGACGACGAGGCCGTCTATCGGATCCTCAAGGATATCGAATTTGCCAAGTACCACGTGTATCCCGAGGGGTACATGGTGCGCATGTCTCCGGAAAGCTACCGCGAGCAGGTTCGCGTCAGCAAACAGGCGATCCGCAAGGGCATCAGCTTCCGGGGCATCGGGGCCAGCTATATCCGCGAGTACAAGAAGGACCCCAACGTTCTCAACGCCACCGTGATCTTTGTCACGGCGCCCGGCTACGACTTTGGCGCCATGAAGGATCTGGCAAAAAAATCCAGCGACGTGACCAATACACTGACGCATATCCTGGAGGGGCTGCCGACGGATTGCTCCGTCTGCGCGCTCAAGGATATCTGTGACGAAGTGGAGGGAATGAAGGAACTCCATTTCGGCGTCGGAGACAAGGGCACCGACAAGCACTGAGATCGCATATTATCAAGATAATCGCAGGACGGATTTCCCGTCCTGCGATTTCTATTTTCCGCAGACGCGGCATATAGTGTCAGAGGGGGGTGAAAACATGCTCGGAGAAGAATTGCAGCCCGTACAGGCCGCCGAACACGAGCTGAGCATAGAAGGCCGCAGAAGGATGCGCGTCAGCGGTGTGCAGGATGTGACGGGCTTTGATGAAAACCTGGTGATCCTCAGCACGTCTGCGGGCGAGCTGACCGTCCGGGGACAGGAGCTGCACATCGAAAAGATCGATCTGGAAACCGGACGGCTGGAGCTGCAGGGCAGGATCGGGGAACTGAGCTACGACGATACGGCGCCGTCCGGCTCGCTCTGGTCGCGCCTTTTCGGCTGAACAGTGGATCCTGCGCTCAATCTGCAGGTACTGCGCCTGCTCTGCGCCGCCGCCATCGGGTCTGCCGGAGGGCTGCTGTACGATCTGCTCCGCTTCGCGCGGCAGGGGCGCGGACGGGCTGTCGAGATCACGGCGGATCTGTTGTTTTGCCTGGCGATGAGTCTGTCGGCCTTCCTGTTCGCCATGAGCGCGCCGAGCGGACGGCTCGGTCAATGGGAACTGGCCGCTTCGCTTTTCACCTTTTTGCTCTGGCAGCATGGGATCGGCCCGTGGATCCGGCGACGGCTCGTGCGCTGCAGGCCCAGGGCTTCCAGAGAATCCCAAAACGAGAAGAAAAAATGAAAAAAAGCGAAAAAAAACAAAAAAAGTTCTTTCAAATAATCAAAGGATGCTATATGATAAGGAAGTGTGAACGATGCGCCACAGAGAACGGTTGATCCGCGCCGTCCTGGCTGCTGCGCTGCTGTATGCGCTGGGGCACTTTGCCGCCGCCCGGCTGACGCTGGCGCGTACCGAGCGCCTGGCGGAGGAGTTTCAGACGCGGCGGGACGAGCTGCTGACGGAGCGGAAAGAGCTGGAAGACCTGCTTTCCGCCCTGTGCAGTGAAGAAGGGCTGGAAGCCGCTGCAAGACAGCGGCTCGGTCTGGTCCGGCCGGGCGAGATCGTATTCTATTTTTCGGATGACGGTGCAGAGGCGCCGTCCGACTGAGTCTTTTTCACAGACAGAGAGGAATGACCATGGCATTGGAAGTGGGAAGCGTTTTGGAAGGGAAAGTGACCGGCATCACGAAGTTCGGCGCTTTCGTTTCTTTGCCGGAGGGGAAGAGCGGACTCGTGCATATCTCGGAGATCGCCAACAGCTACGTTTCCGAGGTCAGCGAGCACGTACAGCTCGGGCAGGCCGTCAGGGTCAAGATCCTGAGCGTCAGCCCCGAAGGAAAGATCAATCTCTCCATCAAGCGGGCGGCCGCTCCGGAGAGCGCGCCGCAGGCGGCTGACGCCAGGCACGGCACTGCGGCCCGGCGCGAGAATACCCGCCGCAGCGGTTCCTCCGGCCTCGTCGATCCTCCGACGGGCGATCAGGCCTTTGAGGACAGGCTGAAGAAGTTCATGCAGGAGTCCGACAGCAGGATCGCGGATAACCGTTACTATGCAGATCGGCCGCGGCGGAGCCGCAGGCATTGAATAAGGGAGGGAATCGGCATGACGGAGTATCAACTGCAGTATCAAAGCAAACTGACCACAGCGGAACATGCGGCCGCTCTGGTGCAGGACGGCTGGCTGATCGGAATGGACGCGGCGGCCGCTCACACCGATGCGATCATGGACGCCCTTGCCGCGCGGGCGGCGAGAGATGAAATCAAAGGAGTTCGTGTTCAGACGCTCCTGGACGTCTATCCGCTGGCGTTTTATGCCGACAGCACGCTCAAGGGCAAGCTCAGCGGCGTCTCCTGGTTCTCAGGCGGCGGCGCGCGCAAGGCGATCAACGGCGGCTGGGCGGATTTCATCCCCAACTACTATCGGGATATCCCCAGGTTCATTCGCAGCATGTACGATTATGACGTCTACTGTGTTGCTGTTTCCCCGATGGACAAGCACGGGTATTTCAGCCTGTCCACAGTCAGTTCCTATTCCGTGGCGATGCTTGAAAAGGCGAAGCGCATCTTTATCGAGGTCAACGACCGCCAACCCCGCGCCGTCTGCGGACCGCAGATCCATATCAGCCAGGTGGACGCCCTGGTGGAGAACACGCACGAGCTGCCTGTCCTGCCGCCGACGAAGATCGACGGAATCAGCGAGACGATCGGCGGCCTGATCGCCGAACAGATCGCGGACGGCTCCTGCATCCAGCTTGGCATCGGCGCGATCCCCGACGCGGTCGGAGCGGCGCTCTGCGCGAAGCACGACCTCGGCATCCATACGGAAATGTTCACCGACTCCATGGTGGAGCTGATCGCCTGCGGCGCGGTCAACAACAGCAAAAAGCAGATCCATCGGGGCCAGAGCGTGACGACCTTTGCCTTCGGCTCGCAGCGGATCTACGACTATATCGACGACAACCCGGCCATCGCCTTCATGCCGGTGGACTACGTGAACGACCCGGAGGTCATTTGCAGGAATGACAACATGATCTCCATCAACGCGGCGCTGGAGGTCGATCTCTGGGGCCAGGTCTGCGCCGAAAGCGTCGGGACGAAGCACATGTCCGGTTCCGGCGGGCAGGTCGATTACGTCCGCGGCGCCTGCCAGTCGAAGGGCGGCAAGAGCTTTATCGCCTTTACATCCACAGCCAAGGGCGGCACGATCAGCAAGATCAAGTCCATCCTGACGCCCGGCGCCGTGGTGACGACGAGCAAGAACGACGTGGACTATATCGTCACCGAGTACGGTCTGGCACATCTGCGCGGCGAACCGCTGAGCCGCCGCGCCGAGCAGCTGATCGCCATTGCGCACCCGGATTTCCGGGACGAGCTTCGCTTCGAGGCGAAAAAACGCGGGATCATTCTCTGATCGACAGAGCGGAAAGCCGCCGGACAGACGTCCGGCGGCTTTCCGGGCCTGTGGGGCTTGAAGAATGCTCCTTGCCGTGATACAATAAGGGAAAATGTCAGGAGGGAACGGATATGCTGGCTGTCGGAAGCGATCACGGCGGGTTTGCCCTGAAGCGGGAGATCATGGCGCATCTGGACAAACGGGGGATCGAATATCGCGATTTCGGGACCTACTCGGAGGAAAGCTGCGACTATCCCGTCTTCGGAAAGGCCGTCGCTCAGGCCGTTGCCTCCGGAGAATGCGAGCGGGGTATCCTGGTCTGCGGGACCGGCATCGGGATCTCCATCGCGGCAAACAAAGTCCCAGGTATCCGCGCCGCCCTTTGCGGCGACTGCTTCTCCGCTCAGGCCACCCGTGAGCATAACGACGCCAATATCCTGGCGCTGGGCGCCCGCGTCGTGGGAGGCGGGCTTGCGCTGAAGATCGTGGATACCTTTCTGGACACGCCTTTTTCCAATGAGGAGCGGCACATCCGCCGCATTTCGATGATCGAATAAGGGATCGCCATCCCGGGAGGGAACGCTTTGGCAAGGAATACTGAATTCTATAAAGGCCGCCGGAAGCGTCGAAACACGATCCTTGTCCCGACGGCGATCGTTCTGGGCGTGATCAGCCTGATCGTGGTGCTGTTCTACGGTATGCAGAAGTATGCCGTCATCACAAAGGAAGAAGTAGCGGTCAGGCTCCCGTTTCTGACGGGCGAGGAAAACCCCATGGGCGCCGGAGAAAGCGAAACGGCGGCATTGGAGAGAGTCGAGGCAAGCGTGGTCTTCGATCCGCCGGATTACTCCGGCGTCGAGACGGTCGTGGATGGAAACATACAGCCGCTGCGTGCCATTTTTGTCCATGCCGCCGATATCAATACCCAGAAGCTCAATGAGTATGCCGGCCGTCTGCAGCGCGGGAACGCGCTGGTGCTGGAGATGAAGCCGGCCACCGGTTACCTGATGTGGGATTCCCGGGCCGGCGCTGCGGTCAGCTTCGGGTTGTCGGGCAATCCGCTGCCGGAGGACGTCAAGGAGACGCTGCGCCGGCTGCATGACGAGGAGGGCGTCTATCTGGTGGCGCAGATCCACGTCTGCCGGGACAACCTCTACGCCTCGCGCAGTACGACCGTCGCGCTGACCAACGAGTACGGCGCGGCCTATTCGGATGAGAACGGCCCCTGGCTGGACGCCTACAGCCTGGATGTGCGCCGGTATACCGTCGAGCTCGTGCGCGAGCTGTACGACATGGGCTTTGACGAGGTGGTGCTTGCCAGTGTCTGCCATCCGACGCTGGAGGAGGGCGTCACGCTGGGCTATACGCGGGAAATGTCCACGACGCCGGGCTCGGTCAACGCAGTCTGCGGCTTCGCCGTGTATATCGCACAGGAGCTGGCCGACCGGGAAGGGAAGCTCTCGATCTACGTGGATTCCGCCCCGTCCCTCGTAAGGGCGGATACGAATACCGGACAGGACGCCAGACTGTTTTTGAAGCTTTTTGACCGCGTCTATTACAATACCGACCGGTACGCGTATACCTTCAATATGGACGATATTCGCGGCAGCGTGACCGTGGGCAAGCCGGAGGACCGCTTCGTGCCCGTTGTGATCAACTACCTGCCGGACCACAGCACCGAGGTCAGTTGGGTGCTGATCGACCTTGAGGAAAGCTGAAATAAGACTGCGCAAAAAGGCCGGGGCTGTCTGCCCCGGCCTTTTGCCGCAAAACGGAATGATTTACTTGGTGCCGAAGATACGATCGCCGGCGTCGCCCAGACCCGGGACGATGTAGGCGTTTTCGTTGAGATGGTCGTCCAGCGCCGCCACGAAGATGTCAACGTCGGGATGAGCGGTCTGCATTTTTGCCACACCCTCGGGCGCGCCGATGATGCTCATCAGCTTGATGTGCTTGACGCCCTTTTCCTTCAGAAAATCGATGGCTGCCGCAGCGGAGCCGCCGGTGGCCAGCATCGGATCGACAACGATCACGTCGCGCTCGGCGATATCGGCGGGCATCTTGAAGTAATACTTGACCGGCTCCTTCGTTGCAGGATCGCGAAACAGGCCGATGTGGCCGACCTTGACGTTGGGCATCATGCTGACCATACCGTCCACCATGCCGAGACCGGCGCGGAGGATGGGAACGACGGCCAGCTTCTTGCCGGCGATGCGCCGGCACTTGGCCATGGCGACGGGGGTCTTGATCTCCACCTCTTCCAGAGGAAGATCGCGGGTGGCCTCGTAGCACATCAGCATGGCTATCTCGGAAACGAGTTCACGGAATTCCTTGACGCTGGTCTTTTCATCGCGCAGGATAGAGAGCTTGTGCTGGATCAGGGGATGGTCAAAAACGCAGACTTTGCTCATACTTCGGTCTCCTTTATGTTATCTTTATGAGTTCGCTTGTTTGGACAGCCGCGCCTGCCGTTCACGCTCCGCCTGAGAAAGGCGCAGGTAGACCGGCAGCAGCCTGTCGCCCGGCGCGGCCTCATGCTCCGGCGCGGCCATGGCGACGCCCCAGGCATCCTGCCAGAGCAGATTGTCGGGGGCCATACGGAAGGGGATCGCCTCTTTTTCAAGATGTGACGCGGTCAAAGCGGCCCCATCGCCCACCAGGAAGACGGGAGAGGAGAGGGCGCGCAGCTCCTCGCTCAGCTCGGAAAGGGACAGCGCCCGATCGTCGCAGAGACGAAGGGGACGGCCGCTGCGGATCTCAAAAAGAGCGTTGTAGACCTGGGCGCGTCTGGCGTCCATTACGGGACAGATATAGCCGCCGGCGGCCAGGCCGTGCCAGGCCATCGCTTCCAGCGTGGAAACGCCCACACAGGGCTTTTCCGCGGCCCAGGCCAGACCTTTCACCGTCGAAACGCCGATCCGGATACCGGTGAAGGAGCCGGGACCGTGGGCGACAGCGAAGAGATCGACGTCCCGAACGGGCACTTCGGTGTTTTTCAGCAGATCCTCGGCCATAGGGAGCAGCGTGCGGCTGTGCGTCAGAGCGCTGATCTGTGTGCTCTGGGCAAGCAGCCTGCCGTCCCGGCAGAGGGCAACGGAGGCGGCTTTGGCGGAGGATTCAAAGGCCAGGATCAGCATTTCGGTCCTCCCTCTATCGTGATCTCGCGCTCTGTCTCCGAGAGCTTGCGGATGCGGACGACGATCTCGTCGCCGAAAAAGGCGTCCTGCACGTTTTCGCTCCACTCCACGGCACAGACGGCGCCGCGGCTGAGGTAGTCCTCCCAGCCGATGTCGAACAGCTCGTCGGCCCCGGAGAGACGATACATGTCAAAGTGGATCAGTTCCCGGTCGCCGAGGTATTCGTTGACGATCGTGAAGGTAGGGCTGCTGACGCGGCAATCCAGCCCGAGCCCGCGGGCCAGGCCGCGGACAAACGCGGTTTTGCCGGCGCCCAGTTCACCGTACATGGCGATGACCGCCCCGCCGGGGAGAGACTCTGCCAGCTTCCGGCCGAGTTCCTCGGTTTCGTGTTCACTTTTGCTGACAGTCGTGGACATAGACGGTTCCTTCCCGCAAGATCTTTCACATTATACCACTCAATGTCCCATTGCGTAAAGGGCAAAACTGTGGTAAAATATACGACATAGTTCGCGCCGGTTTTGTCACTATCATGGCTTTTCGCCAGAAAGGCGGTGTTTCATATCAAAAAGGCAGGTAGCTATATCAAGCTGTTTTTTCAGCGCGCGGATATTTTTTTGCTGGTAGTCTGTCTGATCTGCGCCGTCATCAGCGTGATCGCGGTGCGACATACGACGATCGATCTTGCGGCCGCTGGGGTCCGCGGGATCTCGCCGACTAAGATGGTCGCGGTCCAGGTGTTCTCCGTCTTCTTGGGCATCGTCGCCTTCGTCATCTTCACGGTGGTCGACGGCGAGATCCTCGGCAATCAGTGGCGTTGGCTGCTGATCCTGATCGGCGTCCTGCTCGTGGCGCTGATGATCTTCGGCCAGGATGACGGCACCGGCAACAAGAGCTGGATCCGTTTCCTCGGCATCGGCATCCAGCCGTCTGAGATCATCAAGATCATTTACATCATCATCTCCGCCAAGCTGATGACCTATCTGAAAGAGCATCGGGATATCAACTCCGTGATCTCCGTGGCGGAAATGGCGGGCCTTTTCGTGATCGTTTTCGGCGCGATCATGGTCGTCTCTTCCGACCTGGGCAACGCGGTGATCCTGCTTGCAATCTTCCTGGTCATGTTTTTCGCGCTCGGCGTCAAGATGTACTGGTTCGCCATCGGCGGCGCGGCCTTGGCGGCTGCGATCCCGCTGATCTGGAATTATGTGCTGAAGGACTATCAGAAGGAAAGGTTGCTGGCCCCCTATGATCCGAGCATAGACCCGGACGGATGGGGCAAAAACTGGCAGGCTGCCCAGAGCAAGCAGACGCTGGCCTCCGGGCGGCTGACCGGCGTGGAGCCGGGACATCGGGCCTCGGTCTTTACCGGGAAGCACACCGACTTCATTTTCTCAAGCATCGGCGAAATGTGGGGGATGATCGGCTGCCTGATCGTCGTCCTGCTGCTGACGATCATCATTATCCGCTGCTTCCGTGTCGGTCTCAAGGCTGGCCGGACCTTTGACATGCTCCTGTGCGTCGGCGTCGGCGCAGCCATTGCGTTCCAGTCCTTCATCAATATCGGCATGTGCATCGGAGTGACGCCTGTGATCGGCATCGCACTGCCGTTTTTCAGCTACGGAGGGTCATCCATGGTGACCCTGCTGGCGGCGATGGGCCTGGTATCAGGGGTCAGGTTCAAGCCAAAGCCGGAACATTTTTCCATGATGTATTAAAAAGAGGGGGATGCTTCCCCCTCTTTTCTTTAGAAAGCGGACGGCGGGTTCGCGCACGGCGTACCCCGGCGCGCATAGATATCCGCGCCGCGCAGTCTTTCGTAATACAGAGCGTAGCTCATCTCTTTATAGGGCAGGAACCAGGCGTCGACCACGTAGCCAAGGACGGGGATCGTGCTCAGCAGGAACCAGCCGATGAAACTCAGGTCAAAGACGAACAGTTCCCATTTGCGGCCGCGCATCATGCGCTTGCTCTCCCGGATACAGTCGAGCGGCGACATCTCCGGATGGTCGAGCAGCAGGTAGATCGCTTGCCGGTAGCGATAAAGCGCGATCACGCCGGGGACGAACAGCAGCATCGACCAGAGGAAGAAAAACAGTCCTTCCAGGATCATCAGCAGCAGCACACGCGGGAAGATGCCGAAGCCGTCAAGGAGATTGCCTGCACTGGCAGCAGCGCCGCGGATGATGTTCAGAAGGAAGATGACAAAGCCGGCGTATACGATCCCGAGCGCCAGCTGCAGCAGCAGGTCGACCAGATAAGCCGAGGTCGGCGGCTGCATGTCGACGGCATATTTCGCGGCCGCGTTGAGATTTCCCTGGAAATAACTGGTCAGATAGCCCTGCAGGTTTTCCTGCGTCATATTCACACCGATGATGCGGCTGGACAGAAGGGAGAACACAACGGACAGCGCCAGAAAGATCAGGCCAACGACAAGAGGCCTCGGCTGCGAGGTCAGGATCAGCTCTTTGGCGCGCAACTTGATCCTGCTCCGTTCTATATCCAAAACGATCACCTCCTGTTATTTGAACATTATAGCAATCCCGCCCGACAAAGTAAAGCAGAAACCGCACGCGCAGCGGTAAAATTAGTTCTTGACAAGCGGGCGGACGGGTGCTATTATAATCAAGCATTCCAGAGATGCGCGAGTGGTGGAATTGGCAGACTCGCTAGATTCAGGTTCTAGTGCTCACTCCGGGCGTGCGGGTTCAAGTCCCGCCTCGCGCACCAAAGAAAAAGCCCTAAATCGAAAGATTTAGGGCTTTTTCATAACTTTTTGAGGCAATTCT
>Ga0208297_1000459_pt1 | contig 81151 bp, 75 predicted proteins | sample LMS_cellobiose_e_FD_187367 | JGI IMG/M metagenome (GOLD analysis project Ga0208297, IMG submission 187367) | Rumen-fistulated moose microbial communities from Alaska, USA - LMS_cellobiose_enrichment (SPAdes) (version 2) | ecosystem: Host-associated > Mammals > Digestive system > Stomach > Rumen...
CCTCGAAAGCCGCGCGCAGGCTGCCTGAGGACGCGCTGAAATCCGTTTCGGCCACCGTGAGGGCCTTGCCTGTCAGCACGCGCAGGGGCCGCGTCACGCGGGCGGTCAGCCACAGTGTCGCCAGCAGACAGAGCAGAAGCAGGCAGAAGGCGACGCCGACCAGCCTGTACACCAGCGCGTGGGCGGAAGCGCTCAGTTCGCGCAGGGGGACGGAGGCCACCACAAACCAGTCCAGCGGCTTGAAATAGGCTATCCGGACAAGGGAGGCCGGCGCGTCCTCGGTTCCCTCCGAGGTGAATTCCAGAGGATGCGTGCGTCTGGCCTGCTCCAGGGATTCTTTCCCTATGCTGCCAAGGCCCGCGGTATTGCCCCTCTGCGCAATAATCCTTTTTTTGCCGTCAATGACGGCGATGCCGCTTCCGGGGTACAGCGCCAGATTGCGCAGGCGCTCCTGCAGGCCGGAAACAAACTCTGATTCCGCGCTGTCCGTGCTGGTAAGGAGCGACTCCTGCAGGGGGATGCCCGCCACGAGCATCTGCTGGCGTTCGGAGACAGGCAGGAAAAACACGAGAAGGGACAGCGCTTCATCCTTTTTCCCCGAAGCGTCCGGAGATGAAAGCCGCTCATTCGCCCTCAGGCGGAACACGCTGAATTCGCCCTCCGCCGGCACCTTTCCCGGCCGCAGGAAGGCCTGCAGCGGCTGATTTTTCATGTCGAACCTGTCTTCCAACAGGAATCTTTGCATCAGCCCGGAACAGATATCTTTGCCGTCCTTTCTCAAGAGGGCAAGGTGGACATCCGACCCGGCCAGCGGTTCGCGCCAGCTGGTGAAAAGGCGCTGCCGGTCAGATTCCGGCATGGACGGCAGCGAAAGGATGGTCGCCCTGGCCAGGCCCGTCACGCGGCGCAGACGGTTTTTCGCGTGCACAACGTACAGGACCTCGTTGGTCAGCATATTCAGATAGCGCGTGCTGATATTGTCTTCCACCAGCATGACCATGTTGGCGAAAGAACTCTGCTCGCGCTTCAGAACGGTATTGTTGAGGCTGGTGTAGCTGAGCACGATGATGGGCACAGCCGCCAGCGCGATGGAGGCCGTTACCAGAGAAAACAGCTTGGCTCGCAGTGAAAACGTCATTGCTGGCCGCCTTCGAAACGCAGGAGCTTTTTGCGCAGCCCTTCGCGGGTGATGCCCAGAAGCGCCGCAGCCTGGCTGCGCTTGCCCGCGGTGAGCTCCAGCGCTTTCTGGATCAGGCGCTGCTCGGCGGCCTGCAGGTTCAGTTCACCGGCGCCGCCCGCCTCTCCTTCCAGGGAAGCGCCGGCCGTATCCTCTCCGGCGTGGGCAGGAGGCAGAAGCTCGGCCGCCGGTGCGGGAGCGCTGACCGCGGACAGGTTTTCCGCCGCCAGAAGCCGCGGGGAAAGGTGGGCCAGCTCGGCCACGTCACCCGGAGTCAGCGCGGCGAGGCGCTCCATTTCATTGTTCAGTTCACGGACATTGCCGGGCCACGGATAGCGCAGCAGCAGCTCCTGCGCCGCCAGCGACAAATTGACGCGGCTTCGCTTCATGGCCGCGCAGTGGCGCTCCAGGAAAAACCGGGCAAGCAGCAGGATGTCGTCGCCGCGCTCCCGCAGGGGCGGCAGGCGAATCTCGGCCACATTGACGCGGTAGTACAGATCTTCGCGGAAACGCCCCTCCCGCACGGCGTTTTCCAGCCGGACGTTGGTGGCGGAAATCAGGTTGATGTCCACGGGCACCGACTTCGCGCTGCCAACGCGCATGACTTCGCGCTCTTCCAGAACCCGCAGCAGCTTCGCCTGATTCGGCAGGCTCATGTCGGCGAGCTCATCCAGAAAGAGCGTCCCGCCCGAGGCTTCCTCAATAAGCCCCTTTCTGGCGCCGACCCCGGTCGCGACGCCTTTTTCAATGCCGAACATGGCGCTCTCAAACAGGGTGTCGGGAATGGCGGTGCAGTTGACCGCGACAAAAGGCCCGTCGCGGCGCGGCGAATTGAAATGGATGAGCCGCGCGAACACTTCCTTGCCCGTTCCCGTCGGCCCGAGGATCAGCGTGTTGATGGGGCGCCTTGCGATGGACATGGCCAGGTTAAGCACGACGCGCATGGCCGGGCACTGGCCGACCACGCCCTGCCCGTCCGGATTGTAGACTTCGCGCACCGCCTGCTCCAGATCGATGTTGCGCTCGGCCAGAAGGCGCTTTGCCTCTTCCAGCTGGGCGTTTCTGGCTTTCAGCTCCTCGATGAGGCCGGCGCTCTGAAATTCGCGGCTTTCCACCCGCACCAGCATCATGCCGAACGCCTCGGCCAGCCGCACCAGCCTCGCCGGCCCCGCGTCCGCCCGGGTCAGGGCGTACAGCCTTTCCACATCGGTCTGCCTGCCCCAGGCCAGATCGTCGCACAGCGCTGTCAATACCGCCAGCAGTTCATCGGATTGTCTGTTCCCGTTCACGCGGCATCACCGCCTTTCCAGGCTCTGCACCCAGCGCAGCACTTCCGCCACGGGGCCAATCAGTTCCTTGGGGATATACGAATTTTCCGTGCCTTCGCTGAACAGGCTCCGCGCCAGAGGCACATTCCGCATGATGGGAATGCCCTCCTCCCTGGCCACGTCAATCATGCGCTGGGCAAGGTGCCCCTCGCCTTTGGCCAGAATGACCGGAAGCGGCGTTTTACCCTTCTCATAGTCGAGGGCGACGGCGTAATGGGTCGGGTTGGTCACCAGCACCTTCGCTTTGCGGACATTGCCAAGAGTATTCTGGGACAGAAGTTCCTGGTGCAGCTGCTTCCGCTTGCTCTTGATATGAGGATCGCCTTCGGATTCCTTGTACTCACGCTTGACTTCGTCTTTCGACATCATGTGGTTTTTCGTGTACTGCCACTTCTGGAAAAGGTAATCAAGCCCGGCGATGCCGCAGAACGCCCCCGCCGAAAGCAGCAGCAGATCCTGCACGGTCGAGCCAATCACCGTCCACATCGTCCAGACGCTTCCCTTCTGGATGGTGAACAGCGTGCGGATATGGTCCTCCAGCACGATTTTGACCACCAGGCAAAGTACCCCCACCTTCAGGACGTTCTTGAGAAATTCCACCCCGTTCTTGAGCGAGAACGTTTTCTTGAACCACTTGGCCGGGCTGATGTTCTCCAGCTTCGGAAGGGCCGCCTTGAACGCGAACAATACCCCCACCTGCGCCAGATTGGACAGCAGCGCCAGCCCCATGACCAGCCCCACCACGGGCGCCACCAGCCGGAGCGCCGCCGAGCCCATCACCCCCAGCGCCATGGGCAGGGCCTCTTCATAGGGCCTGGTGATGAGCGTCATGGGGATGGTGGTCATGCTCATCACCGTCTCGAAAATCGACTCGTGCGCGGCCACCAGATAGACCCCCAGCCCCAGCACGGAAACAGCATGGGAGATGTCCTGGCTCTTGCAGACATCTCCCTTCTCCCGCGCTTCACGCAGTCGTTTCGGGGTTGGTTGTTCGGTCTTGTCGTCGCTCATGGGATCAGCATCCGCAGGTATTGCACATCGGCGTCGATGTCATGGAACATATTCAGGGTACCGCTCATAACCATGCCAAAATACAGCAAAAGAAGGAACGCGGCAACGCCGCTCTTAATGGGCATGGCCAGCACGTACACGTTCAGCTGCGACGCGAAGCGGTTGATAAGTCCCAGCGAAACGTCCGTCAGCAGGCACGCCACCACAACTGGACCGGCCAGCAGCATGACGTGCGTCATCATGTAGGCGACCTTCTTTGCAAAGAAGACGGGGATGCGCATGTCGCGGAACACATCCGCCGGCAGGAGCGATGTCACCGGCCAGATTTCATAGCTGGCGTAGATCAGCCCGAGGAAGGCGAGAAAGGCCCCGGTGGAGAAAAACATATATGTGGCGCCCTGAAACAGGAAAGAGCCTATGGGCGAAGTCTGCTCGCCCGCCAGGGGGTCCGTCACCGACGCCTGCCCCGCCCCGCGCTGGTTGTCGATGAAGAAACCAGCGCACTGCACAACCCAGAACACGATGCCCGCGAGATAGGCGAGCAGAAAGCCGATCAGCGCTTCCTTGATGGCCAGCCCGACGAAATTGAGCAGCAGCGCCGTGGAAAACGCGTCATGCGGGGAAAGCTGGGCAAGAATGGTGGGATGCAGAACCAGGTAGCAGGACAATACCACCGTGGCGCGAAGCTGTCCGGTGAGGATGCTTCCGGCCATGAACGGCACAATCTGCACGATCACAAAAAGCCGCGGCATCCCCAGCAGGATGGCCAGCAGGTTGTTGTAGATCTGAAATTCCCTGAACAGCGTGTCAATATCCAAGCGCTCCGCCTCCCTCGCACGGCGTCCGGGCGCGGCCGTCTTTGCACCGCCGCGATGGCGCATCCGCCTGCCGCATGCGCGGGGCAGGCGGTCACATCAGATAAAAACGGGAAAAAATTTCATCGGCATAGCGCAGAATCTCACCGCCAAGCCAGCCGCTCATCAAAAACAGCGTCAGCACCACGGCCACGAGCTTGATGCCAAAGGTCAGCGTCTGCTCCTGCAGCTGGGTGATGGCCTGAATGAGGCTGAGCACAATCCCCACCACCGAGGCCACCACAATGGGCGGCAGGGAAAGAATGAGCACCAGGTACAGCGACTGCCCGGCGTAGGTGATAGCGGCGGACTGCATGCCTTTGCCTCCTTACAGCCGGATGCGGTTGACCGGCTGCACGGAAATTTCCGGAGTGATTTCCTGGTAGGCCACCACAGACAGCTCGTAAAGCTCGCTTTCGATCAGCCTGCGCACATACCGGCGGATATCCATGGACGCCATCAGCACGGGGCGCTGTCCCTGCTGGTTGTAGGGGCCGACAGCCTTGGACACGGCCTGGATGAACTGCTTGGCCACGGCCGGATCGAGCGCGAGGAACGCCCCGGCCGACGTCTGGCGGATGGCCTTGCGGATAGTTTCCTCCACTGTAGGATCCATCAGGATGGCCGGCAGCATGTTCTGGCCCTTGGAATACATGTAGCTGATCTGCCGCTTCAGGGCGCTGCGGACATATTCCGTCAGCATGACGGTGTCTTTTTCCTTGGGGCTCCATTCGATCAAGGCTTCCAGAATGCTGCGCAGATCGCGGATGGACACCTGCTCCTGCACGAGGCGCTGGAAAATCTCGGCGATGCGCTGGACAGGCAGAAGCCGCGTGGCCTCGCGCACAAGATCCGGCGCGCGCTCTTCCATCTTGTCCAGCAGGAAGCGGGTCTCCTGCATCCCGATGAAGGTCGAGGCATGGCGGGAAAGAATCAGCGAGAGATGGTAGGCCAGGATGCGCGCGTGCGTCATGCAGGAAATGCCGGCCTTTTCCAGCGTTTCCATGCGATCCTGCGGAATCCACAGCGAATCAATGCCGGGCAGGAAGCTTTCGCCCTCTTTCACGGTCACACCGAGCATTTCCAGATTGCTCCTGGTGTCCCGCGCGATCACCATTCCCGGTTCCAGCTGCCCGCGCGACATGGGGATTTCATTCAGGTTCAGCAGATAGGACAGCTGGGGCAGCGTGGCGTTGGGCCGGATATTGATGCCGGGGAACGGCACGCCAAGATCAAAATACAGCGCCCGGCGCAGCGTCGCCAGCTCTTCGTTCAGGGAATCGTAATCCAGCTCCCTGCCCATGTCCGGCGAGATGTCCAGAATAATCGGGATGGTCGGCGAAAAATCGTCCTGCGGGCCGGCGCTTCTGGCTTTTTTCGGCTTGACCGAGGGCGCGAGCGACTTGGAAAGCTCTTCCTTGGCGTCCGAGGTCACGGGCATGGCGGCAATGCGCTTCAGCACGTAGCCGAACCCGAAAATCGCCCCCGCCAAGGTGAACAGCTGGGGCTTGGGGAAGCCCGGAACCAGCGCGAAGACAAAAACCAGCCCCCCCGCCATGAGCAGGGCCTGAGGCTGGCTGAAGAACTGCCGCCCCACCTGAGCGCCGACGTTGCCTTCCGCGTCGCCTGAGCGGGTGATCAGAATGCCGGCGGAAATGGACACCAGAAGCGAGGGAATCTGCGAAACAAGCCCGTCGCCGATGGTCAGGATGCCGTAGGTATGCAGGGCGGCTCCGGCGCTCATGCCGTTCTGGGTCATGCCGATGATGGTGCCGCCGACAATGTTGACAACGGCCACGATCATGCCGGCGATGCTGTCGCCCTTGACAAATTTCATGGCGCCGTCCATGGCGCCGTACATCTGGCTTTCCTGCTGGACGCGCTCGCGGCGGCGCTGGGCCTCTTCCATGTCGATGACGCCGGCGCGCATGTCGGCGTCGATGGACATCTGCTTGCCCGGCATGGCGTCCAGGGTGAAGCGGGCCCCGACTTCAGCCACGCGCTCCGCGCCCTTGGCGATGACCAGGAACTGGACGATGGTCAGAATCAGAAAGACCACCGCCCCCACGACAAAGTTGCCGCCCAGCGCGAACTCGCCGAACGTGAAGATGATTTCACCGGCGTCGGCCTGCAGCAGGATGAGACGTGTGGTGGTGATGTTGAGCCCCACGCGGAACAACGTGGTAAACAGCAGCATGGTGGGGAAAACGGAAAAATCCAGCGCCGTCTTGACGTACATGGACATCATGAGCATCAGAAACGACAGGGCCATGTTGACGCCGATGAGCGTGTCCACCAGCGGCGTCGGCAACGGCATGATCATCAGGGCGATGACCACAACCAGCAGAAAAACCAGCGAAATATCATTGTGCCGGGTGATGGCCCCGACGGCTGTGCTGGCTTTGCTGAACAGACTCATGCCCTTTCCCCGTTCCCGGCAACATACATATATTCATCAACGGCGGCCCTGGCTTCCGATTTTCGTCCCGCAATCCAGAGGGCCTGCGCCTTCATCAGCAGCATGGCCGCCCCTCTGGTGGAAAGTCCACCGCCCATGGCCTTTTCAAGCTCGGCAAGCGCCTTCTCGCCGTCGCCCCGGCGGATGGCCACAGCCGCCAGCGCGGCGTGCGCCTTCCTGTCCGGCGCGTCCTCCCGCTCCGTGGCGGCAAGCGCCGCGTACACCCGCCCCGCCCGCTCATCAAGGCCCATGCGGAACAGCATAAATCCCAGCACATGCAGAACGCGACGCTGATCGGTTGACAGGGGTTCGGGCATCTCAGCCTCCGATCATCAGTCCGGAGTAAGCGCCGAACAGATCCCGGTTTTCCAGCAGCGGGCGGACTTCTTTGGCAAGAAATTCAACAACCGCGGGGTCAGTGCTTTGTTCAAGCCGGGCCGCGCAGTCCTCAAGCGCCCTGAAAAAAGGCCCTGGCTGAAGCACAGAGCCATCTCCCACCTCGGGGCACAGCGCGCCCTCGATGAGCGTCTGCGAATTGGACGGCCCGTACAGCTCGTCGAGGCCCGCGCCCTTCATGATCGTGGCCGCGAGCTGCCGCGCCTCGGGCAGCGAAGAACTCCATATTTCATCCAGAATTTGCTGGATGCCTGTTGATGAATCAAGCAGTCTGACTTCTGGCATCGTTCCTGTCTCCAGCTATGTCTATCGCCCAAAACGGCGCAATACGCAAGTGCCGCTCAGGGTCAGCGGCGGCCGGACGCCTTGTCCAGCGCTTCGGCAAGAAAACGCACGGCGTTTTCGATGGACGAGGCGGAAACCTCCCTTGCCGGCAGGCGGGTCAGAACGGTCACCGTATCCCGGAAAACGCCGCCCTGCAGCGGCAGGGGATGCCCGTTGCGCCAGTCGCAGTATTCCAGCACGCGCCGCGCGGCCCGCGCCGCCTCGGCGGAAGGCACAGGCAGCCCCACGTATACCAGAAGCTCGTGCGCGTCGTCCGGCGCCTCAAGATACAGCCGCCCCAGCCCGTCCACATCCAGCGCGGCCACGCCGGACGCATTCAGGGCAAACGCCGGCATTCCCATGCGCTGGCCGAACTCGCTCAGTTCGCGGTCAAACATGACTCCTACTCCTGCTGCGCCAGATAGGCGTCTTCACGTTCAATGGCATGGTCCACGGCTTCCTGCACGGCGTCAAGCACCTTCATCCTGCCCGCGGCGTCATCAAACAGGCGAACCGGAAATTCGCGCGTCATATGCAGCATCTCCTGCAGGAAGAGGACTTCGTGCTCAATATCCGGGGCCTTGGCCTTGGCCGCGATGCGGTCGATCTGCATGGCGCCGACAAAGCGCTCGTCGCGCAAGGCGACAATGTCTCCCAAAAGCTCCATGGCGTTCAGCCCGGAATCCTTCACGTTATGCACGCTGTCCCAGCGCCCGACCAGCCTGTCGCACTGGATGTAGGCGTTCTGCAGCAGGCGCACCTGCGAAAGATTGGCGTGGACATCCTCAAGATGGGTCATCTCCATGCTGGGCGCGTCCGAGGCGAGATCCGCCCCCAGCGCGCTGAACAGAAAGTCCATGGCCCGGTCAAAGCTGATATCGCCGTACTTTTCATGAATATGCCTGAAGACATCGTTCACCGTGCCGAAATCGCAGACGGTCTGGCGGTACAGATCGCGCAGCTCGCCGGCCGTGCCGACATCCTCAAATCCGGCCGCCTCAAGCGCGCCGCAGATGCCGGTCTTGATGGCGGGGCCGTCGGACTCCTCCATGTCGGCCAGGGCCGCGCGCAGCTCGTCCAGAAGCTTTGGATCGGCCTTCTCGGCCTCAAGATCCTCAAGCGCCGAAGCCAGCGCCACCCATGCGTCCGACGGATCCGGGAAAAGCCGCTTCGCTTCGGACGCGGCGGCCTGGCGCGAGCCTCTGGCCTTGAAGGCCTGCTTGAGCTCGTTCATCTTGTCGCGCTTGCCGGCCTTGTGCATCAGCTCTTCGTACAGGCGCACGCGGTCATTTATGCCCTTCTGGACCTTATCCCGCTCCTTGCGCTCTTCCAGTTCAAACTCGTCCGTATTGTCAGCCGAAAACCCCAGCTCCTCCGCCGCGTCGGCCAGAAGGGACATGGGATCGTCCACGCGCGCGGCAGCCTGTCCCATCAGGGAGCCAGCCACGGCGGCGCTGCTCTGTTCGGCGGCCGCGGTCCCCTGGAACTGCTGCTGGGCATTGATGGCGAAATCAATGGACATGACGTTCTCCTTTCGGGCGGCCTTTTTCCGGCTGCCCCACCTCAGACACAAGCAAAAATTATGCCATATCAAGTACAGTTGTAAAAAACGGCATTTCGAAATTGCGTCCTCACCGAGAATCTGTTACGGATTATGCGGTAAACCGCTTCGGATGGCAATAACCTTTGCGGGAACTGTCAGCGTTGTTGGCAAAAAATGTCGGACGATGGAGAACGCGGCAGAGCGGTTTTTTTAATAATATATTGCCTTTTTTGTTTATTTTTATATTGGCACACCTTATGCATGGCTCATATCAGGAGGTCAGCAATGTCTTACAACGAACAACAGTTCCAGGATCAGGCAAGGCAGGTGGATACCCTGAAAGACGAACTTTCCCGCCTCAACCTTCGCTTTGAATCCCTGATGAAGGACAACGGCATTAAACCCGAAGACCTTGAGCAGAACCGCGACGGCCTCTCCCCTGCGCTCCAGGAAGAGCTCCGCCGCGCCGAGGAAGAAGCCAAAAGAGCGGGCGCCGCCCGTGCGGCCCAGGCCGCCCCGGCCCAGCCTTCCGCCGGCAGCCTGCCCGGCAGCAGACGCCGTTCCGCCATCCGGCTGTAACCAACGTTACCCATACACCTTTAATCTATACTGAGGATATTCCCATGACAGACGCCGTTTCCGGGTCCAAAAATATTCTGGCCACCCTCGACAGCATGATCACGGATGTGAAGAGCAACAGCGTTCAGTTCCAGTTCGCCATGCTCCAGCTTGAGCAGTCGGCCCAATGCAAGAAGCAGGCCGAAGACTACATGAAGCAGATCGAGGACATCCAGACCGAGCAGAAGCTGGTGGCGGAGATGATCTCCCGGGCCCGCGAGCTCCAGAACACAGCGAAGAACGAGGACGAATGCACGACCATGCCCGCCGACATGGTGAAGTTCTTCAAGGACCGCGGCCTGTCGTATGACACCGCCGGCAACGACACCAAGCACAACGCCGACGAATGGGACTACAACCTGAAATCCCTGACCAACTATCAGGAACAAATCGGCAACAAGACCCAGACGCTCATGGTTTACCTCCAGGATTTCATCGGCCAGTACAACTCCTATCTTGAGGGCGCCAAGTCCTCCATCGACAAGGGTATCTCCACGCTCAGCACGGTCAACGCGGCTGTGCGCTAACCAGACTTCGCCCATCCACAGGAGGCTGTTATGACAACTGAAGTTTCCGGCTCCAAAAACATCCTGTCCACGCTCGACACCATGATCACGGATGTGAAGAGCAACAGCGTCCAGTTCCAGTTCGCCATGCTCCAGCTCGAACAGTCGGCCCAGTGCAAGAAGCAGGCCGAAGACTATATGAAGCAGATCGAGGACATCCAGAACGAACAGAAGCTGGTGGCGGACATGATCGCCCAGGCCCGCAAGCTCCAGAACGACGCAAAAACCGGCAACGGCGACTGCTCGTGGGATTCCGAGGCTTCGGTCATGCCGGACGAAATGGTGAAGTTCTTCAAGGATCGCGGCCTTTCCTTTGACACGACAGGCAAAGACAATGTGCACAACGAGGACGAATGGGACTACAACCTGAAGTCCCTGACCAACTATCAGGAACAAATCGGCAACAAGACCCAGACGCTCATGGTGTACCTCCAGGATTTCATCGGCCAGTACAATTCCTACCTCGAGGGCGCCAAGTCCTCCATCGACAAGGGCGTCTCCACGCTCAGCACGGTCAACGCAGCCGTGCGCTAGCCTGCCCTGCTGACAGGCAGACCGCGCCGCCGAATAGCGCCGGCCGCCCGTTTTTCCACACCGCATACCCGTCACGAGGATGTTATGAACGAAGAAAAAATGGCTGACTTCAACCTGAGCGAAAGCGACTTTGCCACCATGCTTGGCGCCGCCATGAAAGGCGCCACTGTCAGCGATATCGCCAACATGAACACGGAAACCATCGAAGGGCTGTATACGCTGGCCTACAACCTGTATACCTCCGGAAACTACGCTGACGCGGAAACGGTGTTCCGTGCTCTGTGCGTATACAAGCACACGGAATACCGCTTCTGGATGGGGCTCGGCGGCAGCTGCCAGGCCCTCGGGAAATTCAAGGAAGCTATCGACGCCTACTCCATGGCCGGCGTCAGCACCGCCCTGAAAAATCCCGAACCGTTCATGTTCGCCGCGCTTGCGTATCTGAAGATGGGCGACAAGGAAAACGCCATCGCTTCGCTCAAGGGCCTGCTGACCATGGGGGACGATTCCCCTGCGCATGTGGCCTGCCGCGAAAAGGCGGGCGAATTGCTCAAGCTGCTCGAAGCGAAACAGAACTAGGAGCCCCCCATGCCAAACGAGATTTCAGGACTCAATCCGAACCAGTATACAGAACAGCTTACGCAGCTTCTGTCATCGCTGGGCATCGACATCTCCAAGCTCTCTGAGGGCGGCGACCTGCCTCCGGCCTCGTCAGCAACAGAGCCGGACGGCAAAGACCTGTCCCTCCCCGTGCTCTCGGTGCCGGCGGGCGGGCTCTCGCTGGACTCGCTGATCAGCGCCATCGGGGATGCCGTGCGCCGCCAGGCCATCCAGGACGGCGTGGCCAGTCTGGAGCTGAAGGGCGAACAGCAGGCTGAAATCAACCAGAAGCAGCTTGATGAAATTAAAGAACAACTTGAAAAAATGCGCGAAAAGAGCGTCCTCGACGGCTTCCTGAAGGCGTTCCAAATCATCGGCGCCATTGTCGGCGCCATCGCGTCCGTGGCCACCATCGCCGTCGGCGTCATGACGGCCAATCCGCTGCTGATCGCGGCGGGCGTCATCAGCGCGGTGATGGTGGTGGACAGTGTGGTCTCGGTGGCGTCAGACGGCAAATACAGCATCATGGCAGGCATGACCGAGCTGGGCAAGGCCATGGGCATGAGCGATTCCGCCGCCCAATGGTTTGCCATGGGCTTCCAGATCGCTCTGTGCCTGACCACCGTGGGGCTGAGCATCGGCGCCGCGTTTACCGGCGCGTCCGCCGCGGCCAACGCCGCCGTCGACATGACCAAGACCATGGACGTGATGCTCACTGCCCAGAAGATCACCAACCTGGCCAACGCCGGCCTGCAAATCAGCCAGGGCGGCCTGACCATCGGCACCTCCGTCGTTGCCTATCAGGCGACCATGAGCCAGGTAAGCATGAAGGAACTGGAAGCGATTCTGGAACGCATCCGCCAGGCCATCGAACTGGATCGCGATATGGTGGAAGCCGAACTCAAACGCGCCAACGAGCTTATGGAAGCGGTCAAGGAGATCGTGGACGGCAATATCGAAGTCCAGGGCTCAATCATGACCGCGCCTCCGCTGGCCTGAGCGCAGGGCCCTTCCGGCTGCGGAAAACCTCTCGAAAGAGGAGCATACAATGACTGATATTTCATCAATTCCGGGATACGACGCTACGAAATACGCCAGCCTCGTCGAGGCCGCGCGCACGGAATATGTATCGCAGGACACGGTGGACAAACTGATTCTCAGCGCCGTCATCAAAGGAAAGACGTTTGACGAGGCGGTCAACGCCGTTAAGAAGCAGCTGCCGTCACTGCCGCCCCCGCTGGGCAACGACGGCGTCTGGCAGAACGGCCTCGCCGGACTGCCCTCCATGGGCGCGCACGCGCTGGCCCTCATCTCAACGATGTCGGCTGAAGAGCGGCGGGAAGCGCAGGAACAGCGGAATCTTCAGGCCGAAGCCACCATCAGCGAGCTGAAAGAGCAGGCCGAAACCATCCAGAACAAGGCCATCGCACAGCTGTGCATGGGCATTGCCACCGGCCTTGTCAGCATCGCGCAGGGCATCGGCGCCGGCGTCATGACGAGCAAGGGCATCGCCCAAAACCAGAAGATCACCGCCGGCATCACCGAAGAAACACCCCAGGCGCAGATCACCGCCCTGACCACCCAGCGCCAGACCGCGGACCTGCTGCTGAACACAAGGGTCGCCACCCTGAACTCCACCATGAGCGGCGTCAACTCCGCCCTGAACGGCGTGAACGGCTTTGTCACCGGTATCTATGACACCGATCTCAAGGAGAGCGACGCCAGGATCGAGCGCATGCGCGCCCAGGTGGAAGCCCTCAACAGCCTGCAGGATGCGCTCAAGGAAACGGCCCAGAAGTCGATCAGCACCATGGAAGCCATCCAGCAGAATACAAACCAGGCCCGCACGCGCATCCTGACCTGAGGCGCGCCCGGACGAAAGCCAGCCGGCGGCGCGGGGCGGCTTTGCCGCACAGGCGCGGACGCCCCGCCCCGGCAAGGCCGGACTGGCGCGTGTTTCGGGACGCGGCCGGAAAATCCGGGGACTGTTTCGGACCTTCCCGGAAGAAAAGTATTTGACAGCACGACTAGAATCCCCCTAGACTCCCCACAGACACGGAGGAAGGTTCCATGGCGTCTTCGCTGCAACAGGCCGCAAACATCATCACCACAGCCGCGGGCTGGAAAACAGCTGTCCCCAAGGACGGCATTTTTCATTTTTCGCTGGAGGGAAATCTGGAGTTTGATCTGCTTTCCCCGGAAAACCGTACCGGCATCATCAAGGCAGAGGTGACGCCGCTTCCCGCCGCGCCCGACGAGGCGGAGGAGCTGTGCGCACGCCTGGCGAAAACGGCTCTCGGCGCCATGAAAAAACACCGCTCCGTTCTTGCCGTCGCCGACGGGCATGTCGAGCTCTACCGCACGTTCAGCCTGACAGACCCGTCCCTCTGTTCCTCACAGTCCCCCCTGCCCGCCGCCGTCCGCGATTTTCTCAACGATCTCGCCTGGTGGAAGGCGCAGACAAGCGGCTCGCCCCCTTCCGCGGCGATGTCCTTCAGCATGAGCGGCTGGTCATTCGGCTCTCATCTGCGTTAACGGGGCTTGCCATGCCAGGGTCGCGCGTTTCCCGTTTTCTCCTCCTGCTTCTGCTGAGCGGCGTTTTGTGCTGCGCGCAGTGGGCGCCCGCGGCGAAGGCCGCCTCCGTCCCCTTTACCGCCCCGTTCTCCTGCTATGCCGATCAGCAGGATCTGGGAACGGTTCTGGTGAGCTTCGCCCGTGCGCAGGGCTACAGCGCCTCCATCTCGCCCGGCGTCACCGGAAAGCTCAGCGGCCGCTTTGACAATGTGCCGCCGTCACAGTTCCTCGCCGGCATGCAGAGTGCCTTCGACGTGGCCTGGTATACGCTGGGAGGCACGATTTATTTCTATAATACCAAAGAGGTCAGCCGCATCTTCATCTCGCCGCGCAGCATGGCGACTTCCGATATGGATCGCGTCTTGCGGCAGTCGGCGGTGTTCTCGCCGCAGCTTCCCCCGAAAATCGGCCCGGGCGGCAAGATGCTTGTGGTATCCGGCCCGCCGGCGTACCTCGCGCAGGTCACCAGCGCCGTAGCCGCCTACGAGGAAGCCCAGGCGACCCAGCTTGTCATGAAAGTCTTTCCGCTCAAATACGCCTGGGCGGAAGACATGACCGTTTCCAGCATGGACAAAACCGTCACCATCCCCGGCGTGGCAAGCATCCTGCGGGCCATGCTCACGGGCGAGCCGGTGACAGGCTCGAAAATCATGCAGGAAAAAGCCACGGTGGAAAAACTGGGCGGAACCGGCCTCGCCGCGCAGGGCAGGGAAATCCCCGTCGCTCCGGTGCCGATCCCCCCGCCGACGCAGCCCGCCGCTCCCCCGCAGGGCGTCAACGTCATGGCCGACCCGCGCGTCAACGCCGTTCTGGTCAATGACGCCGCCTACCGCATGCCGTATTATGAAAAGGTCATCGCCGACCTGGACAAACCGGTCGAACTGGTGGAAATCCACGCCGCCATTGTGGATATCGACTCCAACTTCAAGCGCGATCTGGGCATCTCGTATCAGGGAGCCTACAATAAAAGCGGCGGCTGGGGCGGCGGCGGCGAACTGGCCAGAGAGCCGTCAACCTTCCCCACAAATCCCACCGCCGGCGCCATTACCGCGGCCGGACTTACCTTGTCCACCATTTACACGCACGGCTCCGACTTTTTCCTGAGCCGCATCCAGGCGCTTGAAACCGACGGCGAAGCCCGCGTGCTGGGACGGCCTTCGGTGCTTACCGTGGACAATGTCCAGGCAACGCTTGAAAACACCACCACCTATTATGTGGAGGTGCAGGGCTATCAGGCCGTTGACTTGTACAAGGTCGAGGCGGGGACGGTTCTGCGCGTAACCCCGCACATCATCCATCACGAAAACGGCAAGACCTCCATCAAGCTCGCCGTCAGCGTGCAGGACGATCAGGACACCTCAAGCGACGTGAAGAGCAATACAGGCGTCCCCCCCATCAAGCAGACAAAAATCAACACGCAGGCCATTGTCAACGCCGGCCAGAGCCTGCTCATCGGCGGCTATTCCTATGAGCAGAAAAGCACGGACGCCAGCGGCATCCCCGTGCTGATGCGCATCCCCGTGCTGGGGCACCTGTTCAAGACGACCGGCAAGACCACCAAGCGCATGGAGCGCCTGATCCTTCTGACGCCGCGCGTCATCCGCCTGGACGATCTGCCGGCCCCGCCAGCCCGCGTCGAAGAGCCCTCGTTCATGCTTTCGCCCACCCAGGCCGACTACACGCCGCAGCCCCGCCCGCAGAATTCCGGCGCGGGCTGCTCCCGCCGCGTGTCCTCCCAGCCGGAGGAAAGGACAGCGCAATGAGCAGAACCGGAGCCATCGCCCTGCGCGTTTTCTCCGGCGAGCATCTCGGCGCTGAAATTCTGCTGCCTGAAGGCGCGCACGTCATCGGTTCCGATGACTCGTGCGACATCATCCTGCGCGACGCGGGCATGGCGCCGCGCCACGCCCAGCTTTCCATTGCGGTTTCCCCTGAAGAGGGGCCCTCTGTCGCCGTCCTGCCTCTGGACGGCGAGGTAACGCTCGGCGGCGCATCGTTGGAGGCAAATGCCGCCCTGCCCGTGCAGACGCCCTTTTTCTTCGGGCCCGTCTGTCTCGCCTGGGCCGTTGGCGCAGACGACAGGAAGAGCGCGTGGAACGCGGTGCGCGACTCGCTGCAGACGCAGGAAAAGCAGACCGCGCAGGCTCCCGCTCCGGATGAGCCGGCTCCCGTTTCCCCCGCCGCGGACAGCGGCGGCGCTGCCAACATTGTTGCGGCTGATGCCAGCGATCTTGCCCTGCCCCGACCCCAAACGCCCAGGAGCGGCGGACAAAAGCTCCGCTGGGGGGTGCTCTGTCTTGCCGTTCTGGCGCTGAGCGCCCTCACCATCACTTTCCAGACCAGGCCCCCGTCCCTTGAAAAACAGGCCGCTGAAACGCGGAAAGTCCTTGACGGCACACCGTTCAGCCACCTTTCCGTCACCGCGGACGATACGGCGGTGCGGATCTCCGGCACCCTGTCCGACGATCAGGAACGGGGAAAACTTGTGCGTCTGGCACAGCGCTTGCAATATCCTGTGTACCTCGACATCCATGTCACAGGCGATCTGGCGAAAGCTGTCAGGACGTCCTTCAACAGCCGGGACCTGTACCCCGATGTCAGGGAAGCGCAAAGTGAAAAGGGAGAAGAGGCTTTGACCGTCGCGGGCTACATCAGGGACGGTCTGGTGGAGGACTGGGCCATCAATCGCGCTGTCGAGGATGTTCCGGCCCTTGCGGGAAAAGGACGCCCCGGAAATAAGGAGCCTGTCCCCCTCATCCGCAACATCAGATACGCCAGCGATGTGGACGCCGTTCTCGCTCCGGCGCTGCTCAAGGCGGGGCTCGAAGCCGCCAGGATCAGCTATCTGCCGGGGAAAATCCTCCTCGCCGGCAAGTTTACGGTGGAGCAGAGACAGCGGCTTGACGCGGCGCTCGCAGATACGCAGGCGAAGCTGGGGGTTCCGGTTGTGTTTGAAGTGCGCGGCGATATCCCGAACGATGTCCAGGCGCAGCTTCCGGCACAGCAAAACACCGGCCGGGACGACGGAACCGCAGTCAGACGGGGCGGATCTGCCCCGCAGGCGCAGGCGGCGCAGGATATGGTCCGGCTTGACGTTGTCGGCGTCACGCTCCGCCCGATGCCCTTTGTCAGCCTGTCGTCCGGAGAAAAGGTGTTTATCGGCGGCAAGCTGCCCGGCGATTTCATTCTTGAAAGCATCAGCGTCAAGGAACTGACGCTCCGCAAAAACGGCGAATCCATTCTCTATCCTTTGCGAGGTTCTCAATGAATACCTTCATCCCGGTTCAGAACATGTTGAATGGCACTCCCTTCGGCGGGAGCGGGGAAGCTCCCGCCAATGAATTCATCCCGGTTCTGGATATGCTGGATGGCGCGTTTTTCAGCGCGCGGCGAGGCGTGACGGAGGAAATGTTCGAGCTTGAGCAGTCCGTCAGCGCGCTCATGAACAAGGGGCTGACCCCGGATGAAATAGCGCCCGCCAGAAAGGTCCTGGCCGCCGTACAGGCTGCGCGCACAATTTTGAACACTCTTTTTGCCTGATGAACGCGGTTTGACCGCAAGGAGTTCTCTTATGACCGGAATTTCCGCAACCCCCGGATTCAATGTCGAGCAGATGTTCAACAAAAGCATGGACAACGTCACCAAGAAAGGGGAAGAGCTGTCCAAACAAATGGAAACCATCATGAACGGCGACGAAGTCAGCCCCGAACAGATGCTTGCCATGCAGTTCAGGATCGGCCAGTACAACGCCATGATGGAAGCGCTCTCCACTGTGACCAAAAGCATGACTGACACGATGAAAAACCTGGCCCAGCGCTCCAGCTGACCGGTTTTCCCATCCCCCGCGCCCATGCTTTCCCCCTGACGGTCCCAGGCCGGCCCGCCCGGCCCGGAAAACCGCCGCCCGCATGGCCGCACGCCCAGAAAGACTGAATGTTTTGCCACGGAGATACCGCCATGCTGTCTGATGAACAACTCCACCGCCTGCTTGACATCGCCAATGCCGGCTGCATGAAAGGCCATATTCTGGAAGCCCGCGCCATTTACGAAGGCGTGCTGGCCGACCGCCCGGGACATGTGCCCGCCCTGCTCGGCCAGGCGGTAAGCCACATGGTCGTTGACGAATTTGATGCAGCGGAAGCCCAGTTCAAGGCCGTCCTCGACGCCCATCCCGACGACCGCGACGCCAAGGCGCTTCTGGGGATGTGCTACACCCTCGCCGGCAAAAAGGGCGAGGCCGGAGACCTGCTTTCCGCACTGCAGGACGGGCAGGACACCTCCGCCCGCCTTGCCGCCGACCTGCTTGAAGCCGCGCGCTGAAACGCGGCTTCGGGGCGTAAGCCATGGACGTTGCGGCGCTTTCTTCCTCAGCCGGCAGGCTGCTTGAAGCGCTTGAGCATCTCGGCACCTCGCAGGGCGCCGATCTGCGCAGTCTTGGCCCGGGCGGAACGCCTTCGGCAGACCTTGTCAGGGCATTTGAAGACGCCCTGAACGGCTTTGGCGGCGAAGCTCCCGGCGCGGGCGGCCAGCCCGCCTCCGGACAGCAGTCGGAAGTGTCTGCCCAGGACAACGTCAATCCTGATTTTACACTGGAAAAAATGCCCGATGGGACGTTGCGGGTTCCGGCGGCAAATGATACAGTGCCGTCGGAAACAGTGCAGAACAGGGCAGCCGAAATGGAGGAAGCGCGCGCAGACACGCGCGGCGCGTCGGCCCCACAACAAGCTGACTTTCAGGAACTCGCAGAACTTCTTGAAAAAATAACCAGTGGGCAGATGAATCCCACCGAGCTTTACCGACTGCAGTATCTGGTCGGCATGCTGAAAGTCCATGCGGGCGCCGGCACGCGGCTTTCGGAACAGACGTCGCAGAATCTGGAATCGGTGCTCAAGCAGCAGGGGTAAAGCCGCAGGGGGCGTTGGGTGGTTCAAACGCAACAGACTTTTTCCACCTCTGAAAAACAGCCAGCGGGCAGACGGGCATGCCGTCTCTGCCTGCGCCTGCTTTTTCTTCCCGTTCTCTGCCTCGCTTTGATCGGCTGCAAGGTGGACGTCTATCAGGGGCTTTCCGAATCGCAGGCCAACATCATGCTGGCCACGCTGCTCAAACACGGAATCCAGGCGGAGAAAAAGGCGGCGGGCAAAAACGGCTTTTCGCTCATTGTCGATGATTCCGTGCTGATCCAGTCGCTGGAGATCCTGCGCGAAAACAACCTGCCCCGCGAAGATTTTGAAAACCTCGGCAAAGTTTTCTCCGGACAGAGCATGATCGCCTCCAGCTCCGAGGAGCAGGCGCGCCTGTCCTATGCCCTTGCGCAGGAGCTTTCGGATACGTTTTCCCGCATCGACGGCGTGCTGACTTCACGCGTGCATGTCGTGCTCGCTTCCACCGACCAGACAACCGGCGCGCGTACGCCGCCTTCCGCCGCGGTTTTTCTCAGGCACACGCCGGAATCGCAGGTCGTCAACCTGGTGCCCAAAATCCGCGAGGTCACGGCGAAAGCCGTGCCCGGCCTGCACTATGATGCCGTTTCCGTCATGCTTGTGCCGGTCAGGGAAACCGTGGGCGTCCCCATGCAGCCGCAGTCCGGCTTCCTGGACTTTTTGAGCGCTGAGGGCGGCCCCCCCTACCTGCTGATTGGCGCGAGCGTCCTTTTGCTGCTGGCGTTTGCCGGCCTGCTTGCCCTTGCCGTGCTCACTGTTCTGGGACACCGGAAAAACAGCGGCGCCGACAGCGGCAAAGAGGCGTAGCCACGCCGCGGGAGGGATATGCTGCAAGGCTTCTTCTCCGAAACCATCAGGCGCAGGCCTGCCCTGCTCCAGGCTGTCCTCGCGTTCAACGGCCTGCTGGACACCGGCTCCCCGCCGGAAGCGATGCACGTTCCCGGCGTGGACGCGAACGCCCTCTGGGCCAGTTTCGCCGCGCGCCGTCTGCTAAAAACCGGACAGAAAACAGGCTTCTGGGATTTTTCCGATGAGACGCGGCGGCTTGCCCTGCTTCCCTTTTCCGTGCTGGACACGCTGGGGACGACATTCGGCGTCGCCGTCCACGCGAAAGAGCTGGCCCTGACCATTGACGGCGGCAGGAGTGCGGCGCTGCGCCGCGAACTGGGGCCGGATCTGTACGCCTATGCGCTGGAACGGGGCCAGTATCAGCTTGGCGCGTGCGCCAGCGTGTTCCACGGGCGCGACGCCGCCCTTGACCTGCCCCTGCGCAGCCGCCTCCATGGCTGGCAGGCGCTGAAAATCCTGAGCGCCGTCTGGCCCGCCGAGCTGCGCGCCAGTATCGCTTTCCCCGTTTTCAAGGGGCAGGCCTCCCCGCCTCCGAAACTCACGGACAGGGGAAAAACCGCGCTGTGGTTCGGGATGAAAAAAATCCTGCTCAAGGAGGTCGCACCGGAATGGGCGCCCTGTTTCAACTGACCAAGGACACCGCCCTGCCGCTGCCAGGGGCGCGCGTGCTTAAACATGGCGACGCCGCCGCCCTGCTCGAGGCCGGAAACATCCTTGACACGGCGAAAAAACGCGCGGCACAGATCATCGCCGACGCCGAAGCCGCCTACGAAGCCCGCAAGGAAGAGGGCTACCGCGACGGGCAGGAGGAAGGCCGCCTCGAACATGCCGAAAAAATGATGGAGACGGTCATTTCTTCCGTTGAATTTATTGAAAACATTGAAAAAACCGTCGTCGATGTCGTCAATCAGGCCATCCGCAAGGTGATTGGCGACCTTGACGATGACGAACGCATTGTCCGCATCGTCCGCAACGCGCTCTCCTCCGTGCGCAACCAGCAGCAGGTCACCATCCGCGTCGCCCCCGCCGACGAAAAGGCCGTCAGCGACGCGCTGGCCTCGTTTCTCAAAACCATACCCGGCTCGCCCAGTTTCATGAACCTTGTGGCGGACGGGCGGCTCGCGCGGGGGGCCTGCCTGCTTGAAAGCGAACTCGGCGTCGTGGACGCCAGCCTCGAAACCCAGCTGACGGCGCTTAAAAACGCTTTTCAGGCGAAAATCGAGTCGTGACAGGGGATTTTCCATGGCTTTTGAATACATCGGCTCGCTCCTTGAAGAAGCGGTCCAGACCACAACCCCCATTGAAGTTCGCGGCCGCGTCGAGCAGGTTGTGGGAACGATCATCCGGGCTGTTGTGCCCGGCGTCAAGGTGGGCGAACTGTGTATCCTGCGCAACCAGTGGGAAGACTGGAGCCTCAAGGCCGAAGTGGTCGGCTTTATCAAGAATGTGGCGCTCCTTTCGCCGCTGGGCAGCCCGCAGGGCGTTTCGCCGGCCACCGAAGTGATCCCCACAGGCGAAATTCTGTCCATCCCCGTCGGCGAGGAACTGCTGGGGCGGGTGGTGGACGGGCTGGGCCAGCCCATTGACGGCGGCCCCCCGCTCAAGACGCGGGTGCATTATCCGGTTTTTGCCGAGGCCCCCAATCCCATGACCCGCAAAATCATCAGCCGGCCCATGCCGCTTGGCCTGCGCGTGCTTGACGGCGTTCTGACCTGCGGCGAAGGCCAGCGCATGGGGATTTTCGCCGCGGCCGGCGGCGGCAAATCCACCCTGCTTTCCACCATCATCAAAGGCTGCGCCGCCGAGGTCTGCGTGCTGGCGCTCATCGGCGAACGCGGCCGTGAAGTGCGCGAATTCATTGAGCACGACCTCGGCCCCGAAGGCAGAAAAAAAGCCGTCCTCGTCGTATCCACTTCGGACCGTTCGTCCATGGAACGGCTGAAGGCGGCCTATACCTCCACGGCCATTGCCGAATATTTCCGGGATCAGGGAAAAAGCGTGCTGCTGATGATGGACTCGGTGACCCGCTTCGGCCGCGCCCAGCGCGAAATCGGCCTTGCCGCCGGCGAGCCGCCCACCAGACGCGGCTTTCCGCCGTCCGTGTTTTCCGAACTGCCCAAGCTGATGGAACGCGCGGGCAACTCGGACAAGGGCTCGATCACGGCGCTGTATACGGTGCTGGTGGAAGGCGACGACATGACCGAACCCATCGCCGACGAAACGCGCTCCATTCTGGACGGGCATATCATCCTCTCGCGCAAACTGGCCGCCGCGAACCATTATCCGGCCATTGACGTGCAGGCCAGCGTCAGCCGCGTCATGAACGCCATCGTCAGCAAGGAGCACAAAAATGCCGCCCAGAAACTGCGCAAGGTCCTGGCGAAATACGCGGAAGTCGAACTCCTGGTCCAGATTGGCGAATACAAGAAGGGGTCGGACAAGGACGCCGATGAAGCCCTGAGCCGCATTGGCGCCATCAACGCTTTCCTGAAACAGGGGCTGGATGAGAAAAGCTCGTTTGACGAGACCGTCTCAGCCCTGCAAAAGGTGGTGGCGTGAGCGCGGCCGCGGAATATCCGCTGGGGCCGCTGCTTGTGGTGCGGCATTTCCGCGAGGAGGCCACCCAGAGAGCCGTGCGCGCCGCTGAAATGGCCCTGAAAGACGCCGAGGCGAAGGTGCGCGAAAGAGAAGAGGCCCTTGCCCGCTACCGCGCGTGGCGGCCGGAAGAGGAAGAGCGCCGGTATCAGGCGATTCTGGGCAAGGCGATGACGCTGGGCCAGATTGACGAATTCAAGGCGGGGCTTACCGCCCTGCGAAACGAAGAGCTCCGGCACGAGCAGAACGTCGCCGAAGCCCAGAACGAACAGAAAAAAAAGACGGACGAGCTTGCCCAGGCCCGCGGGGCCGCGGCGAAGGCACAGCGGGAAACCGCCAAGATCGCGGCCCACAAAGATATCTGGATGGCGGAATACAAGAAGGAAGCCGAGCGTCAGGAAGAAAAGGAACTGGAAGATTTCAAGCCGGTTTCCTTCCGCGGCGCGGAAGGCGACGACGCCTGAACAGACGCGGATTTTTTCCGGAAGACGCGCGGCGCGCAAAGCCGGCGCGGCGTCCGGGATCCCGCGATAAAGGTGAGGATAATCATGCCTGATTTCATGCAGATTGACAGCGACAGACTGAGATCCGTATCAGCGCCCGGAGCGGAAAAGCCCGGCCAATCCGCGCAGGCCCCCGCGGACCAGCGGGACGTCGATACGTTCAACCGGGCCATGGAAGACGGACAGCATCCGGAAAAGGCTCCCGGCCGGCAGGAAGGGAGCGATCGCTTTCTGCGGCAGGAAGGCAGTGAGCGCTTTCAGCAGCAGGAAGGAAGCGACCGTTTTCTGCGGCGGGAAGGCAGTGAGCGGTTCCAGCGGCAGGAAGGCGAGCGCGGTTCCGGCCAGAATGACGGACAGCCCGGCACGGGCTTCAGCGGCAACCCTCTCGAGGCCTTTTTCGCCAGCAGGATGGAAGCGCCGGCCCCTGTCAGCGCGACGCCTCCGCCGGCTTCCCCGGACATGGAGCTGGCGGGAAAGCTGGTCGAGCGTATCCTTGTCGCCACGCCCTCGGAAGGCGGCGCCGAAGTGCGCATCTCGCTTGGCGACGGCGCGCTCAGGGGCACGGAAATCCAGCTTGTCCGCGGCACGGACGGGCTTTTGACGGTCAACCTTCAGGCCGACAACGCCTCCGCGTTTCAGACGCTTGTCGCCGCCCGCGACGAATTGCAGTTCCGGCTTGAGCAGCAGGGTGAAAAGGATGTCCGCGTTTCTGTCGATACGCAGGCCGATCAGCAGGGCAACGATGCCAACCGGCGTTCGCGCGGGTACGATCAGTATATGTCAGAGGACAGGGACAGGGCATGAACACGTCCTCCTATCCGATCTTTGCGCCGGCCGCCGTCTCGCCGCTTTCCGCGCAGATCCAAAACGCGCTGTGCACCCGCAGGTCTCCCTGGCGCGTGCCGGCAGGCAGCGCGGAAGCAGAGGTGCGCCCGGCGCCCTTTGCCGCGCCGTTCACGCCTGTCTGCGGTGTGGTTCTGGACTGCGGCGGGGGCCTGTGGCGCGTGGAGATGGGCGGCATGGACGCCATCCGCCGCCACCCTGCCCTGGCCGGCCTCGCGCCCGACGCTGTCCTGCCGGAGCCTGTGGCCATGGCCGCGCTGGCGGCTGTGGCGGAACCGGCGCTTTCCATGCTGGGAACGTTTCTGGGAGGGCCCGCCGCCATCCGCACGGCCGGCGTCCTTCCCGCCGCCTCTCCGGATAAAGGGCCGTTTGCCGGCCTTCCCCAGCCGGTCTGCGCGTTCACCCTGGAAGTTGTCCTGCCGGAAGAGGGCGTCCTGCCTGCCGAAACCATCCCCATCCGCGTCGGCCTGCCGGACGCGAAAACCGCGAACGCCCTTGCCGACCGGCTGTTCGCCCTGCCCCGCCACGGCAGGGACGCCGCCGCGGAAGCCGTCTTTGCCGACGTCCTTTTCCCCGTGGGGATCGTCGCAGGCGAGATGCGGCTTGGCGCGGCCGACCTTGCCGCGCTGGAAACGGGCGACATTCTCTTCCCCGAATCCTATTCCGCAGCGGACGGCCGGGTTTCCCTCCGCCTGTTCGCGGGACGCGGAGCCGTATGGACCGCCTTGTGCGAGGTCAAGGACGGCATGGCCGCGATCATTGAAAACCCAACCGTCTCTCAGGAGCACCCCATGAGCGAACAGGAAAACCATACACGGGACGACATCGAAGTGACCCTTTCCTTTGAGCTTGAGCGCCGGCTGATGACGCTTGGCGATCTCTGCGCGCTGGCGCCGGGCTACACCTTCGCCCTGGCCGCCGATAAAAGCGCCCCCGTCAGCCTCTGCGCCAACGGAAAGGTTATCGGCAAAGGCCGCCTCGTGGATATGAACGGCAACCTCGGCGTGCAGATCACCGAAATCAGATAACGACGGACACCTTCGCATGACCGGCATTAACCCGCTTTACCTTGTCCTTGGCCTGGCCATCCTCGGCCTGGCGCCGTTTTTCCTGATGATGGTCACGTCGTATGTCAAGATCATCGTGGTCATTTCGCTCGTGCGCAACGCCCTCGGCGTCCAGCAGATCCCTCCCACCATGGTCGTCAACGGACTGGCCATGATTTTAAGCATCTTCATCATGGCGCCCATCATCATGGACACCATGGACATCATCAACAAAAGCGAGATATCCTCCAACCCCCAGCCGGCGGAGCTCATCACGCTCATCGACCGGGCCTCGCCGCCCCTGCGCCGCTTTCTGGAAGCCAACTCGTCAAGCACCGTCACGCGCATGTTCGTGAATACGGCCAAGCGCATCTGGCCCGCCGAACGCCAGAAGCTCGCCACAAAGGACAACATGCTGATCCTCGTCCCCTCGTTCACCATCACCGAACTTACCCACGCCTTTCAGATCGGCTTTCTGCTGTATCTCGCCTTCATCACCATCGACCTCATCATTTCCAACATTCTGCTCGCCATGGGCATGATGATGGTTTCGCCCACCACCATATCCCTGCCGTTCAAGCTGCTGCTGTTCATCACGCTGGACGGCTGGCTGAAAATCAGCCAGGGACTTCTGCTCAGCTATAAGTAGCGCGCCGCGCGCAAAGGAGATCTATGGACATCACCACCAGCGAAACCGACGGCGTGTGCGTCATCAATGTGGCTGGGCGCATGGACGCCACCACTGTTACCGCCTTCAACGAGGAATGCCGCCGCGTGCTCGACAGCGGCAGCAAACGCATCGTCATTGACCTCGGCAGCCTGGAATATATCAGCTCGGCCGGACTGCGCGGCGTTCTGATGATGGGCAAGGCCTGCAAAACCGCCGGCGCCACCCTGGCCTTCTGTTCCATGCAGGCCATGGTGTCCGACATGTTCAAGCTTTCCGGTTTCAACTCCATCCTGAACCTTTACGCGAGCCGCGACGAAGCGCTTGCCGGGCTCCGCTGAAGGAGGAAACCATGGCGACGCTCCGTGTCCCCGCCACGCTGGAACAACTGGACAGCATCAACACTTTCATCACCCAAAGCACGCCTCCGGAATTTACTCCGCTCGTCAACAATATCCAGCTTGTGGCCGAAGAGATTCTGGTGAATGTCTTCAGCTACGCCTACCCCGACAAGGAAATGGGCAAGGCGGAAATCACCTGCCGCCCCGTATATTTTGACGGGGAGCCGTTCCTCTGCCTGTCGGTGCGCGACTGGGGGCCGCCCTTCAACCCCTTTGCCGAGGTGCCGGTCCCGGATCTGACCCTTGACGCCGAATCGCGCCCCATCGGCGGGCTTGGCATCTATCTGATCAAATCCGTCACCGCCCATCAGGCCTATTCGCGGCATGACGATTCCAACCTGCTCGACATGTATTTCGCCCTGCCGGACTGAGAGAGGTCGCATGCGCCTGCCCGTGCTGTTTTTATGGGGCCTTTTGCTGTGGGGAAGCGCGGCCGCCTGGGCGCAGGGCGGCGTCATCCTGCACGAGGAGTTCAGCGTCTCAAACCGCGACGTGACGCTCCCCTTCAAGCGCCCCGCAGAAAACCTGCTGGATTCCATGGACGTGTACGCGCTCTCGCCCCATGCCGTGAAACTCCGCCTGCCCCGCATGGTCACGCCGGAACTGGCCGCCCGCATCAGAGGCGGCAGAAGCGACGTCCCGCCAAAGGAAGAATGGCAGCGCATCATCGCGAAGGCGGCGCGGACACACGGACTTGAACCGGCCCTTATCGCGGCCGTCATCCGCGCCGAATCGGATTTTGATCCCAACGCCGTTTCGGACAAAGGCGCGCAGGGAGCCATGCAGCTCATGCCGGGCACACAGGCGGAACTGGGCGTCATCGACCCCTACGACCCCGAAGCCAACGTGCTTGCGGGATGCGCCTACCTGAAGGCGCAGCTGGACCGCTTCAAAGACCTGCCTCTGGCGCTGGCCGCCTACAACGCCGGGCCGGGCAGCGTCGTTAAATACGGCGGCATTCCGCCCTACAGGGAAACGCAGGCGTATGTGCGGCGCATCCTGCAGGATCTTGGAGAAAGCCGCTGACATCCGCGAAAACCGCTTTTCGCATGCGATACCCGCGGATTAACGTTTTGAGTACGGAGTTTATCCCATGTCGGATCCACAGCGTTCCAACAATCCCGCCAGCAACCTGCCGAGATGGTCTGTCGTCCTTCTGCTGGCCTGCATCCTGACGCTCTTTGCCGCAAGCGCTCTGGCCATCTGGATCGCGTGGGGAATATGGGAAGAAAACCAGGCGCTTCAACGGAAGAACACCTCGCTGCAGATTGCCCTTGAAACGGCCGTCCTGCAAAACGCGCCAGGCTATCCTGCCGTCAATAGCGGCACGGCGGCACAGGCCCGGAAAACGCCGGAAACGGCCGACGCGCCGGGAATGCCGGCCCGGAAAACACCCGCCGCGGCGACAGCGACGCCGCCGGAAAAACTCAACGCGCCAGCGCCGGCCAAAGCGCCGGAAGCTCCAGACAAGGCTCCCGCTCCGGAGGCGGTCAAAAAACCAGACGCGGCTCCAAAACCGGTCAAGGCTCCGGAGGCCGTCAGCAAACCGGAAGCGGCTTCAAAACCAGTCAGTGCGCCGGAAGCGGTCAAAAAACCGGAAGAGAAGTCAGAACCGGTCAAAGCGCCGGAAGCGGCCAGCGCACCCACACTGCCGGCGCAGGCGCCAAAAACGCCCGCCATGGCGGCGGTGACGCCGCCGGCCGCCGAACCGGAAGGACCGGCCTTCACCCCCAACTGGCTTACGCCGTACGCGCTGCGCCTTGCCGAATTCTGTGTGTTCACCTGTGAAGGGGAACAGCCGGTTTTCCGCGTTCCGGCCCGGCCTTCCGCCGGCAGGCAGGGCAGCGAAATCCGGCAGCCGTCCACCCCGCTGCCTTTGAAGCGGCCTGACAGCCGTGAAAACACGGCCGCCTCTGCCAGCCCCGCGCCTGCCAATGACGCAGGCAAACTGAAGCAGGCCGCCCCCGGCAGCGGCGAAACCGGTGGCGTGCAGGAAAACGCACCCGTTACGCCCGCCCCCGCCGACATCCCCGCCGTTCCCGAAGTCCCGCCCGCAGCAACGCCTGTCCCTGAGGGCGCGCCAGCGTCCCCCCCTGCGCCTGACGCCGCGCCGCTGGCATCTCCCGCGAAAGCTCCCGCCGGCAGCGGCGAAACCGGCGGCGTGCAGGAGGACTCGCCCGTTACGCCAGCGCCCGCCGTGGTCCCCGCCGCCCCTGAAACACCCCCCGCGGCAAAACCTGCCACCGACGACGCCGGCAAGCGAAAGACAGCGCATTCTCTCAGAAGGCCCGGCCGGACATGGACGTCCCTTCAGGTGGAGGACTCCGGCATCACCTTCCGCATTTCCGGCAATCCGCTCATGAAAGGGCATCTGGAATTCCTTGTGAATCCGTCCCGCTGCGTCCTGCGTCTTGACGACGCGTGGCGCGTGCGCGGCATCAGGGTGCCCAAAGGCAGGCTGCTCGCGAACATCCGCTCGGCCATCCAGCCCGACGGCAGCACCAGCGTTGTCTTTGACCTGAACAATCCGCCCAGATCATGGCGCCTTATCCAGATCAACCCTACTACCGTCGAACTCCGCCTGCGCTGACAGACACGCCCCCGCAAACAAAAAAACGCGCGTTGCTGCAACGCGCGTTTCCTGGTTTTTGGAGGTTTTTCCCGCTTATTCCGGCAGGGAGAAGTCGTAAAACGCACGGTGGGTCAGGGTATCGTGCATCATGCTGTAGAACTGGGGATAAAACTGCGTGCGGTTGTCGGCGGCCATGAGCATCTCGTTTAAGCGGTTCACGCCAATGTCTATCTTCCCGGTGGCAGGCAGGCTTTCCGGCGGCGGAAGCGTAATCCAGCGCACGCCCTGGGTTCTGCCGCCTCTCTGCCGGTCCGTATTGATCAGAAGGCGCAGGGAGCCGTCCAGCCCCAGGCTGATGTCGTGCGCGATAATGTTGTAGCCGATCCTGTTCGCGATAAACCGCAGCAGCGTATCCTGTCCGCGGGCCGCGGCAAGGGGCTGGCGCGCCTCGAGGAACGCCAGGATGGCCTGCTTCGCCGACCGCGCTTCCGGTGTTTTTTCCCATGCCGGGCTGGCCAGCAGGTCCTGAAGCGGGCCGGCCGCGTCCGTGCGCCCGGACGCCGCGCAGACGGCGAGCTGTTCAAAGGCCACGCTCATGGTCTTGTCGGGGTTGGGAATCTTCGCGCAGGCCGAGGCTGCCGCCGCGGCCAGATCCGCCGCGTGCGCCCCTTCGCGGAAAAGGCGCTCCACGTCTTCCTGTCCCGGTCTGGCGGAGGAAAAGTCGGTAAGGAGCAGGCCAATGCCTTCCTGCCGTTTATCCAGAGCCGCAAGCCCGTCCTGCGCCTTCACTTCACCCGCGTTCTCCCGTCCGATGAAGCCGCAGCGGACTTCGGGGTTCACAAGCTGCATCCGCGCCTGCGCTATGTCGGCCATAAGACGGGAAACGCCTGTCCGCAGATCCGACAGAATCAGCCGCTGGCGTTCGGTGTTCAAAGCGCTCGTGTTCGCCGCTTCGGTGACAAGCGAACTCAGCCGCAGCGCCTGCCCAAGCAGCTCGTCGGCCTGCGGCAGGCCGGACTGCTGCAGCAGGGCGCCTGCGCCGGCAATGACCTGATGCAGCGCGTGCAGCCGCTCCGCATACGCCAGCCGCTGGTTGTGCTGCGACGTGTCAATGGCCACGGGGCGCCGCCCCGGCGCGTCCAGAAGGAAATGGCGCAGCTGGGGAATCAGCTCCCGGAACTGTCCGCCGCCGGATTCGCTCATGTCGGAAAGCCAGAAATTCATCCGGGAGAGCTTGCCCTCGATGACGCGCGTGTCGGCCGGCGGGTTCAGGATGGCGTCAATCAGCTCGTCGCACGCCTCGCCAAACTGGCGGGGGGATACGCCCGGCGGGGGTTCGCTTCCGGCCAGGCGGCGCAGGGCGAGGCACAGCCGGTAGCGGCTGGCGTTTTCCTCCACCTTCGCGAGGCCGTCAATCATCTCGCCGTACATGGCCGACAGCTCGCTGATGCGGGCGCGCGCCTTCGCGACGCCTTCAGCAAAGGCATCGCCCTGCCCGCCTCCCTGCCCCGGGGAAAGAGACGGTCGCAGGTTTTCCATGGAAACGCCCGTCTTGTCGTGCACGGCGGTGCGCAAAACGGCCAGCCCGTTATCCACCTGCTTCGGCGTGATTCTGGCAAAATCCGTCCCTTCGCCCCCCATCGGCTTGTCAGCGGCATGCTTCAGGGCAAAGGCGCAGACTTCGTCGGCGGCGCTGCGGATGGCCTCCTTCATGTGTCTTTCCACTTCGTCGCGGATCTGGGCGAAGCTCTCGGGATCCGCGGTCAGGGAATGCGCGCCCAGCGCCCTGTTGATGACTTCAATGGCGGCGCGCAGGCTGCGTTCCGCCGCGCCGGCGGTTTCGTCAAGCGCCGCCCCGCGCCGGCGCAGGATGTTTTCAAGCGCGTTGCGCGTGGGAATCAGATTCGCGAAGAAACCATTCAGGGCGCTTTCTTCATGCCGGGACACGTAGGGTTCGGCCCTGGGTTCCGGCTGCCCGGCGCTCTCTGTTTCAATCCGGGTTTCGACATTCTTCATCATGTCCAGCCGCCTTTCGGCGTCCACGCCGTCAACCCCGGCTTCACCCTGCCGCTCGGGCATCGCCGCGCGAATCTCGGCCTGAATAAGGCGCAGATCCGCCGCCAGCTCCGCCTGCGTGTCCGGATCAAGCGAGCGGATCAGCGAATCCAGCTCATTGTTGGACTCAAGCGCGAACAACACGGTCAGCTGTTCCGGACTCTCACGCTGCAGGATGCCCAGATTGACGCGCACCCGGGTTTTCAGGATCTCGTCATAGTCGGCCCCGCGCGAGGTCATGGGAAGCGATTCGGGCCGCAGCGCGGCAAGCTCGGCCAGGACCTGGCGGCGCAGCTCCGCGCGGTTTTCCCCGGACAGCCCGGGCGTATGGGCGGCTGAAAGATTATGCAGGCATCCCAGCACATTGCCTGTCTGCGCGCTGAAATTTTCCAGCGCCCGGTAAAATTTGCCCTGCTGACGCCAGCTGTGCGGCGTGATGCTGTCGAGCAGCCTGGAAAACCAGCGGCCAAGCGTCTCCTGCGGTCCGGCAATCCGGTCGGACTGGCGGACTGTGCCCGGCTCCAGACTCTCCACGCTCCGCCCGCCAAGCTGCCCTGTCGAACCCAGAGCCTTGTACTGAAAATCCGTATCCAGCGCCGCGTATTGAATTTTGGCGCCCTGCGCCTCGATAGTCATAGTTATGCCCCCAGCATCGTCTTCCAGGTTTCAAGCGTATCAAGGAAACGTTCCAGCTCGCCGGGCAGCGCGCGCTCGTCCTCTCCCTCAAGCCCGACCCGGCAGAACGCCATGAGCGTATCGCCGTCAAGGCCGAAGGCGGCGCGCCCCGTCTCACGGCCGAGGTACTGCGCCCGCATCATCCGCTTCAAAAGCCCGGAACCGCCCTCGCCTCCGGGAAGCGGACCCAGCCGGCTGTAAAGAAAAATCTCGCGCTCATCGTCCGAGATTTCCAGATCGACAACATACCGGCCGTCAAAACGCAGCCGGCACAAGCCCTGCTCATTGAACGCGAGTTCCATCCCTGCCTGCCTGCCAAGTGCGGCCAGTGCTTCCTGCGGTTTCATGCTGGTCTCCTTTCGTGAATGCGTAGCTGCGCACAGCCGCTATCCGCGTCCTGCCGCAGCATACCTGTGACCGTTGTTGGCGTTCCCGGCAACGCTGTTGCCGTGACCTTCCTCCGCCGCGGGGACTGGTTTTTTCCCGTTTTTGCGGAGCGCCGGCTATGCCCTTTCCGACATAGTCTTCATCTAATAGGAACGCGCGGCACTGTCAATTTCCGCTCGCAGATACCCTTGCAAAAGCCGTGCCGCAGCGTGTTTTCTGAAAAGGCAGGCCGGCATTTCCGGGCCGCTTTCCGGACGGGATTCGCGGTTGCGCGGCCCGCGCTGACAATGTATGCTGAAACCTTTCCGATTCCCCAGAAAACACCCCGGCGCCGCCGGGGCAAAAGCCCTGTTCGCAGGCAGGAGGACAGCATGCGGATCGTGGTCCTGGACGATGTGACACTGAACCCCGGTGACAACGGCTGGGGCGATTTTTCCGGGTTGGGCGAACTGGTCGTCTATGAGCGCACGCCGCCGGAACAGGTGCTGGAACGCGCAGCCGACGCGGATATTCTGGTCATCAACAAGGTCAGGCTTTCCGCCGCGCTCATCAACGCCCTGCCCAGACTGCGCTGCATCTGCGTCGTGGCCACGGGCTATGACGTGGTGGACACGGCCGCGGCCGCCGCGCGCGGCATCCCCGTCTGCAATGTGCGCGCCTACGGCGTGGAATCCGTCGCCCAGCAGGTCATGGCCCTGCTGCTTGAACTGTGCCGCCGCGTGGGAGAACACGACGCCTCCATCCGCCGCGGCGACTGGGGCGCCTGCCCTGATTTCTGCTACTGGCTCAGCCCGCAGGTGGAACTCGCCGGGCTGACCATGGGCATCGCCGGCTATGGTTCCATCGGCCGGCGCGTCGGGGAACTGGCCCACGCCTTCGGCATGAAGGTGATCGCCCACTCACGCTCCCGGTCAGAGCCCCCCGCATACGCGCCCTTCGCCTTTGTCAGCAGAGAAGAGCTGTTCAGAGAGGCCGACGTCATCTCCCTGCACTGCCCGCTTTTTCCCGAAACGCGCGAAATGGTCAACCGCGGCACGCTTGCCCTGATGAAGCCGGGAAGCCTCATCATCAACACGGCGCGCGGCGGTCTTGTCAATGAAAACGACGTGGCGGAGGCCCTGCGTTCGGGCCGGCTCGGCGGATTCGGGGCGGACGTGCTGTCAAAAGAGCCCGCTGCGCCGGACAATCCCCTGCTGCATACGCCAAACACAGTGCTGACGCCGCACATCGCCTGGGCGTCGCTGGCCGCGCGGCGCACCATCACCCGCGTGACCATCGCCAATATCAGGGCATTCCTCGCCGGAAAACCGCAAAACGTGGTCAACGGCGTCGGCGAAAGCTGAGCCCGCCGCTGCGCAAGGCGGGGCGGGCAAATTCCGGCGCGGAACATATCTGGCCGGGCCAGCTGGCGCGCAGGAGGCAAGGCGCGGCGGCGCTCAGATGAACGGCCGGTTTTCGGCAAGGCAGGCGCACAATTCATCCGCAAGGGCGCGCAGGGCCGCGCGGGCCGGCCGGATTCCGGCGCGGGCAAGCATCCGCCTGGCCAGCGTACCGTGCCTGCGGTAGATCGCGTACCACGGTTCAAAGACGGTGCCGCGCATGCCGGGCCTCGACAGCAGCGTCTTCCAGATGTCGCCGAACGTCGCCCCTTCGCCAAGCCCGAAAATGGCGGCGTATTCCGGATCCAGCACTATCGCCCGCTCAGCGTCGTGCACGGCGTCAAAGAACAGCCGGTACAGGCGCGCCACGCTCCATGTCTTCTGGCTTGCGCAGTCAAGCAGCTCCCCTTCGGTGAAGAGGCGCACCACAGACGCGACGGCAAAACACACGGCGAGATCGGCCAGCGGGTATTCCTGGCTGTCCGTCACACGGATTTCAATGGCGCTGCGGTCAAAGCGGGCAATGGCCCCGCGGGCGTTGGCCCATTCGTCGTGCAGGATGCCCCGCGGGTCCAGCGGCGCGGACTGGGCGTAAATCGGGGCAAGCACAAGGCGCCTGTACGCGCCGGCGGTAAAGACGGGCTCGGGGATGAGATCGCCCGTCATCGCCGGTATCGCCATGGAGTTGTAGCGGTAGTGCTGCATCCTCGCGTCCAAAAGGCCGGTAAAGCGCCCGTCCAGATAAGGCGAAGACGCCGCCAGCGCGGGAATAAGCGGCAGCGTCATGCGGATGGCGGCGTGCAGGCGGCCGAATTCCCCGTCGCCGGAAAACGGCAGGTTGAGATGCACGGACTGCAGATTGGTCCACCCGTGCGTGGAACAGCCGAAAATCCGGTCGTATTCCGCGTAGATCTCGTGGTCCTCGCGCGGCCAGAGCATGGGATCGCGGGCGGGATCCATCCACGGGTGCGCCGCCGACGGCATCAGGCAGGCCCCGCTTTTCCGGGCCAGCAGCCTGTTTATATGCGCCACGGAAGCTGTCAGCGGCGCCACGAATCCCGCGAGATCAGGCTCGGGACGGATACATTTGGCCTCCGCCACATGCGCCGCCAGCTCGTGCGACCACTCGACGCGGCCCTGCGGGTTGGCGCGGGAAAAGGTTGCGGCGTCCGGCGTGTTTTCAACAGCGTCAAGCAGAGCGTCAACCACGGAGCGGATTTCCCGCGTTTTCCCGTCAACGGCCATGTATTCGATCTCAACGCCGAAGCCCTCAAACAGCGACAGCCTCCTGCCCATCACATCCCCCGCCTGCTGACGATTCTGTCCCGGAAAACCCGCATGATCGCCGTATACAGCTCCATGCCCAGCACCTCGTCCTCAATGCCTGCGTCGATGCTTGGGTTGTCATTGACTTCAATGAGGTACGGGACGCCGTCGATTTCCTTGATATCGACGCCGTACAGCCCGCTGCCGATGTGCCCGGCCGCATCCGCCGCCATCCTGAGCACGGCCGGCGGCACGTCTTCCAGGCGCAGCGTCTCTGTCATGCCCCATTTGTCGTCGTCGCTGCGCGCCTTCTGGTTGTAAATCTGCCAGTGGTGATCGGCCATGAAATACTTGCAGGCGAAAAGCGGCTCGCGGTTCAGCACGCCGATGCGCCAGTCAAACTCCGATTTCAGGAATTCCTGCGCGATGATAAGCTCCGATTTGTTCAGCATTTCGGCGCAGGCGGCGCTGAAGGCCTCCGGCGTGTCAACCTTGACCACGCCCAGCGAAAACGAGCTGTCCGGCTGCTTGAGGATGCAGGGGAACCCCAGCGTCTGGTAGGCGTGCCGCGCGTTTTCCGCGTGGACAATCACCGTCTTCGGCGTGCGGATATGATGGTGGGCCATGAGTTCGGCCAGATACACCTTGTTGGTGCAGCGCAGAATGGACAGCGGATCATCGATGACGGGCATCCCCTCGATTTCCGCGCGGCGGGCGAAGCGGTAAGTGTGATTGTTGACCTGCGTGGTGTCCCGGATGAACAGCGCGTCATATTCCAGCAGGTGCGAAAAGTCGTCGCGGGTGATTTTCTCGACCTCAATGCCCAGCCTGGCCCCGGCCCTGATGAAATTCTCCAGCGCCTTCCGGTTGGACGGCGGCAGCGGATTTGCCGGATCCACCAGCATCCCCAGCGAAAACGCCGCGGGCTTCGGATGCGCCGCGCGCCCGGGACGGCAGCAGTAATCCCGGATGGCCTCAATCAGAAACGGCCGGTGGTCCTCCGGCACCTCGCTCAGGGGGATGGCGTGGATGCGGCGGAGCTGCCATTTGTCCTGCCGGGTTCTGATGAACTGCGCGCGCAGAAGCGGCACGGAAATCATGTTGAACAGGCGCAGGCACAGCTTTTCGTAACGCTTCGCCATGCTGCGGCCCATGTAGATGTTTAAGGCAAGGGCGTCGCTTTGCAGGGGGGCGAGGGTCTTCTGAATCAGTTCCTCAAGTTCCGCATCGACAAGGTTGGTGTAAAATTCCGGCTGGAGGTCGCGGATGCTTGAGACGCTGGGCGTGGGACGGTGCCCGCGCGCCCTGGCCAGCAGCGAAACATAGTAGCCGGTGCTCTGATACTGGTAGCTGCGGCAGAAATTGAGCACGCGCAGGTTTCTGTAATGCAGGTATTTGGGGTCGCTGATATACTGCCTCGGCGTGACGACTTCAAGCTCCGGCAGCTCCTTTTTCCATTGCGTTCCTGTGGGGACCACGAGGATGATTTTCACGCGGATCGTTTCCTTTTTAAGGACAGGCGTGAGGAACGCGGCGTCTTGGCGGATGACGCCGGCGTCAGCGCGGCGGGCCAATCTGAAGCAGAGTCAGAAAACATGGTGTTTCGCACGGCTTTTCTCTGGACGGAGCGGTTTCGCGCACCGTCTGACAGCCGATACATCAAACCGCAGACTTGCGCAAGGGGGCGGCGGAAGGCCCGCGGATATCAAAGAAAAAAGCCCCCTTCCGGCTGGCTGGAAGGGGCGGCGGCTCAGGCCCAGAGCCAGCAGCGCACTTCGCGTCCTGACGGGCGGGGCCTTGGCGCGGGGCGCATTTCAGGGCTTTCCGGCGTATCCTCCGCCCTGCCCGTCCCGCCAAGAATGCAGACATTGGGGGGCATTTCATGGCAGCGGGGCATCGCCCTGGGGCAGCGCGGGCGGAAGGGGCAGCCCTCCGGCAGCGCCCCCGGCGAGGGGACCGTGCCGGGGATGGTGTGCAGGCGCTCCTGCCGCATTGAGTCCAGCGTGGGCGCCGAGAGCATGAGCCCGCGCGTATAGGGATGCAGGGGGTTGTTGAACAGATCGGCCGCCGGCGCCTTCTCCACCATGTAGCCGGCATACATGACGCCCACGAAGTCCGCCATGGAGGCCACGACGCCAAGATCGTGCGTAATCAGCAGAAGCCCCATGCCGCGTCCGGCGGCCTGTTCGCGCAGAAGCGCCAGAATCTGCCCCTGCACGGTGACGTCGAGGGCGGTTGTCGGCTCGTCGGCCAGCACAAGCGACGGCGTGCAGGCCAGCGCCATGGCGATCATCACCCGCTGGCGCAGGCCGCCCGAAAGCTGGTGCGGATAGTCGCGCACCCGAAGCTCCGGCGAGGGAATCCCGACCTGCCGGAACAGCTCCTCCACGCGCAGGGCGGCCTCCTTCCGGGAAAGGCGCAGGTGGTGCGTCAGCACTTCCGCGACCTGATCCCCCACGCGCAGCACGGGGTTCAGCGAGGTCATGGGCTCCTGGAAGACCATGCCGATGCGCCGGCCCCGGATATCCCTGAGCGCGCGCTCTCCCGCGCAGGCCAGGTTTTCCCCGTAAAAAATCACCTCGCCCGCGGAAATGCGGCCGATCTCCGGCACAAGCCCCATGATGGCCAGCGCGGTCATGCTTTTCCCGCAGCCTGACTCCCCGACAAGGCAGAACGTCTCCCCCGCCTCCAGCGTGAACGACACGTCGTGCACCGCGTCAAAGGCCGTCCCGCGCGGCGGCTTCAGCCGGACGCAAAGGCCGTTGACTTCAAGAAGCGGAGTGTCTGCCTGTGATGCCGTCATGAATGCACCCGCCGCGAAAAAACTACCCCATGACCCGGAAGGCCACGGGTTCGGCGCACAGAAAGTCCGCCCTGCCGACGGAATCCAGCGCCGCGTTCACAGCTTTGGCGGGGGCGGCGTGCAGCATGAGGATAAGCGGCACCCCCTCGGCGCATTCCTCCTTCTGGATGACCTGGGCGATGCTCACGCCGTTGGCCGCGAGGGCGCCTGTGAGCGTGTGCAGGACGCCGGGGTTATCCTTGACGATGAAGCGCAGGTAGTAAGGGCTTACCGATTCCTCCGGCGGCAGGCAGGACGCGGGAAGCGGCGTCTGGCTCATAAACCCGGAATTGAGCGGCATGGTTCCGCGGGCGGCGGCGACGATATCGCTCATGACGGCGCTGCCCGTAGGCAGGGCGCCCGCCCCCTGCCCATGCAGAAAAAGCGCTCCCAGAGCGTTGGCCTCAAGGCGCACGGCGTTGAACGCCCCGCCCACGCGGGCCAGAAGGTAGGTGTGGCGCACAAGGGCGGGATACACGCCCGCGTCAATCCCCTGCGGCGTCATGCGCGCGCTCCCCAACAGCTTGATGCGGTAGCCGAACTCGCGGGCATAGGTGATGTCCATGCTGTTCATGCCGCGGATGCCCTGCACCGGCATCTTGTCGCAGGGATAGTCCAGCCCCCAGGCCAGGCGGATCAAAAGCGTCAGCTTGTGGGCGGTGTCCCAGCCGTCGATGTCCAGCGTGGGATCGGCCTCGGCATAGCCCAGCCGCTGCGCCTCCGCGAGGGCGGAATCAAAATCCCTGCCTTTGCTGGTCATTTCAGAAAGAATGAAATTGCTCGTGCCGTTTAAGATGCCGTCGATGGAGCACACCTCGTTGCCGGCAAGGCTTTCCTTCATGGTCTGGATAATCGGGATGCCGCCGGCGACGCTGGCCTCGTACAAAAGGCGCACGCCCTTTTCGGAGGCGAGGCGCAGAAGCTCCGTCCCGTGCCGGGCCAGAAGCGCCTTGTTGGCGGTGACGACATGCTTGCCGGCGGCAAGGGCGCCGCGGATAAACGTACAGGCGGGCTCGATGCCGCCCATCAGCTCGACTGCGATGTCAATGGCGGGATCTTCGGTGATGTCGGCAAGGCGCGTGGTCAGCCTCGCCCCTTCCGGCAGGGGAACGCCGCGCGGGCGCGAGGCGTCGCGCACACAGACGGTTCTGACCACGAATTCGCAGCCGGATCTGGCGGCCAGCGCGTCGCGGTTCATGGAAAGGATCTGAAGAAGCCCTCCGCCGACAGTCCCGAATCCGGCGATGCCCAGCGTGATTTTCCGAAGTGTGCCCATGCGTGCGTCCCCTCGTCTCGACATGAATTGCACGAACATATCCTGCCGGAGGGCATCTGTAAAGGTTCCTCCGGACGGAAAGGGGCGCCCGCCCCGCGTTCCTGTTGCCCCGCCGGGCCTCGCAGGGGACGGGGAGCCCGGGAAGATTCGCTCCGCCCGCCGCTTTTTCCCGCCCCTGCGCGGCATGCCGGAAAACAGGTTCCCCCTGCCCCCGCCCTGCTTTTCCCTTGTTTTTTGCCGCGGAGTCAGGCACACTTTCCCCATGAGGCAAGCATCCCTCCTGCAAAGCAACGAATCCCGGCTGGAATTGCGCGGCACGCTCGAGCGCGTCGTGTACCACAACGAGGAAAACGGCTACACCGTCTTCAGGCTGCGCCTGGAAGGGCGGGAAGACGCGGATCTTGTCACCGTGGTCGGAACCCTCCCCTCCCCGCAGGCCGGCGCTTCGCTGCGCGTCTTCGGGCGCTGGGTCAACAACCCGCGCTTTGGCCGTCAGTTTCAGATGGACTCATGCGAGGACATCCTGCCCGCCACCGAAGACGGCATCCGCCTCTATCTTTCCTCCGGCCTCATCAAGGGCATTGGCCAGAGCATCGCGAAACGCATCGTTGACGCGTTCGGCGCGGACACGCTGCGCGTGCTGGACGAAGAGCCGGAACAGCTCCTCAAAATCCGCGGCATCAGCGAGGCCAAGCTCGAAGTCATCAAGGACTGCTGGCAGGAGCACATGGGCATCCGCGAGCTCATGCTCTTCCTCCAGCCCCACGGCATCGGCGCGGCCTACGCCGTCCGCATTTACCGCTTCTACCGTCAGGAATCCCTCGCCGTCGTCAGGGAAAACCCCTACCGGCTGGCCATGGACATCCGCGGCATCGGCTTTCTGACCGCGGACGCGCTGGCCGCCAAGATCGGCTTTCCCAAGGACAGCCCCCTGCGCGCCCAGGCCGGGACGCTGTACACCCTGCTGCGCCTCGTGGAAGACGGGCACGTCTATTTCCCGCGCGACGGGCTGATTGCCAGGACGTCCGAGCAGCTCGACATCGATCCGCCGCTGGTGGAAGAGGCCATCCGCCAGCTTGAAGAGGAAGAGCGCGTCGTCATCGAGGACTTCGGCGATCATGAAGGCGTCTATCTTTCCCGCTTCCATCATTACGAATCCCAGATCGCCTTTTACCTGAAGCGCCTTCTGCGCTCGCCGAAGACAGTCCGCTTTGAGCGCGTTGACGAGGCTGTCGCCGGCGTCGTCGCGAACATGGACATCACGCTTGCCGCCGAACAGCTTCAGGCCGTCCGCGTCGCCGCCTCCTCCAAGGTGATGGTGCTCACGGGCGGGCCCGGCACCGGCAAGACGACAATTCTTAAAGCAATACTTGAAATGTTCGCCGCGCGCAAGGCGAAAATCCTGCTCGCCGCGCCCACGGGCCGCGCCGCCAAACGCATGTCCGAAGCCTGCCAGCGCGAGGCGCGCACCATCCACCGCCTGCTTGAGTACAGCCCCAAGGAAGACGCCTTCCTCCGCAACGAAGACAACCCCCTCGCCTGCGGGCTCCTCGTCGTGGACGAAGCCTCCATGATGGACACCATGCTCGCCTACCACTTGCTGAAGGCCGCCCCGCTCGGCGCGACGGTCGTTTTCGTGGGCGACGTCAACCAGCTCCCCTCGGTCGGCCCGGGCAACGTCCTGCGCGATTTCATCAGTTCCGGCGTCATGCCCGTGGTCGAACTCGTCGAAGTCTTCCGGCAGGCCGCCGAAAGCCAGATCGTCTGCAACGCCCACCTCATCAACAAAGGCGAAGTGCCCCCTCTCGAGGCCTCGAAAGACCGACTGTCCGATTTCTATTTCATCCGCGAGGCCGCCCCCGACATTGTGGTCGAACGCATCGTGGATCTGGTCAGAAACCATATCCCGCGGCGCTTCCATCTGGACCCGGTGGACGACGTGCAGGTGCTCACCCCCATGCACAAGGGAACCGCCGGATCGGCCAACCTCAACCTCCGCCTGCAGGAAGCCCTCAACCCCAACAGCGCAGGCCTCCAGCGCGGCGAACGCAGCTTCCGCCTGCATGACAAGGTGATGCAGATCCGCAATAACTACGACAAGGACGTCTTCAACGGCGACATCGGACGCATCACCCACGTGGACCTCGCCGAAAAAATCATCATCGTGGAATTCGACGGCCGCAGCGTCGGCTATGAAGCGGAAGAACTCGACGAAATCGTCCCCGCCTACGCCATCTCCATCCACAAGTCCCAGGGCTCGGAATACCCCGCCGTCGTCATCCCCCTGCTCACCCAGCACTACATGCTGCTCCAGCGCAACCTCGTCTATACCGGCGTGACAAGGGGCAAAAAACTGGTGGTGCTGGTGGGCGAATCGCGCGCCCTGCACATGGCCGTGCACAACAACAAGATGCAGAAGCGCTTCACCCGCCTGGCCCAGCGCCTCGCAGACAAGCCGGCGCTCCAGAACGGCCCGTCAGGCGGCCCCCGGGAAAGCTGAATCAGGAAAGGAAGACAGGAGAGAACGCGGAGCGTTGCGAACGCGGGACGCCATTGCCGCGAAGCGTTGAAGAGATGCCTCCGGCTCAGTGAGCCTCCGGCGCGGCCGGAGCGTCATTGCCGCGGGGCGCTGCGAACGCGGGACTCCATTGCCGCGAAGGGAATGATTCCCCCGGATCCCCTCAAAAAACAACATGAGGCGGCATTTTTTGTCCGGCTGAGATGCCTTGCATTCGTTATCTTATCCGGCGCAGTTCTCTTCCCTGAACTCCAGCTTCGGCAGTCCCCTGACGATCTTCATGGTTTCCACGCTCACGGTGATGACCGAGAGCAGCAGGTCAAGGATGTAGCGCGGCTTGCCGTGCTCAGCCGCCCAGTCGTTGGGATCGTTGATGATGCCGCTGTCCTTGTCCGTCTTGATGCGGTAGCACTCCATGATCCACTCGATAGCGCAGATAGTCCATCATGTCCAAATACTGCGGCCTTTCCTCGCTCTTGCCGGACAGGTGATTTTTATAGCACTTTTCAACGCCTGCTGCTTTCAGCTCAGCGTAGGTGCTCGTTATACCATCATATCAACCCAAAAGGCACGGCTTGCCGCGATGCTGGCGATGTACCGCAGGGGTGTACCCATAAAACCATCCAGAAATCTCAAAATGAGGGTGCAACAAAGACTTTTGCATATCCAAAGATTTCTAATTAGAACCTGAAGTAGATGAACGGGTTGTATGTATTTGCTGCTAAGTACATGGTACTGATGATTAATAACGCTAAAAGAGCAACCCTGTAGCAAATTCTAAAGGCAACGTTATCGTAGTATCGTTCAATCACAATTTTGAAAACAGGTGTAGAGCAAATTAACCCCACAAAGAAGGCCAAAATCTGCAAGTTGTCAAAGTAGTAAGCCGGGCCATATACGATATTTGATCTGCTATGATCGATAAAACCAAACATATTCTTTAGATAGTCGAAGCAATAAGTTATGGTGGCAGCTCTGAACATTACCCATCCGATTAGGACAAAGAACAAAGTTACGGCGTGTTTTGTAACTCGAAGAACAATTCTGTTGCTTTGTTTGTGCCAACCGGTAAGTTTCTCGGCAACGATAAGTACACCATGCCACATACCCCAAAGAATGAATGTCCAACTTGCGCCATGCCAGAAGCCAGTAACGAAGAACACCGCTAAGAGGTTAAAACAGTTCCTTCCCTTGCTTACTCGATTACCACCTAAAGGTATATACAGATAAAGCTTGAGCCAGCTAAAAAGAGAAATATGCCACCGACGCCAGAAATCCGTGATCGAACTGGCTATATACGGATAGTTGAAGTTTTCAAGAAATTTGAATCCAAAGATAAGCCCTAACCCGATAGCCATATCTGAATAGCCAGCGAAGTCAAAGAATAGTTGCAAAGAATAGGCCAGTGCACCGATCCAAGATGTAAGCGTATCGACCTGTTCGGCAGGGAGCGCAAACGTCTTATCCGCGACTATTCCGAGATTGTTAGCAATCAATACTTTTTTTCCTAACCCGATAATGAATCGCTCAATTCCTTTGCTGACAAGATCCAAACTGCACTCGCGTCTCGTTATTTGCTCTGCGACATCGTGGTACTTGACAATAGGACCAGCAACAAGCTGTGGAAACAGGGTTATATAAAGAGCAACATCATAGAAGTTGTATTGACATGGGACTTCTTTCCGATAAACGTCTATCACATAAGAAAGAGCCTGGAAAGTATAGAAAGAGATGCCAATAGGCATAACAACTTTTATGAAATCTATCTTCCCACCAGTTAGAAGATTAATATTCTCAACGAAAAAGTTGAAGTATTTAAAGTATCCAAGAATAGAAAGATTAGCTATTACAGCAAAGAGTACGGCGTAAAAAGCGATTTTCCTGTGTTTGTCTACAAGCATTGCCGCACAATAATTGATGATTATCGTGCAGAGCATGATGGCCAGGTAAGACGGCTCTCCCCACCCGTAAAATATTAGGCTGGCCGCGAGAAGAATATAATTTTTCGCAGAGTTTTTCGCTAAAAAATAAAAAAGACACGTCAACGGCAAGAAGACGTAAATGAATGCCATGGATGAGAATAGCATCTTTACTCCTTCATTAAATTGACTAGCGATGGAAGATTCCATGCTGTGACGCACAAAACAAAAACATCGGGCTTAAATTCATCTATATATTGCCCGTAATGCCTTTTTACTTGCCATTTTTCTTCCTGCGGGATTTTCTGTTCATGATGATTTAGCCTGATGTGTTTTGTCTTGGAAAAACTTTGAGGAAAGAACTGCGAAAAGTTTTCGTTCATGCTCGTTCCACATTGCATGCCGCGCAATTCCTTAATATTCGGATTATCCCAAACCTTGAATATAAACTTATCATCCCTTTCGACCTTATGGGTAAGTTTGTTCAACGGATTGTAGTAGTTGTATGATGAAGAAAGGTATTCGCTCCTTGGTTTATTTTGGAATTTCAGAGCCCTAGCCATGTTGCCAATGTGATAATTCCTTTCCCATTCAGACCTAACCATATTCGAACTGCTTAATGAATAATCTGACAACGATGCTATATGAATAGCAGGAAAATCTTTTGCTATTTCCTTCATTATCTCATTGTAGCCGACATACGCCCCCCAGTCAGTCCAATGGTGATCACTCTTAAAGAACACAAAGTCTTTTTTCTTTGCTTCATCCAGTTCAGCAAAAGGAAATACCACAGGATAAGGGCTAATTTCTTTAATCCTTGAAAAAATTTTCTCTCCGAAGATGAAGTTTTTTGTCATGTATACCGAGAATTCATCCTTATAGATATCCATTTCACTCGGGACGATCAAAGTGTAAAATTTAATATTTTTTTGATTCAGGTAGTCACCGAAAGATTTAACAGCCAAGGCGACATCTTCTGCTTGTTTGTCAGTTTCTGGAGATTTTCGATTACCACGCAGATTGAACATTCTCTGTGTTTTTTTGTCAAAAATGACACCACCAACAGATGGATAATTGTTAACCCCAGAGATCAAGGAATAGTAAATTTCGATAAACAATTCTCGGAAATTGAAACGATCATTAAACCATCTCTCAAATTCGCCGCCGAATTTTAAATTTAGCGTATCGTTCTTGACCAGATCCGTTTTTGGAGCGAGCATCCGATTCTCCGTGGCAGATTTTTCATCCTGATTGATATTAGAAGCAGGAAGTGCCAACAACGCGAAAAACAATATGACAAAAATAGCGTTTATTGTCTGTTTTTTCCCGGATGACGCATATGCCCAATTGACAATTAGATATATCAGCAAAAACGAAAGGACAAAGAGCGAAAAAACAAGATACCCATTGACATTATAGTATTTTTTCAGGTCATTAAATTTAAAATGGTGATTTCTAGTGGAAAAAGATATTTTCAGAATATCGCCATCAGAAACATTAACTTTAACTGTCGATCTGTCGTTATGCCAAACAGTTCTTTTTTCAACAGGAAAATCTTTTCCATTTATTTTTAGATCTTTGAAATCGGCCAGTACCGGATATCTTTTTCCTTTAACCCGATGATCTGTGCCCATGAGATAAATGGTCACAGTACCCGCCCCGACAGCTTTCAATTCAAATGAAAATTGCTTCCAGCGGTGAGCCCTTGACAAAGAAATTACATTGCCTCGGCCATGAGCTGGCGTTGAGATAGTCACATCGCTATTTCCTTCACCGACGAGTTGCAGAGTATTAGCTTTGTTGCCTGAATTTAAAATGTCCACACGACCAGTCTTTTCAAACAGCGTATCAAACACGCTCAAAGCCAAATTGTTTGATGTAGCCAAAGGAAGCATTGCGACCGTGGATGCTATGGCCAGTACGGCACACAACAAGAGCTTTAAGGGCTGTCTCATTAGTGGTAACCCTGCAACTTGGTAAATAAATTGCAAATTATAGGGGAGTTATATACATTCAGGCGGGATCCTTATTGATCTTTAACGAAATTTCGTCAAGTTTCATTCCAGAATATGCACACCTTCGTCGGTGAGCGGGCGTCCGAACTCCCGCAGCAGGATGTCATCGACCGAGCATAAGATGAAATCCACGCATTCAACAGGCGTGCGGAAGATGGTATTTGTCAGCCTGTTGTGTTCACAGCGCTTTTTCGCATCCGCGCTGCAGCGTTTCAGGCACGGCCGGAAGGCGCTGCCCGCCGCAGCGCCTTCTTCACGCGTCATCGTCAGCAGGCTGCATCAAACAGAAGGTATTTTCCGAAGTTCAGCCATACCGGCGAGCCCGCCGCAATGTCGCTGTATGACTGCCCTGACGCGATCACGCGTATCCGGGGGGGCGCTTCCCCATCCCTGTTTTCCCCGTCCAGCGCGACGCGGCAGTCCGTGATGTCGCCCAGGTAATACGCCTGTTCAAGTGTTCCGCGCAGCACGCCCCTGTCCGGGCGCAGCATGATGTTTTCCGGGCGCACGGCCAGGATGACCTTCCCCCGCCTGCCGCCCGCATATTCCATGCGCTGGCCGCCGTCGAATTCGATGTATCCCTCGGAAGCGGCGCCGCGGAGGAAATTGATCTTTCCCACGAAGTCGGCAACGAACTGGTTGGCGGGCTCGTTGTAAATGTTCGTCGGGGTGTCTGTCTGCTGCACAACGCCCTTGTCGAGCACGATCACCCTGTCGCTCATGGCCATCGCCTCAGCCTGATCGTGGGTGACATAGACGACGGTGATCCCAAAACGTTTCTGCATCTCCTTGATTTCAAAGCGCATCGATTCCCGGAGCTTGGCATCGAGGTTGCTCAGCGGCTCGTCCAGAAGGAGGACCCGCGGCTTGCTCACCAACGCCCGCCCCAAGGCCACGCGCTGCTGCTGGCCGCCGGAAAGTTCGCCCGGCATCCGCTCCGCATACTGTCCGAGATGCATGGCTTCGAGCATGCTGATGACGCGGCGTTTCATTTCCGCCCGCGGCACGCGCTGGATCCTCAGGGGATAGGCCACATTGTCAAAAACATTCATGTGGGGCCAGACGGCATAGGTCTGGAAGACCATGCCGATGCCGCGCAAATTGGGGGGGATGAAGCGGCCCGGGCCGCTGACGACGACATCATCAATCCGTATTTCGCCTGTCGTCGGCTTTTCAAAGCCGGCGATCATGCGCAGAATCGTCGTCTTTCCGCATCCGGACGGCCCCAAGAGGGTGACGAACTCGCGATCCCTGATAACGCCGCTGAATATTTGGATAACCTGTACGTCGCCATAACGCTTGGCAACGTCGGTAAGGCTGATGGAAGACATTCCGTGCCTCTCCTTGGCTCTGTTTTCCCTCAGATAGAAAACTGGCCCCTGGTGCATTTGTTCAGCAGCCAGTTGACCGCGATGACCATGATGAGGATGCCCGTGGCTATTGCCGAGGCTGTCTGCTGGCTGTGATAGGTCTGGTAGGTGAACAGCTCATAGCCGATGGTCTTCGTGCCGGCCGAATACAGCAGGGTGGACATGGTCAGTTCGTAGAAGCTCGGCATGAAGATGAGGAACCACCCGGCCACGACGGAAGGCGCGATCAAAGGCAGCGTGACGTCTTTGAAGCTGCGCTGCCATTCCGCCCCCGAGATGAGCGCCGCTTCCTCCAGCGACGGATGGAGCTGATTCATGGCCGAAACGACCGTGCGCATGCCCATCATCAGATACTTCACCATGTAGGCGACGATCATGATCATCAGCGTATTGTAGATGTTGATGCCGAAACGCCCGGACATGGTCATGATCAGCGCGAGGGCGATGACCACGCTCGGCGTGCCGCTGCCGAGCGTGATCAGAAAGTCCGGGACCTGCCTCCCTTTCGCGCGGGTGCGCGTCAGCAGCCACGCCATGACGCAGGCGATGACGATACCCGCGGTGGCCGCCGCGGAAGCTGCGATCAGGCTGTTTAAGGCGGTGTCCGCGATGCCTTTCCTCGTAAACAGGATATGCCAGTAGCGCATCGTGAAATTCGCCGCGTCCAGGGGCTTGCCCAGATTTCTGGTGACGGAGGTCATGCCCACCGTGACAAAAGGCAGGACGACAACGACCAGGGCGAAAAGGCTGACAAGCAGCGTCATCGGCAGCCGCCATCTGCCCAGCTCGACGGTATGGGGGCGCGTCGATTTGCCCGACACGGTCACGTACTGTCTTTTCCCGCACAAAAACGTGGAGGCGTAAAGGACAAGGTTGGCAAGAAGCATCAGGGCGACAGCCAGGGTCGTGGCATCCGTGAGCCCCTGGGCAGACCCCACGTACACATAATCGATGATGCGCGTCGTCACCGTGTCCAGCTGGCCCGGCGCGCCGATGATGGAGGGGATGCCGTAGCACGACGCCGCGGATACAAAGACCAGCAGCCCCGCGGCGACGATGGAGGGCAGCATGATGGGCAGCGTCACCGTCATCACCGTCCTGAGCGGGGATGCGCCGCTGATCTTCGAGGCCTCCTCAAGGGAGGGATCCATCTTTTCCATCGCGCGCGAGATGGTGATGAAGGCGTAAGGATAATAGAACGTCGTCAGCACCCATACCAGCCCGCCGATGCTGTAGATGTTGAAAGGAGGGGCGGAAAGCCCGAAAAGATCGGCAAGCCATGTGTTGAGCGTCCCCACGCGGGGATTGAGCAGGCGCAGCCAGGCCATGGCGCCGACATAGGGCGGCACCATGTAGGTCATCACGAACAGGGTGCGGAAGAACCTGCGCCCGTACATGTCCGTGCGCCCGACAAGCCACGCCAGGGGAAAGGCGATCATGACGCCGAACACCATGGACAGCCCGGCCGTCACCAGCGTGTTGCACAGCGCGTCCCAGTTCAGGGAATAGGAATAGATCCTCCTGAACGCCTCCAGCGAGAAGCCGCCTTCGCTGAAAAACGCCCTGAACACCAGGTAGCACATCGGAAAGACATTGAACACCAGCAGAAAAAGCGAGATCGTGGCGATCAGGATCGTTTTCAGGTCCGGTGAAAACCGTCTTCCCGGCAGCGCCGCCGGAGAGCCCCATGCGAACACCTGTCAGGCCCTCCGCCCGTGCGATGAAAGACAGGAAAACAGCCCCGCCGCTGCGGAGTCCGCGCCGGCACGCCTGTTTTCTCCCGGGTCACGGCTCATGGCAAAGCGCATCCTATTTCCTTTTCTTCACCCGATCCTCAAACTGGGCGCGCAGCTCAGAACGCTCCTTCAGGCAGTTCTGCCAGCTCACCGGCATGGATCTCTTGATAAGTTCGGCCGTGGGGAGGGAATCATAGGGGACGGCGGGAGGGGTTTTCAGCACGGAATGCATCCAGCCCCTGACGATGTACGACTGCCCTTCGGCAGACAGGAACCAGTCTGTCAGCTCCTCGCAGATCCTGACATTGCCGTGGGCGCTCCATTCGCTTTTCACCGTCATGATTGGGGAAGGCACGGCGATCGGCCCGTCCAGCGGGTAGATCACTTCAAGTGCGCTGCCTTCCTCTTCGCGTTTTTTCAGCACGGACTCCTCGAGGATCATGATCTCCCTGCACTCGCCCGTTTCGAGCTTGGTCAGGGCGACAGAGCCGGATTCGACCATCACGCGGTTCTGCCCCAGCCTGTCGAAGTACTCGTAGCCGTATTTATCCTTCAGGGCGGATACGGCGACCAGGGCCGTGCCCGCGGTGAGCGGGTTGGGCATGGAGATGGCGCCCCTGACGGAATCGCTGAAGGCGAAATCCCTAAACGACTGGGGCAGCTCTTCCTTCCTGAACTTTTCAGGGTTGTAGGCGAGCACCATGTTGAGGTTGCGCACGGGATACCAGTATCCCTCAGGGTCGTATTCCAGGGCAAGGTTCGCGGCCTCGCCGGACAGGTAGGGGTGCAGGAGCCCGTCCGCCTTCAGTTCCAGGGCGTAAGACGGATCGGCCAGCATCAGCATGTCGCAGCCCAGCTTCTTCGCGTCGCGCTCGGCGGCGATCTTCGCCTGCAGGGTTCCTGTCCCGCCGTAGAAAAACTCGATGTCATACTTTGGAAATTTCTTGTGCAGGACATCAGTCATCGCCTCGATGATGTCCTCGTACATCGAGGTGTAGATCGTCACCTTCGGCTTGCCGGCGGCAAGGGCCTCGCAGCAGCAAAGAAGCGGCAGGGCGAGCAGGACTGTCAGCAGTTTCTTCATCATGGGGACCTCCTCTTGCGGAAAGTCATATACAGGAAAAGCCGCGGCTTTGGTAGTCTCGGACCGGATAAAAAAATGCAGGCGCAGCAAAACGGTATGCCGGCGCCCGGGCCGATCCCGCCCCGCGCTGCCGGCACCGGGCCTGCAGAGAGGAGCGTCATTCTTTGCCAGCCTGTTGTGTCACAGCGCTTTTTGCAGCGGGTTACAGCGTTTCAAGCACGACCGGATGGCGCGGCAGCTTCTCCAGCGCGAAGACGCCCAGCAGATCCGCCGGGGCCGCCGCCCGCGGCGCGGGGATAAGGCCGGCAAGGGCCGCCAGACGCCCGACGATGGCGCGCGGATCCCATCCCGACGCGCGCAAAGCCCGCAAAGAAAGGCTCTGGTGACGCTTGGCGAGGCGTTCGCCCGCCGCGTCGCACAGCAGGGGAATATGCGCGTAGGAAGGGGGGCGGTATCCCAACAGCTCAGACAGGGCCAGCTGGCGCGGCGTTGAAGCAAGGATATCCTCGCCGCGCACCACCTGGGTCACCCCCATCAGCGCGTCATCCGTCACGACGGCCAGCTGGTACGCCCACACGCCGTCGGAACGGCGCAGGGCAAAATCGCCGCCGCTCTCCTCAGGCGAGAGCTTCCGCGGCCCCAGCACGGCATCGGTAAACGTATAAGGGCCAAGCCCCTCCGTGTTCAGGCGCAGGCACGGGCGGCGGCCGGCGGCTTCCCTCTCCGCGCGCGCGGCCGCGGACAAATGGCGGCAGGTGCCGGGATACGGCGCCCCGCGGTCATCGACGTGCGGCGCTCCGGCCAGATCCCGCAGTTCCCTGCGGGTGCAGTAGCACGGGTAGACGCGCCCCAGCGCCTTCAGCTTCTCCAGCGCCGACGCATAGAGCGCAAACCTCCCGCTCTGGGCGACGGGGCCTTCGTCCCAGTCCAGGCCAAGCCAGCGGAGATCCTCCACGATGCCCGCGGCGAAAGCGGCCGTGGAGCGCGCGGGATCAATATCCTCCATGCGCAGAATCAGCCGTCCGCCCGCCTGACGGCAGGCCAGCCACGCCCAGAGGAACGCCCAGGCGTTGCCCAGGTGCAGAAGGCCCGTGGGGCTTGGGGCGAGGCGGCCCGTGACGCCGTTCATTCCGGCTCTCCGGGCGCGTCCGCCGCCGCGGGCCACGGCAGAACCTCCATGGGCAGCTCTTCCGCGATGGCGGCGAGCGCCTTTCGCACCGCGTCCGCCTGATGCGGCGAAAAAAACAGCTCCAGGACGCCGCGGCGGCGATCCAGCACGCTGAAAAGGGCAAGGTTGTCGTAGCCTTCCAGAAGAAAACGGAACATGGCGATCCGGGAAGGCTCGACGCGCACCAGCAGTTTTGACGACCGCGCCGGCGCGGGAAAGGCGGGAGGGAACTTTTTCCGTTTCATGGCGGGCCAGACCTGCGGCAAAAGATCGGCTGCGTCAGTTGACGACGCGCCGCACGGTGACAAGGCGCCTGCTCCAGTAGGGGTTGTCCAGCCTGTCAACGCGCACCTTTTTCCCCGTGCGCGGGCTGTGCACAAACTGCCCGCTCCCCGCGTACAGGCCGGTGTGCAGGGAACGCCGCGAGCGGCCTATCCTGAACACCACGATGTCGCCGACGCGGACGTTTTTGCGCGCGACGCTGACGCCGGCCGTGGCCTGCTCCCACGAGCGGCGCGGAAGCTTGACCCCGTGCTTGCCGTACGCCCAGCAGACCAGCCCGGAGCAGTCAAACCCGCGGCCGGGCGTCATGCCGCCGTAGCGGTACGGAAGGCCAAGCTGGGTTTTGGCGGTCGCGAGCACCCTCGCGCCGATCCTCTGCTGGGACAGGGCCTGGCGCGGCTCCATCTGGACGACAGGCATGGGCGCGGCGGGCGGATGCACAACAGAAACTTCCTTGCCGCCGCATCCGGAAAGCAGAAGGCATTGCCCCAGACACAAGGCAAACAGCACGCGCAGGACAAAGCGCTCAGGCATGACGCTGACGCTCCAGTTTTTTCAGGTGAATTTCAAGGCACGCCAGCGCCGCCGGCGTCACCCCGGAAATGCGCCCCGCCTGTCCCAGCGTGCGCGGCGTCACTTTCCGCAGCTTTTCCACAACCTCGTTGGTCAGGCCGGCCACGTCCCGGTAATCCAGCCCTTCCGGCAGCAGCACCCTCTCCGTCCTTGCGGCATGGTGCACCAATTCTTCCTGACGCGCAAGGTAGCCCGCGTATTTGATGCCGGTTTCCGCCTCGCGGCGGACATCCCCGGGCAGGCCGGCAATCCCCGGGCAGAAGGCTTCCAGCATCTCTATCCCGATCCCCGGCCGGCGCAGAAGCTCTTCAAGCGTCAGCGACTGGGCCGGTTCGGGCTGGCCCAGCGCCGCCAGCTTCGCCGCCGTTTCCGCCCCGGCATGGATCCGCGTGGAGCCAAGCACGGCGCAGACGTCGCTCAGGCGCTTCTGTTTTTCCTCAAACAGCGCCCACTGCGCGTCGCCCACCAGCCCCAGCTCCCGCCCCAGCGGCGTCAGGCGGGCGTCGGCGTTGGCCTCGCGCAGCAGGAGGCGGTACTCCGCCCGCGAGGTAAACATGCGGTACGGCTCCTTTGTCCCGCGCGTGACCAGATCATCCACCAGCACCGCCATGTAGGACGTATCCCGCCCCGGCAGAAACGGCGGCCGGCCGGACAGGCGGCAGGCAATGTTCAGCGCCGCCCAGAGCCCCTGCGCGGCCGCTTCCTCGTAGCCGGAAGTGCCGTTGATCTGCCCGGCCAGCCACAGCCCCGGAAGCACGCGGGCCTCCAGCGTCGGATGAAGCTGGACGGGATCGGCGTAATCGTACTCGATGGCGTAGCCCGGGCGCACGATGCGGGCGTGCTCAAGCCCGGGGACCGTGTGGATGAACGCTTCCTGCACGTCCAGCGGCAGGCTGGTGGACAGCCCGTTGACGTAGCATTCCTGGCTGTCCAGCCCCTCCGGCTCTACAAAGACGTGATGCCGTTCGCGGTCGGGGAAGCGCGCGACCTTGTCCTCCACCGAAGGGCAGTAGCGCGCGCCGGTGCCCTCGATGACGCCGGTGAACAGGGGGGAGCGGTCCATCCCCGCCCTGATGGCGTCATGCGTGGCCTCGTTGGTCCAGGTCACATGGCACGGCACCTGCGGCAGCACCGGCCCGGGGCCGTGAAAACTGAAGCGCGGCGCGGGCACATCGCCGGGCTGCACCTCCATTTTGGAAAAATCGATGCTCGATTTCAAAAGACGGGGCGTGGTGCCGGTTTTCAGCCGGCCGAGCTCAAGCCCCGCCTCCATAAGCGAAAGGGAAAGCTTTTCGCTGGCCGCGTCCCCAAGGCGGCCGCCGGGAAAATGGGTAAGCCCCACGTGGATGAGGCCGCGCAGAAAGGTCCCCGTGGTCAGCAGCACATGCTCCGCGCGGATCACCCTGCCAAGGCGGGTCCGTACGCCGGCGGCGCGGCCACCCTCGGTCTCAATCCCGTCAACCATGTCCTGCCAGACGGCGAGATTCGGCGTCGTGAAGAGATCCGCCCGGACCGCCGCCATGTAGGATTCGCGGTCAATCTGGGCCCGCGTGGCGCGCACGGCGGGGCCCTTGCTCGCGTTCAGCGTGCGGAACTGGATGCCGGCCGCGTCGGCCCACAGGCCCATGCGTCCGCCCAGCGCGTCGATTTCCCGCACCATGTGCCCCTTGGCAAGGCCGCCGATGGCCGGATTGCACGAAAGATGCCCCAGCCTGTCCACATTGCCCGTCACCAGAAGCGTCCTGTGGCCAAGCCTGGCCAGCGCGGCCGCCGCTTCGCACCCGGCGTGCCCCCCGCCGACAACAATGCAGGAAAACCTTTCTTCTCCGCCCTTCATGCGTCATCCCGGGCAAACAGCATGTCGGCGAACACCTTGGCGTCGCCGATGATATGTGAAACGCGCGCGTTTTCGTCCGGGCTGTGCATGGTGCTGTCCTGAGTGGCCCAGACCGCCGCGGGGATGCCCGCCCGCCTGAAAAACGCCGCGACCGTCCCGCCGCCGATGCCCACGCAGCGCGCACGCACGCCAAGCACCCGCCCGATGGACCGCACAAGCCCCGCCACCACCGGAGAATCCGGCGGCGTGACCGGCGCGGCCGGCGTGTCCTGGGCCAGCGAAAAAGACACGGTGACGCCGTGCCTTTCAGCCACAGGCAGAAAGACGCTCCGGAACGCGGCGAGGACATCGTCCAGCGTGTACCCCGGCAGCACCCGGCAGTCCACATAGAAAACCCCGCGCCCGGGGACCGTGTTCACGTTGGGGACGTTTTCCTCGTATCGGGTCGGCGTGAAGGTGCTCGCGCTCGTGAAAAGCGGGTCGCGCGCGGGGAAACGCGCCGCGACGTCATCCATGTGCACGATCATCTCCGCCGCGGCCGCCAGGGTGTTCTTCCCCTTCTCCGGCGTGGAGCCGTGGCACTGGACCCCTTCCACCTCCACGCGCACCCAGAAAATGCTCTTCTCCGCCACCTCGATGACCGATCCGTCGGACACGCCCATGTCCGGCACGACAAGCAGATCGCCCCCGGCGAACAAATCCCGCCGCTTGCGCAGAATATACTGCGCCCCGTGCCGGCTTCCGCATTCCTCGTCAGCCACGAACAGAAGCCCCAGCCCGTTTTCCGGGGAAACCCCGCAGGCGTCGGCGGCTTCCGCCAGCAGCAGCATGGAGGTGATGGCCTGCTGATTGTCCTCGGCGCCGCGCCCGTACAGGAGATCGCCCTCCACCCGCAGCGTCCACGGATCCGCCGTCCACAGCTCCGGTTCCCCGGGCGGCACCACGTCAAGATGCCCCATCAGCCACAGAGTGCGGGAACGTTTTCCCGCCATGCGGGCGATGATGTTGGGACGGCGCTCTTCCGGCACGCGGGGATCGGGGGAATCGCACCGCTCCACGGCAAACGAGGCGGGAAGCGCCTCCTCCACCACGCGCGCCTTGGCCATTTCCCCCTGCCCGCCGCTTTCCGGCGCGAGGGCCGGCACGGCGGTCAGCCGCGTCTCTATGGCAATGGCGCGCTCACGCCCGAACGTCTCAAGCCACCGCCAGATTTTCCGCACGTCATCGCAATCCGCCATGCGCGTTCCCCGTTTTTTTGCTTCAGTACACATTCGGCGTTATTCAACACAAAAAGCCCGCGACACAACCGGCACGGGCTTTCCTGCGGGGACAACACCCCGTCCGGCAAACCAGAAAAAGGCTTAGTGTCCCTTGGCGGCGCGTTTGGAGGCCTTCAGCGGGTTCACCTTGGCGCCCTTGGCGGCTTCGGACTTCACATGGGTGGCAAAGTTGCAGCGGCCGCCGGCCCACTTGCGGGCGGGTTCGGGATAGGCGGAGCAGAACTGCTGCTCGCCAAAGCTGCGCACACGATCGCAGCCGGCGCAGCTGTCCACCACAGGCTGAAGCACAAACCCTTTCAACTCGACGCCGTTGTCCGTTTTGACGGCTCCGGCCAGTTCCTTGACTTCGCTCATATCGATCCTCCTGCGTGACAAGACGCGTGTTCACAAAAAAAGATGCGTTCAAAGGGTTTTCTTTTATCCATATCGCGCCACATGTCAAGCCTTTTCCCCCGCGCGCGGGATTTGCGTTTTTTTTCGCTCCGGGTCAGAATGGGGCTTCACCTTACCGGAGACAGCATGTCCGAACTTGCCTATACCTATACCCACGTCCGCACGGAGGCCACCACAGGCTATTTCGCCTGCGTTCCCGAAGCCTTCTCTGCCGAACGGCCCGAAGACACGGCCGCAGGCGGCGCGCTGGCCGCGCTTGAGGCGTGCCCCGCCGACGCCTTTCTCCACGATTTTCTGCTGCAGAGGCTGCTTGGCATGGACATGCCGGCGCTCTGCCGCCTGCTCCCCGCCGATCCCTTACGCCGGCCGGTCCTCTCGGCCCTTGTCGCCGAGGCCGCCCTCCTCTTTACCGAGACCGGAGGCGACATGCCGGCCGGGCTGCCGCCGCGCGTGCTGTCGGCCCTGCTTCGCGAGACAGATTTTACGCTCCTTGCCTGGGGCCTGCGCGCTTCCCGCCAGGAAACGGCCCGCCTTAACCGGGCAATCCGCGACAACATCACCCTGCACCGGCCCATGGCAGAGACGCCCGCGGACTGGGGCGCGGGGATAAAAGCCGCTGCGAAACAAGCCGCGGGGACGGGCAACATGCAGACGCCGCCCGCCAAAACCGCCGCCCCGCCGTCGCTCGCCCATGTGCGCGCGGGCTTTGTCCCTCCCCCGAAAAAGCCGCGTCCGCCCCTCGCGGAAACGGCCTCCCTCGCGCTTGAGCGGCTGCTTGACGCCGGCGCCCTGATCGGGCCGGAATACCGGCACGCCTCGTCGCTCGCGCCGGTGGCCCTGTTCAGGAACTGGCCCATCGAGCTGCGCGTGCGCGACCAGCGCGTCCGGCACACGCTTTCCGGCACGGCGACATCCTGGGGCCGGGGCTTCTCCATCGCCGAGGCGCGCGTGTCCTGCGTCATGGAAATGATTGAGCGGCTGTCCGCCTACATCAGCGTCATCGACGGCGAAATCACCGGCCGGCTCAGCCCCTGCCCGCTCATCAAAGCCTCGTTCGCCGAACTGACGGAACAAGGCAGGGAGGCTGTCGACCCGAATCTCCTGCCGCTCGGCCTGCCCTACCGCGGCCAGCGCGTCTGGTGGATGCAGGCGGAATACGCGGACGGCTCGCCCGTGCTGGCCCCGGTTCAGGCGGCGGCGCTTTTCTGCAATCTGGACGAGCCCTCCCTGCTCCTGCCGCCCATCTCCACGGGCCTTGCCGCCGGCAACACGGTGGAGGAAGCCAGGCGCGCGGCCCTGCTTGAAGTTCTGGAACGCGACGCCGAGGCGGTCACCCCCTGGCGAGGGGACGACGTCTTCTGCCTCGCGGCGGACGATCCGGCGGTGGCGGCGCTGCTTGCCGCCTTCGCGCAGAGGCGGGTCGCCGTCCTTTTCCGCGAACTGAAAACCCCCTTCGGCGTCCCCTGCTACGAGGCCTTCGTCACGGGGGAAGACGGGCAGATCGCGCGGGCGACGGCCGCGGGCCTGAACGGACGCCGCGCCATCCTCTCCGCGCTGACCGAAGTCCCCTGGCCTTTTCCGGACAGCCCGCCCACAGCCCCCGCCCCGCCCGGCACGCCGGTCCGGAAATGGGAAGCGCTGCCCGATTTCTCCACCGGCTCGGCCGCAGGCGACACGGCGCTCCTGGAGCGGCTTCTCGCCGCGCACGGCAGACGCCCCGTCTATGCCGCGCTGACCCGCAGCGATCTGCTTTTTCCGGTTGTGCGCGCGCTGGTGCCGGGGCTTGTGTCCACGGCGGACAGCGACGCGTGGACAAATCCGCCGGCGCGCGTGCGGGAGCGCTTCCGCCCCAACGGAGCGAACGTATGCTGAAGCGCCTGTTCTTCTCCTGCGCGCTGGCCGGCACGCTCTTCGTCCTCGCGGCGGTCTTCGCCGGCAGCGCGGCGGCCGACTCCGGCTTCAATCCCGGATTCCAGACGCTCGGCGTCTGGGAGGCGGAACGCAAGATCCGCATGGACGTCGCCGTCTGGTACCCCACGAAACGCGCGCCCCGCCTTCTGCAGTACGACGGCTGGGACATCCTCGGCGCGAGGCGCGCCGCCATCTCCCCCGGCCTCCATCCGCTGCTTCTGCTCTCGCACGGTACGGCCGGCTCGCGCTTCTCCCTGCACCAGCTCGCCGCGGCCCTCGCCCGGGAAGGCTTCATCGTGGCCGCGCCGACCCATCAGGGCGACAACATCGACAGCATGGGCCTGCTCTTTTCCCTGGGCCAGCTCGAAAGCCGCGTGCGGGAACTGCGCGCGCTGCCGGACATCCTGCTCGCCGACGAAACCTTCGGCCCCGCCGTCGACGCCGCGAAAATCGGCGTCATCGGCTTCGGCCCGGGAGGGGCGGCGGCGCTGCTCATGGCCGGCGGACGCTTAGACGGCGCGGGCTGGGGCGAATACTGCCACCGCGCCGGACGCGGCGATCCCTACTGCTCCCAGTGGGTAGCGGCGCGCATGGAAATCATGGCCGCCTCCATCGATCCCGGCCAGACCTACCGCGATGAGCGCATCAAAGCCGCCGCGGCGGTGGCCCCGGGCTACGGCATGTTTTTCTCGGCGGCAAGCCTGCGCGACCTTGCCATCCCGCTGCTTTTGCTCCGGGCGGATCTGGACGCCGTGAACCGCGCCCCGCACCACGCCGACGCCATCCGCTACGCCCTGCCGCAGTCGCCGGAATACCACATCCTCACCCATACGGACAACGCCGCGCTCCTCTCCCCCTGCGCGCAGGATCTGGCGCGGATGCTCCCCGGCATCTGCATCCCCTCGCCCGCCGCCGACCGCAGGGAAACCCAGCGCCAGCTCGCCGCGCACATAAGCCGCTTCATGCTGAGGCATCTGGACAACAACGCAAACTGACACCGGCAACACAAAGGACCCGCCATGCAAGACTTCGCCCCCCTGCTCTCGCTGCTTTCCTCCGCCCGCCACTGCGTCGTGCTGACAGGCGCCGGCATCTCCACCCTGTCAGGCATCCCCGATTTCCGGGGGAAAAACGGCTTTTACAAACGCACGGACATCGACCCCAACCGCATCTTCGACATCGACGCCTTCGTCAAAGACCCCGGCTACTACTATACGCACGCGCGCGATTTCATCTACAACCTGGACGAAAAACAGCCCAACATCGTCCATACCGAACTGGCCCGCCTGGAAAAGGCCGGCATCATCAAGGCCGTGCTGACCCAGAACATCGACCTGCTGCACCAGAAGGCCGGCTCAGACCGCGTGCTGGAGCTGCACGGCTCGCCCTCGGTCCACCGCTGCCTGTCGTGCAGAAAGACCATGGCGTTTGACGAAATCGTGAAAACCCTCGACGCCGGCAGAATCCCCCGCTGCCCGGCCTGCGGCGGAATTGTGAAGCCGGACATCGTCTTCTTCGGCGAACCCCTTCCCGCAGACACCCTGCGCGAAGCCGAGGAAGAGGCGCTCTCCGCCGACCTGATGCTTGTCCTCGGCTCCAGCCTGACCGTGTACCCCGCCGCCGGACTGCCCGGCGTCACCCGGCACGCCGGCGGCAGGCTCGCCATCATCAACGCCGACCCGACGCCGCTCGACGCCTGGATGAGCTGGCGCGGCGACGACCTCGAAGCCGCCTTCACGGCCATCGCCAAAGGCATCTGAAACGGCTCTGACGGGCTCTGAAACGGCTCTGACGGACGCGGAGGCTGAAACCTTTTTCCGGGAGGGACGCGGAAACGGCGATGCCGCTCCCTCCGGCGATGCCGCCTGCCCGGCGGCCCCGCTTCCCCCCGCCCCGTCCCGCGTCCTGCGTTTCCGCGCGCTCCGCCTGCCCCAAACGGATGTTTGCCCTTTACATCTCCGGATGTTGCCGGTATCGTTTTCCCATTCCACTCTCACGCGAGGCCATCCATGAACGAATTTCCACGTATGCAGCGGCTCCCACCCTACGCCTTTGAGGTCATCGGCTCGCTCAGGCGGAAGCTCCGCCAGCAGCAGATTGACATCATTGACTTTGCCATGGGCAATCCGGATGTTCCCACCCCCCAGCACATTGTGGACAAACTGGTGGAAGCGGCGCAGAAGCCCGTCAACCACCGCTATTCCGTCTCCAGAGGCATCCCCAACCTGCGCAGGGCCGTCTGCGACTGGTACAAACGGAAGTACGACGTGGACCTTGACCCCGAAACGGAAGCCGTGGTGGCCATGGGTTCCAAGGAAGGGCTCTCTCATCTGTGCCTGGCCATGCTCCAGCCGGGCGAAGTCGTCTTCGCCCCCGACCCGACCTACCCCATCCACGTCTACGCGCCCGTCATCTGCGGCGCGGACGTGCGGCGCATCCCCATCTCCTCCGACCGCGACTTCTTCGAAGATCTGCTCACCGCCACCAAACAGACCTGGCCCAAGCCAAAACTGCTCATCCTGAGCTTCCCCCACAACCCGACGACGCTCCTCGCCACGCCCGAATTCTTCCAGAAAGTCGTGGACTTCGCCAAGGAACACGAAATCCGCGTCATCCACGATCTTGCCTATGCCGACCTCGTCTTTGACGGCTACAAGGCCCCCAGCTTCCTCCAGGCCAAAGGCGCCAAGGACGTGGGCGTCGAATTCTATTCCATGACCAAAGGCTATTCCATGGCCGGCTGGCGCGTGGGCTTCTGCCTCGGCAACCCCGAAATGGTCCACGCCCTGACCCGCATCAAGAGCTATCTCGACTACGGCATCTTCCAGCCTATCCAGATCGCCGCCACCGTCGGCATGAACACGTCGGACGAAATCGTCCGCAGCATCAGCGACATCTACGAAAAGCGCCGCAACTTCCTGTGCGAAGGCATGAACCGCATCGGCTGGCCCATCGAACCGCCCAAAGCCACCATGTTCTGCTGGGCAAAAATCCCCGAACACATGCGCCACCTCGGCTCCATGGAATTCGCCAAGCTCCTCATGACCGAAGGCCATGTCGCCGTGCAGCCGGGCATCGGCTTCGGCAGCAACGGCGACGACTACGTCCGCATCGCCCTCATCGAAAACGAACAGCGCATGCGCCAGGCCCTCAAAGGCATGAAAAAGGTCATCCAGGGCTGAACCGCCCCCGCCCCCGACACGCGCAAACGCCGCCGGAACGCGAAAGCTTCCGGCGGCTCTTTTTTTTTGGGGGGAGGAGAGGCGGCGCGGAGGCGCGCGGGTGGAGGAGAGAAGCGCGGGGGCGGGAATGCGAAGGGGGACGGCGCAGGGAATGAACGCGGGGGCGGGAATGCGAGGGGGGGGGCGCGGGGGGCGAGGAAGGCGTCGGGGCGGAGGATGCGTCGCGGAGCGGGAGAGCGCAAAGGCGGGCAAGAGCGCCTCAGGCTTCCGGCTCCGCCTGCTTCAGCCCGATCAGGATATCGGCGGCGGCTTCGCCCTCAAGGCGGCCGCCGGCGTCCATGATGCCGCGCCGGACAAGGCGGATGCCCATGTCCCGCAGCCAGCGGGCGGGAATGCCGCCGGGGTACCCGCGCCATGTGTCATCGACCAGCACATGGGTCACCGGCGCGTACTTCAGGATATGTTCCACCTGCCCTTTCAGGGACAGCCCCAGCGATTCCGGATCCGCGATGGCGTTGGGGATGAAGACCTTGCGGCAGCGGGCCCGGCGGATGGCGCCGCCCGTGCCTTCGGGCAGCAGGTTGGCCAGCACGGAGGAATAAAAGCTGCCCACCGGATAGACGATGAGCCCGGCCCTGCGGATAAGCCGCCCCGTTTCCGGCGCGAGCGGCACGCGAAGCGGCGTTTCGCCGTACAGTGACGGGGTGATCCACAGGTCTTTGACCGGCGAGGCGATGGGCGGGGTCGTCTTGCCGGTGAAGAGGTGCTGGCCGGTGATGGTCTGGCCGTTCTTAAGCCTGACGCAGAGGTGGGCGTTCGCGTCCGCCACAAGGCGCACCATGCCGCGCGCGCCCACCAGCCTGCCGAACAGCGCCGCGGCGCGGCTGATGGATCGCCCATGCTCAAGGTACAGCGCCGTAAGGACCAGATTGCCCACGCTGGCCCAGCGCGGATCGAAATCCGGCGGCAGAACCTCCCGCACCTCCCCGAGCAGCCCGGAAACCCGCCTCCGCCAGCGGGAAGGCACGGCGCGCAGCAAGGGATGCGTCCGCGCGACAAGCGCGTCCAGCGCCGCGAACGCCTCGCCCGCCGACCCCGTGGGCAGGCGCAGGTTCAGCACGGACACGCCGGCGGACGCGGGCGCAATGGCGAGGATGCGCGCCCGGATATCGCCCACGGCGGGCATGGCGAAGACGCGCCGCAGCTCGGCGGTGCTCCCGCCGGAATCAAACGGCGTGACCAGATGGACCATGGGCTCCCCGCGCCTTGCCAGCTCTCCCGCCGTTTCCCGGAACGCGCTGCCGCCGCTGAAAAAAAGCATGGGCGCGGCGGAGGCTGGGGAAGCGGACACGGGCACGGACGCGGGAAAAGAAACGGCGGCAGGGGGAGAAGGAACGGCGGCGGGCGCGGGACGAACGGGCGCGGACAGGCGGGCCGCTCGCGGAGGTGACGCGGGGGAGGCTCGCTTTGCCATGTCAGTTTTCCTCATCCCGCAGGTGGATGAAGAGCGTTTCGTCCAGAAGATCAAGCAGTTCCTGGCACAGCCCCCCGCTCTGCATGGGCGTGCCGAAAAGCGCTTTCCGCCGCGCGGCCAGCTCCTGCGCGGGGACGGCTTCGGGGACCGTCGCGGCAAGCCGCTGGGCCAGCAGGCAGGATTCCGCCCCGTGCCGGAACCGGGCAAAGGTTTCGGCCACGCCGGCTTTGACGCGGTCCCACGCGGCTTCGGCCGCGGGAGCGGGGGCTTTGCCCGCCAGCATGCAGAACGCCAGCGACAGCGTATTCAAACCGACGCCCGGCACGCCGGCGTGCCAGCCCACAAGCCAGGGCTGGCGCGGGAAAAGAAGCCCCTGTTCGCAGCCAAGCGCAAGCAGCTCAAGCATCCCCTCCCGGCAGGAAAGGAGCACCGGCTCCGTCCAGCGCACCCCGACCGACGGATACCAGGCCGGCAGTTTTTCCGCGCGGGGCGAAACATGTCCGAGCCCGCGCAGCAGCTTGGCCAGCCAGGCGTTGGCGCGCAAGGACGCCGGCGTTTCGAGGTGGCTGTAGCTTAAGGTGTACGTCCCCTCCCCGAAGCGGCCGTGCACCACGCAGGGCGCGCCTTCCATGGCCGGCATCAGCCTGATGCCGTAGGCGGCGCTCCAGTCCTCAAGGACCGGGGCGGGGAGCCTGCCCAGATCAAGATCGGCCACGTGCAGATCGGCCCCGGCCCCGGCGTAGCGGGCCAGGACGCAGACATCGGACGGGCCGGCGGGCTCCTCAAACCAGCCGGGCCACCAGACGGGGATCTCGGCCTCGGAGCAGTCGTCGGGGAGCATCGCCTCGTTCGCCGCGGCGCGCCGGGCAAAGCGCACGCGCACATGCCCGGACAGCTGGTGCTGGAGCCGGCCGTTCATCCGGACACGCTTCCACGGGCACAGGCCGATGCCCATTTCGGCGTCCGAAAGCCCCAGCCCCGCCCCGCCGCAAAAACCGAGGTAATGTCCGCCGGAGGCGACGAAATCCCTGACGGCCGCGCGCCCGGCCGGCCCGAGGGCGTCAAATTTGTGACGGGCGCTCCCGCCGGGGACAATCAGCAGGGAAACCTTGTCAGACCGGAAGGACTGCGCTATATCTTGCGCTTTGAGTAAACGGCACGGCACATCAAACCCCGTCAGAGCCTGACGCGCAAGCAGCCCCCAAAGGTGGGAAGCATCCCAGAGAAGTGCTACGCTCATGCCCCAGTAGTAGTCTACAAGGCAAGCAAAGGCAACAGAAAAAGCGCGGACATGTGCCGGAAAAAACGGAGAAAACCATGATGGACAACGCACTGCCAAAAGGCTACGAGCCCGCCGACGTCGAAGCCCGCTGGCGCGAGCACTGGGAAAGCTGCCATACCTTCACCCCCGACCTTGACGCTCCGGGCGAACCCTATTCCATCGTCATCCCGCCCCCAAACGTCACCGGCGCGCTGCACATGGGCCACGCGCTGGATCTGACGCTCCAGGATATCCTCTGCCGCTATCACCGTCAGAAAGGCCGCAAGGTGCTGTGGGTTCCCGGCACGGACCACGCCGGCATCGCCACCCAGAACGTGGTGGAACGCGCGCTGGCCAGGGAAGGCAAAACCCGCCACGACCTCGGCCGCGAAAAATTTGTGGAGCGCGTCTGGCAGTGGCGCGAGGAATACGGCAGCCGCATCCTGAACCAGATCCGCCGCATGGGCGCCTCCGTGGACTGGACGCGCGAACGCTTCACCATGGACGAGGGGCTTTCGCGGGCCGTGCGCAAGGTCTTTGTCGATCTCTACAAGCAGGGCTACATCTACAAGGGCAAGTACATCATCAACTGGTGCAGCCGCTGCCACACGGCCCTGGCCGACGACGAGGTCGAACACCAGCCCGTCAAGGGGCATCTCTGGCACGTGCGCTATGATCTGGCGGACGGCTCCGGCTCCGTCGTCATCGCCACCACCCGCCCCGAAACCATCCTCGGCGACTCCGGCGTGTGCGTACACCCCGACGACGAACGCTACAAGGGCATGATCGGCAAAAAAGTCCTCATCCCCATCATCAACCGCGAGGCCCCCCTCTTCGCCGACAAATACGTTGACCGCGAATTCGGCACCGGCGCGCTCAAGGTGACGCCCTGCCACGACCCCAATGACTGGATGCTCGGGCACCGCTACAATCTGCAGTTCATCCAGTGCATCGACGAAAACGGCGTCATGAACGAAGAGGCCGGCCCCTACAAGGGCATGACCAAGGAAGCCTGCCGCGAGAAAATCGTCGAGGACCTCGCCGCGCAGGGCCGCCTCGTCAGGGTCGAGGACCTTGAACACAGCGTCGGCCACTGCTACCGCTGCAAAACCGTGGTCGAGCCGCACGTCTCCGAACAGTGGTTCGTCGCCGCCACCAAGCTGGCCCCCGCCGCCCGCGACGCCGTGCCCGGCCAGACCCGCATCTTCCCGGACAGCTGGAACAAAACCTACTACAACTGGCTTGACAACATGCGCGACTGGTGCATCAGCCGCCAGATCTGGTGGGGCCACCGCATCCCCGCCTGGACCTGCGCGAAGTGCGGCGAGCTGATTGTCGAGACGGAAGATCCCAAAACCTGCCCCAAATGCGGCTGCGCCGACCTGACGCAGGAAACCGACGTGCTGGACACCTGGTTCTCGTCCGCGCTGTGGCCGTTCTCAACCATGGGCTGGCCGGACAAGACCCGCGAGCTTGAGATGTTCTACCCCACCTCGGTTCTGGTCACCGGATTTGACATCCTGTTCTTCTGGGTCGCGCGCATGATGATGATGGGGCTGCACTTCATGGGGCGGGTCCCGTTCCACCATGTGCACCTCCACGCCCTCGTGCGCGACGCGCAGGGCCGCAAGATGTCGAAATCGCTGGGCAACGCCATCGACCCCATCCTCATGTGCGACAAGTACGGGACCGACGCCTTGCGCTTCACCCTGACCTCGTTCGCCGCCATGGGCCGCGACATCCGCCTGTCCGAAGAACGCATCGAAGGCTACCGCCATTTCGTCAACAAAATCTGGAACGCCTCGCGCTTCGCCCTGATGAACCTCCCCGACGCCGCGCCCGCCAGGGTCGAGCGCAGCAATGTCACCCGGTTCCACAACAAATGGATCCTGCACCGCCTCGAGGAAATCAAGGACGAAGTGGCCGCCGCCATCGACGGCTACCGCTTCAGCGACGCCGCCCAGACTCTGTACAGATTCCTGTGGAGCGAGTTCTGCGACTGGTACCTTGAGCTTATCAAACCCGACATGCGGGAGGACGCCGACGCCGCCGTCAAGGCGGAATCCCAGTACGTGCTGTGGCTGGCGCTGCGGGAATTCCTCATCCTCGCCCATCCCGTGATGCCCTTCGTCACGGCGGAAATCTGGAAGGCGCTGCCCGAACCCGCCGAACTCGCCGAACCGGATCTGGCCAGAGTGCCCTATCCGCCCGCCCGCCCGGAATGCCGCGACGCCGAAGACGCCGCCAAAATGCTGTTCATCCAGGGCGTCATCGGCGCGGCGCGCACCATCCGGGCCGAGCTGAACATCTCGCCCGGCTACAGGCTGACCGTCCTGCTCCGCCCCGCCTCCCCCGAACAGGCGGGCTGGCTTGAGGCCAACCGCCCCGTCATCACCACCCTCGCGCGGCTTGAAACCCTTGTCATCGACGCGGCCGGCGAAGCGCCGCGGGCCTCGGCCTCGCAGGTGGTGGAAGGATGCGAAGTCATCGTCCATCTGTCCGGCGCCGTGGACTTCGCGGCCGAACTCGCCAGGCTGGACAAGGAACTGGGCAAGATCGCCAAAGAGCTGGCCGGCCTTTCCGCCAAGCTGGCCAACGCCAACTTCGTGGCCCGCGCCCCGGCGGACATCGTCGAACGCGAAAAAGCCCGCGTGGCCGAACTGACCGACGCCGCGGCAAAACTGACCGCCCTTCAGAAGCGCTTCCGCGACGCCATGTAAGGCTTAGCTTCACACGCGCAAGGACGCCATACACATCCGCCCCGGGGCCAAAACGGCATCACGCCGTCTGACCGCCGGGGCGGATGTTTTTTTCCTTCCGGAAACGCCGGGGGGGCGCGTTACCGCCCGCCCAGCCAGGTCACGCAAAGCGGCCTGCGCGGGGTCACGCGGCGCGGCGCGAGGGCGGCAAAGCCGAACATCATGGCCGCGTAGCCCGCGTACCCTTCCTCAATGCCGCACAGCGCGCGCAGCTTCGGCGAGGTCATGAGCGCCCGCATCAGGTAGCCCGACCAGCAGGTGCCGACGCCATAAGCCCACGCCGCCAGCTCAAAATAGGTCATGGCGATGGACGCGTGCACGCAGCCCCAGGCGGCCGCCTCGGGCGCCGCGGCGATAATCAGATGCGGAGACGAACGCAGGATGACGTCCGATCCGCCGCGGAACCGCGCGAGGATGGCGTCGACGGCGTACCGCTTCGCCACGGCGGGAATGTGGCGGCCCGTCTCGTCAAACCATTCCGCAATGCCTTCGGCAATCCGCTGCACATACGCGGGATCTTCCACGACAATCCAGCGCACATCCTGCTCGTTGCCGCCGGTGGGAGCCTGACGCGCCGTCAGCAGAAGCGTTTCAATAAGCTCCCGCGGCACGGGCTGCTTCCGGAAAACCCGGCAGGACCGCCGTCCCAGCAAAAGCTGCCGGGCCTGCTCCGGCGAGACGGCCAGCGCCGGATCAAGCCGCGGCGTCTCGCTTTCCGCCAGCCCCTCAATGCGGATGGCGTCTTCCGGGCAGAACGCCAGGCACTGCCCGCAGCCGGTGCAGCGGGATGCCTTTTCCGGCTTCATCTCGGCCGCGCCGCTGCTGACGCGCAGCAGCCCCCTGGAGCAGACGCGCACGCACACGCCGTCGCCCGTGCATTTTGCCTTGTCAATCACAAGCGTTGGCATACCTTCCTCCCTGCCATACCTGTTTCACGAAACAATTCACTCGGCGCCGGAGAAATCGGCCAGGGAAAACTCGCGGACAATATCCCTGAATTCCTCGTACCGGGCTTCCAGATCCCGCAGGTCAAGAAATTCCTTCTCCGTATGCATGCCGCCGCCGACAGGCCCCAGCGCGCACAGCGCGGGCTGCCCCATGCCGCTCGCAAACGAGGCGTCCGAACCGCCCCCCGCAAAAGCCCACTCGACCTTGATCCCGTACCGCGCCCCGATGCGCGTGCCCAGCTCGCAGTAGCGCTCCGTCAGCGCGTTGGGAACCATGGGAGGACGGGTGATGCCGCCCTCGATCCGGACGCTGGCCTTCGGGTTGAACGGCGGATGCGACTTCACCGCCTTGTCGATGCGCATGGCGTCGGCGCTGCTGACGGTCCGGATGTCCACCCGCATCACCGCTTCCTTCGGGACGGTGTTGATGGACATGCCGCCCTTGATCAGGCCGGGGTTGACGCTGATGCCGTTTTCCAGATCCTGCAGCGACTTCAGAAACAACACCCAGTTCGCGAGTTCCGTCACCGCGCATACGCCGTCCTGCGGGTTGTTCCCGGCATGGGCCTCCACGCCGGAAAACGTGAACGTGTACTGCTGGATGCCTTTGCGCTGCTTGATGTGCGCGCCGTTCGCGCGGGTCGGCTCGGTGGAGATGACCATCCTGCTGGCCTTTGACAGCTTCTCAATGAGCGGACGGGTGTTCGGGCAGCTCAGCTCATGCTCGCTGTTGAAAAAGATGCCGATGTTCCCCATCGCCGCGCCGCCGGCCAGAAGCTCCTCCATGGCGTGCAGCACAAACAGGCAGCCGCCCTTCATGTCCGACACGCCCGGCCCGCGCAGATGATCGCCCTCGACGCGGAAGGGACGCTTCGCCGCCTCCCCTTCCGGAAACACCGTGTCCGCATGGCAGAGAATCAGCAAATCAAACGGCCTCGCCTCGGACCGCGTGGCCAGAAAACTTTTGCCCAGCTTGCCGGGGGCAAGTTCAAACCACTCAATGGCAAAGCCAAGTTTGGCAAAACGCCCGGCAAACCAGTCCTGAACGCGGTTCACCCCTTCCCGGCAATAACTGCCGCTGTCAATGTTGACCAGCTCCTCAAGCTCCCGCAGATACTTCGTCCTGTCCAGCATAACGCCTCCCGCGTCGCGCGTTAAAAAGTCGTAACTTACTGAAATATTTTACTATATATACTTTTTATACAATACTGACATGACCCGCTGTTGTCAACTGTTTCCCGGCTCCGGACGCCAGTTTTCTGCCGCTTGAGGAGAGCGCGGGGAAAGCGGCGCGGCGGGGGCGGGCAAGGATGGTCGCGCGGGGGCAAAGGCGCGAGGGAAAAGGCGCGGCGCGGAAGAGACGGCGGGGGGCGGGAGGCAGCGGATGAGGGAGCGGTCACCGGAGGGCGAAGCGGCAGGCGGGACGGCGGGGAAGGCGGGAAGGGGACGCGCAGGGGAAGGAGCGGCAGTCCCGCAAGGACGTGAAACGCCCCGCGCGGGGGAGGCAGCGGCGCGGAGTTCGGGGACGGCGCGGCGGCACTGACGCAGGGCAAGCATCCCCCCGCCCTCCTGACGGGGCGGCGGCCCCCGAAAGGCCGCGGGGAGGCGGGACGGTGCGGTAAGGCCGCGGGAAGCGAAGGCTGCGCGCTCACTGCGCCGTCAGGCGTCCGAGTGCAAGTTCCATGCCCAGCATTTTCATTTTCTTGTACAGCTCGTTGCGGGAAATGCCCAGTTCGCGGGCTGTGCGCGCCTTGTTTCCGTTGCAGCGGACCAGCGCCCTTTCAATGGCAGAGTATATAAATTTTCTATACTGCGTTTTCAGATCTTCCCGTTCTCCGTCCTCCGCCCTTCCGTTTGTCTCCAGCAGGTGCGGCGGCAGATTGCGCGCGGTGATGACCTGCTCGCCTTCCTTCATGGAAAAGCGCGTGTAAATCAGCACGTTCTTCAGCTCCCTGACGTTCCCCGGCCAGTGGTACCGGGTCAGAAGCGGCAGGATGGCCTTGTCGATTTCCGGCACGGGGCCGTGTTCCTGCGTCGCGATCTGCCGAAGGAGCTCGGCCAGCAGGAGCGGCAGGTCGTCAAACCGCTCCCGCAGCGGGGGGCTGTGCAGGTGCAGCACGTTGAGCCGGTAATACAGATCCTCCCTGAACCGGCCTTCCCTGAGCAGCTGGGCAAGGTCCTTGTTCGTGGCGGCGATCACCCGGAAATCCGAATTGATCTTCTCATTGCCGCCGATTTTCTGAATCTCGCGATTTTCCAGTATCCGCAGCAGCTTTGCCTGCATGTTCAGCGGCATTTCCGCGATTTCATCAAGGAAAATGGTCCCCCGGTCCGCCAGCTCGAACTTGCCTATCCGCCCGCCCCGCCTGGCCCCGGTAAACGCCCCCTCCTCGTAGCCGAACAGTTCCGCCTCCATCAGCTCTTCCGGGATGGCGGCGCAGTTGACGGTGACAAAAATCTGCTGGGCGCGGGGGCTCGCCGCGTGGAGCGCGTTGGCGATAAGTTCCTTGCCCGTTCCGGATTCGCCGGTGATGAGCACGGGCTGGTCGCTGTTGGCGAAGCGGATGCCCTGTTTTTTGAGGCGGCGCATGGGCTCGCTTATGCCTACCAGATCGTTGAACGTGAACGTCGCCCCGGGCAGGCCGGCCTGCGCGCGGCGCTCGAAATAGCGGGCCTTGCGCTCCAGCGAGTCAATGCGGGAAAGCAGCGCCTGCAGCTCCTGGATGTCGCGGAAATACGCCTCCACATAGCCGCCGATGCACACGCCGCCGTCAAAAACCGGATAGCGCGAGATAAACGCCTCGATGCCGTTGAAGCGGAACAGAACCCGGACCTGCTTTTCCCGTGAATTGATGACGTTGAGCAGTTCCGCTTCCGGAAAATAGTTGCGGATGGTATCGCCGACGGCCTTGACGCGGTCAAAGCCGAACATGCGGGCGAAGGTGGCGTTCATGTAACAGATGATGCCGTCGGTATGGGCCGCCATGATGCCAATTTGCAGGGAATCGGCAATTGTTTCGCAAAATTGCTGCATTTTACGCTTCGCATTCAGCATAGGCTTTCCCCCGCATGTGTCATCATCAGGATACATGTCCTCTTTTAATGACAGAATGAAAAAAATGCCCGTCCCTCGCGCCAACTCTCCGTAATTGTACCAGAATCGTCCTCTATAGATGACAGTTAGCACATCCGGCGCGTCCCTGGCAATAACCCGTGGATATTCATAAATCATGAGTTTTTCCCACAGGATAGCGAAGATAACGCCGCGCTGGTACGTCATTTGCTAAAAATAAAGGCAAAGCCCCTCTGAGACACAGCAAGGAGTACCTGCCATGCGGCTTTCAAACCGGCCCAGGAAAAAGCAGCTCCCCTCCCGCGAATACGACGCAAGCGAAAACGGCGTGTGCAGGCTGTGCACCGCCGGATGCGGGCTGACCCTGTTTTCTTCCGGCGGGGCCCCGGTTGATCTGTTCGGAACCGAGCTTCATCCGGTCAACAAAGGCGCGCTCTGCCCCAGAGCGCTGGCGCTGTACCGCCAGATATACGGCAAAAGCCGCCTCAGCGCTCCGGCCATCCGCGAATCCGCAGACGCGCCGTGGCGGCCCGCGGACTGGGACACGGCGCTGGATTTCACCGCGCGCCGCATGGCGGACACCGGAGGGGAGCGCCTTGTCATCGCCGGACATGAAAGCGATCCGTTTGATTTTCTCTGCGGGGCGGACTGGGCGGCAGAAGCGCTGGGCTGCGCGTACCGGCCAGGCCGGTTTTTCGCACCGGCCTTCGGCCGTTCGGCAAGCCTCTTCCGGATGATCGGCATCTGCGGCGATCAGCTGCTTTCCAACACGCCCCGCGACTGGTGCGCCAGCAGGGGCATCCTCGTCGTGGGCGGCGACCTTGCCGCCGAAAACCCCGTCACCTTCGGCCCGCTTCAGGACGCGCGGGACCGCGGCTGCGAGCTGCTGTACCTTGGCGCGCGGGGCGGGATGACCTCCCGCCGCGCTACAGGCGCGTGGATCGTCCGGCCCGGCACGGAAAGTCTGGCTTTGTCCGCCCTGCTCCATATCCTTTTGCGGGACAACGCCGTCCATCAGGAATTCGTCAGCGAGTGCGTCAGCGGCCTCGACGCCCTGCGCGAACGCCTCGCCCCCTACGCGCCGGCCCGCGTCGCTCCGCACTGCGGGCTCGCGCAGGAACGGCTGGAAGAACTCGCCGCGCTGATTGAAAGGCTTTCCCCCATCCAGATTATCATGGGCCAGCTTGAGCAGCGCCGCTGGATTGATGACGCGCTCCCCGCGCTCTGCCTCGCGCTGGCGGCGCTCAAAGGATGCATCGGGCGGCCGGGCGGAGGACTGAACATTCTGGGGGCAACGCCCTTTGCCTGGCCGCTCACGGACAATCCGCCCGCGAATGACGCGCGGGCGGAGGGGGGGAAGGCGGCCCCGGCAGTGACGGAGCCGGCATCGCCGAGCCCGGCAGTGTCGGAGCCGCCGCGGGCGGATGATCCAACGGACCACACAGAAAGCAAAAATGGCCCTCTCCTCAAAAGGGATCATCCGCTCGCACTGGAAGCCTGCATCAAGGCCCATCCGGACGGCGCGTTCATCGGGTTTGGCGACCCCCTTCGCCGGCTGGCCGGCCAGTCCGCCCGCGACGGCCTGCGCCGCATGGCTTTTGTCGTGCACATGGGGCCGTTTGACAACGCGACGCGAAGGCTGGCCCACGTTTCGCTGCCGGCCGCGCACTGGATGGAATACGCCTGCCTTGCGCATCGTTCAGACGGCAGGGCAATCCAATGGGCTCCTCCCCTGCTGCCGCCCTGCGGTTTTGCCCTGCCTCCTCTGGACATCTGGGCGGGGCTGATGCGCCGTCTCCGGCCGGAAAGCCTGCCGCCGTGGGCCGCCTGCCCGGAAGACGCCGCCTCCCCCCGCCGCCTTGCCGGCTGGACGCTTGAGAACTGTCCGCTCACGGCGGGGCTTTGCGTCGACGATCTGGAGAGGGCGCGGAACGACGCCTCCCCGGGCGGCGTCCTCTGGCCCTGCCCGCGCGGCGCCGGAGAAACCGGCAGGGACTATGAGATCTCCCGCTACATCAGAGGCAACGTCCGCGGCAGAAACAACATCCTTTTCACCCCCGGAAGCCTCTGGCCGGAAAGCGGGCGGCGCTTTCCCACAGAAAACGGCCGCATCCGGCTGGAAGAGGTTTCGCTTCCCCTGCTGCCGGAAGCGCCGCCAGGAGATGGGCTGACGCTGGTTGTCTCCGGTCTGGCGGACCGCGCCGCGGACCATCCCCAGGAACCGCTGTGGCCGCGCGAAAACCTTGGGGATGCCGCGCGCCTGCACAGGGATACCGCAGCGAAGCTGGGCATCGAACACGGCTGCGCGATCACCCTGTCGTCCGCCGCCGGGGAGGTGGATGTTCAGGCTGTCATCGCGCCGGACGTGCCGGAAAACGTCGTTGTGCTGCCGCCGGAAACAGGGCTTGCGCTTGTCGCAGGAGAAGAGCCCGTGCTGCGGCCCGCCGCCGTCCGCGCGGCAAGGCGGAAATGAAAGGAGGAGATGATGCGTCTTGTCGTTGTAAGCCAGCACAGCAGTCTGAAGCAGGATGCGCTCTCAGGCTGCCGCGATGACGAGCTGGTGCTGGCGGTGGATGCGGATCGCTGCATCGCCTGCGGTTCCTGCGCGCTGGCCTGTCAGGCCGAACACGCGCCCTTCGGGCAGCCCTCCCCTGTCCGGCGCCTGGCCGCCGGCATCCCGCCCGGTCAGAAAGCACCCAGAATCGTCAGCCTGCCAACCTCATGCCGCCAGTGCAGGACGCCCTGCGCCTGCGACACCGGCTACGCGTTCTGGACGGTATGTCCGGCCGAAAAGGCGCATGCCGTCGCCGCGCAAAGCCTGTACTGCGACTGCTGCGAGCAGCGGCTGCGCGCCGGGCTGAACCTGGCCTGCGTGACAAGGTGCAGCATGAAATGCCTCTACGCCGGAACGGCCGCAGACATCCGCTTCGTCCTTGAGGAAAAACGCCTCCGCAGCATGGGGGAAACGGAGATGTGCCGATGCGTCCCGCCCGGCGGACAAGACCGGAACTGACCGCCGGAAGCTATCGGCGGCTGGCGCGGCCCGCGGGGATGGCGCCCTTCCGGATCGTCGATGGAGAAACGGATCTGCTGCTGTTCGGCAGCAGGAGCCTTCCCGGCAAGGCCGCGCAGTGGGTGCACGAGGCGCGGGAACAAATCACCGGCTATATCCGGAGCCATGCCGGATTCCGCGAAAGCCTCGTCCCCCTTCCGGACGACGCCTGCGCGCCTGACGTGGTGCGGACCATGCTGCGGGCGGGCATCAGGGCCAGGCTCGGCCCCATGGCTTCCGTGGCCGGGGCCATCGCCGAATTCACCGCGCGGCGGCTTCTCCCGCATGTGCCGGAGATCATCGCCGAAAACGGCGGAGACGTCTTCTTCCGCACAGACCGCCCCCAGCGCTTCGGCATTGTGGCGGAATCCGCAAGGAACCCGCTGCTCCATATCGAAGTCGGCGAGGCGGAGGCAGGAGCCGGCATGGGCGTATGCACCTCGTCCGGAACGCTTGGGCCGTCCATGAATTTCGGCAGGGCCGACGCCGTGACCATCATCGCCCGGGATACCGCGCTCGCCGACGCGCTGGCCACCGCGACATCCAACAGGGTGCGCCGCCGCAGGGACATCGGGCCCGCGCTGGACTGGGCGCTCGAACATGGCGCGGAAGGCGCCGTCATCATCGCGTTCGACCGGGTCGCGGCCATAGGGGCCGTCCGCTTTTCCGGCTGACGGCAGGCGACGCCCTCACCTGTATCAAGGATACCGTCATGACTACCCATTCCGCCGCTCAACGCACAAAAACCATCAGCGATATCAACAGGAAACTTCAGGACAAGTCCGCCGTCATCATGACGGCCATGGAATTCAAGGCACTTGTCCGCGAGGGAAAAACGCCCTCCGTCGAGGAAGTCGATGTGGTGACCACCGCCACCCGCGCCGTCATGTCCGGCACCGCCGCCCTGCTGACCCTGCCGCTGCGCGAAAAGGACGCGGCGGGGCGGATCGCCGATCTGCGCATGAACGGCGTGCCCTGTCTCCCCGCGTTCACAGGCGGGGAGGAGAGCGGCCTTGTGGGAGCAGTTCTGAACGGCACGCAGGAGAGCGTGGACAATACCGGCCGCTACGGCGGCGGGCATGTGCTGCGCGCGCTGGTGGAACGCGAGGCCGTCGAAATCGAATACCGGCTGGAAACAGGCTGCAGAAAGCGCCTCTTCCTCACCCTCGACGAAATCCCTTTCGCCCGTTTCTACACTTCCCGCAACAGCTTCCAGAACTACATGGGCTTCACCAACGCCAAAAACGCCCCGTCCTATCAGGCCCTGCCCTTCTCCATCTTCGCCTGCCGCCCCATCGCCCCCTTAGGCGGCATGGCCGTCAGCGGCAGCGGAGAAATGAACCCCGGCGCCAACGATTCTTCGTTTCAGGTCATCCGCCCCGGCATCCGCATCCTCGTCAACGGCGCGGAAGGCACCCTTGTAGGCTACGGTACGCGCGCCCAGAAGGGGCATGTGTGCCTGTCCACCACGGCCGATATGCGCCGCATGGACCCGCAGTACATGGGCGGATTCCGCACAAGCTGCGGCGTCGAGGTCACAAGCAGCCTCGCCGTACCCTTCCCCGTGCTCAACCAGGCCATTCTGGACGGGCTCGCGGCATGCCTCGACGAGAATCTCGTCCATCAGGTGGGCGACTTCTCCGACCGCGTCGCCATCGGGGCGGTGCGCTATTCGGATATCTGGACCGGCGCGCCGCTTGAGGTTGAGTTCGACTTTGAGCGCTGCATCGGCTGCTCCTTCCAGTGCGAGGCCGAATACTACTGTCCCATGAACGCCATCTCCTGGAAAGACCAAACCATCGATCAGGACCTGTGTGTGGCCTGCGGGGCCTGCACGGGCAACTGCCCCGGCGGCGCCTTCAGGGGAAAGGGACGCGAACCCGGGCGCGGCGTGGGCGAACTCAATCTGTTCGGCAGGCTGATGCCCATCATTTTCCGTCAGTCCAACCGGCTGCGCAGCGAGCGCCTTGCCGGAGTGCTGAAGGAACGGCTCGGCAGCGGCGAGTTTCATTTTCTTGATACGGACGCCGAATGCCGGCTGTGGTAGCCCGGAAAAACCGGATAACGGCGTTCAGCGCGCCGGCCTTTGGAAAAAACCGAGGTGGTCATGATTCAGAGTGTTGCCGCTCTCTCCCTTGAGGAATGCCAAAAAGAGGCCGCCCGCTGCATCGGCTGCGGGCTCTGCCTGACCGTATGCCCCGTATTCGGCGAAGATCCGCGCGAAGAACTGACGGCGCGGGGCCGGAACGCGCGTCTGCCCGCGCTCATCGCCGAAACCGGACGGCAGGGCCTGGACGAAGCCCTGAGCAAATGCCTGCTGTGCGGGCGCTGCGCCATGATCTGCCCGAGGGGCATCCACAACGACCGCATCGTCGCCACCCTGCGCGCCGCCGCCGTGGAGCGGCACGGCCTCCCCCTCTTCAAGCGCGCCGCCCTGCGCGCCCTTCTGGCCGACAGGAAGGCCATGGCGAAAGCCCTCGGCGCGGCCGCCCTGTTCCAGAAGCTGCTCCCCCCCGCCAGAGGCACGGAACTGGGGAGGGGGGATGACGGGCATCTCCCGCCGGTGCGGCATCTTCCGCTCTTCTTTGCCGGTCTGGCCGGGGGGCGGCATCTTCCCCCCATCTGCCAGCCCTTCCTTTCCGAACGCCTGCCGGAACGCACCCCCGCCGCCGGGGAAAAAGGCCCGCCCCTGCGCGCGGCGTTCTTTTCCGGGTGTGCCATGGAATTCATGCTGCCCGCAGCCGCCGCGGCCATGGTCGATCTGCTCTCGAAGCTCGGCGTGGAAGTGCTTTTCCCGAAGGGACAGGGCTGCTGCGGCCTCGCCATGCACGCCAACGGCGACACGGAAACGGCACTCGCCATGGCCCGGCACAACGCCGACGTGCTTGAAGCCTGCGAGGCCGACATCATCGTCACAGGCTGCGCGACGTGCGGCTCGGCCTTAAGGGACGCGTGGCCCCATCTCGACGCGCCCGCCGGCGACCGCGCGCGCTTTGCAGCCATTGCCGCGAAGACACGGGATTTTTCCGAAGTGCTGATGGAACGCAGTTTTCCGGAACCCTTCCCCTACGTCTCCGCCCTGCCGCCAGACGTTCGCGCCGCCTGGCACAGCCCCTGCCACCTCGCCTTCCACCAGCGCGTCAGCCGCGAGCCGGTCACCCTCCTGCAGCGCGCCCTGGGCAGGGCCTTCCGCCCGCTTCCGTCGCGCTGCTGCGGCTTCGGGGGCTCGTTCAACGCGGCGCACTACCCGCTCTCAAAAGCCATTGGAGTCAATAAAATCAATGACCTGCGCGAAACAAACGCGCAATACATCATCACCGCCTGCCCGGGCTGCATGATCCAGCTTACGGATTTGATGGCGCAGCACGCGCTTTCCGGCAAGGTCATTCATCTGGCCGAAGCGCTCACGCTGCGCTGAGCGAAACGAGGTTGCCTATGCTTGCGATGCGATCTGACGAAGACAACGCCTACGCCCGGCTCAACGAAATGGCCAGAAACGGCTCGCTGCGCGTCGTGTGCGCCCATGCGGCGGGAACGGCAGAAGCCGCGGAGGCCGACGCGCTGGTCGCGGCCCAGGTCGGCGGCATGGAAAGCACCGGCGTCATGCTGCTGGTCAAGGTTGCCGAACGCGGCCTTTTCACTCGGGCTGAACGCCTTCTGCTCAACGGGATTTCCGGTTTCGTCGGCCCGGCCCCCAACGAAAGGCTGGGGCTTGTGGACGTGCTGGTGACGGGGGGGATGGTTTCCGGGGCCGATCCCGCCTACACAGGGGCGGACCTGTTCGTGGATCTGCTGAACGACAGGGAAATCGCCCTTGACTGTCTCTCGCAGGAACAGACCCGCCACACGGCCGCGACCCGCCTGTCCATCATGGAATACGCCCGCCTGACCGTATACAGCATGGACATCGATCCCGCCCTCGCAAGGCACGGGCAGGACAGCCTCTTCGCCGGCGCGGCCGTCATGCTGAACGGCGGGCGCGGCGTCATCCTTGGTTCCGGCGCGCTCGCCGCGCCGGGGAAACCCGCCCTTTCCTGCGCGGCGGACTGCTTCGTCATGGAGCGCGATCTGATGCTGCCAAAGCGCGGCGCGCTTCCCGCCCGCCATACGCTCGCCATGCTTTTCCCGCTCTGGAAGGACAAAAACGCGAAGGCGCTGCTTAACGCCGCCGCAAACCTCGCCGCCGCGCGCGGCGAAGAGGACGCCCCCGTCCTTCGCGCCAGTGAAACCTGCATGGCAAGAGCCGTCGCCGGCGGCGGCCTTGCCTTCGCCGATCCCGGCCCGAAACCTTACAGGACCATCATGGCCAGGGCATAAGGAAGTCTTCCCCCTTCCTTTTCGCGACGACCAACCCCAACTGAATCTGTCCGGCTTTCCGGAGAGCGCAAAGGAGGAACCATGCGTCTGACTGCTCTTTGTACGTCCCTCGTGGCTCTGGGAATTTTTGCCGCGCCTGCCATCGTGCAGGCCGACGCGCCGAAAAAAATCACCTTCGGGTATCTGGTGGCCGACCAGCTCCATGAGCCGGCGCCCATGATCATGAAACACCTCAAGCTGCTTGAAAAACGCGGATACGAAGTCAAATGGCAGGAGTTTCTCTCCGGCGCCAACCTCTGCCAGCACATGGCCTCCGGCGAAGTGGATTACGGCACGTGCGGCGCGGCGCCCGCCCTGACCTTCCGCGGGCTGGGGCTTGACTTTGTGATGCTCGCGAGCAGCAACACCAACGGCAGCGCGCTTATCGTCAGCCACAAGTACAAGTCCCCCGAAGAACTGGACGGAAAGGCCATCGCGACGCCCGGCATCGGCAGCATGCAGGACCGCCTCGTCGATATCGTCGCCGCCAAGTACGGCATCAAGATCAACCACCGCAATATCAAGGTCTCAGACATGCCGCTCTTCCTTCAGAAAGGCGAAGTGGACGGCTTTGTGGCGTGGGAGCCGCACGTCAGCCGCGCGGAAGCGCTTGGCTACGGGCATGTGCTGCTGACTTCGCAGGACATCCTGAAAAATCATCAGTGCTGCGCCCTGATTTCCCGCGAAAAGACCATCAAGGCCGACCCACAGATGGCCGGCGACGTGCTCGACGTCTATCTGGAGGCCATGACCTGGTTTGAAAACAACCGCGAGGAAGCCAAAAAGATGATCTCCCTCGCCACCGGCATCAAGGTGGAAGACGTCAGCAAAGCCATGGAGCGCGTCACCTACCCCATGCCGCCCTACCTTGACGAGGAAAGCATGATCCAGCTCGTGAACGACCTCGTGGCCACCAAGAAAATCAAGAAGGACAACGTGCCCGACTCCACCACCTTTGTAAAGAACATGGTCCTGCGCGACATGCTTGAGCAGCACCTCAAAAAGTAGCTCACCCCCGGCCGCCGCCCCGCCTCCGCGCGGGGCGGCCCCTCACCCTTCCCTGTTGACGAGGTAGCAGTGATGGAATCCAAACAGAAAGAAAAAATCAGTTCGTTCATCTACAATATTCTTTTCCTCATCGCCGTGATCGCAGGCTGGGGCATGTTCGCCAAATGGCAGAATTCCCCCTTCTTCCCTTTGCCCGGCGAAATCTATGACGCGTTTATCCAGCTTTCCACCGAGGGCGACGTCGAGGGCGTCGCGCTCTCCTCGCACATCCTCTGGAGCCTCATCCGCATCTTCGCCGGTTTCGGTATGGCCTGCGTCACAGGCATCCCCCTGGGCCTCGCCATGGGGCTGTGGCCCAAGCTCTACAACCGCACCCGCGCCGTCATCGAGCCCATCCGCTTCATCCCGCCCATCGCGTGGATCCCGATGACCATTGTGCTGATGGTGGGCTTTTCCCGCTACGCCTTTTTGATCTGGCTCGGGGCCTTCTTCCCCATCTTCATCAACACGCTGCTTTCCGTCACCCGCGTGAACCCCGTCCATATCAACGTCGTCAAGGTCTTCGGCGCGTCCCGCTGGTACACCATCCGCAACATCGTCATCCCCTCCGTGACCCCCGACATCGCCACCGGCATGCGCGTCGGGCTTGGAATTGCCTGGATGTGCATCGTGGCCGCGGAAATGATCGGCGGCGAGATGGTCGGCGTGGGGCGCCTGATTCTGAAGTACGCGGAGCTGATGCGGCTGGCCGAGGTCATCGTGGGCATGCTGGTCATCGGCATCATCGGGTTCATCATGAACGAAATCTTCATCGCCGTCGAACGCTACCTGTTCCGCTGGCGCGCCGAGATTTCCCTGTAATGATCCTCCCAAGGAGAACGCCATGGCCTTTGTTACCGTAGATATCTCCAAACGTTTCGGAAAAATGGACGTGCTGCGCGACGTTCGCTTCACCGTGGAGGAAAACGAGTTTCTGGTCATCGTCGGCCCGACCGGATGCGGCAAGACCACCATCGCCAACATCATCGCCGGCGTCGAACCCTGCACCTCAGGCGCCGTCACCATCCGCGGCGAGCGTGTCGATCCCAAAAAGCACAACCTCTCCTTCGTCTTTCAGGAGCCATCCTGCGTGCCGTGGAAGACGCTTATCAACGACGTCCTGATGGGCCCGGAAATCAAAAACACACCCCGCGAACAGGCCCGCAGACGCGCATCCGAAATCATCGAGCTGGTCGGGCTCGCCGGATTCGAAAACTACTACTCCCGCCAGCTTTCCGGCGGAATGCAGCAGCGCGTGGCCATCGCCCGCGCCTATGTCACGGACCCGGAACTCCTGATCATGGACGAGCCTTTCGGGCACCTCGACGCTCAGACCCGCTACCTCATGCAGGGCGAAATCATGCGCATCTGGCAGCAGGAACACAAAACCGTGGTCTTCATCACCAACAATATTGAGGAAGCCGTGTTCCTCGCCTCGCGGGTCATCGCCCTCTCAAAGCTGCCCGCCACCATCAGGGGCGTCCACGACATCAACCTCCCCCACCCCCGCAACCTGACCGACCCCGAATTCCTGCGCCTGCGCCGCATCCTGACGGAACAGTGCGAAGTGACCGACTGAAAACACCGGCGGCGAAACGCGGCGTCCCCGCCCCTCCGGAAAAACCGCGCGAAGCGGCCTGCCAGAAAGGACATCCCATGGAAGAACAACGCAACGTCAAAATCCGCGTCCAGAATCTCTCCAAGCATTTTGGGGATCTGGTTGTCCTGGACGACATCAGCTTCAACATCCATCAGGGGGAGTTCCTCTGCGTGGTGGGGCCGACCGGATGCGGCAAAACCACCTTCTGCAATGTGGTCACAAGCCTGCTCCCGGTGACCTCCGGCTCCATACGCATCGACGGCGAACCCATCGATTTTCAGAAGCACAACGTCGCCTTCGTGTTTCAGGAACCTTCCTGCCTGCCCTGGCGGACCGTGTACGACAACATTAAAATCGGACTGACCATCAAAAACTATCCGGAAAAGGAAATCGCCGACCGCGTCAGCCGCATCATGGAGCTGACCGGCCTGACCCGGTTCCGCGACTTTTTCCCCAACCAGCTCTCGGCAGGCACAAAACAACGCGTCGTCGTCGCGCGGGCCTTCGTCACCGAACCGGATATGCTGCTCATGGACGAACCCTTCGGCCAGCTTGACACCAGCACGCGCTTCCATATCGAAAACCTGCTGATTGAACTGTGGCAGAAAACCGGCCAGACGGTCATCTTCGTCACCCACAACCTTGAGGAATCCATCTATATGGCCGAACGCGTGCTCGTGCTGACGCCAAAACCCGCCCACGTCAAAAAAATCGTTGACGTCAGGCACCTGCCGCATCCCCGCGACATCGCCGATCCGGAATTCGTGCGCCTGCGCAACCACGTCACCGATCTCGTCAAATGGTGGTAGCTTTTTCCCGAGGCGTCCCGCAGGCAAAGACAGGAAGAACGCGAAGGGGGGACGGCCGCCGCGGAAAGGGGCGGTGCGAAAGGCCGCGGCGCGAGGGGGCCGGGGCGTCTGGCTGGCCCCGCAAGGACGTGAAACGCCCCGCGCGGGGAGGCGGGGCCATGGAGAGGCGGGGACGAAGAGGACTCCCGAAGGGGTAAGGCGGCCGCGCGGCGGCGAAACGCCGCGGAGACGGCGGCGCGTCTGGCGGCCCAGTTCGAAGGCGGGGGGGCCGGGGCGACGGAAAGGCGGCGGCGCGGGGGGGCCGGGTTTATCCGGCGGGGTTACAAAACCGCGAGAGGCGTCGGCTCCGAAGCGGCCAGCACCCGGTCCCAGTCTTCCGATTCGACCAGGAAATCCGGCTGCGCCGCGAGCAGTTCTTCGCGCCGCGTGTAGCCGTAAAGCGCGGCGGCGGTTTTCATGCCCGCGCCGCGCCCGCCGGCGAGATCAAGGACTGAATCGCCAATCATCACGCACGACTGCGGCTCAAGCTGGTGCTTTGACGCCATGTATTCCAGCATCTCTTTCTTGGAAAGGGTCCTGCCCGGCAGCACGTCGAGCGTCGTCACATCCGTGAAATACGCATCCAGCCCCTTCATCTCAAGCAGGCGGCGCGTTACCAGAAGCGCCTTGTTGGTCGCCACAAAGCACGTTTTGTCCCTGTCGCGCAGCGCGCGCAGAAGGCGGGGGATGCCGCTGAAAATCCGGCTGCGGGCATAGGGCAGGCGGCGGTAGATGGCCCGGTAATCCAGCACAAGCTGGTTCACGCGCGAAGCCGGCGCGTGCGGCACGAGCCTTGCGAAGATGGCTTCCAGCGGCGGGCCGATAAGGTACTGGTCCATGGGCGGTATGGGCTCCTGCGCGGCGCGCAGGACCTCCTGCATGGTGTTGAGGACGTCAGGCGCCGTATCCATCAGGGTGCCGTCCAGATCAAAGAAAAAACCGGAAAAACGATCGATGAACACAGGAGGTACCCTCGCGGGCCGCGCGCTTGCGCGGGGAAAAAGAACAGGCGTCGCGAAGGCGCGCGGGGGCGCTTCGCGGCACCTGCTGAACATGCCCTGGTAGCCAAGGTGGGACTTGAACCCACACACCCGTGAAGGTGCCTGATTTTGAGTCAGGTGCGTCTGCCATTCCGCCACTCGGCCATGCGAATGCGGTATGTGTAAAACAAAACCTCCGCCCTG
>Ga0208297_1000462_pt1 | contig 80756 bp, 80 predicted proteins | sample LMS_cellobiose_e_FD_187367 | JGI IMG/M metagenome (GOLD analysis project Ga0208297, IMG submission 187367) | Rumen-fistulated moose microbial communities from Alaska, USA - LMS_cellobiose_enrichment (SPAdes) (version 2) | ecosystem: Host-associated > Mammals > Digestive system > Stomach > Rumen...
ATGAAGCCGGCCGCAAGATTAGGTCTCCCTTTTAGGGTCGTCATAGACGATGACGTTGATAGGGCGCAGGTGTAAAGGTGGCGACACCAAAGCCGAGCGCTACTAATTGCCCGAGGCTTCTGTACTGGTCATGTACATTGCTTTTTCACCTCTTCTCTGTTTCGGTCGTTATTTTCCCGCAATTGCTTATGGGCCCGTAATCAGGAACTGTTTAATTCTCAATTCTCAATTTTCAATTAAATTAGCTGTCACTTTGATGCATGTCAGACTTACTTAGGTGGCTATAGCGCCGGGGTTCCACCTCTTCCCATCCCGAACAGAGAAGTTAAGCCCGACCACGCCGATGGTACTGCCCACAAGGTGGGAGAGTAGGTAGCCGCCGTCTTTGATGAAGCGGTCTTCAGATATCCTCTGAAGACCGCTTTTTTTTGTGCTTGTTGATATAAGTCTTCTCACGCTGTCCTTTTTTTTAGCTCTTTCACGATTTTTTACTCTAAAAATTGCTAAACCCGTTTCTTTTTACTATATTTACACCCAAACTATGTAGATACTAATATAAAACTTATACTTATCATGGAAAACAAAATTCAAGAGCTCACCGATAAGATCTATCGGGAAGGTGTTGAAAAGGGCAATGAAGAAGCTCAGAAGCTGATTGCTAATGCGAAGGGCGAGGCTCAGAAGATCATGGACGAGGCTCAGAAGCAGGCAGAAGGTGTGTTGAACGACGCACGTAAGTCGGCCGACGAGATGGTAACCAATGCCAAGTCTGAGTTACAACTGTTCGCCAGTCAGGCTGTCAATGCCTTGAAATCTGAGGTAGCATCCCTGCTTACCAACAAGATTGTAGATGCTGATGTAAAGAATTTCACCAGTAACAAAGATTATCTGAATTCCTTTATCGTTTCATTGGCTAAGCAATGGTCAAGCAGCGAACCCATCAAGATCTCTACAGCCGATGCAGAAGGTCTGAAGAAGTTCTTCGCAGCCCAGGCAAAGGATTTGCTGGACAAGGGCGTGAAGATCGAGCAGGTAAACGGTTTGAAGACCCTGTTCTCCATCTCTCCAGCCGATGGCTCTTACAAGGTGAACTTCGGTGAAGAAGAATTCTCCAACTACCTGAAAGACTTCCTGCGTCCACAATTGGTTGAATTACTGTTTAAGTAATAACTCCCACCGTTATGAGTCAGTATTATTATTTGGTTACAGGTCTTCCAGAGCTGTCTCTGGACGACAATAAACTGAACTATACTGTCGGCGACTTTAAGACTGAGTTCTATCCGCAGTTGTCGAAGGAAGACCAGGCCTTGGTGGACCTTTACTATCTCAAGTTTGACAATGCGAACCTCTTGAAGCTGCTGAAGGATAGGGAAGCGGTGATAGACCCCCGTGGCAACTATACCGCCGATCAGTTTGTAGCTGTATTCAAGCAATTTGATGAGGAAGGTGTCATCACTTCCCCCGGCTCACTCCCACCATATATTATTAAGTTCATCCAAGCCTATCTCACCCAACAAGCAGCTGGTATCACCAGTGATGTGTTGGTGGAAGATTGGTTGGCCGGACTTTATTTCGAGCATGCCATGCAGTGCAAGAACGATTTCGTATCGTCATGGTTTGAGTTCAACCTCAATACCAACAACGTACTGGTGGCACTGGCAGCCAGGAAATACAAGCTGCCCATTGCTTCGTTCATTGTGGGAGACACAGAGATATGCCAGGCTTTGAAAACATCAAACGCTCGTGATTTCGGATTGACGACCGAGCTCGATTATTTTGACCAACTGCTGAAGATCAGCGAGACCGACGACCTGGTAGAGCGTGAGAAGCGACTCGACCAGCTTCGTTGGAAGTGGATGGAAGACAAGACCTTCTTCGACTATTTCTCGATCGAGCGTCTTTATGTATTCCTGTTGCAGTTGGAAATCATCGAGCGTTGGATATCACTGGATAAGGAGAAAGGTAACCAGATGTTCCGTGAGATCATCGACTCACTGAAAGGTGAGGTCAGGGTACCTAGTGAATTCTGAATAAAATAATAAAAAACATTATATGGCAACAAAAGGAACTGTAAGTGGAGTGATCTCCAACATGGTAACCCTCACCGTTGACGGTCCTGTTTCACAGAATGAAATCTGTTATATTCATACTGGTGGAGACAGCCTCATGGCTGAGGTGATAAAAGTGGTGGGCTCTCAGGTTTATGTCCAGGTGTTTGAAAGTACACGCGGACTGAAAGTAGGAGCCGAAGCTGATTTTACCGGCCACATGCTTGAAGTTACAATGGGACCGGGCATGCTCTCTAAGAACTATGATGGTCTGCAGAATGACCTCGATAAGATGGAGGGCGTATTCTTAAAACGCGGCCAGTACACCTATCCGCTTGACAAGGAAAGGGTATGGCATTTCGTGCCACTGGCAAAGGTGGGCGACAAGGTAAAGGCTTCTCACTGGCTGGGTCAGGTAGAGGAGAACCACCAGCCCCTGAAGATCATGGTACCTTTCCAGCAGGTAGGCGAGTGCACCGTTAAGTCGATTGTAGCCGAAGGTGACTACACCATCGAAGATGTGGTGGCAGTATTGGAAGATGCTGACGGCAACGAGGTGAAAGTTAACATGATTCAGAAGTGGCCTGTGAAGGTGGCCATGACCAACTACGTAGAAAAGCCACGTCCTTTCCGCTTGCTGGAAACAGGTGTACGAGTCATCGACACCCTCGATCCTATCACCGAAGGAGGAACAGGCTTCATCCCAGGACCATTCGGTACCGGTAAGACCGTGTTGCAGCACGCCATTTCTAAGCAGGCCGAGGCAGACATCGTGATTATCGCAGCCTGCGGTGAGCGTGCGAATGAGGTGGTGGAAATCTTTACCGAGTTCCCCGAACTGGTGGACCCACATACCGGTCGCAAGCTGATGGAACGTACCATCATCATCGCCAACACCTCTAACATGCCGGTGGCAGCCCGTGAGGCATCTGTCTATACTGCCATGACCCTGGGTGAGTATTACCGCAGCATGGGCTTGAAGGTGTTGCTGATGGCCGACTCAACCTCTCGTTGGGCACAGGCCTTACGTGAGATGTCCAACCGAATGGAGGAGTTGCCTGGTCCGGATGCATTCCCAATGGACCTGTCATCCATCATCTCCAACTTCTATGGCCGTTGCGGTTACGTGAAGCTGTATAACGGAAATACCGGTTCTATCACCTTCATCGGTACCGTATCTCCTGCCGGTGGTAACCTCAAGGAGCCTGTGACCGAGAACACCAAGAAGGTGGCCCGTTGCTTCTACGCACTGGAGCAAGACCGTGCCGACCGTAAGCGTTACCCGGCTATCAACCCGATTGATTCATATTCTAAATATGTAGAGTATCCTGAGTTCCAGGAATACATCGCCAAGCGCATCGAGCCCACCTGGCTCGACAAGGTGAATGAGCTGAAGACCCGCTTGCAGCGTGGTAAGGAAATTTCCGAGCAGATCAACATCCTGGGTGATGACGGTGTACCAGTAGAATACCACGTTACTTTCTGGAAGGCAGAGCTTATTGACTTCGTCATCCTGCAGCAGGATGCGTTCGATGAGATCGATGCCGTTACGCCACTCGACCGTCAGGAAGAAATTATGAACCTGGTGATCGACATCTGCCACACCGAGTTTAAGTTCGAGGTGTTCAACGAGGTAATGGATTACTTCAAGCGCATGATCAACATCGGCAAGCAGATGAACTATGCACCGTTCAAGTCGGAGAGATACTACGACTACAAGGAGCAGATGATGGATTTGCTGAAGGAACGTGCCATCAGTGAGAGTGTATCAAAATTGTTAAAATAAACATTGAGAAAAATGGCAACTAAAGCATTTCAAAAGATATATACTAAGGTGACTCAGATTACCAAGGCTACGCTTTCCCTGAAAGCTACGGGCGTTGGTTATGACGAGCTTGCTACAGTAAATGGCAAACTTGCCCAGGTGGTAAAGATTGCCGGTGACGAGGTGACGCTGCAGGTATTTGAGGGTACCCAGGGTATCCCTACCGATGCAGAAGTAGTATTCCTCGGTAAGTCGCCTACGCTGAAAGTAAGCGACCAGTTAGCTGGCCGTTTCTTCAATGCTTTTGGCGAACCCATCGATGGTGGTCCGGAAATAGAAGGTATAGAAGTAGAGATTGGCGGTCCGTCGGTGAACCCCGTACGTCGTAAACAGCCATCCGAGCTGATTGCTACCGGTATTGCAGGTATCGACTTGAACAATACGTTGGTGTCAGGACAGAAGATTCCATTCTTCGCAGACCCTGACCAGCCTTTCAACCAGGTGATGGCATTGGTGGCTATGCGTGCCAAGGCCGACAAGATCATCCTGGGTGGTATGGGTATGACCAACGACGACTACCTGTTCTTCAAGAACGTGTTCTCCAATGCCGGTGCACTGAACCGCATCATCAGTTTCATGAACACCACCGAGGACCCACCAGTAGAACGTTTGCTGGTACCTGACATGGCCCTGACAGCAGCCGAGTATTTTGCTGTGGAGAAGAACGAAGCCGTGCTGGTACTGCTGACCGATATGACCTCTTACTCAGATGCCTTGGCCATCGTGTCCAACCGTATGGACCAGATTCCATCCAAGGACTCTATGCCAGGTTCACTCTACTCCGACTTGGCCAAGATCTACGAGAAGGCGGTACAGTTCCCGACAGGCGGTTCTATCACCATCATCGCAGTGACCACCCTTTCTGGTGGCGATATCACCCACGCAGTGCCTGACAACACCGGTTACATCACCGAAGGTCAGCTGTTCCTGCGTCGAGATAGCGATATTGGTAAAGTCATCGTCGATCCATTCCGCTCACTGTCACGTCTGAAACAGAACGTAAGCGGTAAGAAGACCCGTAAGGACCATCCACAGGTGATGAACGCAGCCGTACGTTTGTATGCCGATGCAGCCAATGCCAAGACCAAGATGGAGAACGGTTTCGACCTCACCGACTATGACGAACGTACACTCGCGTTTGCCAAGGATTATTCAGACAAACTGCTGGCTATCGACGTGAATCTCGATACCACCGAGATGCTGGACGTAACATGGGGCCTGTTTGGCAAGTACTTCCGTCCGGAAGAGGTGAATATTAAGAAACAATTCGTTGACCAGCACTGGCCAAAGTAATTAACTAATACGTAGAAAAAGTGGCTATTAAGTTTCAATATAACAAGACCTCGCTTCAGCAGTTGGAGAAACAGCTGAAAGTGCGTCAGCGCACCCTACCTATTATAAAAAATAAGGAGAGTGCCCTGCGCATGGAAGTCAAGCGTTGCAAAGACGATGCTGTGAAACTGGAAGAGGGGTTAGAAAAAGGAATTCAAGCTTACGAGGCCATGTTTGCTCTTTGGAGTGAGTTTGATGCATCCCTCATCAGTGTGAAGGATGTGCAGCTCTCTGTCAAGAAGATTGCCGGTGTGCGTGTACCTGTGTTGGACAGCGTTGATTTTGAGACCAAGAAATACAGCTTGTTCAACATGCCGAAATGGTATGCCGACGGTGTGACCCTATTGACAGGCCTGGCCAAGACAGCCATCGAAAGAGAATTTGTTGTTGCCAAGTTAAACCTGCTCGAGCATGCACGTAAGAAGACCACCCAGAAGGTGAACCTCTTCGAGAAGGTGCAGATTCCTGGCTATCAGGATGCCATCAGAAAGATCAAGCGCTTCATGGAAGACGAAGAGAATCTTTCCAAGTCATCCCAGAAGATCATGAAGGCTCATCAGGAAGCAAGAAAGGAGGCTGAGTCATGATTAGTAAGATGAAGAAACTCACGTTCCTGATCTACCATCAGGAATACGAAACGTTCCTTTCTCAGATCCGTGAGCTGGGCGTCATCCACGTGCAGCCCCGTCAGGCTGGCCTGATGAACGACGACTTGCAACAATCGCTGGCCAAACGTGCGCAGTATAAGGACGTACTGAAAGATATGTCGTTCAAGATCAAGGAAAAGGCCGATGAGACCATTCATCGCGAACTGCCTGTGGATGATTTGTTGCGTCAGTATGCTGACATGAACAACCAGATTGCCAACCTCACCCAGCAACTGCCTACCATTGACAAGGAGATAGCTGAGATGAGTGTTTGGGGCGATTTCGACTGGCAAGCTATTCGTAACTTGGAGAAAGCAGGCTATCACATCCAGTTCTATGCCTGCTCGGAACGTGAATTCAACCCCAAGTGGGAAGAATTGTGCGACATTGTTGTGATTGACAAGACCGTGGGTCGTATGAGCTTTGTGGCCATCTCCCACGAACCTGTACGCTTGGAGATTGAGCCTATCCGACTGCCTGAGTTGAGTCTTACCCAGTTGGAAGCCAAGAAAGCGAAAGTGCAAGAAGAGCTGACAGCCGCCAAAGACGAACTGTCACAGTACTGTGTGGCCAACTACAATACCCTGGTGCAGTATAACAAGGAGCTTGACGGTGAGATAGACCTCATCAAGGTACGTCTCGACGGCGAACCACAGGCCGAAGGGGCAGTGATGGTCATGGAAGGCTGGATACCCGTCGAGAACGAACAGGCGGTGCAGGAGTTCCTCGATAAGAGCAGTGTGTATTATGAGATACGCGGTACGCAGAAGGGCGACAATCCACCTATCAAGTTGAACAACAACTGGTTCGTGAAGATGTATGAAACCCTTACCAGTATGTACGGCATGCCCGAATATACTGAGTTTGACCCCACGCCACTCATTGCACCGTTCTTCTCGCTGTTCTTTGCCTTCTGCTTGGGCGATGCAGGCTATGGCTTGGTGCTCATTGCCTTAGGCATGATTCTCAAGAAGAAGATGCCAGATATGAAAGGCATCATGAACCTGGTTATCTCTTTGGGTGTGTTCACCGCCATCTTTGGCACTATCTTGGGTACGTTCTTCGGCATCAATATCTACGAAGCCACCTGGGTACCAGAAGGTTTGAAGGCCTTTATGGTATCAGGCAAGGTAGAGATTGCAGGCGGTACCTACGACAAGCAGATGATCCTGGCCTTGGGCATCGGTGTGGTACACACCATCATCGCCATGCTCATCAAGGCACTGGTACAGACCTCCCGCTTCGGCTTCAAGAATGCGCTGGGTGCCTGGGGCTGGTTCCTGTTGATAGGCTTTGGTACGATTATCGCCACCTTCATGTTCCTGAATGTGATACCGGAAGACATCTCTAAGTGGGCACTGATAGGCATTGGCGGCGTGGCAGCCATTGGCATCTATCTGCTCAACGACCTGCACCGTAACGTACTGGTGAACATCGGTGCCGGTGTGTGGGATACCTACAACATGGCTACTGGTTTGATGGGTGATATCCTCTCTTACATGCGTCTCTACGCCTTGGGCTTGGCAGGCGGTATGCTGGGAGGCGTGTTCAACTCGCTGGGCCTTATGGTACAGGACAGCATGGGTGGCATCCCCGGTTGGGTGGTTTGCTGCCTCATCCTCGTACTGGGCCATGCGTTCAACATCGCCATGTCGTGCATCAGTGCGTTTGTGCACCCCTTACGTTTGAACTTCGTGGAATACTTCAAGAATTCAGGCTACGAGGGCACAGGTACGCTTTACAATCCGTTTACGAATATTGACAAGAAATAATAACAAAAAATTAATAACAAATAAATTTAATCATTATGGATGTTAATGTACTTTTAGGTTACATCGGACTGGGCCTTATGTTGGCTCTCTCTGGTATTGGCAGTTGCTATGGTACCACCATCGCAGGTAACGCTGCCGAAGCAGGTTTGAAGAAAGATCCTTCAAAGTCAGCTAGCTTCATGATTCTGTCAGCCCTCCCATCAACACAGGGTCTGTATGGTTTCGTAGCCTTCCTGATGTCAATTGGTCGCGATTTCTCTCAGCAGGGTCTGCTCATGCTGGGTGTTGGTGCAGCAGTAGGCTTTATCTGCCTGTTCTCTGCTATTCGTCAGGGTCAGGTGGCAGCCAACGGTATCAACGGTATCGCTCAGGGTCACGACGTGATGGTCAACACCATGATTTATTGCGCATTGCCTGAGTTCTATGCTATCTTGGCACTGATTGCAGCGTTGATGGTATAAGTCGAACGCTACATAACCAATAGCCTGCTTTTTTGACAAAACCAAAAAAGCAGGCTTATTTTATGCCCAAACATACCATCAGTCTCGAGTTTTTTTCGTACCTTTGCAGTCAAATTAAGAAAAGATGGTTAGTGAAACATTAATAACCCCCGATTACATCTTTGAAGCAAGCTGGGAAGTATGTAATAAGGTGGGTGGAATCTATACAGTGCTCTCCACAAGGGCGAAGACACTGCAGGAACAACTGCGGAACAAAGTCATGTTCATAGGTCCAGATATCTGGCAAGGCAAAGAAAATCCCACATTCATAGAATCAGAGTTGATTTACACAGCGTGGACCAACTATGCCATCCATCACGACGGCCTGAAGATAAGAGTAGGGCGATGGAACATCCCAGGCGAGCCAATAGTAGTGTTGGTGGACTTCATGCCCTTCTTTGCAGAAAAGAACGAAATCTATAGCCGCATGTGGGAAGACTACGGCGTAGACTCCCTCCATGCCTATGGCGACTACGACGAAAGCTGCATGTTTGCCATAGCAGCCGCCAAGGTAGTAGAAAGCTTCTATCACTTCAACCTGACGTATAATGACAATGTCGTTTTCCAGGCACACGAATGGATGACAGGAATGAGCGCCCTCTACTTACAGAAGAACGTGCCAGAGATTGCTACAATCTTCACTACTCATGCCACCTCTATTGGCCGCTCTATAGCGGGCAACAATAAACCCCTCTACGATTACCTGTTTGCCTATAACGGCGATCAGATGGCAGGGGAGCTCAATATGCAGTCGAAGCACTCGATCGAAAAGCAGACTGCCCATCATGTGGATTGTTTCACCACGGTGAGCGAGATTACCAATAAAGAATGCAAGGAACTGTTAGATAAATCAGCCGATGTAGTGTTAGTCAATGGCTTCGAAGACGATTTTGTACCCAAAGGCACCACCTACACCGGCAAGGCCAAACGCGCCAGAAAGAGCATGCTACGCCTGGCCAATTGCCTCCTGGGAGAAACCTTTGACGACGACACCCTAATCATAGGCACCAGTGGACGATATGAGTTCAAGAATAAAGGCATCGACGTCTTTATCGACGCCATGCACCGCCTCAACAAGAGTCCCGAACTAAACCGCAAGGTACTGGCCTTTATCAATGTACCAGCATGGACCCTGGAGCCACGTCGAGATTTGCAAGCCCGTCTGGCCACCCAAGAAGAATATACCATCCCCCTGAACCAGCCCTATATCACCCATTGGCTCTATAATATGGAGGAAGATAAGGCACTGGGCATGATGCATTACCTAGGTATACAAAACAGCAAGAACGACAAGGTAAAAGTCATATTCGTACCATGCTACCTCAATGGAGATGACGGCATCTTCAACAAGAATTATTACGACCTGATGCTCGGCAACGACCTGAGCATCTATGCATCCTATTACGAGCCATGGGGCTATACACCATTAGAGAGTGTAGCATTCCATGTACCCACCATCACCACCGACCTGGCAGGATTTGGCCTCTGGGTAAAAGAGATGGACAACATAAAAGGACTATCCGACGGCGTTGAAGTAGTTCATCGCTCCGATTATAACTACCATGAAGTGGCAGACACAGTACGAGATACCGTATTGAGCTTCCTGCAACTGGACAAGAACCAGGTAAGAGCAGCCCGCAAACGCGCTGCAGCCATCTCAGAGAAAGCCCTGTGGAAGCACTTCATTACCTATTATTACCAGGCATACGACTTTGCCCTACGACGCGCAAAAGTTCGTCAGTTCAATGCCTGATTGAAAATTGAAGTAATTAACTAATCAAGGATTTAATATGAAAATCAAAGCAGATTATGCAAATGCACCACAATGGAAAGGCCTGATAGTTAAGTCAAGTCTTCCAGAGCAGTTAAAGTGTTTAGACGAGATTGCCCACAATATGTGGTGGGTATGGAATTCCGAGGCCCGCGATTTGTTCCGCGACCTTGACCCTGAACTATATAGCGAGGTGAAGCACAATCCAGTGATGCTGTTGGAGCGCCTTTCCTATGGACGTAAGGAAGAAATCCTCAAAGATAAGGCATTGATGAAACGCATAGCGAACGTCTACAAGATGTTCCGCGATTATATGAGCGTACAGCCAGACAAGACCCGTCCTTCAGTAGCCTATTTCTGCATGGAGTATGGCATCCATTCCGCCCTGAAGATCTACAGTGGAGGTTTGGGAATGCTGGCAGGCGACTACGTGAAAGAAGCCTCAGACTCCAATGTAGACATGTGCGCTGTAGGTTTCCTCTATCGTTTTGGATACTTTACCCAGAGCCTGAACATGGAAGGCCAGCAGATAGCCAACTACGAGACACAGAATTTCGGCAGCCTCCCCATCGAGCGTCAGCTGGATCATGAAGGCAATCCCATGATGATTGACGTACCTTACCACAACTACGTCGTACATGCCTGCGTATGGCGTGTGAACGTAGGTCGTGTCAAACTCTACCTGCTGGATACCGACAATGAGATGAACTCCGATTTCGACAAGCCCATCACCCATGCCCTCTATGGTGGCGACTGGGAGAACCGCTTGAAACAAGAAATCCTGTTAGGTATCGGAGGTATGCTGTTGCTGAAGAAGCTGGGAATTAAGAAAGACATCTATCATTGCAACGAAGGACACGCAGCCCTCTGCAACCTGCAGCGACTGTGTGACTATATAGAAGAAGAAGGTCTGAATTTCAACCAGGCACTCGAGCTGGTACGCGCCAGCAGCCTGTACACCGTACATACCCCAGTGCCAGCCGGTCATGACTACTTCGACGAAGGACTGTTTGGCAAGTACATGGGAGGCTATCCACATCGTCTGGGCATCACATGGGATGAGTTTATCGGCATGGGCCGCACCAACCCCAACGACCATGGCGAGAAGTTCTGTATGTCCACCTTCGCATGCAACACCTGCCAGGAAGTCAATGGCGTATCCATGCTGCACGGCTGGGTGAGCCAGAAGATGTTTGCACCCATCTGGAATGGTTACTTCCCAGAAGAGAACCACGTAGGCTATGTCACCAATGGCGTGCATTTCCCCACCTGGTGTGCTACCGAATGGCGTGAACTCTATGCCAAGTATTTCGACGAGAGTCACATGTCAGACCAGTCCAACGAGAAAATCTGGCATGGCATCTATGACTGCCCTGACGAAGAAATCTGGGCAACCCATATGGCTTTGAAGAAGAAACTGTTTGAATATATCCAACAGCAGTTCCGTGAGACATGGTTGAAGAAACAAGGCGATCCACAACGCGTCGTGAAGCTCATGGGCCGTATCAACCCCAATGCACTCGTCATTGGCTTCTGCCGTCGCTTCGCCACCTACAAGCGTGCCCACCTGCTGTTCACCGACCTCGAACGTCTGAACAAGATTGTCAACAACCCAGAGTGTCCAGTTATCTTCCTCTTCGCAGGAAAGGCACACCCAGCAGATGGAGCAGGACAGGGCCTGATCAAGAAGATCTTCGAGATCTCACAGCGTCCAGAGTTCATCGGCAAGGTCATCTTCCTCGAAGACTATGACTTCCTGTTGGCACGACGTCTGGTGAGCGGCGTAGATATCTGGATGAACACCCCGACACGCCCATTGGAAGCATCCGGTACATCAGGCGAGAAAGCCGAGATGAACGGTGTGGTGAACCTCAGCGTGAAGGATGGTTGGTGGTTGGAAGGCTATCGTGAGGGAGCCGGTTGGGCACTCACCGAGAAGCGCACCTACCAGAACCAAGAACATCAGGATCAGCTCGATGCAGCTACCATCTACAACCTGCTGGAGAACGAGATCATTCCACTGTATTATAAGAAAGACAAGAAAGGCATCTCAAAGGATTGGATCAAGGTGATCAAGAACTCTATTGCCAAGATTGCTCCTCATTATACCATGAAGCGTCAGCTTGACGATTACTACTCTAAGTTCTACAACAAGCAAGCTAAGCGTTTCAAGGAAATTTCTAAGGACAACTACCATTTGGCAAAAGAGATTGCTCAGTGGAAAGAGGCAGTAGCAGAGCGTTGGGATGGCATCCATGTAGTGTCTTGCTCATGGGACTTCCCCGCAGGTGGTATTGAAGCTGGCACAGAATATAGCATTAAGTATGTCATAGATGAGCAAGGCCTCGATGATGCTGTAGGATTGGAGAAGGTGAATTTGTATACCAACAAGGATGGTGAGGAGCGTGTCTATAATGTAGAGCCGCTGCAACTCACTGGCCGTGAGGGTAACAACTATACCTTTGAGGCTAAGTTGACGCCTTACCAGTTTGGCATATACAAGAGTGCTGTTCGTATGTATCCTCGTAATAAGCACTTGCCGCATCGTCAGGATTTCTGCTATGTGAAGTGGCTGGAATTGCCACAGCTTTAAAAAAAGGCTGCATTTCTGCAGCCTTTTTTTAGTTCTTTTCTCCGGAACGAAGAAACATTTTCTTCCTTTTCTTTGGCGCAAAGAAAAGAAGCAAAAGAAAACATTCCCCCTTACCAAACCATCCCCCAGGGGATGACTTAATTGCCTTCGGGCTGACGCCCTTCGTCAAGGTCGTCTTGTATCGCTCGCAAGCTTTCGCCCTACGGGCGAGCGATAAGATTTTACTCGCTTCGCGAGAAGAATATTTCGGTAGTTGCGGCAAGAGAATAACTTGATGGTGGAGCCGGCATTCTTCTCTGGAGCGTTAATAAAATCGGGAAAGTTTTCCGTATAAAAACGCAAACAGGGCATAGCGCTTTGTTTTTTTGCGTTTTAGGAAAACGTGAGCGATTTTTAGTGGAAGAGATGCAGACGGCGAAGCCATCAAAGTATGATGATAGCTTTACTTATGATCGAGCTGTTCGAAGATGGAGTTTTTACTCACGTATTCGGGCACCAGCTCCTTCATCTTCTCGACAATCTTCATTTGATCGTAGGTAGTGGAAACCTCCTCCAGCTCCTTGATCTTCTTCTTCACCTCATCATAGTCATACTCCCGCACATCGGCAATCATGATCTTGTCGTTGTAGGTAGGCTTGGTATGCTCCTTGTCGTTCAGCAGCACCTCGTAGAGCTTCTCACCATGGCGTAAGCCCGTAAATTTGATTTGGATATCATTGCGTCCAGACAGACTGATCATCTGCTTCGCCAGGTCGAGAATCTTGACAGGCTTGCCCATGTCGAAGATGTAGATCTCACCGCCATTACCCATGCTACCAGCCTCCAGCACCAGTCGGCAAGCCTCAGGAATGGTCATGAAGTAACGGATAATCTCAGGATGCGTCACCGTTACAGGACCACCCTGTTCAATCTGCTTGCGGAATAGTGGAATCACAGAACCGTTAGAGCCCAGTACGTTACCGAATCGCGTGGTAATGAACTGTGTTGTCTTGTTGCCATCACGCTCCAGTTTCTTGGCCAATGACTGCACATAGATCTCGCAGATACGCTTCGAGCAACCCATCACGTTCGACGGGTTCACTGCCTTGTCGGTCGAGATCATCACAAACTTTTCCGTCCTATATTTCACAGCCAAGTCAGCCAAGATACGCGTACCCTTCACGTTGTTCTGAATTGCCTCAGAAGCATTGTCCTCCATCATCGGTACATGCTTGTAGGCAGCAGCATGGAACACATACTGCGGACGATACTGCGCAAAGATCTGATCCATGCGAGTCTCGTTAGAGATATCCGCCACAATAGTCTCAGCCTCAATCTCTACCCAACGAGACTGCATCTCCAGACGGATGTCATGCAAAGGTGTCTCAGCCTGGTCAATCAGTACCAAGTTATAGGGGTTGAACGATGCCACCTGACGTACGATTTCGCTACCTATAGAACCTGCAGCACCCGTAATCATCACGCGCTTTCCCTCTAGGTGCGATGCAATCTTATGCATGTCAATCTGTATCGGTTCACGCTGCAGCAAGTCCTCGATCTGCAACTCCTTCAGTTGGACGATGCTGCTGGTGTTCTCGTTCCATTCACTCATGTTTGGCAGCACCATAATCTTGATCTTGCGTGACAGCAGTTGTTCGGTGAAGTTAGTCTCCTTCAACTTATTCATGTTGTAAGGCGTCACAATCACCGCATCGATGTTCTTTTCCTCCAGCACGTTCATCAGCTCTTCGTTATCAAAGGGATATACCTTTACACCCATGATCACCTTGTCATAAAAAGATGGTTCGCTCGAGATAAAGCCTTTAAGACGGAATTTGTAGTGCTCTTTTGAACGGATGGATTTCGCAATATCCACACCATATTCACGCGTACCAAATATAAACACGTTCATACTATGCTTCCCGTCGAAGCTCACAAACTCGTAGATGACCTTAATCAGAACACGCATCACCGCCATGGCTGCGAAAGAGAATACATACGCTATGATGAGTACGCTGATGGGGATGAATTCATAATTGAAGCCTATGTCGCAGATAATGCTGGCACCTCCCAATAAGATATAACTTACTGTGAGTGAGGCGAAGATATGCATAATATCTACGAACGACGAGAATCGGATGATATTGGAGTAGGTGTGAAATACACTGAAGAATATGATATTTACCAGTACGATCCATAGGATGGACTTAGGCAAGATGCTGCCCGTAGAGAAAACATCCTCTAAGTTGTAACGCAGCAAGCACGCCATAGTAACAGATAAGAACACCAGGAAGATGTCGAGCAGGAAGATGCACCAGGTAGGTAGCACTCGCTCGGATATAAGACTTTGAACGAATTTTCCAGCTTTCATATATATGAGTATTTTATGCAAAGATAGCTTGTTTTTCCCAATGAAAAAACTTTTTAGTTAAAAAAAACGATGATGTTGAAGAAAAAGTGAAAATAATTTGTTGGAGTGTGCAGTAATGCTTAATTTCGGGTGTTAAATGAGTAAATAAGGATTACTCATTAAAAATTTAAGGATATGAAGAAGTCGATTGTTTTATTGCTGATGGCAGTGTGCACACCGTTCCTGGTGATGGCACAGAATGTGGTGGATGACCTTTACTATGTTCCTTCCAAGACCAAGAAGGAGCAGACACAGGCTGCGGAGCAGAAAACAGAGGCTGAGGCAGCACGCAAAACCGTGGTCGTAAAGTCAGTTACGCCTGCTACTACCGTCGTAGTACCTGAGGGCACTAAGGTGGTGGTGAATGGCAGTACCAAGAATAAAAGAAGTGTCGATGAATACAACCGTCGCTATACTGGCGACGCTACTGCTTCCAACAAGAAAGCGGTGGTAAAAGGTGATACCAACTACGACGAAGAGCTTGACGGCGAGTGGGTAAACGGTTTCGACGGAACAGAAGATGACTACGAGTATGCTACCCGTATCATCCGTTTCCGCAACCCCCGTTTCGCTATCAGCATCAGCAGTCCGTATTATTGGGACGTCGTTTACGGCCTGAACTCTTGGGAGTGGAACGTATTCGTTGACGACTACTATGCATACGTATTCCCCACCTGGACGAACCGTCTGTGGTACGACTGGCGCTTCTCATCCATCGGATGGGGCTGGGGCTGGAGCACCTGGTATCATCCTTGGTACACTTCATGGTTCAGCCCATGGCATTTCGGCTGGAGTTGGGGTTGGCATAGCCCTTGGTACACCGGCTGGCATGGCGGTTGGTACGGAGGTTGGCACAGCCCATACCACGGCTATTATAGCTGGGGAGGCTACCACTACCGTCCACAGAACTACACCTTCCGTGGACAGCCAGGTGCACGTAGCAACTACTCCAGTTCTACCCGCAGAGGCAGCTCAGGTGGCACCCGCGTAGGCGTGAATGGCTCCAGTGTTCGCACCCGCACCGGCAATACCGGTACCCGTGTACGCACTACCAACGGCACGTCAGTACGCAGCAACAGCACTGGCACTCGTACCAATACCGGTAGGGTAGTGAACAGCAGCACTGGTACCCGCGTACGTACTAACAGTACTGGCACTGGCACCCGCAGTACGGTGACTCCGAGTACCAACGGAACCCGTGCACGCAGCAACAGCACAGGCACAACTATCAATACCCGTCGTAATACGACCGTACGCAGCAACACTGGCACCACAGGTACCCGCAGTGTCAGCCCAAGCACACGTACGCAGAGCAACCGCAGCTACACCCCAGGCTCCAGCAGCAGTACCCGTGTACGCAGTAACAGCGGCACCTCTACTCGCAGCAGCAGTCCGACCCGTAGCTACTCTGGCAGCTCCAGTACCCGTTCTTACAGCGGCGGTGGCTTCAGCAGCGGAGGTTCTACCCGCAGCAGTGGTGGTGGCTTCAGTGGTGGCGGAGGTAGCTCACGCGGTGGCGGAGGAGGAACAAGAACACGTTGACTGCGTCCTATTTTGTCGCGACTCGGCATAGCCCAAGCAAGCTTGGCTCTGCACTCGCTGCTCCAAAAAGTGACCATTATGATTATAATATTAGGAAAAGATATGAAGACTAGAATTACATTGTTGGCTTTGGGTGGCTTGCTGATGCTGGCAGGCTCCGCAGCAGCACAGACAGTATATGATGCCGCTAAGATCATCGATACGGATTTGAACGGTACGGCACGTTTCGTAAGTATGGGTGGTGCCATGAGCGCCCTGGGCGGTGACATCTCTACGATGAACACCAACCCTGCAGGCATCGGTATTTTCCGTAGCAGCGATATTCAGACCACCTTTGGCCTGTCGTCCTACAACACCAAGAGCAACACGCTCTCTGGTACGTTCAAGAACAACGATGTGCGTGGCGACTTCAACCAGATTGGCTTTGTCTATTCAGCAAAGATAGGTAACACGACGCCATTGCGCTACGTCAACTTTGGCTTTAACTATCGCAGACTGAAATCCTTCTACAACAAGCAGAAGTTTGCTGGTGGCTTGGGCGACTTTACCCAGACCCTGCAGATGGCACAGCAGGCCGATGGCATCATGTATGATGCTTGGGACAATGCCTTCACCAACGATGAGATTGGATGGCTCTCAGCCATTGGCTATTACGGTGGTGTGATTGAGCCTGCCGGATACAACGAAGAGTATATAGGTATGTACGACCAGGGCAACGGTCTGCTCGAGGTGGAGCAGCGTGGTCACCTGGACCAGTACAGCTTCAACATGGCGTTCAACCTCAACGACCGTGTCTATCTCGGTCTGACTTTGGGTGGCTACGACCTCAACTTCAAGAAATACACCTATTATGAAGAGACCTATCCGGGCACGAATGGGGAGGGCTATGACCTCACCTCTTGGAACCGTATCGTAGGTACCGGTATTGACTTCAAGTTCGGTGCCATCGTGCGTCCGTTCGAGGACTCACCTTTCCGCTTCGGTTTGGCAGTACACACCCCAACGCTTTATCAGTTGGAGTACAAGACCCAGGCGTTGCTCACCTCTACAGTGGAAGATGTGGAAGGCAATATCCACAATTACTATGTAGATACCGCTAACGAGCTCCCTGTCAGTGGCGAGATGGTACGTCCGTTCAACCTTAACACGCCTTGGTTGTTCAACGTCAGCTTGGCATCTACTGTGGGCAATCAGTTTGCCTTCGATGCAGAGTATGAGTACCAGGACTATTCTTGCCTGAAGTTCAAGGATGTGGATGGCTATGATGCCTACTTCAATTTTGAGAATTCTACCCGCAACATGCTGAAGGCGGTGCATGCTTTCAAGGTGGGTGTGGAGTTCAAGCCTGTGCCTGAGTTTGGCATCCGTGCTGGTTACAACTACCGTACGTCGCTCTTCAACGACAATGCGTATAAGGACCTGCCTTATTACTCTATCCAGACCGACACAGACTATGCCAATATCATGGATCGCCACACCCTTACCTTTGGTGTAGGTTACCGCAGCAGTTCGTTCTATGCTGACCTGGCTTACAAGTACGATACTTACAAGTCTCACTTGTATCCTTTCGTTGTCGAGGATGGCAATGTTATTTATCCATCCGCTGCAACGCAGCTCACCAACTCACGGCATCAGGTGATGCTGACGCTCGGCGTCCGATTCTAACAAAAAAAGCTGCTCAATTCGAGCAGCTTTTTTTTATTTTGCGTCTTGTAGCCAAGATGCTGAGCTTGCATCACTCGGCATACGCCAATCGCCACGAGGACTAATGGCGATAGAGCCGACTTTAGGGCCATCAGGAAGGCAAGAGCGCTTGAACTGCTGGTTGAAGAAGCGACGGCAGAAAGTCTGCAGCCACTTGCGGATGGTATCGTCATCATAGATGCCAGCGAAGCTGCGCTGAGCCAACATGAAGATCTTGGCCGGACTGAACCCACATCGCATGAAGTAAAACAGGAAGAAGTCGTGTAGCTCGTAAGGACCTACCAGGTCTTCCGTCTTCTGCTTGATATTGCCCTGCTCATCAGCAGGAATCAGTTCCGGACTGATAGGTGTATCTACTATATCTAATAAGGTAGCTTTTGAGAGCTCATCCACATCATGCAGCGCCACCCATTTCACCAGGTGAATCACCAAAGTCTTTGGGATGCTGGCATTCACACCATACATCGACATGTGGTCGCCATTGTAGGTAGCCCAGCCCAAGGCCAGCTCAGAGAGGTCGCCCGTGCCTATCACCAGACCATTCATCTGGTTGGCTACATCCATCAATATCTGCGTACGCTCACGCGCCTGTGAATTTTCGTACGTCACATTATGGTTGTCCACATCATGACCAATGTCCTTGAAATGCTGGATGCAAGCATCCTTGATGCTGATTTCTCTGATGGTCACACCCAGGCTTTTCATCAGGTTGATGGCATTATTGTAGGTTCTGTCGGTCGTACCAAAGCCCGGCATGGTGATGCCCACAATATCTTTACGGTCGCGTTGCAGTTTGTCGAACGTACGTACACACACCAACAAAGCCAGCGTAGAGTCCAAACCACCCGAAATGCCCACTATGGCTGTCTGAGCATGTGTATGCACCAGTCGCTTGGCCAGACCAGCCACCTGGATAGAGAAGATCTCCTCGCAACGCTCATCCAGCATAGCACCCTGTGGCACAAATGGATGGGCTTCATATGTACGTGTCAGCTCAACAGGCTTGTCACTCGTACGGTCGATGATGACACGCAAAGCCTCCTTACCGATATATTGTCGCATACTGGTAGCAAAGGTAGTGTTCACACGACGTTCGCCACGCAGGAACTCTACGTCAATCTCACTAATCACCAGCTGAGGATCCATCTCAAAGCGTTTGCTGCGTGCCAATAGCTTACCATTCTCATAGATTAGGGCATTTCCTGAATACACCACGTCGGTAGTAGATTCACCAAAGCCACAAGAACTATAGACGTAGCCTGACATGCTACGGGCACTCTGCTGACTAAGCAGCTGACAGAGGTAATCGTGCTTGCCAATGCACTCGTCTGTTGCAGAGAGGTTACAGATAATGTCAGCACCCTTCAATGTCAGTATTGAACTGGTAGGGATAGGTGCCCACACATCCTCGCAGATCTCCACGCCAAAGATAGCCTTGGGCGTTTCAAAGAGCATGTCGTGTGTCACTGGTACCAGCTGGCCGCACAGACGCACATTGTCTTGCTTGATCATGTCGCCTGAAGTGAACCAGCGCATCTCGTAGAACTCCTTGTAGTTAGGCAGGTAGTACTTAGGCACCACGCCCAGTACCTTGCCATGCTGAATCACAGCAGCAGCGTTCAAGAGCATACCGTGTACAGACACCGGCAAGCCAATGATGGAGATGATATCCATCTGGCGGGTGTTCTGCATAATCTGCAACAGACCACGCTCAGCCTCGTCCAGCAACAGTTGTTGGGCAAACAAGTCGCCACAGGTATAGGCTGTCAATGCCAGTTCGGGGAACGTGATGATTTCCACCCCTTTGTCATTGGCGGCTACAATCAGTTTCTCTATCTCTGCAGCGTTATACATACAGTCGGCCACCCTCACACCGGGAATGGCAGCTGCCACTTTTACATATCCGTAGTTCATAGGTTCAAGATTTATTTTCCACAAAAATAGTTAAATAGTTTCAGCAATACAAATCTTTTCTTATCTTTGTAAAATGGATACTTAAAAATGAATTACTAATTATTTAAATCTGTGTATTATGAAAAAGTTTAGATGTACAGTTTGCGGTTATATCCACGAAGGTGACGAAGCTCCTGAACGTTGCCCACAGTGCAAGGCTCCAGCTTCTAAGTTCGTTGAGGTGGTAGAGCAGGAAGGTGCTCCTTTGGCTTTTGCTGACGAGCATGTGATTGGTGTAGCTAAGGGTGTAGATGAGGAGATTTACAAGGGCTTGGTAGATAATTTCAATGGCGAGTGCTCAGAAGTAGGTATGTACCTGGCTATGAGTCGTCAGGCTGATCGTGAGGGCTATCCTGAGATTGCTGAAGCTTTCAAGCGCTATGCATTTGAGGAGGCAGACCATGCTTCTCGCTTTGCAGAGCTGCTGGGCGAAGTGGTTTGGGATACCAAGACCAATGTCTATAAGCGTATGATGGCAGAGCAGGGGGCTTGCGAGGGCAAGATGATGATTGCTCGCAAGGCTAAGGCGCTCAACCTGGATGCTATTCATGATACGGTGCATGAAATGGCGAAGGATGAAGCTCGCCATGGCAAGGGTTTCGAAGGGCTTTACAATCGCTACTTCAAGAAATAAAAAAAAGCAGCTTCGGCTGCTTTTTTTTGCCTACCTATCCCAATCATTACATAGTTCAAGAGCTGAACCTTCGAGGCTAAAATTTCTTCGTTTTTGCTAAGAAAAAATAGACGACCAAAGGTCTTATTTGATTTTTTCTTTTAACGCAAAACCTTGAAATTTCTTCACACCTCTCCACTTATGCTCTTTCACTATGCAATATTTCAATGCCGGTAGTTAAATTATTATCGCTCGCCCGTAGGGCGAAAGCTTTAGTTAATAGAATATTTCTTTGAAAGTTTTCTGAATTCAGAAGACTTGAGGAAAGCCTCCAGCCAAACGTTGATTGAATCGCAAAGATTCGGAGCGCTGGCACGAACCCCCCAGGCATAGAACTGACTAAAGCCAATAGGGATGGAGAAATCGATATTCGGCAAGCTATCAGCTGCCAGAAGAGCGATGCGGCGGTCACATACGGCATAGTCGATGTCGGAATGGGCGACGAGCGAGATGAGCTGCTCCGCCCCATACTTCTCGATGGTAGCGATTTGAATATTATCGCCAATCTCCGCCATGAGATTACGAATACGTAATATCGCTGGCGACTCCTTCACGACATGCAGCGTCTTGCCAGCCAGCATCACCTGACTGGTGATGTACTTCGCAGAATCCTCAGCATTGAGAGGCTTGCGTTGCACCAGTACCTGGTTGCTACGCGTGATAGGAAGCGAATACAGCAACAGCGAGTCATCCCGCTCAGCCGTGACAGGAATGCCATCAGCAATCAGGTCATAACGACCCTCTTGCAGGCCTTGCAAACGTTTCGCCATACTCATTTCGGGCGTCACCTTCAACTGCAAGCCATGATCCCGTGCAAATGCCTGTACCAGTTCCAGGTAGAAACCCTCAATTGAGTCATTTCCCTCTGTGAGTGACAGTGCATTATACTCCATCGTGGCACGTAAAGTATCACTTTCCACAATTTCGCTATAATCGCGAATTACAGGCACTTCCTCTTTGCCTTCATAACGGAATAGACCATACAAGACAACGGCAACTATTCCTCCTATTGCTATATATAGGAGCCACCGCTTAGTCATAGAAGTTCCAGGAAACGCCAAATTTCAGCAGTCGTTGGTTCATAGGGTAGTGCGGCGCATAGAAATACCTGCGACTGCCCATGCCTTCGTTCACGTGGTAGAGCATCACGAAGAAACGGGTGCGCTTCAGTTGCAAGTTCGCATATACATTTACCACCGGGTAGTTGCCAATCTTGATGCGGTCAGCCTCGTTCTGAATATGGAACTGCTGTAGTCCAGGAGCATAGGCAGGTGCATAGTACTCGCTGAAGTACCGCACATCAGCTCCCAGTTGTACGTTCAGCACCTTCTTGGCAATCTTTGTCAGGATGTATAAGTTATGGTACAAGCTCCACGTAGGAAGTGGCAAAACGTCACTGCTGCTCTTCTGCCACGTTATCTCATTGTCCAGGTGGAAGATACCAAAGTGGAAGTTCTGTGTCAGTGTCGCATTCGCCACCTTCACCGACCCATCTGTCTGTTGAGGCAACGCATCACCATCCAAGTACGTATAATGTTTGATGGTCTCTATACCCGCCTTCAGGTTCGTTCCCGTCAGAGGGAAATCAATCTCACCTTCCAGCCTTATCCGGAACTCCTTGTCGAAGTCATTATCCCATTGATAATGATTCGATATATAATGCCTCATATAGAACGACGGCAAGGTGTTACGAATGTAAGCATGTGCCTTCACCCGCACCGTGTCTTTGAACAATTTCAAGTTCACATCTGCCGTACCATCCAACTTGAATTGCCCCTTCGCAATATCCAACAGTCCAAACTCACCATTTATATTATAGTGTAATAGGCTTCCCTCACGCTTCGCCAGTTCGCCACCAATATACACCTCCTGTTCGGTATATTTGAGGTTTTGTGGGTTCAACAACGAAGCATCAGGATTCATCAATGTGTAGCGGTTGTATTGATGTGAGATATAAGCCGTTAACCCCGCCTTGGCATACTTGTTAAAGCCCTCCAACAATGCAATGCCAAACACGTTTTTAATGCTCAGTCGCACCGTAGAATCCGCCGTCTCTTTGAGGTTGATAAGGGCAGGGGGCAGTGAGTCCAGATCCTGTGAGTTGAAGCTATGGCGCGAACGCTCCAGTTTGAATGTATGGATAAAGCTTGTTACCGGTACCAGCTCCTCCCTGCGGACGGTATCTTTCGGTACCACCACCGGCAGCGTGTCGTTTTCCTCCAGTTCCACCTGTTTCCTTGCACTGCCACGCTCTTGAGGCTTGTCCACCAGCTCAATCACCTCACGCGTAAAGCCCAGACGATAGCGGTGCGTCAGGAAAATTGACATGTTATGGTTACGGTTTGATGAAGCCTCCAAGCGCACAGGGATGTTGTTCGATTCGTATGATTTGCCACCTTCCGCTTTTTTCTCAGGGTTTGTGATATACTCATCATCCGTGATGCCCCCGTTCTCGTTCTGCTTAAAATAGAAGTTGTTATAGGCTGCATGCATCTGGTAGTGCTTGCCCATGTACGATGCAAACACCGCTGCGTTGAAGTTCGCCGTAGCCTGGTTGGCGTAGTATCCACGCCCATATTGATAGTCGAAGTTAAACCCAAATGCAAAGCGACGGTTCATGTTCATCGAGAAGTACGCCTTGAAGCGGTCTTCACCCGTAATCTTATTACCCGTAGGCCAGTACGAGAGATTTGTATAAGGGATGTTACTGTTCGTAAAAATCATCTGGTCGCTCCGCTTGTAGAAGCCCGTCAGTGTTTCCAAGAACATCGTCGGTGCCGTGTCATACTGCCTGTCCGCCCAGATATGCGACAGACGCGGTGCCCCCATGTTTCCCAATATGCTGTAATGCCCCGTCATTCCCTCATCCAAGTTCATATTTTGGAAGTTCAGCGCTACCGTATCCATCACCGTCATAATGCGGTTCCCCAGGTCTTCACTCACCCTCCATTGGTACAGCTTCGGTGCCGCCGTCTCCACCTCCGTACTGTCATTCCTAAAGCTGTCCGGCTGCATATTCGGGTCAATCTGGTTCCCATTGGCATCCCTCCCATTGGTAATCCTATTCTGGTTATTATTCCCAATAGTATTCTGTGCCAGCATGTTAACGCAACACGCAGCAAAACAAAGTAATATGATGAGCAGTCGCTTCATCTATTAGTAAAGCGAATAATGAACTCCATAACCTTAAGGAAAATCGCCGTTCCACACACATAAATAAACGTCCGAAAATCCGCCACATAATACACAATCACACTGGCAATTGCCAGCACAATAAAGATTATGTTCAAGTAATATCTTATCTTATCTGTACCCATAAACTATTGTTTTTACAAATTATGAGGCAAAGATAAACAATTATTTTATACCTTTGCAAAAAAAAATATCAATATTGACCTTTTATAACAAGCTACAAGATAGAGAAAGCCGACATATATTTACGTATCGTTAAGAAAATCGGGAAAGTTTTCCGTATAAAAACGCAGGCTGTTTGAGCGAAGCGAGTTTTTGCGTTTTAGGAAAACGTGAGCGATTTTTAGTGGAGTAAATTCAGGCGGCTTTACTATCTTCAGTAGCTAATTAAGGATTTAGAAATGATAATAAACAACAATAATAAGAAAATTGTTGCCGTTCATGATTTATCGTGTGTCGGCAGAGTTTCATTAAACGCCGTAATACCAATACTGACGACAATGGGCTTCGAAGTAACCCCATTGCCCACAGCATTACTCTCCTGCCATACCCAGTACCCTAAATTCACTTTCCTCGACCTAACCACTGAGATGCGTAAAATCATCGCCAACTGGAAGTCCCAAGGCTTCAAGTTCAATGCCTTCTACACTGGTTACCTTGGTTCTCCTGAGCAGGTACAAGTTGTCTCCGAATTGATCCAAGATTTCCGACGCCCCAACGACCTCATTGTAGTCGATCCCGTTTTAGGCGACAATGGCCAACTTTACAAAGGCATGAAAAAAGAGATGGTAAGAGAGATGCGCAACCTCATCAAGCTCGCCGATGTGATCACCCCCAACATCACCGAGATGTTCCTCCTCCTCGATGAAAAGGACAGTTTTAACTTCCAATTGTCCACCCCCAGCTCACAAATTGAATTAGACAACCAGCTCAAGTTGTACCTAAAACAACTTTCCGACCAAGGCCCCACCATTGTCATTGTGACCAGCGTCCCCGTTATCGACAACCCCCATTTGACCTCCGTATATGCCTATAACAGAAACGGTAACAGGTATTGGAAAGTTACCTGTCCTTTCCTGCCAGCCCACTATCCTGGCACAGGAGACTCCTTCACCAGTGTTATCACTGGCAGTCTGCTTCAAGGCGACAGTCTGCCCCTTGCTTTAGACCGCGCTATGCAGTTCACTTTGCAAGGCATCCGCTCCACTTTTGGATACGACTATAGCAACCTCGAAGGCATTATGCTTGAGAAAGTGTTAAGCAATCTTCACACCCCTATACAAGTTTCTTCATTTGAACTGATTTAATTATTTTATTTATAATACATTATCATGGGTGAATCAGATCCAATTTCCCGTAGAAGTTTCGTTAGAATGGGAGCAGCGACTGTTGCTGGTCTGTCTATTATTCCAAACAGTATTAGTGGCGCAGGAACCTGTCAGTTTAATGAAAGCGCTGGTGACTCGAATAATAATCTACCAAATATAGCGTTTTCTAATAAGGTTTATGAACCCTCTCTGTACAGCGGTTTGGGACATATAGTACTGGAAAAGAATATGGTGAATGGTGTTAATACTTTGACACAAACAATGATGAAGGACGCCAATACTATCTATGTTATACAATATGACTACATCCTTGCTGCTGACATTACGATTCCCACCAACTGCGTACTCCAATTTGAGGGGGGCAGTATCAAGAATGCAAGAGGTAACAGTTTTAAAGTAACCGGAACAAAAACCCATATCAACACGGATGTTGCTTATAATATTTTCGATAATACGCTTGGTGGAGGTTTTGAATTGCCCTACATAGATGTAAGATGGGTTGGGGGCGTTTCCGACTGGAATGGTACTACAGGAACTGATAATGCTCCCTTCTTTCAGCGAACTTTCGAAATAATAGGAAAATACTATGATGGTTATTATGTTTATCTTGTAGGTCAGTATTATATTGGGTCAGAGGTTAAAACCATTTATAATGTCAATATATGGGGGGAACATAATAACTCACGACATTTACTTCCTGATACAGAAATGTCGGCTGTTTCTAGTCCGTCTTTGATAGTAATCGGTAAAAATATAGGTATTTACATGTCAGGTAGGGCTCCTGTTGGTTCAACGGCTGCATATGCTTATTTTAGTTTGAAGAATATAAAAGTCCAGGGTGTAAGTGCATCTGATTCCATTTTTCTTTATTATACAGCATCTGGCTCTCCAAGTAGGGGTTGTGTTGTTGAGGAATGTGAGTTTACCGGGTTAAGTAGAGCATTTCAAATTGTTTCTGTAGCAGATACAGTGATTGGGAATTTGACGATTTCGAAATGTGATGTTTATGAGAATAGTCAGTTTATTAATGCGACTCCTAATGAAGGGACTACCTATAGGACATTATGTAATTGTGTGATTAAGGATAGTACCATAGAACAAAATGGTAAAAATTGCATATATCTTGAGAGAACTTTTGGTCCAATAATCATAGACAATAATATTCTGGAGGGGCAAGCAGCTCCTATTTTTATAAGGCCTAACATTTCAGAAGTTACAATTAGTAACAATTATTTTGAAGTTAATCCTGAAGATGCTATAACTGTTATACCCTATAATGCTAATTCTAAGCTATTTTTTTATAGCAATCATTATGAATCGCCAATATCTATACATGTCGCTAACTTATCATTATTTGGTAAATTAAATGGTTTGTCTGATGACTCAAGAATTGGCAATTGTTATGTAGAAGATATAGATAATTACAAATTGAAATGGCTTAGTGGTGGAAACTATGGTTCACATGTGGTTTTTGACAGGTTTAAAGCAGGAGTAAACTACAGTTATCCTCTTAACCAGGCGTTTCAAATTAGAAAAGAGAACATTATAGGACGTGAATGTCCTACAAAATTGCAAAGTGTCAACATCTCAAAACAGGTAACAGATGCTTCTAAAGATTTGATAATTGCCTTTTATGTGTCAGGCAATGGCACTCTTGGCTTTTATCAAAATGGATCTGGATATCAAAGTGGTTATTCAACTTATGGATTACAGTACGGAGGACTTGTTTTTTATAAAGCCCTTCCTTATTCAACAGGACAAAATGTACTTTACATGAGTAATTATGATAGCGGAAATATCTTAACAGTATTAGGCTTTGTAGACGAAGACACTCCGCCATCTTATGTTTTAGTCCCTGATGCAAATACAGTTCTTAGTGGCACTATAAGACCATCCTTCCCTGATATGCATGTTGGATATGGCTTTTTTGATAAATCAATCAGCCCTAATCGTATGATATATTATACAGGTAGTAATTGGGTAGATGCTGCGGGTGTTGTAGTATAAATAAAACAAAGTTTTATCCCAAAAAGTTTGTTTTTTCTGCACTATTGTTGTAATTTTGCAACAATTAAGCTCATTATATGTTTGAGCCAGACCGAAATGTCATGCCGGAAGGGGAGGGCGGTACCCCCGGTACAAAAGCAGATAACCGCTCTGAAGTGATTGGGGTTCAGTGCGTTACGCGAATTTCAATGCCCCAAGAGTATGCACCAGCGCCTCAAAATGACGAAAAAAAGCACTGGTACGCCATGCGAGTAACCTATTCTCGTGAGGTCAAGATGAAAGAGATACTCGAGGAGCGTGGCATTGAATGTTTCATACCGATGCGCTACCACACCAAAGTCATCCGTGGCCGTAAGGCCAAAATTCTGAAGCCCGTCATCCACAACCTACTTTTTGCCCATGGAACAAAGACTGAGATCCAAGAGGCAAAGAAGTATCACGAGTACCTGCAGTACATTATCGACCGAGAGCATCAGAAAATCATCGTTCCCGATGCCCAGATGCAGACCTTCATAGCAGTGGCAGGTACCTATGACGACCAACTGATTTGGGTCAATCCCGAAGACCTGAACCTCAAGAAAGGCACCCGTGTCCGCATTACCGCTGGTGATTTCGCAGGCCAGGAAGGTACTTTCGTCAAGGTCAAGGGCGCCCGTGACAAACGCGTGGTTATTGCCGTCCAAGGCGTCATTGCCGTTGCTATGGCAACTTTGCATCCCTCTTTAATTGAAGTGATATAATTATAACCAAATACTTTGACAGTTCCCATACATAGTTAAACGTATGTGAGGGGCTGTTTTTATGAATAATTCTATATGGCAGAAAAAAAGCAAGTTAAATTTGAGGAAGAAATCTCTTTTGTAGATTTTATCCAGTTTTGGCGGATGTTTAGAAAGAATTGGAAATGGTTTCCTATTTCAATAATTGTCTGTCTAATGATAGCATGTTTTTATCTTTGGTTTACCCCCACGACTATAAGTGTTAAAGGTATAATGGAGATAATCGATAAGTCGAAGAATAATTCGTCGGGAATATCGGCTGGTATGGCTTTACTGAACAGCCTGCCACTAAATTTGGGGTCAAGTCTGGGAGGCTCTTCTTTAGGGTTAGATTCAGAAAAAGAGAAATTGTTTTCCAATTTGTTGGTTCGCGACGTAGTGAAGGACTTAGGTATCTATACAGAATACCGTTTGAGTAAATGGGGACGTAAGAGATTACTTTACAAGAACAATCCTATAATAGTTAGCCTTGATTCTGCCCATGTACAATGGTTTGATGCCGAACTTCCCTTGACTTCCCATCAGATACAGCTTACAGTCACCAAAAACAGTAACGGCTATAAAGTAAAGACTAAGCTTGTTGAAAATAATGAAAAAAAGAGTCTCCCTGTCCAGCTTTTCAAAACACTTCCTGCCACTATTGAAACTGAGATAGGTACATTGACAATTACCGAGAACAACCTTCCCCCCAAACAAGCCCAAGCTTTTGAGAGTGACTATACTTTGAGCATTAAGATTACACCACCTTCAAATGTAGCAGATAACTTTATAAACCATCTTTCAGCTGCGCCACCTGCAACAACCGTGACAAATATGCTCAGAATTACCCTGAAAGATGAAAGCGTAATGCGAGGTATTGATGTTGTACGCTGTTTGGTCGATAAATATAACCAGCGTTCTAATAATGAGAAAAACGAAGAAGCCAGAAAAACTGATGAATTTGTAAATGCTCGTTTGGCCAAGATTGATACAGAGTTAGGTTCAAGTGATGATGCATGGGAAAACTCCAAGAAACAATACCAGATAACAACTCCAGAGATGGATGCTCAAGAGGCTTTGACAAAGAAGAGCGATTACGAGGCACGTCTTGTAGCTATTGGTACACAACTTCAGATTCACGACTACCTAAGTGAATACATTAACAATCCTGAAAACCTTTTTGAATTAATTCCAATAGGACTTGATGATCCAATGGGTCCCAATACAGATAACGTATCAGACTCTGGTGTATCCCAATCTTCACTTATTGCTCGTCATAATGGATTGGTTTCAAAGAGAAAAGATCTTCTTAAGAGTGTAAGTGAGATGTCGCCTCAGGTACAACGTATAACGGAAAGTATCCGTGAGCTCCATCCTGATATTCAGACGGCCATGAAGCGCCAGCGTGAATCAATAGTTATGCAGAAGAATGCACTAGAACGTGAATACGCAAGGTATTCAGGACGTGTAGGATCAGCTCCTCAGATGGAACGTGTACTCACAGAGATAGGTCGTGAACGTGAAATTAAGCAAGCCGTTTACCTGTTGTTGTTGCAAAAGCGTGAGGAAACAGCTATGGAATTGGCCAACACCACAGATAAGGGACGACTGATTGACGAAGTGAAACCAGATCAAGCCAGCGTCAAATCCCGTAAGAAGATTGTTCTAGCTGTTTTCTTATTATTAGGCGCTTTGCTACCCATGGGAATCCTCTTTGTTTTACAGTTATTAAAGAGAAGGATTGACACACGTGAGGAATTAGAGGCACTGACAAATCTTCCGCTCTTGGCAGAGATCTCATCCTTAGATCTCGATGAGGCTATTCGTACCTTGCGAACAAGATTACTATTGAATATTACCCCAGATCAAAAGGTGCTACTTGTAGCGTCTCAGAATTGTGGTGATGGTAAAACCTTTATTGCCCAACACCTTGCTGATAGTTTCAATTCAATAGGTAAAAAGGCCATTTATGTGAATACAGATTTGAGAAGTACTCATTCTCCATTCTCCATTCTCAATTATTCATTTACAGAAAGTCATCCTGCTGATATTCTGTCCAGTGAGAATTTCGCTCAGCAGATGGCCAAAGCCAAGGCTGACAACGACTATGTGATTATCGATAGTCCTGCAATTGGTCAGTATGTTGATGTTTTCCAATTGGCGTTGTTTGCCGATGCTACGATTTATGTCGTTAAGGCAGGATCAACTGTAAATGCTAATGTAGAGTCACTTAAAATTAAGTCACGCTTGCCACACCCGATGCTTGTTTTCAACAAATAAATATTCAAGATAATAAATCCCAATAAATGAATACTCATATGAAAAAATATGTTTTTCTCCTTTTGTCAGTATTATTGACAGGTTGTATGAGCACTAAGAACGTCACTTATTTTCAGAATAAGGAAGAGATAGACCAGACTGTCTCGAAGCAGCTTTTTGATGCCAAGATCATGCCCAAGGACATCCTGCAGATTCAAGTGTTCTCCATGTCTCCAGAGGCATCGGATCCATTTAATCTCCAAAAAGCTACTACATCAGTTTCGACATCATCATCTTCTACTAATAACCAGAATTCAGTATATAATTATCTAGTGGATAATGATGGTACCATTGTAATGCCTATCATAGGCACGGTTGAAGTGGGTGGCTTAACAAAGAGCGAGGCAGAACAACTCATTATGAGTAAAATTCAACCCTATTTATCAGAGAGTGAAGATGTGGTAGTGCATGTGAGAATGATGAATTATAAGTATGCTATCCTTGGTGCAGTCAGATCTCCAGGACTCTACACTACCCAGAATGAAAAAGTGAGCATTTTGGAGGCTATTGCCCAGGCTGGCGATCTCACTACTTTTGCTTATCGTGATAGGATTTTTGTTATCCGAGAAAGTTCAGATGGAGAGAAAGAATATCACCAATTGAATATCAACGATGCTAACATCATTAGTTCCCCCTATTATTATTTGCAGCAGAACGATGTAATATATGTGGAACCACGCAAAATAGAGTCGCGCAATGCTTTCTTTTCTGCCAACACATCTATATTGTTGACCATCACCAGTTCCCTTTTGTCTGTAGCAACCCTCATCATTGCTATTACAAAGTAAATTAGTGTTTGCTTTACATTTTTCAAGAAATGAATTATATAAAGATTATAAGAGAGAAGATAAAAAACAATTCTTTGTATAATAGTTCCTTTTGGGCTGCTTTTGGAAATGGAATAGGGAATTTCCTGATGTTGATATCTGGTATTTTTATTGCCAGAATGCTTGGAAAAGACTTATATGGAGAATACGGGGTGGTAAAGACCACGATGTATACGATGGCTACCTTCTCTACTTTAGCTTTTGGTAATACCACGACTAAATTTGTAGCAGACTATTTACAAAAAGATTTATCTAGTGTTAAAAGCATTATTAAGAGTTCTGTATGGATTGTAGTGTTGTTTAGTATATCTACATGTGCTTTTTTGAATTTTTTTTCTAATAAAATTGCACTATTTGTGAATGAGCCTCAATTGGCAAATGCTTTTAGGTTTTTAGGTGTATTGATTATATTTAGGGCATTAAACACGTTAGGGGCTGGCTTATTAGGTGGATTTAAAGACTTTAGGCGAGTAGGCATTAATAATATTATTGCGGGATTGACGATGTTTGCGTTATGTATTCCTCTTACAACTAAGTATAGTTTAACTGGAGCATATATATCATTGATATCATCGCAAATAGTATTATGCATTTTAAATTTGTTATTTGTATATCGTCATCAGAAGGGAATTAAAAGCTATTCAAATACAAAATTTGGAAAAATATTGCTGGTTTTTTCTTTCCCTTTTGCATTAACAGAGTTTGTTTATACAATAACTACATGGAGTGGAAGTATGGTGGTTACCAAATATGCCTCTCTTGGAGAACTTGGTATGTACACTGCATGTGCTCAATGGAATGCTATCATACTGTTTATGCCAGGATTACTTGCTAATGTAATTCTTTCGTATTTATCTACGTCATCTGCATCAGGTAGTGAGCAAGGCCATCATCAGCTTATGAAAAGAATGTTACTTGTTAATTTTATAAGTACTTTAATTCCATTGACAGTTGTTGCTGTTGCAGCCGGATATATAACACAATACTATGGAAGTACATTTTTTGGTATGGAATCCATATTAAGGATAGGTATTTTAGGTACTCTTTTTACCTGTCTTTCTAGGGTGTTTGATTCCAATTTGATGTCTATAGGCAAGAGATGGACAGCATTTACGATATGTTGCACTTTTTATATTTCGTCTTTTATTGGATCAGTCATTCTAATGAAGTTGACGGATGGTGTTAATGCTGCCATGAACATGACTAGAATGGGTGTTATATTCAGTGCATCAATGTTGACTGTTTATGTAATAGAGTATTCGATAAGGCGAAAATATAGCAAAATACATAAATAAAAGATTTATCAATGTATTATTTAGTATTGTTTATTCTTTTCATTTGTAGTTTGTGGGAAATTATCAGTGCAAAGACATCAAGAGTTCTTTTCTTGCTGGTATATACAATAATGACCTTAATGGCGATTTTTCGCTTTGGGCAGTTGGGAGATTATTTTGCATATTATGCTTTATATCAGAATCCGATTTTATCGCGTGACCTTTTATTTATTTTGTATGCTTCTTTCTTTAGATTATTTGATTTCAGCTATCAATCCTTTTTGACTATTACAGAATTGATTATTTTTAGTTTGGCGTTTCCTTTTTTTTATAAAACTTGTAAGTGTAGTTTAATATCATTATTTATTTTTTACACTTATACATTCATGGTTTGTCCTATGTCTGCACTTAGACAAGCGATCTGTTTGTCTTTGTTATTGTATAGTTTCAGCCTTCTAATTGAAAAAAAGAGAATTAAGTTTTTTGTGATCGTAGCTATAGGAACTTTTATACACCTATCATTCTTCACGACTTTTCTTATAGGGTGGCTGTATGATAAAAAGTTTTTCAACCAACCTGTTTTTCTGTTTATAGTGTTATTCGCATCATTCATAATGATGTCTGGAATAGATTTAACTGCCAGTATAAGAGGTTTGTTTGATAATCGTTCTGTTACTGGAGCAGCTTCAGGCTCTTTCGATAATTTGATACAATTAAGTTTACGACTGATTATTATACTTCCCCTCTTATTTTTTAAACCTCCATATGCATCAAATGGCTATTATGCTAAAGCTATCTGTATTATAGGTTATGTTTTGTATTGTGTTTTGTCTTCAAACGTACTTGTAGCTGGAAGAATAGAATATTTCTTTAGAACCTTTTTGTGCTTGTTTGTCGCAGACTTATCTTTACGTTTAAGTCTACAGTTGAAGGATGTAAACAACAGTGATATTGATTTTCTTCCATCAAATAACACTTCTTATTATAAATTTAGAAAAACATATTTAAATATGAGGGGAATGGTGCTAAGCCTGCTTGTTTTTGTACATGTAATCCTTTTCTTTAAGAATATTGGCGGTTTTATATCTCAAGGTAACTACAAAGAAAATGTAACTATTTATAATTTCCCCTATATTTCAATATTCGATAAATCTGAAATTGATGAATATACCACTATTGATAAGTTCAATTATAATGAATAAGCGGCAATCACTCCGGTCCCGTTAATGTGTATTGCTGCATAATACTTATTTAGCTATGTGGAATGTTTTATGCATTGGTACTTGTAGTAACCCCAATAAAAACTCCTTTACTGGTCAATCCATAATGTTTGACGGGATAATAAAGTCTCTAAAGGATAATGGTAATACAATAACTGTTATTGATATTTTGCCTCGTTTCAAATCATCTAAATTTTTCTATAGATGTTTAGACTATGCAATAATATTGTTTATATTATTGTATCGCCTGATAACAGAGAAGTATGATGTTGCGTATATTATTACATCTCAGTCAAAAAAAGGTTTCTTGAGAGACTTTATGATGGTTGGCCTGCTTAGTCTATTTAGCGTTAAGGTAGTTACACATCAGTTTGGGGCAAACTATCGTCAATTAACTGATGTGATAAGCAAAGCCAGTTTGGATCGATTAATATGGATGCTTAATTATATAAAAGCAATCATAGTTGAAGGCGATTACATGAAAGAACAATTCTCGTTTCTTCCCAATTATTCTCAGAAAGTACATGTTGTTCCCAATGGATTGCCAGTAGAAGGTAGACATGCTCAGATTGCTAAGACATATGATGGAAAGCAGCCTTTTATCATGTTTTATCTAAGTAATTTAATATGGTCAAAAGGTTATTTTGATGTGTTACAAGCTGTGGATATTCTTGTAAATGAAGAGGGCCTTGATGTTAAATGTGTATTTGCTGGACAATTTTGGAATTCTGCAGATGATGAAAGGCCAGGTATCAGTAATTGGGAAGACTTTGACCAGTTTGTCAAAGAACATTCACTTACAGATAAAGTAGAATACCATAAAGGTCTATATGGTGAAAAGAAAGACTCTTATTTTTATAAAGCCAATGTTTTTCTTCTTCCGACATATTATTTAAATGAAGGACAGCCCGTTTCAATTATTGAGGCAATGGCATACGGCTGTGTCCCTTTGGTAACAGAATACAGGCATATCCCCATGATGGTGAATGAGGCAAATGGTTGCTTTGTAGCTCCCAAGGATCCTAAAGACATAGCATCGAAGATTAAGTATTTAATGACTCATCCAGCAATTTATGAGGAGAAGTCAAGAAAAAGTATAGAAGACTATCAAAGAAAGTTCAAATTTGACATTTATGCAGGAAAAGTCACTGAATGCATGAATGCCGTTATTTCTTGAAAAAATGAATATATTATTATTAGGTAGTTTCGGTTTTATTGGGACTAATATCATCAAGTATATTGATAGCCTTTGTCAAGGGACGAACATTATTGCTTTTGATCGTTTCCCTGAGCACTTGGACCATATACAATTTGAAAGTGTTAAGAAAGTGTATTCCGGCGATTTCTCTGATGATTATTTGCTTGGGAAAGTGTTCGAAGAGAATGATATCGATTTGGTGATACACTCATTGAGTGCCAGTGTTCCATCCGCTTCACAAGATAATAAATTCGATATCAATAAAAATGTTTTACCAACGATTGGATTGCTGAACCAAATGGTTAAGCATCAGGTAAGAGATATTGTTTTCATTTCTTCAGGTGGTGCTGTTTATGGCGACTATTTTGTGAATAATGAGGGACATTCCGAAGATGATAACCTGTTTCCTAAAAGTGCATATGGTGTATCAAAGTTAGTTATTGAGAAGTATTTATATTTATATTCAGTTCAACATGGTATTAAGTCTTTGGTGATAAGACTATCCAACCCTTACGGACCCTATCACTATTCTCAAAAGCAGGGCATTATTAACATCGCTTTGGAAAGAGCTCATGATGGAAAGCCTTTTGAAATATGGGGTGATGGCAATGGCAAGAAGGATTATATCTATATTGAGGATTTTTGTGCAATTTTGATGCGACTGGTAGAAGAGTGGAACGAACCTTATTCTATTGTTAATGTGGGGAGTGGGCAATTGCTTTCTGTAAACGATATTGTAGGGGTTATCCAAAAGAATGTTGCAACACATTTTACATGGACTTATAAGAATGCCAATGAGTTAGATGTTCAAAATTTCAAATTAAATCTTTCATTACTGCAATCAAAGATAGGTGATTTTAAATATACCACATTTGAAAAGGGTATTTATAAAACACACGAATGGTATCTAAGCAAAAATAGATAAGGCTTAAGTGTATGAATGTTATTTTTTTGACAATGGTTCCATCTTCTTCGCTATCTGAGCGAGGAATATATACAGATCTTCTGAGACAATTTGTAGCTAATGGTCATAAAGTATATGTTGTGTATCCATATGAAAGAAGGCTTGGGAAGACGACGGAAGCCTATGAAGTAGATGGCGCCCACTTCTTGGGTGTTAAAACGCTCAACTTACAGAAGACCAATGTTGTAGAAAAGGGCATTGGACAAGTGTTGGTGGAAACTCAGTTTAAAAAGGCAATAAAAAAATACTGGAAGAATGAGCGTTTTGATCTCATCCTTTATAGCACTCCACCTATTACTTTAACTGGCACTATCAGATACCTCAAGAAGAACAATCCTTCTGCAAAAACTTATTTGTTATTAAAGGATATCTTCCCACAAAATGCGGTGGATATTGCAATGATGCCGAACACGGGATTAAAGGGCCTCTTGTATAAATTCTTCAGAAATAAAGAAAAAGGACTCTACAAGATTTCAGATTATATCGGCTGTATGTCACCCGCTAATGTGGATTATTTGATGTCACATAACCCCGAGCTGCCTAAAGACAAGGTAGAGGTGGCCCCCAATTCATTGGAACTGGTAGATGAAATCATAGATAACGACCGGAATGTATTACGAAAGTTTATCAACTCGAAATACAATATACCTATTGATAAACCCATATTTATATATGGTGGAAACTTGGGAAGGCCCCAGGGGATTGACTATCTGGTTAAGTGCCTGGAGACAAACAAGAATCGCAAGGACTGCTATTTTGTGGTGGTTGGCAATGGTACTGAGTATCAGAAACTGGTAACATGGTCGCAGAATAATCAGGATGGTTGTGTTATTGTGATGCCAGATATGCCAAAGGATGATTATGATATGTTGGTTCGTGCTTGTGACGTTGGATTGATATTCCTTGATCATAGGTTTACCATACCTAATTATCCCTCAAGGTTGCTTAGCTATATGGAGAACAAGATGCCTGTTATATGTGCCACTGATGTGAATACGGATATTGGCAAAATAGCAGCAGCCAATGGATATGGCTATTGGTGTGAGAGCGTCAAACCAGAGGATTTCACGGCGTTAGTAGATAAGATGCTTCATTCAGATATCCAACAAATGGGACTGAAGGCTTATAATTTCCTGAAAGCAAATTACCAAGTGGAGCATACCTATAACGCCATAATTAAGCATTTCAATGTATAAGCATTTTTTCAAAAGGTTTTTTGATTTCTGGATATCATTGATAGCACTTATTTGCATATCCCCCATATTGTTGATAATAACTATTTGGTTACACTTTGCCAACAAAAGGGCTGGTGCTTTCTTCTTTCAAGACAGACCAGGCAAGGATGCAAAGATATTTAAGGTTATCAAGTTCAAGACGATGACGGATGAACGAGATGCCGAAGGTAATTTGCTTCCCGATGAAGCAAGACTTACCAAAGTAGGGAAGTTCGTACGATCAACATCCATAGATGAACTCCCCCAGCTAATTAACGTACTAAAGGGAGATATGGCATTGATAGGTCCAAGACCTTTATTGGTACAATACTTGCCGTTATACTCAAAAGAGCAGGCAAGAAGACATGAAGTTCGTCCTGGCATTAGCGGTTGGGCACAATGTCATGGGCGTAATGCTATCAGTTGGACAGAGAAGTTTAAACTGGATGTATGGTATGTAGATCATTGTACCCTGTGGACTGATGTCAAAGTGATATGGATTACAATAATGAAGGTGCTGAAGAGAGCTGATATAAATGAAGCTGGACAGGCGACAATGGAAGCGTTTAATGGATATAACTAAACGATAATATGAAAGATGTAGCTATATACGGTGCAGGTGGTTTCGGACGAGAACTTGCCTGCTTGATTAATCTGCAGAATAAAGTGAAGCCAACCTGGAACCTTATAGGTTTTTTCGATGACAACCCTGCACTCAAAGGAAAGAGTAACGAGTATGGGAAGATTCTAGGAGGCAAAGAAGTCCTGAATTTTTGGGATAAACCTTTGTGTGTCTTAATGGCAATTGGAGCCGGCTATACGGTAAAGAAGGTGGTAGAAGGAATTCATAACAGCCATGTGGAGTTTCCCAATTTCTTCTACCAGACAACTTTTTCCGATGAGAATAATGTCAAATTTGGGAAAGGTAACCTAATTATTGGAACTCACTTCTCATGTGCCGTGAGCTTGGGCGATTTCAATATGATGAATGGAGGTGTAGTTTTTGGCCACGATGTTATTATTGGCAATTATAACACTTTTATGCCAGGCGTTAGAGTATCTGGTGAAGTAAAGGTGGGAGACGAGTGTTTTTTTGGTGTTGGATCCATTGTGCTACAGCAGTTGAAGATTGGCGACCGTGTTAAATTGGGAGCTGGAAGCGTGATGATGACAAAGCCTAAAGAAGGTGGAACATATATAGGTAATCCTGCGAAATTATTTAAATATTAATTATAAAAATATAGAGAATATGGAAATTAACGATTTTATTGAAAAGTTTGCAGAACAGTTTGAAGATACGGATGCTGGTGATATAACCGCAACTACTGAATTTAAGAACCTTGATGAGTGGTCAAGCCTTATCGCTTTGAGCGTTATTGCTATGGCAGATGAGGAGTATGATGTAACCTTGAAGGGTGATGATATTCGAGGTGCCGTGACAGTAGAAGATTTGTATAATATTGTTAAGAGTCGTGCTTAATGGCATTCCTAAAAGTTGAAAATGTAGCAATTAGAGGTATATCAGCATGTGTTCCCCCCTCTGTTGAGGAAAACATAGATATACCTTTCTACGCACCTGGAGAAGCTGAGCAGATTATTGCAGCTACAGGTATAGAACGCAGACACATAGCCGGACCTGATATTTGTGTTAGTGATCTTTGTTATAGTGCTGCCGAACGATTGATAGAAGCATTGGGGTGGGAGAAAGACAGCATTGACCTGCTGGCTCTCTGTACACAAAATCCCGACTACCGAAATCAACCTACTTCCTTTTTGGTGCATGAGCGTTTAGGTTTGAAGGAAAGTGTGATGTGTTTGGACTTCTTTCACGGATGTCCAGGCTGGGTGATGTCACTGAGTAGCGTTTCTTCAATGCTATCTGCTTCAGGTATCAAACGTGCATTGTTGCTTGTTGGCGACACTGTTTCAAAAGATCAGAACCAAGCAAGTCATGAGAGTCGCCCTCTCTTCGGTGACTGCTGTACGGCAACAGCATTGGAGTTTGAGAAGGGGGCACCAGCCATGTTCTTCAACAATGGCACCATGAGTGATGGCGGCAAAGCTCTTATCTTAACACAAGGCGGCTATCGACACCCCTATACCCACGAAACACTTGATATTGAATTAGCCCGCCGGGCAGGGACATTAAGTGAGGGGCAAGCTGATGATATGGATGGCATGGATGTGTTTTCTTTTGCCATTACAAAAGTGCCAAAGGCCATGAAGAAGTTGTGTGCTGAATACGAAATCAATCTCGAAGAAGTTGACCATTTGGTGTTGCACCAAGCTAATAAGCTGATTATTGATGCCATCGCAAAACGCATGAAGATGCCAAATGAAAAGGTGCCTTTGGGATTACGCGAGTATGGCAATACCACCAGTGCAAGCATCCCTTTGACCATCGTATCAGAATGTGCTGAAGCTTATCGTAATGCTAGGCAGAAATCATTGGTATGTGGCTTTGGTACAGGATTATCATGGGGCTCTGCTTATTTTGAAACGAATCATATTATTGTTCCAGAAGTGATAATTTACAAACAATGAGTTATAATCCTTATAGTTTAGAGAATAAAACCATCTTGGTGACAGGCGCTTCATCAGGTATAGGTAAAGCGACAGCTATAGAATGTGCGAAATTAGGCGCGACTGTAGTTGTTACAGCACGAAATGAGGAGCGTCTCTCTGCTGTTTTGGCAGAGTTGGATACCAGCTATAGTCAAACGCATCAGATGATCATTGCTGATATTTCAACATCAGAGGGTATCAATCATCTCATATCCGCCCTTCCTGTCTTGGATGGTGTATATAGTAATGCAGGTATAGCGATAGGAAATAGTCCTATTAAGTTTATTGGTGAAGACCAGCTGCAAAGTCTGATGCAGACCAATACCTATTCACATGTGATGCTGGCTAAGATGCTATTTAAGAAGAAGCTAATCGCTAAGAATGGATCTATGGTATTTACGGCATCTATTGGAGGCACTTTAAGTTATGGCCCAGGAAACACTTTGTATGGAATGTCTAAGAACGCCTTGCTTGCATTTGCCAAATACGCTGCCATTGAGTTTGCCCCTCGCGGCATCCGCGTGAACTGTGTTTGCCCAGGTATGATTGAAACTCCGTTGATTAATCTTGATGCTTTGACTGATGAGGACAAGGCTATTGACGCTGACAAATACTTATTGAAGCGCTATGGCCAACCAGAAGAGGTGGCACGAACCACTGCTTTCTTACTGGGTGATGCCTCTTCATTTATAACAGGAACTGCCATTGTAGTTGATGGCGGCTATACCGTAAATCATTAATCATTTATCATGGCATTCTTAGAAGTCAAGAACGTTGAAATCAAAGGCGTGTCAGTGGCAGTCCCCAAGCAGGTGAAAGTTGCCAAGGAAATGCCCTATTTCACAGAAATTGAAGCGGAGAACTTTACCAACGTAACAGGTGTCGTTTCCTCACACGTTGTTCCCCAAGGCATGACGGTATCTGATTTGTGTCAGGAAGCTGCCGAAAAGCTATTGGCAGAAGCAGGGTGGGAGAATGAATCGATTGATTTGGTTATGTTTGTCAGCACCTCACGAGATTTTTACATTTGTCCTAATACCTCCAATATCCTGCAAGACAAGTTAGGACTTCGCACTGACTGCATAGCTCTTGATCTCCCATTCGCTTGCTCAGGCTATGTGTATGCACTTTCAGTTGCTGGCATGATGATGCAATGTGGTCAAATAAAGAGGGCATTATTATTAGTAGGAGAGCAAACATCTGCCAATCAGTCCCATCTAGATAAGACCGTATGGTCGTTGCATGGAGACGCAGGTTCAGCCACATTATTGGAGTATAATCCCGATGTGAAGCACCCGATGCAGTTTAACCTTGGCGGTGATGGGAGTGGCTGGGAAGCCATCATCTGTCGTGAAGTAGGCGTTCGCCATCCTACTACCGAAGAGTCGCTTGTATATAAGAAATACGATGAAGGGATAGAACGCAATGGTATGCAGTGTTCGATGGACGGCATGAGCGTGTTCTCATTCGCTATTACCCGACCGGGCCAGTGCATCAAAGGACTTAGCGAGCATTTTGGTTTTGACCTCACCCAGATAGATTATCTCTTGATCCATCAAGCCAATAAGATGATTGATGAAAAAATACGCCGCAAACTGAAACTCACCGCCGAGCAAGTACCCTATAGCATGATGTATTATGGTAATACCAGCTCCTGCACCATACCAGTCACGATGATTACACAGATTCGCCAGCAATTGGTAGATGGAGAGAACGAATTGGTAATGTGTGGTTTTGGATCTGGCCTTAGTTGGGGTGCAGCTCACGTATATACAAATAATATTATCTGTTTACCAATGATTGAAGTAGAGTAATATGGGAAAGTTGACTAGAAAAACAGCTCTTATTACAGGTTGTAATCGAGGCATCGGCCGCGCCATATTAGAAGCCTTTGTTAAAGAAGGTGCATCCATTATCGCATGTACTCGATCCATCGATGATGAATTAAAAGGAGTTTATAACACTTTGTCAGAGCAGTACGGCGTTCAGATATATCCCATTTGCATGGACTTGTCAGATCAAGAATCCATCAAACAAGGAATGAAAGAAGTAACAGACCTAAAGGTGCCTATTGACATATTGGTGAACAACGCTGGTATCGCAAAGTTCCGCCCATTTGTCATGAGCAAGATAGATGATTTTAAAGAGATGATGCAGGTAAACCTGTACGCCCCCATTCAAATCAGTCAATATGTTGTAAAGAATATGCTCAGGCAAAAGAAAGGAAGTATTATCAATTTCTGCTCGATTTCAGGAATGGACATGAATGCAGGTAATGCAGCTTATGGAACGAGCAAAGCTGCTATTGCCTCCTTAACAAGAACTATGGCTAAAGAGTTGGCAAAAACAGGTATTCGTGTGAATGCAATAGCCCCTGGGTTTGTAGAGACTGATATGAATAAACAAATTGCTACTGAATATATGGAGACCATGTTACAGCAGATTGCACTGGGAAGGATAGCCAAGCCCGAGGAAGTTGCCCGTATTGCTGTATTTTTGGCATCTGAAGAATCGTCATACATGACAGGTCAGATTATTCGAGTTGATGGTGGAATGTAATCAAAAAAAAAAGAATATGACAAAAAGCGAAGAATGGGCTCGCGACATCAGACGTGAGATAATTGAAGCATCACATGACGTGGGAAGGCAAGGCGTCCATTTAGGATCTGCGCTTTCTGCCACTGATATATTGGCTGTTTTATATGCCGATGTACTGAAATATGATGTAACCCATCCTATGTCTGAGGAACGTGACTTTTTTATCCTAAGTAAAGGTCATGCCTATATTGGCTATTATGCTACATTGGCAAAAGCAGGTTTCTTTACCAATGAGGATATAAAGGAGCAGTTCATGACGGATAACGGATGGTTACCAGTGCATCCTGTGAAGAAACTGGATAAAGGGATAGAGTTTTCTGGAGGCAGTCTTGGAACGGGTATGCCATACTCTGTTGGCAAGGCCTATGCCATGAAAATTGCAGGAAGGCCCAACAAAGTGTATTCACTTGTGGGAGATGGTGAGTGTGATGAAGGCAGCGTTTGGGAAGCCTTTATGTCAGCCGCTCATTTGGGACTTGATAATTTGACGGTTGTTGTTGATTGCAACAGTCTTCAACAAGATGGTCCCACAGAGGACGTGCTCAGTGTAGATATAGCCTCTATGGCTCGTTCCTGCAAATGGAATGTGCTTGAGGTGGATGGTCATAATCATGAAGAACTGTTGAACGCTTTTTCTGCACAGTTTGATAATGGTAAGCCCAAATGCATAGTGGCAAAGACCGTGAAAGGGAAAGGCATCTCGTTTATGGAGAATGATAATGCATGGCATCATGCCAGCATGAATGAAAAGCAATACCAGCAAGCAAAGGAGGAATTGTCATGATAGATTTTAATCCTAAAAATATCAAGCGTTGGATGATGCTGAGCACTCGCAACGCCTTTGGTACTTTTCTAACTGAGTTGGCAGCAGAGCACCCGGAAGTGTTTGTCATGTCGGCTGACTTCACTAAAAGCACCGGACTGGCTAAATTCAAGGAACTATTTCCTCGACAATTCCTTACTGCCGGTATTTCCGAGCAAAACATGATTGCTCTGGCTTCTGGAGTAGCTAGCGAGGGTCATAATGTATTTGCTAGTAGTTTTGCCTCTTTTTTATCCACCCGTTGCTATGAACAGATAAAGATCAATCTGGGCTATATGCAGCATAATGTCAAGTTGGTGGGTATCGCATCTGGTTTGGGAGTGTCATTCCAAGGAAATACCCATTACGGTTTGGATGACGTGTCATTAATGCGTGCAATTCCTGGAATGACTATTGTGGTACCTTCTGATTGTACAGAAGTGGCAAAGGCAACCATTGCCCTTGTCAACCATCAAGGCCCTGCCTATCTTAGATTGGTGGGTGAGGGGTTTATTCCTATTGTGAACCCTGATGATTATGAGTTTACCATTGGAAAAGGTATAGTTAAGCATGAGGGAACTGATGTGCTGATGATTGCAAACGGCACAATGGTAAACCAGTCGCTTAAGGTAGCAGAGGAGTTAGAGAAAGAAGGAATCAGTACCGCAGTTGTTAATATGCATACTGTAAAGCCCCTTGATACGGAGTTAATCAACAAGATGATTCCTGGAAAGAAACTTGTTGTTACAGTTGAAGAGGGGCAGATTAACGGAGGCCTTGGATCGGCAGTTGCCGAACATCTAGCCTCCTTGGGTAATGGGCCAAAGATGCTCAGGTTAGGTGTTCAGGATATATTCCCGCATGCTGGAAGCTATCAATATCTTCTTCATCAATGTGGTTTGGATGTTGAGAGTATTAAGAATGTGATAATAACAGCTCTATAAATTAATGATTAAAAAAGTCATTCATTATTCTTGGTTTAGTGGAGAAGAATTCCCCGAACAGGTAAAAGTTTGTATCAACTCATGGCATAAATATCTGCCCGACTATGAGTTTAAGTTGTGGGATTTAAAAGCTGTACAATCGATAGATTCTGTATTTTTGAAGGAGTCGCTTTCTGTCAAGAAGTGGGCATTTGCTGCAGATTATACTCGACTCTATGCATTGTACCATGAAGGTGGTATATGGTTGGACACTGATGTCGAGTTACTTGGTTCTTTTGATGAGTTTTTAGATAATAAGTGTTTTGTAGGGAAAGAACGTTTTTATAATTTGCCCACCTATGTTAATGTTGGATTATGTCGTTATTTGACCTCTCACTGTTTCGGTGCAGAAGCCGGTCATCCTTATATAAAGAGATGCTTGGATTTCTATGAAGGGCGTCATTTTATTGAGTCAGATAATGTGACCCTCCCCAATGATTTGCGTTTTAATATGATGCTTATACCATATGTAATGGCGCGTATTGCTTATGAATGTGGTTATAATTGGAAACCTAAATATCAAGAGGTACAATATTTATCAGAAGGTCTTACAATTTATCCCACTTCATTTTTTGATGGTGATGGAGGCAAAAAATGTATAGCTATTCATCATCATATTGGGGGCTGGTACGATATTAATGGTGGAAGCAATAAAAAAGTATCGAGAAGCCGCATTAAATCTGAACTGTTTCGCATGGTTGTCAGGTTTTTATACAAATGTGGTTTTGTGATTTATAGGCTTTAATAATAAGATTCTGGGTAAAAATTAAAATTATATAGTGATATGGAAGTATTAGAAAAAGTAATAGAGATAGTTGCTACTACTTGTGATGTAGAGCAGAGTGAAGTAACAGAGAATAGCATGGTGGGTGATTTCCCAGCATGGGATTCAGTAGGTCATCTTAGCATCCTTTCCAACGTGGAAGAAGCATTTGACATCAGCTTCGAACCAGAAGAGATGATGGAAATGGAAGATGTGAAAGACATCGTAGCAGCTGTGAATGCTAAATTGCAATAATGACAATAGAAGAACAGATATATCAACATTCCGTTCAGCACCCAGACAGTATTGCACTGATTACACCTGCTGAGCAAGTGACGTATGCCCAATTATGGGAACGTTGCTTATTGGCAGCATACAATGTGAAGCATCAGCATGGTGTTAAGCAAGGCGACCGGATTATTCTGGCCGCTTCTGCTAATATAGATTTCGTGTATGCCTATTTTGGGATTCATATAGCAGGAGGTATCTGCGTGCCCATTGACCCAGACACCAATCAATTGCGCTATGAGCTGATATGTCGATCGACTAAACCCGTGTGTACCATGGGAGTTCTCCACAAGGTGAAAGACTGTCCTGTAGTTCCCCTTAATGCTGTACAGACCCCATGTGAACTAACACTGGCATATCAACAGCCTGATGCTCAGCAAATAGCGGATATTCTGTTTACCACAGGAACAACGGGTGCCCCCAAGGGTGTTGCGTTGAACTATAGCAACTTAACAGCTGCTGCTTTAAACATTAATACTTTTATTCAAAACACGGCAGATGATGTTGAACTATTAGCTTTGCCTGTGAGTCATTCTTTTGGCTTGGGACGGATACGGTGTGTACTGTCTAAAGGCGGCTCCTTGGTATTGCTGGGAACTTTTGCCAGTATGAAGAGGTTCTTTGGACAGATGGAACAATACCATTGCACAGGTTTTGGCATGGTGCCAGCAGGGTGGGGTTATATCAAGAAAATGAGTGGTAGGAAGATTGGTCAGTTTGCAGACCAGTTACGCTATATTGAAATTGGTAGTTCGTTTATGTCAATAGAAGACAAGGATTTGTTGTGCGAGCTGCTTCCTAACACACGTATCTGCATGCATTATGGCCTTACAGAAGCATCACGCTCAGCTTTTATGGAATTCCATTCAGAGCATGACAAACTGAGTACGGCGGGTAAAGCTTCACCGAATGTTGAAATAGCTATTTTCGATACAGAAGGGAACAAACAACCTGTTGGCGCAGAAGGAGAAGTCTGTGTTAAAGGTGAGCATGTGACATGTAGTTACTGGAACGAAACGCCTGAACGTTTTGCTCAAGATTTCTATGATGGCTATTTCCGTACAGGCGATGGCGGTTTTCTGGATGATGAGGGTTACATTCATTTAAAAAGCCGCATCAAAGAAATGATCAATGTGGGAGGCAAGAAAGTGAGTCCGATGGAAGTGGAGGACATCCTCAATACGATTCCTGGCATCATTGAAAGTGCCTGTGTAGCGATGCCTGATCCGGAAGGAGTTTTAGGTGAAGTGGTGAAAGCGTTTATCGTTTGCAATGATGACACATTAACAGATGCTGCTATTTTAGATGCATTACGCCCTCAACTGGAGGTTTATAAAATGCCTGCAGTGATTGAACGGATAGCTGAGATACCCAAAACGGCATCAGGTAAAATTCAACGTCTTAAATTAAAATAAATATATGGAAGAACAGATGTCCTTTATGGACGAGTTGTTTACTTTGCCTGCTTATTCAGATGATGAACAACAGCAAAAGTTGTATCTGAAGGCTTTGCAAGAAGAACTGGTATTCCACTACGAGCATAACGAGATGTATCGTCAGTTTTGTGATCGCAAGGGCTTTGACCCTCATGCTGAGATACATTCGCTTGAAGACATACCACCTGTAGCTGTGAGTGTATTCAAGGATTTGGGTATGGGCTTACAGTCTGTGCCTAAGGAAGATATAAAACTACGTTTGCAATCATCTGCCACCTCAGGTACCCCCAGTACCATTGTAGTAGATAAGATCACCAGTAAGCGACAGGCAAAGGCGATGGTAAAAGTAATCCAGGAAGCCATTGGTAGAGAGCGTAAACCATTCTTGGTGATGGATATTGACCCGAGGTCTGAGTTTCGTGCATTATTGGGTGCCCGTTTCGCAGCCATAACGGGCTATCTGAATTTTGCGTCAAAGGCAGGCTATTTCTTGAAAGCAAAGGATGGCGTATCCTACTTTGATGTGGATGCCATGCAGGAGTATGTGGCTGGTATTGACAAAGACCAGCCCGTGGTGGTGTTTGGTTTTACCTATATTCTTTACAGCAACGTTTTGAAGGCTGTTAAAGAAAAAGGCATTACCATTCCTTTACCCAAGGGTTCTAAGATTATCCATATTGGCGGTTGGAAGAAACTGGAAAGTGAGAAGATTAGTAAGGAACTGTTCAATAAGCAGTTGGCAGATTGTTTTGGTATTGAGCCTATTGATGTGATTGACATCTATGGCTTTACCGAGCAGATGGGCTTGAACTATCCAGATTGCCCTTGTGGTTGTAAGCATGAATCCAGCTATGTGAAAGTGTTGGTGCGTGATGTTGTCACTAACGAAGTTCTGCCTGCCGGTGAAGAAGGAAAACTGGAATTCATCACTCCTGTGCCTCACAGCTATCCTGGCAATGCCGTGCTTACCGATGACTTGGGTATGTGGTTTGATGAACCTTGCCCTTACGGAAGACCAGGCAAGAGGTTTAAGATACTTGGCCGTTTAAAGAAAGCAGAGGTTCGTGGTTGTGGTGATATTCTCTCTAACAAACTGATGTTCCAGAAACGGGCTACTGGTGGTACGGTAGATACCCGTCTAGAAGTACAGTCATTCCATGGAACCTTGATAGAAGGGGAGGACACAGAGAAGACCATGCAGGGTATTGTTGACTCCTTGAGAGAGCAACTGCCTTGGCTGAGGAAGCAACCAATCGATGCTTTGATTGGTCTGATTGATGCCGCTGCCAAGCGTTGGGCAACGGATTCGAAATACCTGTTCCTGAAAGACAAAGGTTTGAATTTCTTGGCTACATGGTGCAGTGAACGTCATTTGAGAGAGGTGGCTACCTTTGGTCTCAGAGGCAACTTGGAATATGCAGATACCTATCTGCCGTTCCCGGATTCTGCCAAGCACTTACTGAAAGCCAATTCAAGAGGTCTATGCTGTCACTGGATGGCAGGAAATGTCCAGATTTTGGGACTCTTTGCATTGGTACAGTGCATCATGACCAAGAATGTGAACCTATTAAAAGTTTCTTCGCATGATGACGGTGTATTTGCAGGGTTGTTAAGTGCATTTGAAGGTCTAACTTATACCACACCTTCTGGATATACCATCTCAGGTGATGACTTGCTAAAGACAATAGCGGTAGTTTATTTCTCTCGCAATGCCGTGAAGTTGGGTGAGAATATGTCTAAGAATGCAGATGTGCGTATTGCATGGGGTGGTAGAGAGGCTGTGGAAACGGTGGCTGGATATCCTTCCAAGTACGACTGCGAGACCGTTATCTTTGGTCCTAAGCTCTCGTTTGCTGTTGTGACCAAAGAAATGTTACCTGACGAACAGGCTGCAAAGAAACTTGCAAGAAGAGTTTCTGTTGATGTCTCAGTATTTGACCAGACTGGTTGTGCCTCTGCTCATAACCTTTTCGTGGAGAAGGGAGGTGCAGTAAGTCCTGAGAAGTTCTGTGAGATTCTGAACGAATCGATGGCCAAGACAGAGATTCAGATCCCGAAGCCGACGATGACACCAGAACAAGTGTCTGCCATCCATTCCATCCGTGGAGTCTATGACTTTTGTGGTATGTCTATTGGTAGCGAAACCATGTCATTCTCTATTTTGTTGGATGACCATGATGAACTGCACAAGCCTGTCTATTCCCGTGTGTTATTTGTTCATGCAGTGGATAGTATTATGCAAAGCATCAAGCACATTACCGAGGATATTCAGACCATTGGTATTGAAGCCACGCAAGAACAAGCTATTGCATATGCGGAAGCTGCCACCCAGAAGGGTGCTGTTCGTTTCCCACAGATTGGCCGTATGCTTAATTTTGAGATGCCTTGGGATGGCATTGTGTTGATAGATAGATTAGTAAAATGGAATACCCTTTTGGGACCATTAACATAACAGATAATATGGAAATAGCAGCATGTTTTGACCATGGTTTTGTTATGCCGACCGGCGTAATGATTTATTCGGTGTGCGCAAACAACAGAGATGCCGAAATTAATTTTCATTTGTTAGTAAATGAAAATGTGACAGCTCAAGATAGGAAAGATTTGATGGGGACGATAGCGGGTTTTAACAACAAGAAACTATTATTCTATCCTATTAAAGATACCATAATCGGCAAATTACCTCTCTCAAAACAGTGGAGTACGGCTATCTATTATCGTTTTTTTCTTGCTGTTTTTTTGCCTCATACAATAGACAAAGTCTTGTTTTTAGACAGTGATATCATTGTCAGGAATTCACTTGACTCACTATGGAATACTAACATTGAAGATTATTCGCTTGCAGCAGTTTTCGACTCGACGCTGGATGCGAATAGTGAAACATATAATCGCTTACACTATTCTTCCAAAGCTGGTTATTTCAACGCAGGTGTTATGCTGATTAATTTGGACTATTGGAGAAAGATAGATGTTGTTAAGACTTTTTTCGAGTATGTTAATTTACATTACGGAGCTTTAGATTATTATGACCAAGATGTGTATAATGCAGTGTTTTATCAACAAAAACTCTTATTGTCACCTAAATACAACTTTCAGAATGCTTTTATGTTTTCTACGCCCAAATATGATTGTGAGAAGTACGGTGAAGAGGTGACAAGTGCGATGAACGATCCTGTAATCGTACATTTTACCGACTCCAAACCGTGGTATAAGTATGACCGAGATCCCAATCCATACAACAGTACGTTTTACAAATATCAAGACCAGACCCAATGGCGGGGTAAAAAGATTGAAAACAGACCGTTGAAACTCAGATTGATTAATTTCATAGCGTATACTTTGAGACATTTGAAATTAAAGGCATCGTTGAAAAGTGTTTATTTGAACATTCCCCCAGTGGATTAGAACTAAATGCCACAAGCTATTGTTTAAATGCTAAATATTATAGATATTACCAATACCATCTTTACTTCCAAAACGTATATCCTCTCCAAACAAGGGGAGGATAAGGCTTGGCTGGTAGATATAGGGGATATTGAACCTGTTATAGATTTCCTACAAAAACACGATTTATACGTAGAGGGCGTATTCCTGACTCATGGTCATTTTGACCATATATATGGACTGAATGCTTTAGTTGAGGCTTTTCCCAGGTGTAAAGTATATGTAACCGAATACACTAAACAGGCAATAGCATCTGATAAACTCAATTTGTCAAGGTACAATGAAACACCATTCACCTATACTGGTGATAATGTTGTGGTGGTGAAAGAGGGCGAAACTTTGAGCTTGCTTGATGATGAACCACCCATGGCGTTTTACGAGACCCCGGGACATAATCCTGGATGCTTGACTATGACGATAGGAGATTTGATATTTACGGGTGATGCTTATATTCCAGGTGTTGGAGCTAATACAACAGTACCCCATTCTGATAAAGTATTAGCCAAACAATCCATGGAAAGAATCCTGCAAATGGCCGAAGGTAAGACTGTCCTTTCTGGTCATTTTGTGCAATGACGTTGATTCTCTATTTGATAATTTTAAAATTTTCCATATATGTCAGTTTTTAAAGACAAAGTACTGCTGATTACCGGAGGAACCGGAAGTTTTGGTAATGCAGTTTTGAACAGGTTCCTGAGAACCGATATTGGTGAGATCCGCATCTTCTCACGCGACGAGAAGAAGCAGGACGATATGCGTCACGACTTCCAGGCACGTATGCCAGAGGTAGCCAATAAGATTAAGTTCTATATTGGTGACGTGCGCAATAAGAGTACCCTGAAGTACGCCATGAAAGGTGTGGACTATGTGTTCCATGCAGCCGCTTTGAAGCAGGTGCCATCTTGCGAGTTCTTCCCAATGGAGGCAGTGAAGACCAATGTTATCGGTACAGATAATGTTTTGGATGCGGCAATAGATGCTGGTGTGAAGTGTGTTATCTGTCTCAGCACCGACAAGGCCGCTTATCCTATCAACGCCATGGGTATTACCAAGGCCATTGAGGAGAAGATTGCCGTAGCCAAGAGTCGTCTGAGCGGTGACACTAAGATTTGCTGCACCCGTTATGGTAATGTAATGTGCAGCCGTGGCAGTGTGATTCCTTTGTGGATTGACCAGATTCGCAAGGGCAATCCTATTACCTTGACGGAACCGACGATGACACGCTTCATCATGAGTTTGGAAGAAGCAGTTGACTTGGTGTTGTTTGCCTTCGAGAACGGCAAGAATGGTGATATTCTGGTGCAGAAAGCACCTGCATGTACCATCCAGACCCAGGCAGAGGCTGTGTGCGAGCTGTTTGGTGGTAAGAAAGAAGAGATCAAGGTGATCGGTATCCGTCATGGTGAGAAGATGTATGAAACGCTTCTGACCAAAGAAGAGGCAGCCAAAGCCATCGACATGGGCAACTTCTATGCAGTGCCTGCCGATAACCGCGACTTGAACTACGATAAGTACTTTAAGGAGGGCGACACCAAACGCGCATTGATAGAGGAGTTCAATAGCGACAACACGAGAAGGCTCAACCTGGAAGAAACCAAGGAGAAGATTGCTTCGCTGGAGTATATCCAGAATGAGTTGAATGGCATACCTAACTTAGTGTAATATGAAAATACTCGTTACTGGTGCCAAGGGATTTGTAGGAAAGAACCTTTGTGCAGCATTAAACAATATCAAAGACGGCAAGGATAGAAGGTTCCCAAAGCTTTCTATCGAAGCTGTTTATGAGTACGATCTCGACTCGACGCCCGAAGAACTGGATGCCTGGTGCCAGGAGGCAGACTTTGTGTTTAACCTGGCTGGCGTGAACCGTCCGCAGAACCAGGAGGAGTTTATGCAAGGCAACTTCGGCTTTGCATCAACGCTGTTGGATACCTTGAAGAAACACGGTAACACCTGTCCGATCATGTTGTCATCCAGTCAGCAGGCTTCATTGACAGGTCGCTTTGGCAACAGTGAATATGGCCGTAGTAAGAAGGCAGGCGAGGATCTCTTCTTGGATTATAGCAAAGAAACCGGCGCCAAGGTGCTGGTGTATCGTTTCCCTAATTTGTTTGGCAAGTGGTGCCGTCCCAATTATAACAGTGCCGTAGCAACGTTCTGCAATGCCTTTGCGAACGACCTGCCTTATACCGTGAACGACCCCAGTGTAGAGCTGGAGCTGCTGTATATTGATGACCTTGTAGAAGAAATGATGGCAGGCCTTCAAGGTAAAGAGCATCACTGCGAATTCAATGGTCTGGATGTGCTGCCACAGACAGATGGAAAGTATTGCTATTGCCCTGTAACACATCATGTAACGCTGGGCGAGATTGTAGAGCTGTTGAAGAGCTTTGCAGAGCAACCCAAGACATTGATGATACCAGAGATACCCGATGGTAGCTTTGCGAAGAAGCTGTACAGCACCTATCTCAGTTATTTACCCTACGAGAAGACCGCCTTCCCTTTGAAGATGAATGTGGATGACCGAGGCTCGTTCACAGAGTTGGTACACACCCTCAATGCAGGGCAGGTAAGTATCAATATCAGTAAGCCTGGTATCACCAAAGGCCAACACTGGCACAACACCAAGTGGGAGTTCTTCATTGTTGTAGCTGGTCATGGCCTGATTCAGCAACGTAACCTCAATGATCCTGAAGGCAAGGTGTTGGAGTGGGAGGTTGATGGCGACCACATTCAGGCCGTTCACATGCTCCCTGGCTACACCCATAATATCATCAACTTGAGTGATACCAACGACCTCGTGACAGTGATGTATTGCAACGAAATCTTTAATCCCAATAAACCAGATACTTTCTTCGAGAAGATATAATAGTTCAAGAAGTTTAAAAGTTTAAGATAATGGCTGAATTTAAGAATAACGGTAAGCTGAAGCTGCTTATCATAGTAGGTACACGCCCTGAAATTATCAGATTAGCAGCTGTGATTAACAAGTGCCGTCAGTATTTTGACTGCCTGTTGGCCCATACTGGTCAGAACTACGACTATAACCTGAACGGGGTGTTCTTCGAGGATTTGAAACTTGCAGACCCCGATGTTTATATGGATGCAGTAGGGGATGACCTGGGAGCGACCATGGGAAACATCATTGACAAGAGTTACAAATTGATGGTAGAAACCAAACCAGACGCCGTTTTAGTTCTTGGCGATACCAATAGCTGTTTGTCGGTGATTGGCGCCAAGCGCCTGCATATCCCCATCTTCCATATGGAAGCAGGAAATAGATGTAAGGATGAGTGCCTGCCAGAGGAAACCAACCGTCGTATTGTGGATATCATCTCTGATGTGAATATGGCGTATTCAGAGCATGCCCGTCGTTATTTGGCAGACTGTGGTTTGCCTAAGGAGCGTACTTACGTCACAGGAAGCCCTATGGCAGAGGTGCTACATCAGAACCTTGCTGAAATTGAGGCTAGTGACATCCACAAGCGTTTGGGTTTGGAGAAGGGCAAGTATATTCTGCTTTCAGCACACCGTGAAGAGAATATTGATACTGAGAAGAATTTCTTGTCATTGTTCAATGCCATTAACAAGATGGCAGAGAAATATGATATGCCTATTCTCTATAGCTGTCACCCACGCAGTCGCAAGCGTTTGGAGGCTTCTGGCTTTAAACTCGACAAGCGAGTTATCCAACATGAACCCCTTGGATTCCATGATTACAATTGCTTGCAAATGAATGCTTTTGCAGTAGTTAGTGATAGTGGTACTTTACCTGAAGAAAGCAGCTTCTTTACCAGTGTTGGTCATCCATTCCCAGCCATTTGTATCCGCACCTCGACCGAGCGTCCAGAGGCTTTGGACAAGGCCTGCTTCTTTATCGCAGGCATTGACGAGGTGTCATTGCTGCAAGCAGTAGATACAGCAGTAGAGATGAACCGGAATGGCGACTATGGCATCCCTGTACCAGACTATGTGGAAGAAAACGTCTCTACCAAGGTAGTCAAGATTATCCAAAGCTATGTGGGGATAGTCAACAAAATGGTGTGGAGAAAGTTCTAATTTTTTAATGATGTAATGGAAGTTATAAAGACAGAGATAGAAGGCGTGCTGATTATAGAGCCCAAGGTCTTTAGCGATAGCAGAGGCTACTTTTTCGAGAGTTTCAATGCAAAAGAGTTTGCTGAAAAGACGGGATTGGATGTGACGTTTGTGCAGGATAACGAGAGTATGAGTACGCGTGGCGTATTGCGTGGCTTGCATTTCCAGTTGCCCCCATTTTCCCAGGCCAAGTTGGTACGTTGTGTGAAGGGAAGTGTACTTGATGTCACAGTAGATATACGCAAGGGCAGTCCTACCTATGGTAAGTATGCGATGTGCGAACTGACAGGGGACAATCATCGTATGTTCTTTATTCCCAAGGGCATGGCCCATGGCTTTTGCGTGTTGAGTGATAAGGCCATCTTCCAATATAAGTGTGATGAGTTTTACCATCCCGAAGCAGAAGGAGGCATCGCATGGAATGACCCCGACATTGCGATTCAGTGGCCCATTCCCCTGAATGACATCTTGTTGTCGGAACGTGACAAACATCATCCCCATCTAAAGGACTTCAACAGCCCGTTTAATTACTAAACCCAATGAACATCCTTGTTACAGGTGCCAACGGACAGCTGGGCAATGAATTACGAATTGTTGCCAAAGGAAGCTTAGACAAGTACATCTTTACAGATGTTGTAGATGCCACGGAAGAGTCTATCGCCATGCTCCAGAAACTGGCAGGAGATGACATCTGCCACCATACTGAGCATCTGGATATCACCGACATCGAGGCTATCAGACAAATCGTCAAGGAACAGGATATACAAGTGGTTGTCAACTGTGCCGCCTATACGAACGTAGACAAAGCGGAAGACAACCCAGAATTAGCAGAACTGCTGAATGCCAAGGCAGTAGAGAACCTTGCCATCGCCGTGAAAGAAGTCAATGGCATGCTGCTTCACATCTCAACAGACTACGTTTTTGGCGGCGACCCGTGTAATACTCCCATCAAGGAAGAACAAAAAGTGGCCCCGACTAGTGTTTACGGACTGACCAAATTGCATGGAGAGGAGGCTATTCAGAGAGTAGGGTGTAAGCATATTATCATCCGTACCGCATGGATGTACAGTGAGTTTGGCAAGAACTTCGTCAAAACCATGCTGCACCTTACCGCCACAAGGCCTCAGCTGAAAATTGTGTCAGACCAAATAGGCACCCCCACATACGCATACGACTTAGCCCAAGCTATCCTACTAGTTATTGAAAACAGCCAAAATGATATTTTCAATTATACAAACGAGGGTATCATTACCTGGTATGACTTTGCCAAGATGATTGCTAACATGGCAGGAAACACTGCATGTGACATCCAACCTTGTCACAGCAACGAATATCCCAGCCCCGTGAAACGTCCAGCATACTCGGTGCTAGACAAGACCAAAATCAAAGAAGCTTTCGGCTTGAAAATTCCATATTGGACAGACTCTTTGAGAAAATGTATTAACAATTTGGGGGTGGATGTTTGATCATTAAATTTTAGCATTATGAAAAAGATATTGTTTATTATTGGGTCTTTAAGGGCAAAGTCCTTCAACCGTCAGGTGGCAAATGCCGTTAAGGAAATGATAGGTGACCGTGCTGTGGTTTCGGAGCTGGATTTTTGTGATTTGCCATTGCTGAATCAGGATATAGAACAGCCAGAGCCTGCCTCTGTAGCTCGTATTCGTAAGGCTGTCGCTGAGGCCGATGCGCTTTGGATCTTTACACCTGAGTATAACATGAGCTATCCTGGTCATTTGAAGAATCTGCTTGACTGGCTGTCACGCCCTGTAGTGCCTTTGGACTACGGAACGCCTACCTGTGTCAATGGCAAGCGCGTAGCCATCTGTGGAGCTGGTGGGAAGGCCGCTACAGCCAACTGCCGTGCAAAACTCACTGAATTGCTCTCATTTATGAAGGCTGATGTCCTATCAGAACAAGTAGGTATTGCTGTACCAGCAGAAGCATGGGGAACAGATGTACTTATTCTCACCGATGAACAGAAAGCTCAGTTAAAGGCATTAGCAGATACCATTGTTTGAGCCACGAATCACTTCTAAGCTGACACAACATGAACTATAAGATGTGAACTAAATGTAGTTTTATTAATCTTCATGGTGTTTTATTTGTTATGAATAAAATTGTTGAGAATTTATGTGATGCACTTGCGGCAGTTGGTACAACTACTTTGGCTGTTTCTTCAACATCACCTGAAGGTGCACTTATTATGGCCGCTTCACAACCAGTGGTTGGTGGCTTTTTTAAAACCATCGTTGATTCTGTTGGACAGCTAATAACAAGTAGGGGCGAACAGCGTATTAATGTTATGGCACAGGTGGCTTATGAAACACTTCAACAAAACTGGAATAAAGGTAATGTATTTAGAAATGATGAGCTCTTTGTTAGACTTAATAATGGTCAATGTAAGTTTGATGACATTTTTGAGGACATCATTCGTGCTGTTAGTTCCGATTGTGACCACACAAAGTCAGCTATATATGGGAGATTTCTTGGTAATATACCTTTCCATCCCGAGTGTAAAATAAATAAGCTACGTAATATGAGGGATACTATCCAGAACCTCACTAGTTTCGAGTTATGCGTTTTATCTCTTTATAATAAACGCATATATTTAGGGACAATGGAAATAGATAGGTATATCAAAAAGAATCCCGAATCAATTGCAAGTGATTTAGTTGTAGCATTAAGAAAGTTAAGTGCGAATAGTTGCTTGTCAAGGATTAATCCCATCAAGATGTCTGCAGAAATATATAACTATATAATATCGTTTTGAGCATTGTTTCTATTATGAACATCAATATTTCTAATTGACATTCTGTTGAAATGACGTAATTTAGCTTCTTGTCAGTAATGTTAATGTAGATGCAGTATAGTATAATACCAACCAAGTAGATGATGAGCAACAACACTGGATTGTTGCTTAGAAAGGAAGAAATAATCCCCAAGAATAATTTATTTACAACTTTCATCACTTTTTTTTGTGGCGAAATTACGGGTCAATATTATCTTCAAAACATTATCCGTTAACCTACATAATTTACCTGATTGTTAATGGATGGCCAAAAAGAAAAGTACAATAGTATAGAGAAGTCTATGGGCCAAGCAGAATAGTTGATGATACAACCTGTAAAAGAGATGTGTTTTAGAGTTTCAAACAGGGTGCTGATATCGCTAGATAGGAACCAAGAATTTCATTGAATGGTGCAAGTTCTTCGATGTTATCAACTAGTATCAAATAGTTGCTCTGTTTTGTTAAAAAAATATAATAATCCATTAGGAACAGCACAAGTGTATAGATTAATTTGTTGAATATAACAAAAAAGTAGTATTTTTGCGAACTAATAATACGATTTATTACATCGTAACAAGCTAAATATGAAGACTAAAGAAGAAATCAAGAAGATAGAATCAGTTGTGCTTTATATCTTGAATAGATTCCAAGAAGGTGTTGACTATATCAAATTATTTAAGATTATGTACTTCGCACAAAAGGATTATCTATTATCCTATGGCAAAGTACTTTGCCCAGATACTTTTAAGGCACGCAAATATGGCCCTGTTCCTATGTTATCTGACAAAGTGCTAAAGACAGTTGAAACACAAGAATCTCTCCGTAATCGTGATGATTTGAAGCCATTTTCTTTAGCTATCAAAGTAGATAAGAATCAACGCGTTTTTTCTTTGCAGGAACCAGACCTTGATTATTTATCAGGAAAAGAGCGTAAATGTCTTGATAAATGGATTGAGTACTGTTACGACAAGGACTCAATTAAAGAATTGTCACCTGAATCTCATGATGCTGCATATGATGCAGCATGGTCTGCTTATCAAGATGATCCTCAAAAAGGTGAGATGACCCTTATTGAGATAGCTCGTGCTGGGGGTGCATCAGACAAATTAATATCCTACATTCGCGAGAAAGAACTAATGAACGAGCAACTGTCTTGATGGATTTTAAAGGTATACTTTCTGAGCTTAGGGATAAGCATAAAGTGGAATCGTTCATTAGAAATGTCAATGACTTGAAAGTGGGCACCATCATTTATGTTGAAATGGATAGGAATGATGGTTTGCAACTCAAAGGGAATTATCCCACTCGTTTAAAGTATGTTGTTGTGGCAGGTTGTAGGAGCGATCACAAAGAAATTTGTGCTGTATTAATTAATTCTGAATCTGATTATTCCAACGATTCCGATTGGAGAGCTGAGCAGTATCTGCTACAGCATAAGAATTATCCTGGCATTTTAGATTATGATAGTTGGATAGATTGTACCGATCCAAAATCTTTAACATTTCGTAAACTAAAGGCTAGGAAAGCGGAGATTAAAGGTTGTCTTACTTCTGAGGATTTGAAGGCGGTGATGAATATTCTTAAGAAAAGCGATTTTATAAATCCTCATGTAAAGAAGATTTTTGGAATCAACTCTTATATTCCCGAATAAGTTTTTTCCCTTTTGTAAGAAGAGTAATGCTTTTGCCATAGTAAACGGGGTTCGAACCCGCGACCTTTGGCTTGGGAAGCCAACGCTCTGCCGAATGGACTACTGCCTTTCTTTATCGATTTTCTATAAAATAAGACAATATGTTTACACTGATTGATTTACCTTATGCACAGAATGCCTTAGAGCCAGTAATTAGTGCTAAGACATTGGAGTTCCATCATGGAAAGCACTTACAGGCGTATGTGGACAACCTGAATAAGTTACTGCCTGGTAGTGGTTTGGAAATACAACCTCTTGAGGAAATTGTTAAGCAATCCTCGGGTGCGATATTCAATAATGCTGGTCAGGTACTGAATCATAATTTGTATTTCACTCAGTTTGCTCCTGCTGCAGCAGTGAAGAATGCGCCTACTGGTGCACTGGCTGCACAGATAGAGAAGCAGTGGGGGAGCATTGATGCCTTTAAAGAGGAGTTTGTTGCCAAAGGTGTTGGCCTCTTTGGCAGTGGCTGGGTATGGTTGTCAACACAGAATGACGGCACCTTGGTCATCACCCAAGAGCCAGGCGCCTCTAATCCTGTAACTAAGAACCTGAAACCTCTGCTGACTTTCGACGTATGGGAGCATGCTTATTACCTTGACTACCAGAACCGTCGTGCAGCTCATCTTGCTGAGTTATGGAAGATTGTGGACTGGAAGGTGATTGAGGAAAGATATTAATCTATAACGATGAAAGTTGTAGAAAAGAGATACTTATTGCCGTTTATCCTCATTACGACGTTGTTTGCGTTGTGGGGTGTAGCAGCTAATATGACAGATACATTGCTGGCTGCGTTCAGAAAGGTGATGCAGATGAGCGATACACAGACTACGTTTATTCAGATGGCGTTTTATGGCGCTTATTTCTGTATTGCGTTGCCTGCGGCACTTTTTATCCGTAAGCACAGCTACAAGAGCGGAGTAGTGTTGGGGTTGATTTTGTATGCAGTAGGAACCATTCTGTTCTTGCCGGCTGCATGGACAGCCAGCTATGCCTTTTACCTGTTTGCCATTTATGTAATGGCCACAGGTTGTTCGGTACTGGAAACGACCTCCAATCCTTATATATTGGCTATGGGGGCTCAAGAGACAGCCACCTGGCGTTTGAACATTGCACAGGCATTCAATCCCATTGGTTGTATCACAGGCATTCTGATCAGCAAGTATTTCATCCTGCAAGATATTTCCCTGTATTCTATCAGTGGTACCTATGCTGCTTTGGGCGCAGTATTGCTGCTCATCATGGTAGTAATGCTGTTTGCCAATATGCCGTCCCTTAGACCTGCCCAGGGACAAATGGATGAACTCTCTCTGAAAGCAACGTTCGGAAGGCTGACGCGAAATAAGCAATATGCTTGGGGCGTAGTGGCACAGTTCTTTTACATGGGAGCACAAACTGGTACGTGGAGCTTCGCCATCCGTCTTTCGATGAAAGAACTGGGTGTAGCAGAGGCAGAGGCTGCCAATTTCTATTTGGCTGCCATCATTGGCTTTTGTTTATCACGATTTGTCTATACCTGGTTGATGAAGTATTTCGCTCCTCAGCGATTATTGTCGGTCGGTGCGCTGCTGAGTGCTGTTTGTGCTTTTGTAGTAGTGCTGACAGATGGTTGGGTAGCTGTAGGTGCGTTGATACTGGCCAGCGTCTTTATGAGCCTGATGTTCCCCACCATCTATGGCCTTGCCTTAGGTGATGTGGAGAACCCTGATAAAGGAGGCTATGCAGGTGATGCCAAGATTGGTGCCAGCGGTCTGATTATGGCTATATTGGGCGGCGCTTTGCTGACACCCTTGCAGGGGTTGCTGAGCGATGCTGCGGGCATCAACATTTCCTTCTTGGTACCTGTTGTTTGCTTTGCTGTGGTGCTTTGCTATGCTATCTATGTGCAGCGACAAGTATCAAATGAACTTTGAATAATAGAATAACAATATATGGCTAAAGTTGCTTTAATTACAGGTATTACCGGACAGGATGGCAGTTACTTGGCTGAGTTTCTGATAGAAAAAGGATATGAGGTGCATGGCGTATTACGTCGTAGCAGCTCTTTCAATACGGGTCGTATTGAGCATCTATATCTGGACGAGTGGGTGCGTGACATGAAGAAGAAACGCTTGGTGGAGCTGCATTGGGGGGACATGACAGACAGCTCTTCTTTGATTCGTATTATCAGCGAGATCCGTCCTGACGAGATATATAACCTGGCAGCACAGAGCCATGTAAAGGTAAGTTTCGACGTGCCTGAGTTCACCGCAGAGGTGGATGCAGTAGGTGTGTTGCGCCTGCTGGAGGCAGTGCGTATAGTGGGCTTGGCTGATACCTGTCGTATCTACCAGGCATCCACATCTGAGCTGTATGGCAAGGTACAGGAAGTACCGCAACGAGAGAGCACTCCGTTTTATCCCCGTTCGCCTTATGGCGTGGCGAAGATGTATGGCTTCTGGATGATGAAGAACTACCGTGAGAGCTATGGCATGTACTGCTGTAACGGCATCCTGTTCAACCATGAGAGCGAACGTCGTGGAGAAAACTTTGTCACTCGCAAGATTACGCTCGCTGTAGCCCGCATAGCCAAAGGTTGTCAGGATAAGCTTTACCTGGGCAATCTGAATGCCCTACGCGACTGGGGCTATGCCAAGGACTACATAGAATGCATGTGGTTGATGCTGCAACAGGACCAACCTGACGACTTTGTCATTGCTACAGGTCAAAGTCATTCCGTGCGTGAGTTCTGTACACTGGCTTTCCATGAAGCTGGTATTGAATTACGCTGGGAAGGAGATGGAGTTAATGAAAAGGGCATTTGTGTTGCAGACAACAGGGCCACTCTAAACACTAAACTCTCAACTCTGAACTCTCTCGAGGGTAAGGCTCTCGTCGAGGTGGATCCAAAGTATTTCCGACCTGCTGAGGTGGATCAACTGTTGGGTGATCCGACAAAGGCGAGAACCGTACTGGGGTGGAACCCGCAGAAGACGTCGTTTGAGGAGTTGGTACGGATTATGGTGAAGCACGATTTGGAGGAGTTAACGGAATCACGGAATAACGGATGAGATTGCGGGTCAAGCCCGCAATGAGGCGCAATGAGGGGGGCTCGGAGGCCGCAATGAGGTGTATGGAACAGGAGTCAAAAATATACGTGGCTGGGCATAGTGGCATGGTGGGAAGTGCCATTGTGCGGGAACTGCAGCGCCAGGGATATACAAATATCATTACTCGTACGCATAAGGGGCTGGATTTAATTAGGCAGGCAGATGTGGAGGCGTTCTTTGAAAAGGAACGTCCTGAATATGTATTTCATCCTGCTGGAAAAGTGGGGGGTATCATTGCGAATCAGGAATCGATGGCCGATTTCTTGTACGAGAACATGATGATTGAACTGAATGTGATTCATGCAGCGTGGAAGAATGGTTGCAAAAAGCTACTGTTTCTGGGTTCGAGCTGCATCTATCCACGCTTGGCACCACAGCCCATGACAGAGAGTTGTCTCTTAACAAGTGCACTGGAGAAAACTAATGAGGGTTATGCGTTAGCAAAGATTTCTGGCTTAAAGTACTGCGAATATTTGAACCGGCAGTATGGCACTGACTTCATCTCTGTAATGCCCACCAACCTCTATGGCCCCAACGACAACTACCACCCTGAACACAGCCACGTGCTGCCAGCGTTAATCCGTCGTTTCCATGAGGCCAAAGTCGCAGGACTAGAGAGCGTCACCTGTTGGGGCGATGGCAGCCCACTTCGTGAGTTCCTCTATGTAGATGACCTGGCGGACCTTTGTGTGTTCCTGATGAATAATTACAGCGGTCGGAGCGAGAGCGACAATAGACACGGTCAAGGGTCGCCAGATTACATGGCGACGGTGAATGCAGGTACTGGCAAAGAACTCACCATCAAGGCACTGACTGAACTCGTAGCGAAGGTAGTTGGTTATAAAGGCCGTATAGAGTGGGACACTACCCGTCCTAATGGCACCCCACGTAAGTTGCTGGATGTAAGCAAAGCTACCGCCCTTGGCTGGACATACAAGACCGAGTTGGAAGATGGCATCCGTCTGGCGTATGAGGACTTCCTGAACAATCCCATGCGAGCAGAAAGGTGATTGATGTTGAACGTATGAAGAAAAGAGCGAATATCAGAAGATCTGGTGTTCGCTCTTTTTTTTTTGCCCTTTTAGCTTGCTCAGCAGGCCGAGAATCGGAAAAGGTGGTGTTTGTAACTGCCTGAAAATGAGGCTGGGCAAATAAATGGCTTTAAATTATAGATAGAGGCGATGAAAGTCGAACGAAGTTCGTAATCATTGCCCGAATATAACTATTTTTAATTTTAAAATTTTTTCAAGATGGGTAATACCAACTTACAAAAGAAACAGGCGAGGCGCCCTGCTGATGTTCCTCAAAAAGAACTGATGACTGCGCTTGAAGTACTGGGCAAGTGGCTAACCAAAGAGCTGAGAGGGAGGACGGATAATGGCCCTTTTTCGGAAGCGAACCTGGGTGATATCCCCGTGAAGGTTATCGCCAGACGAGCCTATATTAAGTGGGCGTCAGGTAGTTGGAAATGGAAAGATAGTCTGAGTCTGCAGACACAGCTAATCAGAATAGCCAACAGTGAGATACATCATATCGCGAGGGACTGGATTAGGCAAAAAGAGCCTGAGTTCTTGTCGGCCAGCCAAGATGAAAATGTTCAGCGTGAAATAGACCTTATGGTGGCTGAGGCAGAAATGGACGAGGAACTGAAGGCGGTTGCTTACGAGCAGGCTGAGATGCTGTTAAAAGATGACCCAGAGTTACTGAAGTTCCTTCATCTGGTGAGAGAATTGAACGACCGAAGAGCTATTTCGAAACGAATGAAGATAACCATCGTGGAAGTGCGAGCATTGGAAACGAAGATGATAGATAAAGTAAGACAAAATAAGTATAAGATTAATTCATTTTAAAAGATTATTTAATTATGAACTTGTTAGATTTAATCAGTGTACTGGAAGCGAACGATGTTACTCCGACCGAATTTCAAGAGACATGGGGCATTTCCTTAGATGAGTACCTGAAGGAAATGAAAAGTTTCATAGAGGAGCAGGGGAAAGATTAATGTAGTAACGGGCTTCCGTTATTAGGACACGAGGGTGGCTCTCGCAGTGCGGGAGCCATTTTTATGCCTGGAAGCAAAGGTAAATATAGGGTGATATGAAGTTTTTTAAGTTGAATGAGTTCATGTGTCGCTGTGGGCGGTGCAGGATGCCTCCTGAGGCAATGCAGAACATAGAAGCGCTGGTGGACAATGTGTTAGATCCGGCGCGTGAGCGGTTAGGGCCTATCGTGGTGAATAGTGGGTACCGATGCCCGAAGCATAATCGGGAGGTGGGGGGCGTGGCGAATAGCCAGCACCTGAAAGGTGAAGCGGCGGACATCGCTCCGGTTCAAGGTTCTGGGTTCACGGTCAAGGATTTAGGAAAAGTAATAGAGGAGCAGGGGAAGTATGACCAGTTGATTTATTACCCCAACTTTATTCATGTGAGTTGGAAGAGAAACGGTGGGAACCGGAGGCAAAAGTTGCCGAGGATGACGGACCAATGGATTTACGAAGGTAGCGGCTCAGAGCCCGCAATGTGAGGAGTTTATGGAACTAAAAATTAAGGAATTATGGGGTAGATTTAACTAGTGTGGTTTTGGGTTTTATCACTTTACTGGGCGGATGCGGGTGGGTGATAGACAGAAAGAAGCACAGACAGGAAGTAGAAGGTCTGAAAGCTGATAACAGGCAGAAGGACATGGAACTGAGTAAGGAATATGTGACGGAGTTTCGCGCCTATATCGCTGAGCCCTTGCAGCGAGAAGTAAGGGAGCTTCGTCAAGAGGTAAAAGAGTTGCGTGATGCGATACAGCGTATTGACCGCTGCCCTCACAGGGACATGTGTCCTGTGTATGATGGGATGCGGAACACAACGAAGTGTGAGGTCTGATGTGAGAAGTCTGACATTACTTGAGACAAGGGACACGGTGCACGAACAGGTGATGGTGGCGGTACATGACACCTTGATGGTAACGAAAACGATAACAATCAGGGAGAATGAGGCTGGTGACACCATCCGGATGACAACGATAATGGATCGCGAACGCGTTCGCTCAATGGCCGATGTGAGGAGTAAGAAAGAAGAGGCAAGGGTAGTGGTTGATTCCATCTATATCGAGCGGAACGATTCGATCCGGACACAGAATGCACGATTTGCAGATCGAGAGGAAAATCGGTCTTCTTCTTTGGTTTCAGTATTAAAATGGTTACTGGCGATGATGGTTGTACTAAGCATGCTGATCGTCATCGTCAGACTTAAAGTGTAGGTATAATGTTTAACGTTTAAAGATTTGTTTTTAAGGAGATTTAATTTATGGCAAAAGTAACAGGTGTAGCCACTCAGTTAAGTGGCAAGGTAGGTCAGCTGATTTTCAAGCAGACCAGGTATGGAACAGTAGCGTATGAGGCACCCGCCAAGGCGAGCGTACCTCGACGCAGTGAGGCACAGATGCAAATTCGTACGCAGTGGGGTAATATCTCGGCCATGTATCGCCAGTTTAACCAGACACTGAAGAAAGGCTTTGAGGGCTTGAACGGCAAGATGAACGAGTACAACGCATTTGTCCAAGCCAATACGAATGTGGTGAAGGTGTATGTACCCAAGAAAGTACGACTGAATGGTGGTAGTGTGTTGGCACCGTACCAGATTACCCGTGGCACACTGCCTTCGATTGCGATGACCAAGAATGGCAATAACATTCTGGTTACTGATATCAATCTGGGTTCATTGGTGATAGGTGCCACTACTACCGTGGGAGACCTCGCCAATGCGGTGATCGCTAACAATGATGACTATGAGGCTGGTGACCAGTTGACGTTCTTCTATGGACAGCAGACAGTGGACAGTGTGACCAATATCCCTCGTGCCAGAATCTATGGCTATAAGGTGATCTTGCAACCAGCCGACAGCACCTTGCTGCTGGAAGTGGCTTCTGCACTGGGCTTCACTTCGGTGGATGGTAAGTTGGGTATGAGTCAGGCGATTACCGATGGTGCCGCCGTATGGGTACATAGTCGTGAGGACGGTACTGGCGGCTTGAAGGTAAGTACGCAGCATCTGTATGTAGATTCTACGGTGTTGGCTAACTATCAGGGCGATAATGCCATGAAGGTGAGCGCGAACAGCTATGGTGGTATCAATACCCATGTCGTTTATCTGAAGCCTCTTTCCGGCCATGTTATCGGTAGTGTGGCAGAGCCAACACCAGCAACAGGAGGCTCGGGTAGCGGCTCTGGTACAGGTGATGGAGGCAACACCGGAGGCAATGACGGCGATGGTGGTGACGGTATGCAGATTTAATTGAGTTTGAGGTAAGTGGGAGGGTGGGTTTGTTTTTTTTATTATATTCATTTGTTTTTAACGGGAATAGTCAGTATCTTTGCACTATATTATCTCCATTTATGGAAGATAAACACTTTATTAGAAATATGTGGGGATTGTTTTTAATGACTTACAAAAAATACCCTCACCCTGTAATTGATTGAGATCTAGATTTTTACAAAGATTTCGATACACCAAGATTTTGCTTAATCTCAACTTTAACCGATATGAAGATTACGTTAGATGTTCTTGACGAGTTGACCGAGAAAGCCAAGGTGGATCCCAGGCTGCGATATCATTTAGACCTGCGTGATAGCGAAGAAGATCAGTCGCAGCGCATGCTGAATGCTATCGAGCCAGGGACTGTTATTCCTATCCATAGGCACAAGAATACCTCTGAGACGATGGTCTGCATCCGTGGGCATTTTGAGGAGTATTTGTATGACTATACGAGGACTTTAGAAGATGGTACCCCTGATCCAGAGAGCTTCGGGGTTGTTGAAGTCGTCGATATGGTGCCTGTAGGGACGTTGTTGATTGTAGAGCCTGGGCAATGGCATACATTGAAGTCGTTGGAGTCTGGAACCGTCCTGCTGTCGGCTAAAGACGGAGCCTGGGAACCTCTCGAATATGATGATATTTTTGAGGGGGGGGTAAATAATAATCCTTGGAATAATGAAAAATAATTGGAAAAATCTGCAATTATTTGCTATATAATAACTATTTTTGCAAGCGAAAATCAAAATGAAGATGCAAAACAATAAAAGGATCCTTCTGTGTTTGGCTCACATGAGCGGCAAAGAACAGGAGTATATCAAGGAAGCTTTTGATACTAATTGGGTGGTGCCATTGGGACCGAATGTGGATGGCTTTGAGAAAGACCTGGATGCCTTTGTTGGTCAAAACAAGAAGGTGGTGGCTTTGTCGTCCGGTACGGCTGCTGTGCATTTATCCTTGATAGTTAGTGGAGTAGGCCCTGGTGATGAAGTAATCGTTCAGAGCTTTACTTTCTGTGCTTCCTCACATCCTGTCACCTATCTGGGTGCCACTCCTGTATTTGTGGATTCCGAGGCAGATACCTGGAATATGGATCCTGATTTGCTGGAGGCAGCCATCAAAGACCGTATTGCCAAGACGGGTAAGAAACCTAAGGCCATTATGCCGGTAACATTATATGGCATGCCCTATCAGGTTGACCGTATCATGGAGATTGCCAACCGCTATGGCATTCCAGTCATAGAGGATTCTGCAGAGGGTTTGGGCTCAAGGTACAATGGTCAGATGCTAGGCACCTTTGGTAAGTATGGCATCCTATCATTCAACGGTAACAAGATGATAACCACCTCTGGTGGCGGCGCACTGATTACTTCTAGCGAGGACGAATGGCGTGAGGTGATGATGTATGCCACTCAGTACCGCGAAAGCTATCCTTACTACCAGCATGAGAAGATTGGCTATAACTACCGCATGAGCAATATCTGTGCAGGCATTGGCCGTGGCCAGATGACGGTGGTAAATGATCATATCTATCATCACCAGCATATTCAGTGGCTATATGAGGAGTTGCTGGATAATGTTAAGGGCATCACTGTACATTCACAGCCAAACACCGGTGAGTATGAATCCAACTATTGGCTATGCACGATAACCATTGATCCTGAACTGAGAATTAAAGGTCAGGAGAATGCATACAAGACCATCGTCAATGGTGCGGTAGGTGGTGCAAGTGGTGTAATTCACAGAGCCAGCTCTGCTGTTACTGACTGTCAGCCCAATGACAATGTGGAGGCTTTGCGTATTTACCTGGACAAAACTGGCATTGAGGCGCGTCCTACATGGAAGCCTATGCATAAGCAGCCAGTGTATAAGTATGCTCCTGCATACGTTAATGGCATTTCTGAATCTATCTTTAAAATGGGCATGTGTTTACCTTCTGGCCCATGTGTTTCTGATGACGATGTGAAGTACATCGTAGAAACTATCAAGAGTGCTATCTGTTAATGCTGAAATAAGCACATTTTTATGAACATACTTCTTACTGGTGGCGCCGGTTATATCGGTAGCCACACAATCATTGAACTTGATAAGGCTGGCCACAGCGTGGTAGTGGTGGACAACCTGGTAAATAGTAACCCTGAGTCTTTGCGACGCGTCGCTAAGATCATTGGAAAGGAGATCCCTTTCTATGAGGTAGATATTCGAGATAAGGAAAACCTCTCAAAGGTCTTCGATGAGAACAAGTTTGATGCCGTTATCCACTTTGCTGGCTTGAAAGCCGTGGGCGAATCAGTATCAAAGCCCCTTGAATACTATCACAACAACATGACCGGCACATTCATTCTTTTGGATGTGATGCGCCAGCATGGTTGCAAGAATATTATCTTCAGTAGCTCTGCTACGGTATATGGCGATCCTGCCATCATTCCTATCACAGAAGAATGCCCTAAAGGTCATTGTACCAATCCTTACGGTCAGACCAAGAGCATGTTGGAAGAGGTGCTGATGGATGTGCAGAAAGCCGACCCTGCGTGGAATGTGGTACTGCTCCGCTATTTCAACCCTATAGGTGCCCATCAGAGCGGTATGATTGGTGAGAATCCCAATGGCATCCCCAACAACCTGATGCCCTACATCACGCAGACCGCAGTAGGCATTCGTAAGGAGTTGGGCGTCTTTGGCAATGACTATGACACCCCCGATGGCACCGGCGTTCGAGATTACATCCATGTATGCGACCTGGCCTCAGGCCATGTGGCTGCTTTGAAAGCCATTGCGAAGCATTGCGGACTGGCCATCTACAACCTTGGCACCGGCCATGGCTATAGCGTGTTGGATGTGGTGAAAGCCTTTGAGAAAGTCAATGGCGTGAAAGTACCATACTCCATTAAACCCCGTCGCCCCGGCGACATCGCCACTTGCTACTGCAATCCCGCCAAAGCTGAAGCCGAACTCGGCTGGAAGGCCCAATACGGCATCGAAGAGATGTGCCGTGACAGCTGGAATTGGCAGAAGAATAATCCAAAGGGATATTGATCAATCATGAGACAACTTACAGCTCAGGAACGCGAGGCTCTTATGGCGGACATGAGATCTTTCGACGAACATAATCTCGTTGACATATACCATGGTTCCGTCAACTTGGTGGAGAAGCCAATCTATGGAGAGGGTAAAGCCTATAACGACTATGGACGGGGATTCTATTGCACCGAGCATGTTGAACTAGCCAAGGAGTGGGCGTGCGCCACGGGTGGCGATGGCTATGCCAATCGGTATCAACTGGCTATGACAGGACTTAACGTGCTCAATCTTAATGCACCGGAGTACAATATACTAAATTGGCTTGCCATCCTGTTGGAAAATCGCAAGTTCAATGTGGCTGATGGTTTGCCTCAGCGGGCTAAAGCCTATATATTGGAGAACTTCAAGGTTGATTATAAGAAGTACGACATCATTATAGGCTATCGTGCGGACGATTCCTATTTCTCCTACGCTGGTGACTTTGTGAATGGTACACTCTCGCTTTCCGACCTTTCTGAAGCCATGCGTCTGGGCAAATTGGGCGAGCAGGTTGTGCTGAAGTCAAAGAAAGCCTTTGAGGCACTGATTTTCGTGGAAGCAATTAAGGCCCCCTGTCAGGAATATTTCGCCAAGTATAAGTCACGCGACGAAGAAGCTCGTGTCAACTATAGAAAGATAGCATCCAAGCCATTGGTGGAAAACGAGATATATGTGATTGATATCATAAGAAATAATTGGAAAAATGGCCAGGGCATATAAGAAGACATATCTGAATGGAGCGATGCGCAACCTTGCCGTGATGATGGATTGCGGAGTAAACAAGTACGGTTATCCCATTGAGGAGTTCTACGAGAAGTTCCTCGCGAGTGATGTGTCACGTCAGTTCGCAAACGGTAACCCTCGCTATCTGGTGGGAATGTCTGGTGCCGAGCTGGCTGACAGCGTGGTGGAATCTTCTGGTGGCACTGTTCTGAAAGAGAACGATGGCACCTATACTGTAGGCCCTGAGTATTGGGCTGGCTGGGTGCTGGCGTACTATCAGTGGTTGTCGCGTCGCAGCTTTGCATTCATGTATAGAAAAGGGTTAGGCATCAAGGAAGTGGCAAGCATGTATTATCCCCTTCATGAAGCAGACCTTTCGAAGTTCGTAGATGCTGCTGAGAACATTATAGATAGAAATTAAACCGTACAAGTGACATTGTCACCTGCTACTATAACTTTGCAAAAGCTGAGACAGAACTAGGCTGGAAAGTCCAATATGGTATTGAAGAAATGTGCCGTGACAGCTGGAATTGGCAGAAGAATAATCCAAAAGGTTATTAGTTTTGAACTACATGAAAGCAAAGGATCTTATAGAGAAGCTTTCCAATGTGGAACCCGATACGGAGATTGTTGGAGGGATGTTCAATGGACGGGTGGAAACGTATAAGGTGCTGACTGACGGGTATAAGTTACGGAGTAATTCAAAGATTAAATGTTAAAATGAGGGAGTAAAGTGGGTCAAAAGAACCGTCCCTCTGGTTTAGATTAAAATATATGGCAACAGTAGTATTGGATGTACAGGATGAAAGTCTGGTGTCACAGATTAAGAAAGCTTGTCAGTTGTTGAAAGGTGTAGCTTCGGTTAAGGTTCATAAGACCAAGAACGAGGACATTACCAAGACGGCAGGGTACAAGGAGGCTATGGACGATGTGAAGCATGGCCGAGTAACGGAATATGCCTCGCTGAAGGACTTCTACAAAGAAATGGGACTCTGACATGGCTTATACGGTTAGAATCTCTTCGCGCTTTAAGAAGGATTTCAAGCGTTGTATAAAGCGCGGCCTCGATATGAAGCTCATTATTGATGTGATGAACCTACTTGAGGCCACTGGCACACTGCCGCCTGAGTATAAGCCGCACCAGTTAAAGGGCGACCACAAGGGGCAGTGGGAGTGCCACATCGAGCCTAACTGGCTGATGACGTGGGAACAAAACGACAATGAGCTCACACTGTTGTTCCTTCAGACGGGTACTCATGCCGACCTCTTTGGGTGGTAGTTCCTTCTCTAAGTGGGTCAAAAGAACCGTCCCTCTGATTCGCTGCTGATTTACTGATTTACTGATTTAATTCATTCAATTTAACAATATGCCCCGACAAGCGCGTAAAGAATCAGGAACAGGCATCTATCATGTCATGATGCGCGGCATCAACCGCCAGAATATCTTTGAAGAGCAAGAGGACTATCAACAGTTCCTAAACCGCCTTCAGAACCTTGTGGATCCGATGGATGATATTGGCGAGCATTTACCATCTTACTGCCATGTGTATGCCTACTGTTTGATGTCAAACCATGTACATTTGTTGATACGCGAACGAACCGAGAACATCGGCACCAGTTTGAAACGGCTTGCCGTGTCTTACGCATCGTACTATAATAAAAGATATAAGAGAGTAGGCCACCTGTTCCAAGATCGCTTCAAGAGCGAGCCGGTAAACGATATGGGGTATTTTATTACCCTGTTGCGTTATATACATCAGAATCCAGTAAAAGCCAGGATATGCGAAAAGGCAGAAGAATATGCTTGGAGTAGTTGGCAGGAATATATCAACGATGACGGACTGCTTCCTACACTATGCTCTACAGATGCAATACTTAAGCGTTTTTCGCTTAATGATTTAAAGGAATTAGTCGAAGAAACACTGGAAGATGATATAACGGATGTAGAATATACTTCAGACGACCGTCTGACAGATGACGATATACGGCAGTATCTGCGAGAATGCTGGCATTTGGAATATCCTACAGACCTGCAAAAGAAAGAAAAGAAAGAGCGTAACGAAATACTTGTGGATGCCATCCAGCATGGTGCCCCGCTGAGACAACTCAGCCGACTGACGGGTATAAGTTACGGAGTAATACAAAGGTTAAATGTAAAAATGAGGGGTTAAAGTGGGTCAAAAGAACCGTCCCTCTGATTCGCCTCTGATTCGATTATGACTCAACTTGACGAAAAAAGCCATAATGCGCAGATGGAAGACATGCGCTCGTTTGACGAACAGATGCCATGCGTAGGAATCTTTTGGTATGATCCAAAGGATCATGTGCTGTTTGGCGTCCGCAAGAAGGAGTTGACTCCACTGATGGTGGAGGAGGCTGCAGAGAAGGGCAAGCCGTTCATCAACTATCCGCAGCTTCACAGGCAAGTCTGGGCCAAGGAATACTTCCGAGCACAGGCGAAGCACTTGGAAACCAAGTTCAAGGGCGATTATACACAGGTGCCTCGTGGGCGTGTGGCGTGGACCATCGACAAGTTCATCGTGCTGGTGGGTAAGTGGGCTGAGCCTATACAGGACGAACTCACTGAGTTGCTTGAAACAGAGTTCTCACTGCCATACTTTGAATTTGTGTATGACAAGCACTGGGACCTGGGCCACGGCTGGAGTGGCGATATGCCGACAAGCAGATAACTGAAGTTTTAATAAGTGGGTCAAGAGAACCGTCCCTCTGATTCGATATGAAAACAATACTTGTTACCGGCAGTGCCGGATTTATAGGTGCAAACCTTGTTATGAGACTCTTGGAGAGCCAAGAGGCTGTGAAGATTGTGGGTCTTGATAATTTGAATAATTATTATGACCCCAGTTTAAAGGAATACCGATTAAAGGTAATTGAAGAGAAGGCTGCGAAGCACCCTGCACATAAGTATAGCTTTGTGAAGGGCAGCATAGCAGACCGAGAGCTGGTGAATAGCCTGTTCCAAGAGCATAAGTTTGATATTGTGATGAACCTTGCTGCACAGGCAGGTGTGCGCTATAGTATCGAGAACCCAGATGTCTATATCGAGAGTAACATCATTGGGTTCTACAATATCCTTGAGGCTTGCCGATACAATCCTGTGCAACATTTAGTTTACGCCTCCAGTAGTTCAGTCTATGGTGGCAACAAGAAAGTGCCGTTTAGTACGGACGATAGGGTAGATAACCCTGTGAGCCTCTATGCCGCCACCAAGAAGAGCAACGAACTCATGGCACATTGCTATAGCAAGCTGTATAATATTCCAAGTACTGGCCTGCGTTTCTTCACGGTGTATGGCCCAGCAGGCCGTCCCGATATGGCCTACTTTGGCTTTACCAACAGATTGCTGAAGGGCGATACTATTCAGATATTCAACTACGGCAACTGCCGCCGCGACTTTACCTTTGTAGATGACATTGTGGAAGGCATTGTGCGCGTGATGCAGAAAGCTCCTGAGAAGAAGACAGGCGAAGACGGACTGCCTATTCCACCATACGCTGTATATAACATCGGCGGTGGCCAGCCAGAGAACCTGCTGGACTTTGTGAATATCCTGCAGGAAGAGCTGCTCCGTGCAGGCGTCCTGCCACAGGACTACGACTTCGATGCCCATAAGAAGCTGGTGCCCATGCAGCCAGGTGACGTACCCGTTACATATGCTGACAGTACAGCCCTGGAAAGAGATTTTGGCTTCACGCCGAAGATAACACTACGCGAAGGCTTACGCAAGTTTGCTGAGTGGTATAAAGAATATTATCAATAAGTGGGTCAAAAGAACCGTCCCTCTGGTTCCTTGTGGTTCCTTGTTGGATTGCCTTAATCGCGAATGCACCTCAGCAGGTTTTGATCTGAAAGATGAGATTTATTCTATGCGACGGAATCATCAAGCTGAGAAATCAGGTGAGATGCGATGTGAAGGCCAAGAAGCTCCTGACCATCCAGAACAGAGTTGCGATGGACATCTTAAATACACTATAAAGATATCTTACAGATAATAAAAGCAAAATGTGATAACTGTCCTAAAAACTGCCAACTTGACAAAGAAGCAGTCATAGAAGGTTAAAACATCACAAAAACCATGCACTAACTCTCAAAAATGCTTAACAGACTCACTCTGCGGCGTATTATTTGAGTCAAGAACAATACTAGAACGCTCCTTGGCGTTATTAAAATATAGCTATGGCTAGTATATTAGAAGACTACATCAATAAAGGTCTTGGTAGTTTAGACCTAAAGAACGAATTGAAGCGTCTGATAAAGTTGTATAATCAACACACTGGGCGAAATTTGTTCATATATGCTTCTGATTTTAATAAACAGAAGTTGGGAATAGATGTGTCATTAATGCAAGATGATTTCTACACTATTCAGGACATATTAAGAGAATCCGACAAACAGACAATCGACATCTATCTTGAAACACCTGGAGGAAGCGGTGAAACTGCTGAGGAGATGGCAAGATTCCTTCATAAGAAGTTTCAAGAAGTTAACTTTGTCATTGTTGGAGAGGCCAAAAGTGCAGGAACAATACTAGCTCTTTCAGGGGATAACCTATTCATGAGTGAGACTGGAAGCCTTGGACCAATAGATGCTCAAGTTAAGATAGGTCGCTCAATGGTATCTGCTTATGATTACAAAGCATGGGTGGATGAAAAGAAAGAAGAGGCCAAGGTGAATGGGCGTTTAAACGCGTTTGATGCTATAATGGTTGCTCAAATCTCACCAGGAGAAATAAACGGTGTTGTGAATTCGTTGAAGTTTGCTCAAGACTTAGTAGCTGGATGGTTGGAGAAATATAAATTCAAAAACTGGACTGAAACAGAGACCAGACACATACCTGTTACTCAAGAGATGAAGAAGTCTCGGGCAGAGGAAGTCTCAGAGAGCCTTTGTAATCACATGAACTGGCGCAGCCACGGGCGCTCCTTGAAAATAGAGGACTTAAATTCAGTTCTAATAATTGATAGAGTAGATGATGATCCTGAATTGGCAAATATCTTATATCGTATAAAAACAGTCATAAGGCTTATCTTTGATTCCTCGACTGATTTTAAGTTGTATTTCTGGGATGATATCAGCTTATCCAAAACAGCAAACCCGTTAAATCCTAATATTCCTGTTCCGAGTCCAATAGCAAAAAAGGAAATCAAGGTAGATGGTGTAGAAATTGGCGTAGTATGCCCCCGTTGTGGTAAGCAACACAAAGTTCAAGGCTATTTTGATATCAAAAGCGAGGACATCACAAAGTTAAATCTACCAATTGATTCAAAAATCAAGGGTGATAACATGTTGGTGTGCGATAACCCAGGCTGCAATTTTACAATTGACTTGAAGCCACTTCTTAATCAGATAGAGAATAATACCAAACGAAAAGTAACCCTAAAATAAGCCATTATGGATAGCAATAAAGAATACATTGAAGAAACTGAGCAGTTTATCAATGAAACTCGCCAAGGCAAGTACTCAGAACCGTCTTGCCAGATGCAACAATGGCAAGAATTGCGCTATGACTATAGCATAGTGGAGAGTGTGAACAGTGTTAGTGACAGCGTCATGCTGTATGGATTATCACGTTAATAGTCATTAAAACATTATGGCACGAGTTAAATATCTAAATTCTACTCTGAGAGAGGTTCTCTTTCAAGTGCGTTTCCCAAAGATTATCAAACTGATGGAAGAAGCACCTGCTTCATTCCAAGAGTTAATAATGGGAAAGTACCCCATCTATAGTGTTCAAAAGAACGAAACTGTTGTTGCTTTTAATGGTAAACAACAGCAGCAATTAAATGAGAACAACCATAGCTTTATTAGTTCTTCAGGTAGAACTAAAATTACCTTGACTAGTTCTTTTATTACCATTTCAACATTGGAGTACCAACGTTGGGAGATGTTTAAGCAGGAAGTTGAAGAAGTATTGAACGAGTTCTATTCTTGTTATACCATCCCTGGCATTCAGAGAATCGGGCTTCGTTATAAGAATGTAATTATTAGAAGCCAGTTGGGGCTACAGGGTAAGCCATGGGCAGAGCTCCTAAATCCAAGCGTGTTAGGACCTTTAGCAACACGTGATGATATTACGAGCTATAAAACGGAGTATGAGTTGAAAAATAGTGACGATTGTTTTACAATTCGTCATTATGAACTCGTTAGAGACCGTTCAACCACAGAGTTGGCTATGTTGTTAGACTGTGATTATTATTATACAGGATTCTTTAATGCAGATGCTGTGTCTGGGCTTTCGGACAATCTTCACGATTTGTCTCAAAAGTTCATTGAAGAATCTCATAAAGAGATACTGTTAACAGCAATGAAACCTCAAGAACTGGAACCATGGTCAGCTATATAAAAGATAGTTACATATCAGATGTGAGTGTCATTGATGACCCCCAGTCATATTTGCCTAGCGAATATGTCTATAACAATAAGACGGAGCAGGGCATTAATGATGAAGAGGAAATTCCTATTCTTACGGGAGATGACAACATCTTTTCAGAATTGAACATAGCATCTGAGTCTGGGAATGCTTGCCAGAAAGCAGCTGATTTTATAGCTGTGTTTACTAGAGTGTTCGCAATGAAAAAGGAAAAGGATAGAGCCTATAGCAAGTTTATTCAGAATAATAATGAACTGCCTGATATTGAGTTAGACTGGGTATTCCAGTATTTTAGAGTATCTTTCCTTTTTAGCGCATCCGAAGACGATTACTATTGCATCACAAGATACGATGAGAAAACCGGCAAATATGATAGCACAACTGGACCACTTAAAAAAGAAAATTATAGAGCTGTGGCAGAAGAGGTTATGCAAAAAGTTCAATAGCAAGGAGACTATTGATGTTGCTTCAAAGCCTTTTCCGGAGTGTTTCTTACGTGGTTTTAACATGAAAGACTGCTTTACACCCGAGCATAATGTGGCTATAGGTGCATTCCAGTTTGGAAACTTTACAGCAGAAAGAAACGACAACTATCACGAAGCATCCATCAACTGGGAGGATGATGAAGGAGCTATAGCCGCACTTCTTGAACAAAAGAAAGAAGGAACAGATGAGCAGATGTTCAAATATGGTTATGCACGTTTGCCATTAAATCTTGTGAGGATGACTTTGAATTCGCTGATTACAAAAGATTATTTGGGATTCGAAAGGAAACCTTTGACGCACAATCCCTATCATGGCAATATCTTGATACCTGGTGATATTAAGAAACAAGAAAAGAGCATGATACAGAATATTCTTGCTGCTATTGCCAATAATGATGTTCATCCAATGAATATTTGAAGTTTTTGCTCTTTAATGTTACTGGGTGAGGAAATGTCCTACGAAAAGAGAAAATCATACAAGAAGTTCAGCGGCAAGGGTAAAGGAACCATGAACCGTGAACCTTTAACCCTGAACCAAGGTCGCCCTGAGCCAAAGCGTAAGCGCGGCAAATTGGCTCCGCTTTCCTAATAAATTATGAACTACATCATACATACACCGAGCGGATTGAGGGTGAATAAGGAGATAGTTGATAATAATAACCATACTGCAGAGATGCAGGATATATAAAAAATCGTTATGAATGGGGCGGGATCCCGCTGGTTACTCATAGAACAAAAGATTTCCTATTAAGAGAGGTTGCTCTTATTCAATTTATAATTATGTTAGACAAACAAAGTAAGATATACGTGGCAGGACACAATGGACTTGTGGGGTCTGCTATTTGGAATAACCTCCTGCAGAGGGGATATACGAACCTGGTGGGTAGGAGTCATAAGGAACTGGACTTGACAGACCAAGTGGCAGTAAAGAAATTCTTCGATGAGGAGCAGCCTGATGCTGTAGTTTTGGCGGCTGCCTTTGTGGGCGGCATCATGGCCAACTCACTGTATCGCGCTGACTTCATCATGATGAACATGAAGATTCAGTGCAACGTGATTAGTGAGGCGTATGCACATGGTGTGAAGAAGCTGCTGTTCTTGGGAAGTACCTGTATTTATCCTAAGAATGCACCACAGCCTATGAAGGAAGATTGCCTGCTGACCAGTCCGCTGGAGTACACCAACGAGGAGTACGCCATTGCGAAGATTGCAGGTCTGAAGATGTGCGAGAGCTACAATCTGCAGTATGGTACGAACTATATTGCCGTGATGCCCACCAACCTCTATGGCCCTAATGATAACTTCCATTTGGAGAACAGCCATGTGATGCCTGCCATGATGCGCAAGGTGTATTTGGCAAAGCTGATTCATGATGGCGATTGGGAGAAGATTGCTATTGACTTGAACAAGCGACCCGTAGAGGGTGTCACAGGCGAAGGTTTGGAGATTGCGGGTCAAGCCCGCAATGAAGCGCTGGATGTTTTGGCAAAGTATGGCATCCACGACAATAAGGTGGTTCTCTGGGGTACAGGTACACCATTGCGAGAGTTCCTGTGGAGTGAGGATATGGCTGATGCCTCAGTTCATGTGCTGCTGAATGTGGATTTCAAGGATGTTATTGGCATTGAGAAGTACTCTTCAGTACACTTTGGTGCAACCACTGACGGTGCCGTAGATAGAAATCATAGTGCTGGTCGTGGTGGAGCCATCCCGAGTTTGGGTGAAATCCGTAACTGCCACATCAATGTGGGTACGGGTAAGGAGTTGACCATACGTGAGCTATCAGAGCTTGTAGTTAAGGCTGTAGGTTTTGAAGGCACTGTTGAGTTTGATGCCTCTAAGCCCGATGGCACGATGCGTAAACTCATAGATGTTTCAAAGCTCCATTCTCTTGGCTGGACCCACAAAGTTGAGATAGAGGATGGCGTAAAGAAACTTTTCGAATGGTATAAAGAATCATTAAAATAAAAATAATAATATGCGAACAGCACTGATTACTGGTATTACAGGCCAAGACGGATCATACTTGGCAGAGTTTTTGTTAGAAAAAGGATATGATGTACACGGAACCATTCGTCGTACGTCTGTGGACTTCCGTGAGCGCATTGCCCACTTGGAGGGCAAACCCCATTTCCATCTGCACTATGCTGACTTGGGCGACTCAATGAGTGTGCTGGGCGTGATAGGTAAGGTACGCCCCGATGAGATATATAACCTGGCAGCACAAAGTCATGTTCAGGTGTCATTTGACTCACCCGAGTTCACGGCTGATGTAGATGCCGTAGGTGTATTGCGCATCCTGGAGGCTGTTCGCCAGTTAGGAATGACAGAGACCTGTCGTATTTATCAAGCCAGCACCAGTGAGCTGTATGGCAAGGTAGAGGAAGTTCCTCAGAACGAGAATACACCCTTCCATCCATATTCACCATACGCAGTGGCTAAGCAGTATGGCTTCTGGATTGTGAAGGAGTATCGTGAGGCTTACAATATGTATGCTTGTAGTGGCATTCTGTTCAACCACGAATCAGAACGCCGTGGTGAGACCTTTGTGACAAGAAAGATTACCCTCGCTGCTGCACGAATCTCACAGGGTTTGCAGGATTGTCTGTATCTGGGCAACTTGGACAGCTTACGTGACTGGGGCTATGCCAAGGACTATGTGGAATGTATGTGGCTCATCCTTCAGCAGGACCAGCCTGAGGATTTCGTAATTGCAACAGGCGTGCAGCACTCTGTGCGTGAGTTTACTGATTTGGCGTTTAAGCATGCTGGCATCGAACTAAAGTTTGAAGGTAATGGCATTGATGAGAAGGGTATCTGCGTGAAAGGCCCAGAGAAACTGATAGGTAAGACGCTTGTAGCGGTTAGTAAGGATTTTTATCGTCCAACAGACGTAGTTAACCTTTGGGGTGATCCAACCAAAGCAAAAGCAAAGTTGGGTTGGGATCCTAACAAGACCTCTTTCGAACAGCTTGTTAAACTGATGGTGGAACATGATATTGCCAAAGTGGCTGCAGAGGGTGCAGCTGCCAAAGTAAGAACGAATTTGGCAGAGTACCTGGAGAAAGGTATAGTGAAATAATAATGCAATATTCTAAACTTGCCCTGAGGCTTAGAGCAAAGGATAGGGTAGATTACAAAAGAGAAATTAAAAAAATTAGATACTTATGAAAATTACTGTTGCAGGCGTAGGATATGTGGGCTTGTCCCTTGCAGTGCTGTTCGCCCAGCACCATGAAGTGACAGCAATTACCACCACTCCCAAGAAAGCAGATAAGCTGAATGACTTCATCAGTCCGATACAGGACGATGAGATTGAGAGATTCTTCAAGGAAGTGAAGGAAGGTAAGCGCAAGCTGAACCTCCACACCACCGTAGATAAAGATGCAGCCTACCGCTCAGCCGAGCTGGTAGTGATTGCCACACCAACGAACTATGATGATGAGAACCACTTCTTCGATACCAGTGCCGTTGAGGATGCCATTGAGCATGTGCTGCGTGTGAACCCCAATGTACTGATGGTCATCAAGAGTACCATTCCAGTAGGCTATACCGACTCTGTACGCAAGAAATACGGGGTGAACAACATCATCTTCTCACCAGAGTTCCTGCGTGAGAGCAAGGCATTGTACGACAACCTGCACCCAAGCCGTATTGTGGTTGGTGCCTACGAAGACCAGCAGAAAGAAGCCGAGATGTTTGCCGAGCTGCTGAAAGAAGATGCTGAAGATAAGGATGTCAAGATACTGATTGCACATCCCACAGAGGCAGAAGCCATCAAGCTCTTTGCCAATACCTACCTGGCAGTGCGTGTCAGCTATTTCAACGAACTGGATACTTATGCCCAGACCAAGGGCCTGAATACCCAGCAGATCATTGACGGCGTATGCATGGACCCCCGCATTGGTGGACATTACAATAACCCATCGTTTGGCTATGGCGGCTACTGCTTGCCGAAAGATACCAAGCAGCTGCTGGCCAACTACAAGGATGTGCCACAGACCATGATTGAGGCAGTGGTAAGAAGTAATACCGTCCGCAAGGACTTCATTGCCGACAGCATCATCAAACGTGTAAATGATAACGCCAAAGTATACCAGATAATAATTTAAAAGTATACCATAATCAATAGAGGTGTTCCAAAAGTACAAAAAGTTCGTTATACATTACTTTTATCTATTATTTTTTTAGTTTCTTTA